>Ga0209390_10001095_pt1 | contig 53498 bp, 45 predicted proteins | sample BON01_FD_187212 | JGI IMG/M metagenome (GOLD analysis project Ga0209390, IMG submission 187212) | Freshwater microbial communities from Lake Bonney liftoff mats and glacier meltwater in Antarctica - BON-01 (SPAdes) (version 2) | ecosystem: Environmental > Aquatic > Freshwater > Ice > Glacier...
AAGTGGCGGCCTGGGAAGCCGCCCGCAACAACCGTGGCGCGCCCATCAACTGGCAGTTCACCAACGAGAAGGCCAGAATCAAGCTAACCCGCTTATATCCGAACCTTTAAATGTTACAGGATACTAGTAGCCGACTGGCTCGCCGAAGAGAAAACGTTGAAAGCGGCGGTCAAACAAGAAGCCGCCGCCCTCCACCTGAAGACCAAAAAAACCATCGAAGGCCTGAGTGACTCACAGGTTCACGAACTCCTCGAACTCAAGTGGATCATTCCCCTCAGTGACGAACTCCACAGCCTGCCCGATCAGCAGATCGATGGCTTGATCCGCAAGCTGGAAGCCCTCGTGGAAAAGTATCGCATTACCTATGCCGACAACGCCCGCGAGATTCAGCAAACCGAAACCGAGCTGGCGGGTATGATTGAGGAGCTCGACGCGAACGAGTTTGACCTCAGGGGCCTCGCTGAACTTAAAACCTTACTCGCGGGAAACTGAGATGAAGGAACCGACCGAAAGCAACGTGCCGCAGATTCGCTTCAAGGGGCTTGAGGGGGAGTGGGAGGAGAAGACACTTGGTGACATCCTGTATTCTCATTCTTTCAAACCCTACATTGCACAACCGCAGCACGCGGGTGGATTTCCTGTAGTCCAGCAGGGTGACGAACCCGTCCTTGGATTGGCGAATGGCTCACCGTTTGTAAACTATGAGAGCGTGGTTTTGTTCGGGGACCATACACTATCGCTCTACAAGCCCAGGCACCCTTTTTTCGTTGCATCTGATGGCGTGAAAATACTTGATACTAAATCCGGGTTAGATGGTGATTACTTTTTTGCGCTTCTAAATTTCCGACGACCAAAATCTGAAGGATACAAGCGGCACTATAGTATTCTCAAGAATGTCCAGGTAGTCATTGCCCAGAAGGGAGATGAACAAACCAAAATCGGCGGATATTTCCGAGAGGTGGATCGGCTGATTGGGCTGCAACAGCGGAAGCATGACAAGCTGGTGACGCTGAAAAAAGCGATGCTCCACGCGATGTTCCCGCAACCCGGCACCACCACCCCCAAAATCCGCTTCAAAGGCTTCTCGGGGGAGTGGGTGGAGAAGAAGCTGGGGGATATGTGCACAATATGCACAGGCAAAAAAGACGCAGACGATGGAGCGATTGATGGATTGTATCCGTTTTTTACTTGTGCCGAGAATCACATTTACAGCCACTCATTTTCTTTTGACGCGGAGGCAATCCTGATCGCAGGAAACGCTAATGTCGGTCAAACAAAATACTATAAGGGGAAATTTGAGGCTTATCAGCGCACGTATGTGCTCACAAACTTTTTGGGTATTAACGTCAGTTACCTATACACGATTCTAAATGCCAAATTGCAAGAATCCCTACAGATGCAAGTTCAAGTTAGTGCGATGAGCTATATTAAACTTCCAATGCTCAAAGAATTTGGACTAGCCGTTCCGCCAACCATCGCTGAACAACAAAAAATCGGCACCTACTTCCGCACGCTCGACGAGTTGATTTCCCAACACGCCATCCAGCTCCAAAAGCTCAAGCAGCTCAAATCCGCCTGCTTGGAGAAGATGTTTGTCTAGCGCATGGCCGCAGACAAACGCACCTCGCCGTCCCATGAACCAAGACCTGACACGCCTGAATCAAACGCCCCAACCAAGCCGCGACCTGCTGGCGGATCTGCGGGAGATTATCAGCCGTGGAAAGTCGCATGCGGTGACCGCCGTCAACAGTGCGCTGACGATCACTTACTGGCACGTCGGGAAACGCATCAATGATGAGGTCTTGCGGGGCGAGCGTGCCGCATACGGTGAGCAGGTGATTGCTTCCCTGTCAGAAAGCCTCGTCGAGCAGTATGGCAAAAGTTTCGTGACCAGAAATCTCCGGCGAATGATGCAATTTGCCGAGCTTTTCCCTGATTTCCGAATTGTGTCACCGCTGGTGACACAATTGAGCTGGACTCATTTCACGACACTTATGACCGTGCAAAGTGATTCAGCGCGAATGTTTTACACGAAACAATCGGCCAATCACTTGTGGAGTAAACGCGAGCTAATCCGGCAAATTGAGCGCAAAGCATTCGAGCGAACGGAAATCGCTGATAGCAAACTGGAACTAGGCGCCGCAGCTGACTTGGCGGGATCGTTCAAAGACCCCTATTTCTTCGATTTTCTCGGCCTGCCAGATGGCTATCTGGAGAATGATCTGGAGCAGGCCCTTATCCGTGAACTGGAGCGTTTCATCTTGGAGCTAGGCAAGGGCTTCGCCTTCGTGGAGCGCCAAAAACGCATGATTATCGATGGGGAGGATTTTTATCTCGATCTTCTCTTTTACCATCGCCGGCTCAAACGGTTGGTCGCCGTGGAGCTGAAGATCGACCGCTTCAAAGCGGCCCATAAGGGGCAGATGGAGCTGTATCTCAACTGGCTGGACAAATATGAACGCCAGCCGGACGAGGCCACTCCGATTGGCCTGATCCTCTGCGCCCAAGCGGGCACTGAGCAGGTGGAGCTGATGAACCTGCAAAAAGACAACATCATGGTGGCGGAGTATTGGACGGAGCTGCCAGCCAAAGAGGTTCTGGAAAAGAAACTGCACACCGCCTTGATCGAGATCAAAGCGCGCCTGGCAGAGCGCAATGTGACCGAACGAATCGAAAAACCATGACCACCTTTGCCAAAGAATCCGAGTTTGAAGCCGCCGTGATCCGCGAACTGCGCCAGCGCGGTTGGGGTGACGCGTCCGTCATCAAGAACCCGAGCGAGGCGGACTTGCTGGCGAATTGGAAGCAAATTCTCTTTGAGAACAATCGTGGCATTAACCGGCTCAATGAAGTGCCCCTGACCGACAGCGAGATGCAGCAGATCATGGAACAGATCACCGCGCTGCGCACCCCGCTCAAGCTCAACGGTTTCATCAATGGCAAGACCGTCGCCATCAAGCGCGACAATCCAGCGGACGAGTTGCACTTCGGCAAAGAAGTGAGCCTGAAAATCTACGACCGCTACGAGATCGCCGCAGGCCAGAGCCGCTACCAGATCGTCCAGCAACCCGGCTATGCCCGAGGCTCGCAGATCCTCAATGACCGGCGCGGCGACCTCCTGCTCCTCATCAATGGGATGCCGGTCATCCACATCGAGCTGAAGAAAAGCGGCGTGGCGGTGAGCCAAGCCTACAACCAGATCCAAAAGTATTCCCGTGAGGGTATTTTCACTGGCCTCTTCTCCCTCATCCAAATCTTCGTGGCGATGGAGCCGGCAGAGGCGCTTTACTTCGCTAATCCCGGGCCGGATGGGAAATTCAACAAAGACTACGCCTTCCACTGGGCGGACTTTAATAACGAGCCGATCAACGACTGGAAGTCCCTCACCTCCAGTCTGCTCTCCATCCCGATGGCGCATCAGCTCATCGGCTTTTACACCGTAGCGGATGAATCCGACGGCGTGCTGAAAGTGATGCGCAGCTATCAATACTATGCCGCCCACGCCATTTCCGACAAAGTGGCGAAGACCGATTGGCAAAACCCGAACCGTCTGGGCGGCTATATCTGGCACACCACCGGATCGGGCAAGACGATGACCAGCTTTAAGTCCGCCCAACTCATCGCCAATTCCAAGGACGCGGACAAAGTGGTCTTCCTGCTCGACCGCATCGAGCTGGGCACGCAGACCCTGGACGCCTACCGCAACTTCGCCGGAGATGGCAACCAAGTGCAGGCCACAGAATACACGGGAGTTCTCGTCAAGAAACTCAAGAGCACCGATCCCGCCGATACCCTCATCGTGACCTCCATCCAGAAGATGAGCCGCCTCAAGGATGAGGAAGACGGGCTCAAGGCGCACGATCTTGAAACCATGCGCGCCAAGCGCATCGTCTTCATCATCGATGAATGCCACCGCTCCACCTTCGGCGACATGCTTATTGACATCAAAGAGAGTTTTCCCGGAGCGGTCTTCTTCGGCTTCAGCGGCACGCCCATTCAGAAGGAAAATGTCCGCAAGGATAACACCACCACCGATGTCTTCGGCGATGAGCTGCACCGCTACAGCATCGCCGACGGCATCCGCGACAAGAACGTGCTCGGCTTTGATCCGTATCAAGTGCTGACCTACCGGGACCGCGATCTGCGGGAGGCCGTCGCCTTGGAGAAAGCCAAAGCGGACACGCCAGAGGAAGCCTTTGCCGATCCCAAGAAAAAGAAGGTTTTCAATCGCTACATGAACGACGTGCCGATGGCGGGACACCGGGATACCTCTGGCGTCTATCAAACCGGCATCGAAGACCACCTTCCCAATACCCAATACCGCCGCGACGAGCACCAGAACGCCGTCGTTCAGGACATCGGCGACAACTGGGTCACTCTGAGCCAGGGCAGTAAATTCCACGCCATCTTTGCCACCAGCAGCATCCCGGAAGCCATAAGCTACTACCGCCTGATGAAGGCGCAGTGCCCGAAGCTAAAAATCACCGCCCTCTTCGATCCGAATATCAGCGATGAAGACGGCGGCGGCGATCCCGCCTTCAAAACGGAAGGCCTCGTCGAAATCCTCGAAGACTACAATGCGGCCTACGGGCAGAAGTTCGACCTTGGCAGTCACGGCAATTTTAAAAAAGACCTCGCCGCGCGCCTCGCCCACAAAGCGACCTACATCCGCATTGAAGCCGAGCCCGAGAAAAGGCTCGATCTGCTGATCGTGGTGAATCAGATGCTCACTGGCTTCGACTCGAAGTGGGTGAACACGCTCTACCTCGACAAGCTACTGGAATATGAGGCCATCATTCAGGCCTTTTCCCGCACCAACCGCCTTTTCGGGCCGGACAAGCCCTTTGGCACCATCCGCTACTACCGCAAGCCGCACACGATGGAGCGGAACGTCGCCGCCGCCGTAAAGCTGTATTCCGGCGACAAGCCGATTGGCCTCTTCGCGGATCGCTTGCCAATGAACCTGGAGCGGATGAATGCCAGCTTTGCCGAGATCAGCGCCATCTTCGTCGCTGCGCGCATCACGGATTTCATGAAGCTGCCGGACGACCTCTCCGAGCGCGCCGCGTTTGCCAAGCAGTTCAACCAGTTCAACGCCATCCTGGAGGCCGCGAAGATCCAAGGCTTCACGTGGGAGAAAGAGGTTTATGAGTTCGGCGAAGATCCTAAGACGCAAGTCCAGCTCGCCATTACCCACCATCAATACCTGACGCTCCTCCAGCGCTACAAAGAACTCGGCGTAGGTGGCAGCGGCGGTGGTGAGAGCATTCCCTTCGAGATCGATAGCCACATCACCGAGATCGACACCGGCAAGATCGACGCCGACTACATGAACACGCGCTTTGAGAAGTATCTCAAGGTCCTGCAAAGCGGTGATGAGCTGGTCAAAGAAGCGACCTTGGCCGACCTGCACCGCTCATTCTCATCGCTCTCGCAAGAAGAGCAAAAACTCGCAGAACGTTTTCTCCACGACATCCAGCGCGGCGACGTGAAGATTGACCCCAACCGCACCTTCCGCGAATACCTTACCGACTACCAAGCTGCGGTAAAAAATAAAGAAGTTGCCGCCATCGTCAAACTTCTCGGCATCGATGTCGGGAAGTTGCTCGCCCTGATGAGCGCCAACATTACCGAAGCGAATTTGAACGAATACGGTCGCTTCAATGACCTTAAGGAAACAATCGACAAGGAGAAAGCTAAGGCCTACTTCGAAGACCTCGAAGGACAAACGCTCCAAGCCTTTAAGGTGAATATCAAGGCAGCCAACCTGCTGCAAAGGTTCATCCTCGAAGACGGCTTTGAAATCTCAGAGACCGATCATTCCTGATGGCCAAGAAGTGGCTGGCGGAAGCCGAGGACGACCAAGTGGACATGGAGGAAAAGGATGAATGATGAAATGGAGCATCTTGTCCGGCCTTTTTTCATCCTTCAACCTTCCCCCTCGTCCCGTTACGGGATGCCGGGCTGGAGAAGCTTTTTGCCTTCCTGCGCTTCCTGCTGCCTCAGCTAGCAGGGAAGAAAGGTGAAAACCCGCTGGAAGTGCTGGACATGGTGGACATGGAAAAACTGGCCGTGCGCAAGAAGGACCAGAAAGACATCGGCCTCGGGCGTGGCGAGACGAAAGTGGGCCCGCTCAACTACGGCGGTGGCGCGACTTTGACCGAAGAGGAACATGAGGCGCTCTCGAAGATCATCAAAGAAATCCGGTCTCGAAGCCGCGTAGGCCTGCGGGAGTTCTGTCTGACCCACGGCCATGATCCGAGCAATTGGAGCAAAGTCGAGCGGGGGGTTCTCCCGCCGCCAAAGGACGAGGGATTGCTGACGGAGTGGGCACAGCAACTTGGGTTGAAGCCCGGCTCCGAGGACTGGTTCAAGTTCTTCGACTTCGCCGCAATCGATGCCGGACGCATCCCGGCTATGTGCTGGAAGACAAAGAATTGGTGGGCAAACTACCGGCATTTTTCCGCACCCTCTCCGGCCAGAAACCCTCGAAGGAGGATCTCGAAACCCTGCTCGAAATCATTCGTAAAAGCCACCAGCCCTGATGGACCCGAAACGATTCCGGGCACCTTTCATTCCGAAGGATTGGATTTGGAAAGAAGCGGACGGGCTTCGCGCCAAGTTCGCTTCCGGCGCGAAACTCCCGATCAATGCGCTGGACATGGATTGTTCTCCCGCCGACTCTCGGAAGAGCAGGCCGAGGTTCTAGGACTCACAGCTAATCGCCCCATCCAATTCCGCTGGGTCAGCCCAGTACACATCACCTATCTCGACTGGCACCGCCGCCATGTCTTTCAACCCTATCCGAAAACAATGAAAACTCAAAAGCCTCCTCATATCGATGCCAAAGCTGCGCGAAAAGCACTAAAACAGAAGGGGGTAGCATTCCCTAAAGATGACGCCACGATGGATGACGAGGCACTCGATATTCTGGTGAAAGGTCCAATAGAGCTTCTCGACCTTAGCGAATATCAAACACTGACAGATCATCAGGCGGAATTGATCTCCCGCTTCTCGGGACGTTATTTAGCTCTGGGCAATTTAAGAAAACTTACCCCTGCCACCGCAGACGCGATCTCGAGCACCACTAGCGCATGGGTAAATCTTTACGAACTGCGGGAACTGACTGAACGCTTTTTGGTGGATTTTTCCCGGCACCCTCGCTTTGAAATTATTCTAAACTCAATTAAGTCACTCCCGCATTGTGACTACAAGGCCTTGAAACCCTGGAACGTTGAGAGCGTTAGCCTATTGAAATTAAGCCAACTTTCTACAGATCAAGCCAAATGGCTATTCGATGGAACCAAAGAAGACCTCTACCTCTATGCCTTAAGAACAATTGATTCGTCCGTTGCCGCTGTCATCTCAAAATGGAAGGGGAGAACATTATGGCTTTCAGATCTGAGCCATTTAAAACCTAGGGCCGCCAAGCTGATCTCACAATGGAAAGGCAAGGAATTGAGGATCGCACAGCTCGAAACATTCTCCAAACAAACGGCCTCTGCATTAAGTGACTGGCGCGGCAACCCACTGTTTCTTGGCGTATCGGAGCTTTCTACGGATGCCGCACGCTGCCTTGCCCGTTGGAAAGGCAAACAGTTAGAGATTTCTGGCCTCAAGACTCTTTCCGCCGCGGCGAGCAAAGCCCTCGCCTCTTGGAACGGGCATCATCTCCATTTGAAAATCGAAAAATTGTCTAAAGAAGCCGCTACGGGCCTCGCTCAATGGGAAGGAGAAAAATTTAAGTTATCCGGTAGATGCAGGCTCACGGCAGCAAGTGCCCAGCAACTCGCAAAATCAAAAGTGAGGCGTATTATCTTCGAGCTACGATCAATGCCCAACAAATCATGCCTTCGTGCATTATCTCGGTGGAAAGGCAAAGAGATGGAACTCCGTCTTCCGAAATGCCTTGATGTGGGGCAGGCAAAGGCTCTCGCCGCATGGGGCGGTAAATACCTCGAAATTGGAGGTGATTCAAATTCTGAATTATTCGGTCCTGAGTCGGCCGATCTGGCGGCAATTGAAGCGCTGTTCAACTGGAAAGGAGACATGCTTTCGATGCAAGGCCCCTCCCGAATTACAGAGGCAATAGCGCAAATTATCGCGGCATCTCCCCCCAAGCACTTGATGTTCTTCAATATTCAAGGGGCTGATCGCAAAGCATGCGAAATCTTAAAAACGTGGCAGGGAGTTATTAATTCCATCGAAGACAAGTCCCAAATTTTCAGAATCCTTAATAGCGACTGCCCCATGGAATTTTGAATACCACGTTTCGCAACCCTACGAACGCAGTTACCTGTCATCATCGGAGCCCTCCTTGTGCCAATGGATTCGGCTCTTCTTGCCACTCAGAAATCCAAATATCCATTTCTCCATGGAAAATGAACTCACCCAAAAAGATTTATTTCCGCAGCCCAGACCGACAAAACCCATGAAACCTGTAAAACCTCCGAGACGAGAAGCAAGCCAAGCTCCTCGCCGGATTTACCTTCACCTCCGCTGCGAGGGTTGGCAGAAATTCGGCCCATTTGAATGGTTGAGTTTTCAAGATGATCCTCGTGTGATTGTCGATGAGACAGGAACCGTGATCGCCTCATGGGATGGCCAGGCTTGGAAAACTTCCGGCCCCCAATACGAAAACTACGCCTGGGAAAACCCCACCATCACCATTGGAAGTTGCCATCCCCACCAGGATTCCGGTGCACACCCGCATTTTCCGAACAGCTAGCTTGCCCCGTTTACTAACACGGCCTCATCGAAAACACCGATAAAAATATAATGAAACACGATGATACAGACCACCCTGCAAACACCGCTCAGAAGAGGGGCTCTGCCCTCCGATATTTCCGTTTCTTTGCGAATCGCTTTCGCCAAATCGAGGATCCGTTAATTGAGTGCTCCAGAGAACATCTCGAGAAGGCCGTGGATTTCGAACAGATTGGCAGGTTCGTCGCCCGGGCCTACGGAAAATCTTGGGACACGATAAGGACAGATGAAGCCATCGAAAAAAACAAAGAATTTTATGAAAAATTTATGGAAACCTTATGAGCTGCTTTGAGAACAGACGGGAGATACAGCATGATCCTAAACAATGCGCGTTCAACGTTTTTGGCCATGATGGCACCAAGGTTTTGACTCCCCCAAAACATACCGCTACCTGTGAAGTCTAAACGCCACATTGGATGGCTTCATCCTTTTTAGCCGAACACCATGCCCATCGCCGTCTTCCCTCACTTGGACTTCGAAAGCCTCATCGAGGCTCTTGGGGGGCTGGAACGCCCAAGCGAGCCGGTTCTTCAGCCGGTGGTGATTCCCTCACTGCCCTTCAGCGATTATTTGCAACGGCGGATAGCCGACCGATTCGGGGTTTGCATGGGACTGGAATTTTTGATGCCACAGGATTTTGTCCATCTCGCGGTCGGGCCCGGGCGGGAGAGCCCGTGGTCCACGCGACACCTTGTTTGGAGAGTTTTTCCGCATGTGTCGGAATTTGCCTCGAAACTCGGAGTGGCCAAACCGTCATCACGCGACCGGTTTGCTCTCGCGGGATTGCTCGCTGACCGGCTGGACCAATATGGACACTTCCGCCCGGAACTGATCCGGTGCTGGGCGAAGGGAGCCGCAGGAACGACTTCGGATCAAGAGGCGTGGCAGCGGGACCTTTGGGGAAAACTGCGAAGCGAAATCGAGATGACGCACCCTGCTCTCAAGTTGGCGGAGTTGCCCCTGGATGCCGATTATTGCCAACGTCTCGCCGAGCAATACCCCAAGCTCCTGGTTCTGGGGACCGGCGCACTGGATCCGCTGCTGGTTGAGGTTCTGGAGATTCTGGCGGGGGCAGGCTCCGAGGTGAATGTTCACGTCGTTCTCCCGTCCCTGGGATATCTGGGCGACCTTCGCAAGCATGGGAAGCTGCCCGCAGAGTCCGTCGATCCAGAGAGCATCGATGCGCCCGCCGGACATCCGCTGCTGGAGTCTCTGGGCCGCCATGCCGTAGGGTCATTTCTCCTCCTCGGAAAGCTAGATGAGCAATACACGCACTGGCCGGAACCGGACGGAGACGAAGCGGAGACGCACTCTTTGCTCTCGCGGATCCAATCAGACCTCCGCGCGTTGCGGGCACCACAAAGTGGGACGGCGGAATCCCACGACACCAGCCTCCGGGTGCATTCCTGTTTCGGAGCACGCCGTGAAATGGAGGTGCTGCGCGATGAGCTTTTTCGTGCGTTTGACGACCTAACGGACCTCCAACCCCACGAGGTGCATGTCGTCACGCCGGATTTGGAAACTTACGCTCCGCTCGTTTCCGCTGTCCTCCGCCAGGGAGAAACACCGCTTCCGGTTCGTCTGAGCGAGCTTCCACCATCGGAGATAGATCCGGTCGTGGATGGGATTTTTACCCTACTTGAGATGGCGCATGGCGGACGGTTCGAGGCGGCCGATGTGCTCGAACTCCTCCAAAAACCGGCTGTTTTTTCCGCCCTTGGCGTCAGCGAGGCAGAGAATCTCCGGCGCTGGGTCCGAGACAGCGGCCTCACCCACGGGCTCGGAGAGACCTCTCCGGGGAAGGCCAGATTTGCCCGAAACCGGCTGATGGCTGGTCGTTTCTTTTCTGCAGAGAGTCCCGCACGATACCCGGACGGAACATTTGTTCTGCCGGTTGCTGACCAACTTGGCGGCGAGATCGAACTGCGCGGTCGGTTTCATCTCTGGCTGGCGGAGCTTGAGGAAGCGATGCAGGAATGGACTGAACTGGCATCTGCGTCCGAGTGGGCGGACCGCCTCCGGACCGCTAGCCGGGACCTCCTAGGTGGTGCGAACGACGACTCCGGGCTCGAGGCCCTGCCGGCCATTGCATTTCTCGCCGGGATGGAATGTCAGGAACCTCTGGATGCGGGGGCGATCCTCGACTGGATGCGTACCGAGTGCTCGGGATCCGCCCGACGGGTGGGCGTCTCCGGAAAAATTGCTTTCGGCCGTTTCAAACAATTACAAAATCTGCCCTGCCGGGTTCTTGCTATGGTCGGCATGCAAGATGCCAATTTCCCCGCGCGAAATCGCACTCCTGCTTGGGACCTGCTGCGCCAGGACCCTCGCGTCTGGGACCGCAACCCCCGGCTCGATGACCGTCAGCTTTTTCTCGACGCCCTGCTCACGCCAGCAGACCGCCTGATTATCACCTCCAGCACGAGGAATGTGCGGACACAAAAATCGGAACCATTTTCCTCCTGCGTGGATGAACTGTTGCGCGTGGTGGAGACCATGGGAGCCGGCCGACCGGTCATTGAGCAGCGGCTTCAGCCCTTTGTGGAGGCCTACTTCCGGGGGGAAGATCTGCCTCGTTCCTACGACGATTTCCACGCCAAGGTGGCCGAAAAAATCCGAGGTGTAGACCGCACGGGATGCCCATTTTGGAAGGGCGACCCACCCTCAGAGCCTGCCGAAGACCGTGGGGAAATTTCCATCATGCAACTGGCGACTTTCTGGAAGGATCCGGCGAAAGCTTTTGTCAAAGCCTGCGGGATCGCGCTGACCAGCGAGGAAACAGCGGATGAGGAACTCAACCGCTCACCGCTTTCGCTCGATACCCTCGGTACCTGGGGGCTCAAAAACAGCGTTCTGGAGGAGATGCTCACCGCCACTCCCAACCTGGAACTGCTGGAAGCAAAATCCGGCGCGACCCGCCAGCTTCCGCCGGGCGATCTGGGCAAAACCTCGTGGAACCAAGGTCAGCACCTGGCCGCACCGATGGGGGCTTCCATCAAAAAGCTCCGGGGCGAAACAACCGCTCTCGAATGTGTCGTCGCTGGCGGGGTCCGCGTGACCGGTGAACTGCTCTCGGTCCAAGACGGCAGTGCCTGGCTGGACTACCGGGTCGGGGAAATGAAGAAGCCGAAACATTTTCTGGCGTCATGGATGGCTGCCTTGCTGGCGGGCGCGAGTGGAAGCGACCGCCCCACCCTGCTTTTCGACGAGACCCATCCGAAGACCCCCAACGAGCTTGCCGCGATACCGGCCGAGGAGGCTAAGGCGGTTCTTAATGCCTTGGTGGCGGGGTACCTCGCAGGACAAGGCCGTCCCCTCTGCTTTGCGCTCGAGACCTCCGACGAACTGATCAAAAAATTGATTGGGAAAAATGGTGATCCCGTCACCGCCATAGAGGCCGCGGAAAAGAAATGGTCTGCCGAGGATCGCGGCCACGGTGGTGGAGAAGGGCTGAACCCGGCCGCCCGCCTCGCCTGGCGTGATCAAGATCCTTTTGCAAACCGCGAGGAGTGGATGGCCTTGGCCGAGGCGGTCTCAGCACCACTGCAAACCTGGGGGGGGTTTAAATGAGCGCCGACTTTGATTTTGTGAAGACGGAGCTTGCGCCGGGACTCTCGGTGATCGAGGCCAGCGCCGGCACCGGAAAGACCTATGCCATCAGCCATTTGGTCCCCCGTCTGCTCCTGGACAAGACGGCGGCCAATCTCGGAGAAATCCTCCTCGTCACCTTTACCAACGACGCCGCCCGCGAACTTTCCGACCGCGTCCGCCGCGTGCTAGAAAAACTGGCCGCACCACCAGTTCCCGATGAGGAAACCCAAGACAACGGCCTCCACCGCCTGCGGGAGAAATTCGGTGCGGAGAAAGTCCAAGACGTGGCTGGGCGCGCCTTGCTCGATCTCGACCTTCTGGGGGTTTCCACCATCCATTCCTTCTGCCAGAAAACCCTACAAACCGAGGGCACGCTTTGCGGCCTGCCGGTCGTTCCCGAGCTGATTCCGGATGCCGCCGACATTGTCGAGCAAACTCTTTATGACATTTGGGAAACCCGGATTGCGTCCAATCCCCTGCACGCGGCCGCAGCTTCCGCCATGAAATGGGAAGCCGGGGTGGATCTCAAATTTTTGAAATTCGCTTTACCTCTTCAAGATGCGGTTCCGGTGCCTGACATCCAGAATTTCGAAAAAGAACTGCGAAAACTGGCAGCTTATCCCAAGCGATTCACCGAGGGGGTCTGCGCTGAATTTTCCAAAATTCTTGAAGGGGTCACCACCTGGACAGACAAAGATCCCGGCGAGGGCGTTCGATCCCAGGTTCTCCGTGACCTCCGTGAATCCGGGAACGCGAATGATCCCGGATTTCTTGATGCGGTGCGCCACGTTGCGGCGACGCCAGATTGGATCAATGGTTCGAAACATAAAGCGCTGAAAGCGGAAGCCGCCGCTTGCCGCGTTGTCGCCCTCGCCTGCGAGATGGTCACCTTGCTCAATCAAGCGCGCTGGAATTTCCTCCACGAATGCCTAGCTGAGGTTCGGCCTGCCGTTGACCGCGCATTGGCAGCCAACCGCCAGATCACCTACGACGGACTGATAGGAACTCTCTATGACGCCCTCCGGAGAAATAGCGCCGGGCTTCTCACCCACCGCCTGCGCAGTCGATACAAGGTCGCACTCATCGATGAGTCGCAGGATACCGATGACCGACAGTTTGAGATTTTTAAAAAAATCTTTGTCGGCGTTGACGGCGAGGAAGGGTTGAATGCTCATCGCTTGGTTTTGATCGGAGATCCCAAGCAAGCGATTTACGCCTTTCGCGGGGCCGATGTGAACACCTACCTCGGAGCCAAAGAACTCGCGGGGGGCGAAGTTTTCCCGCTCACAAAAACTTACCGCTCTCCGGAACCACTCGTCCGGGCGACGAACGCACTCTTTTCTCGCTCTGGTTCACTGCTCAAGGATGACCTTGGCTTTCAAGGTGCAACCTCCGGCTTGGAACAGGATCTCCAACTCGTGATCGAAGAAAACCCCGGTCCGGCCCGCATGGAGTGCTGGATTGTTCCTGACGGTGACGGAAAAAACTACTCCAACGATGCCTTGAGAAGTCCCCTCATCGCCGAATCTGTGGCCAGCGAGGTCGTACGAATCCTCCACGCCAAGGCGAAGCTTGTCCAGACGAAGCCCGATGGTTCGAAGGTGGAAAACGAGGTTCGGCCTTCCGACTTCGCGGTTCTGGTCAGCGATGGAAGGCAGGCCGCAGCCGTGGCAGACGCCCTCTTTGCGAGGTCAGTGCCAGCGATCCGGGCGGGAGCGGATGATATCATGGCCTCGGACGAAGCGGAAGATTTGCTGGCCATCCTGCGGGCGCTCAACGAGCCCCGACGATCCAGCTTGCGGCTGGCCACCCTCGCTTCGCGAATGCTTGGGCTCGACTCGTCAAGCATCCGCGCCGCAGACGAAAATGACGAAATCTGGCTGGAAAAAATGATGGATTGGCAGGCTGTTTGGCAGTGCCATGGGATTGCGGCGGCCCTCACAGCCATGGACAGCGCGGAAGGCATCACCGCAAGACTGGCCTCCTTCGAACGCGGAGAACGACGCGTCACCAATTTTAGGCAACTGGCCGATCTTCTTGAAGCGGCCTCACTCGAACTGGGGAATCACCCGGGGCATCTGGTCCGCTGGCTCGCTCAGGAAGTCGCCCGCGCGGAGGATCGCAGCATGATTGAGGAGCGACAGCAACAGCTTGAGAGCGATGCCGAGGCCGTTCAGATCGTCACCATGCATTCAGCCAAAGGTCTGGAGTACCCTCTCGTTTTTTGTCCATTTCTCTGGTCGTCAAGGAAACCCAGAGGTTTTGAGAAATTATCGATCAAAGGGGAATGCCCAAAAATTATCGACATCGACCTAGCCGAAGACTCTGACAAAGCAGCCTGCGCCAAGGCCAACCTCGAGGACCGGCTTCGCCTGGCCTATGTGGCGGTGACCCGCGCCAAGGCAAAAGTCTGGATCTATGGCGGTGAGGTTTGCGGCTCCAGAAACCGGCCGTCAGCATCCGCTCTGGACTGGCTTCTGCGATCCGATCAACCTCCGGATTTCTCTGCCTGGACTGAGGCCGTCGCCAAGTCCGGAAGAGGAACGCGCCATCTCGCCGGGCTGGAAGCGCTCGCGCAAGCAGGGAATGCCGAAGAGGTGATTGCTTGGAAAGAACCTCCGGCTCCCGATGCCCAGCGGTGGCAACCAGCGGCAGCAAGTACAGCAGAAGACATCCAGGCTCTAAAAACTCCTGCCATCCCCCACCCCTGGGGCATGACGTCCTTCTCCGCCCTCACCCGCGAGAAAAACCCCCACGCCGCACCGGATGCGGGCGTACCCAAAGGCTCTCCGGAACCAACCGCTCAAAACCCATTTTTTGATGCTCCCGGCGGCACCCTCGTCGGCACGGCGGTCCACGACTGGATCGAACAATGGGACTTTTCCCAAACGGATCCGACCGCACTGACGGCCCATCTTTCAAAATACCCCTTCGCGGAATCTTCCCCACCCTTTGCCGAACGGGTGGGCGGAATGCTGGAAGCCCTTCGTGCGGCCAAGCTCCCGGGGCTCAACTGCATGATGCAGGAAGCCTGTCCACAAGCGACTGCCTCAGAGTGGCATTTCCAACTCCCGATCCACGGAACCCTTGGAGCGGATTCATTGGCCCGCGTCTTTGCCGCGCATGGTCAGTCGGAATATGCCGCCATTCTCGGTGCCTTACCGACGGAGCAGCTTCAGGGCTATCTCCACGGCTTTCTTGACCGGATTGCTTTCCACCATGGCTCATGGGGGGTGATCGACTGGAAGACGAACAAACTTGGACTCACGTCCGAAGCCTACCTTCCCGCTTCCCTCATGCAGTGTGCGATTCACAGCCACTACCTCCTCCAGGCCCACCTCTATCTGGTGGCCCTCCGCAGGTTCCTCGGTCCCGAGGCAAAGATCGCCGGGGCCTGGCTGGTCTTCCTTCGCGGGGTAGCATCCGGCACCGACGCCGGCATCTTGCACATCCAACCTGAGGACAGATTATTGACCGCGCTCGACGGACTCTTTGCCCCACCATCCGCCCCATGACCTCCATGACCTCCATGACCTCCATGACCTCCATGAAACGATCCCCTGAAATCGAGTGGCTGGCCGCGAAATGGGACCTGCCGGAGCCGGCCTTCGAAGCCGTACAAAGATTGATGAAGGCCGAGACCGAGGGCAGTACGGCCTGCGAGTTACCACCGGGCATCTCCAAGTGGGGAAAGGCCGCCGTTCCAGAGACAGAGTCATCCGACGCCCCGCTGGTGATCGTCGAGGACAAGGGAAAAACCTTCCTCCAATCCCGTCTGCTTTTTGAGGCCGAGCGAGAGATCGCGAATCGGTTGCTCAAACTGGCGGATGGCGAGTCTCCCAGCCAGGACCTCGACAAGAAATTGAAGGCCATTTTTCCCGAGACCGCGAAGGGAGACAAGCAGGTCGAGGCTGCCCGCACGGCTGCCTCCAAGAATCTCACGGTGATCACTGGTGGGCCGGGCACAGGCAAGACCTTCACCCTCGCCCGCATCCTTGCGCTCCTAGCCCAAGACACCATGGCTGCCGGTGCGATCCGACTCGCAGCCCCCACGGGGAAAGCGGCTGACCGGATGAAAAAAGCGGTGATCCAATCCCTCGCCGGTCTTCCAGAAACCTTCCAAAAAGATCAAGAAATCCTCACCCGCATTGCGGAGTCTAGCTCCACCATCCATTCGTTGCTCGGTTACCGTCCCGACACCGGACGCTGTCGGTTCGATCCGGAAAACCCCCTCCCTTGTGAAGTATTGATCCTTGATGAGTGCTCGATGGTGGACGTCCACCTCTGGCGGACGCTTCTTCGGGCGTTGCCCTCTCAAGTCCGTCTCATCCTGCTTGGCGATCCGAACCAGCTTGAAAGCGTGGGGCAAGGAAATGTCTTCGCTGAACTGGCCCACACAGCAGAATCCCTCGAATCCTCGCTCCATCCGTCGCACGTGCACCTCACCGAGGCTCGCCGGTTCAAGGACCGCAGGGGCATCTCCGACTTCGCCAGTGCCCTCGAGAATTCGGACCCCGAAGCCGCAGCCGCCCTCCTCGAAAACTCCCGAGGAGACGATTCCACGAGCGGCCTCACCTGGTTGGAAACTAGCGGGGGAACACTTCCCTGCGCCAGTTTTCCAAAGCCCGTCTTGAACGCCCTCGAAAAGGTGGCCACCGCCGAAACACCTCAGGCAGCGTTGGATGCCCTGGCCGGCGTCTGCATCCTCACCGCACAGAGGGAATACTTTGTCGGTTCGATGGCCACCAGCCGGGAAATTGAAACATTTTTTTCGTGCAGAGAAGATGCCCAAAACCACCCCGTGATCATCAACCGAAACGACCCGGAAACCGGACTCCGCAACGGAAGCGTGGGAATCATCCACGCCTCATCCGACGGGAAGCGGAAGGCATTTTTTCCCTCCGGAGACAGCCTGAAGGAATTCCCGCTTTCCAAACTTCCCGAATACAGCCCCGCCTGGGCGATCACGATCCACCGCTCGCAAGGCAGCGAATACGACAATGTGCTGGTCATCCTCCCCCGCGAGGAAAGCCCCATGGCCACCCGGGAACTCCTCTACACGGCCATCACCCGGGCCAGAAAAAACGTCTATATTTCTGGCGATCTCGCGAGCGTCAAAAAAGCCGCGGCCACCTCCTCCAACAGAATCACCCTCCTCTCGGTTGCTCTTGGTGGAGTCAATCTTTGACCTGCGTGCCCTCCAAATTCATCCGCACAACTTGAAGTAATCACCCTGAGTCACGTAAGAGGCTGTCTGAAAGTCGCCGTGAATCGCGAAACACGAGCAACGGACGGCTCATCGAGCCGTCCCTACCAATCCAAGGGGGGCGAGAGGTCTGACCATGATGATGATCGTGATTCCAAAGCGCCCGCAATTCACTGGCTGAGCTTAGGTTCATCAAGACCGAGGAAAAACTTCCACAGCCCCGCCATCGCGAGGGTATCGAGGTGACAATAGGCCAGAAGTTCCTGACGAATTTGCTCTCGCCGTTCAAGAGTTGTCTCCGGATGGATCGCCTCCACATAGGCCACCATGGCCATGCCGCCATCTTTGACCCCGGGCAGGTTGTCGTAGGAGAGTTCAGGAACGGCGGCGGGTAGAACCTTCTTGATGCTCCAACTGCCTTGCTGACTGGGATCGTAGAAACAATTTTGCGCAATGGGGAGAAGGTCAACGATCCGGTCCCCGATGGCTTCCAACTCAGGGGCAAGATCTCGGAATTTTTCTGTGAGTGCACGGATCACACCTGCTTCGAAGGAAGCATTGTAGGCGAAGACGGGTCCTCTCTTGCCACAGGCCTTGATCAAAGCCTCGGCGATTCCTCGGCGCGGATCCTCCCCGGAGACATCGAGAAACTCACTGTGCTGTAGCTTGAGGGCCTTGCTGACTGAGTGCACGCTGAACTGGAAGGGCAATTGTTGATAGGGGCGTGAACCAATCCAGATGGGAACGGCGGGGTTGGTTGTCTCAAAATCGAGAAAATAGGCAGGAAACTGACTCCGGGAAAGGGAGGCTAGGGCCTGCTTGGCATCAAAGAAGACGGTTCCATTGATGGTGTGTTCCCTCACCAGACGCTGTTTTGGGGTTAGAAGTTCTTCGGGCACATGACGCATGTCATCGACTCCTAGGACCTCCAGCTCCGCTCGTTGTTTGGCACTGAACCGAGGAAACCACGAAACTGGAAAATCCGGCTCCACCGTACCTCGACTACAGTAGCTGCAGAACCCACACTCGAACGGGTCGAAGCAATGGGCTCCCATTTCCACTTTTGGCTCCTTGGCCTGAGCCGCAGTGATTTTCGCGTTTTTGATCCAGCCTTTCGCCTCCTTGGATCGTTCCAGCGTTTCCGCAGTCAGGTCATTTTCCAGCAAAAGTCCCTGAAAATTTCCCAGTTTCCGGTAGATCCACGTATTGTCGATGTGCGCTACCGCAACAGACGAGAGTTTCACCCCCATCTCCGTTGCGATCAGCGTCTGAATGGCGACATCCTCCCGGTGATAGTCTTTGACCGTGGTCGAGGATTTCACTTCGACCATCTTCCAGGTTGTCCCTCCTTTTCCTGGAATCGGAATCATGACATCCGCAAACGCAAGGGTGTCCTTGGTCCGAAATCCAGCTTCGAAGATCGGCCCCTCCCCTCGTTTGAGAAGAAGAGCGCTGCGCTCAAAGGCGGCCTTGTAGCCCTCATTCTGGGGATCGATGAAGGCACCAGTCCCGGAGAGATCATAGATCTTCCGGGCGATCTCGCCGACACTGTGGCCGATTTGATAGCTCGTCTGGGTCATCGGGGAATCTTCCTTCAACTCCGGATGATGAACCTCCAGCCAGAGACGTTTCGGGCACTGACGAAAAGCGAGGATTTTTGATTTGGAGAGCGGACGCACGGCGGGATGGTAATTTTCTATTCTTGGAGGGTTTGGGCGAACTTTACGAGCATGACACTCGGCACCCGTTTAATCCCATGAAAGCAGGGGGTGTGTTGGCGGTTCTTCTCCCTCATGTCGCCACCTGTAGGTCATGAAACGCCAATTTTCGGGATAAACAAAACTTTCGTCCTCAGGATCGTATTGAAAGGCTCCCAATGTCCAGGATACCGCGACTTCTTCCGTGGCGGCCAATTTGATGAATCGCACTTCAGTTGACCCGATACTATTTTGCAACTCACGCGATGAGTTTTTCCGTCAGAGTGATCTCGAGATAATTTTCGAACGTCGAGAGCCGAACGAAGAGTGTTTTCGGTGGTATCTGATTCCTTCATGAAGCCAAAATGGCAGAGCCCAAGGGACATCCGCAGTCCCGCCAAATTGTTTTGTCGAAATATAGATCGGATAATTTCCGGACGCCTGGGGTAGGTCTGCCTCGTCGTATTTTCGATTTTTCAAGGAGTCTGGCTCCACAACTCAGGCAATCCAAGATACCCACGACATCTTTACCGTGTCCGCGCGCCTACGAGTTTCGATCCCGCCACCCTAAAACCAAGTCGGCCCCTCGGAACGGTCCGCCTTCAACCTTCCTTCTCTTTCCATCAAATCGACCACGTCCGCAATGTCCCGACAACGCAGGAGTTGGGTCGGGAAAACATCCAATCTATCCGCAAGAACCGCCCCATGGTCTAAAAGACGCGGCAGCGGTTCCCAGTTTCCGACCAAACGGATGTCCTCTCCGGTCATGGCAAGAATTTCCTGATTGAGGCGTTGGCGGGAAGTCATGTTCCACTTTCTACCTTGTCAGAACGGACACAGGGTGTCCAACCCCGGAAAATTCCCCCCCTCCCAATTCCTCTCTTTTTTCCTCATCAGCAAGGCCGGGCGGGTCTTTAAATGCGCTCCTTACAGCCCCAAAATCACCCGATCCACATCCTCCTCATCGAAGGAAATATATCGAATGGTGGTCGAAACGCAGGAATGCCGCAAAGCATACGCGGTCCGCACCAAGTCATGGCCAAGGGCCGCGAAGACCCGCTTCGCATAGGTCTTCCGGGTCGTGTGCATCCCCAACTCCCCTCGCCCGCCAGCAATTCCTGCTTTCGCCAAGGCCGCCCGGTAAACTTTCCAAGCTCGAATGCGATTGAGTGACGTCCCTCGGTAGCGCCCCGGAAAGACAAACGCCAACGGCCTGGTATCTTTTAAGGTCTGGATGTGTTCCTGGAGAACGGCGGCGGCTTCGGCGTGCAGAGCCATGTCGTATCCCGACCGCTTGCCTTTGACCGTGGCCCGCCGCACCCGGATTCGGTTCCGGACTTTTCCCTCATGAGCGACATCTTCGATCCGCAGCGCCAAAATGGAGCTGATTCTCATCCCCGTTCGCAGGGCGGTGATAAAGATCGCCCGCTCCCGGGTGGCGGTCGGCCCGTCGAAGGCGGCGAGCACGCGATTGATTTCATCTTGGGTTAGTGGGCGGCATCCTCTCATACAGACAAGATACCGGCCCAAATTTCCCCGAGTTTCAGCCTCAATCCCAGAGCGACTCTGGCTAGAAATGATGCAGGCCGCCGCAACGAAAGCCACGACGGCCTGCTGTTCCCCCCAGAACAGCGGCAACATGATCCAGCTTTCAAATTCCGCAAGGGGAAATCTTTCTCCCCCACCCTCTCCACCCTCTCCCTAGGCGAGGCAATGTTTCCCCTCTTTTGTTGCCTCGGGCACTTTGGCCAGAGGGGTTGGGCCTTTGATGGGAAAATAGACGTCCGGCGTGACGGATTGCTGGGCATCTTCCCATCGGGGCAACTCCCGACAGGATATCCAAAATTTTCTGCCGTGGCGGGTCATTTTGCCGGGCAAGTTTGACCCTCCTTCCCGGATGAAGGGGGCAATTCTGACAGGATTTCACTTTGGCGATATCAGGAATTGTCATGAGTACTCCTGCCAAAAAATCGTCGAATCATGATTCTAAACCCCGAAAGCAGACTGTAACACCCCAGGAACCGTTCTTTACATGGTCTGGTGGTAACGAAACTCCGAAATCCACCCTGTTCCACGGGGACGCCTTGGATGTCGTGCGCGGACTGCCAGAAAATTCCATCGACTCCGTGGTCACAGACCCACCGGGTGGAATCGAATTCATGGGGAAAAAATGGGATAGTAACAAAGGAGGCTCACGGGAATGGATTGCCTGGCTAACCCTAATTTTAGTGGAAACCTACCGGGTATTAAAGCCGGGCGGACACATGGCCATCTGGAGCTTCCCTCGGACGAGCCACTGGACCGCAATGGCCGTGGAAAACGCAAATTTTGAATTCATCCAAAAACTCATCCATATTTTCGCCACCGGAAGACCGCCTGGGTTGATGGTGAAGGCGGAAGATTTGCCGGTTTTCGCCGGCTTCGGCACCACCCTACGGCCCTCCCATGAAGAATGGCTCCTGGTGCGGAAGCCTCTCGAAGGAACAGTCCGGCATAACCTTAAAAAGTGGGGTGTTGGTGCCATGAATATCAAAGCCTGCAGTGTGATGGGCGACCCCGGGCAACCCCCTCGTTTTCCCGGCACCATCATGCACGACGGAAGCGACGCGGTCATGGCCATATTCCCGGACTCACCTGGGCAAATCGCAAAACTTCGAGGCGATGGCGCGCCGATGGCCAACAAGACATACGGCGCAATGAACCATGGTTCCGAGGCTAAACCTCCGCGGATCGATTCCAGCACTTCGTACGGGCGCTTCTTTGTTTGCACGAAAGTGACGAAGAAGGACAAAAATGAGGGGCTTGATGGTGGGGAAATCAACCCCCATCCAACGGTGAAATCGGTAGAATTGATGCGCTACATCACTCGTCTCGTCACCCCGCCCGGAGGCACCATTCTGGACATGTTCGCCGGATCCGGCTCGACCGGCAAAGCGGCAGCCCTCGAAGAGTTTGATTTTATCGGCTGCGACTTGTCAAAAAAGTATCTCGCAGTCGCCACCAAGCGCATTGTCCATGTATTAAAGTCACGCGAGACGAAGAAGAAACGTGCATAGACCGACCCTACGAGACGAACCACGTAAATCAATAGAAGGGGACGAATTAAGGCGGTTCCATTTGGCCTGAGAAAATCGTTCCAATCGCCATGAAAACTATTCCCCTTCCGGGGGCCTACCAATCGGAGGGGCCAGAACTGTGGGTGACTTTTCGGAGCATCTGGTCACCGAGGAGAAGGCGCGTCAAACGGGAAGTCAAAGTAGTCAAAAATCGCCCTGGTCCGTTTCCAGATTTCTAATTCCGACATGGCGGCTCGCTCAAACAGTTCGTTCATCGGAGAAAATCCGGCTAGAACGAAAGCGAGTAGTTCAAGCGGGTCGAGTTCGACTGACGCCGAGCGTGCCCCGAGAGTCTTGTGGGCTGCGACATTTTGCATCAGGCAGGCGACAATCATTTTAAAAGACTCATTCCGAAGGTCGCAAAAGAAGAACCAGTAAGGCCAGCGGACATCCAGGCTTTGGTAGTAATCTCGGACCGCCTGAATCGAATAAATCTCGTCCGGGTCGCCGTTGTAGCCGTCCACGAAAAACGAAAACGTCCCCATCATGCGAGCGAGCTTGCGATTCCTCGGCAGAACCTTTCGGTCAAACCGTCGGAGGAAAGGGGTCAAATTTCCAGCTTCGACGTCGGGTCGGGTGATACAAAGTAAGAGCGGGTCATTCATCTTGGGGAAGATACTCCTGAGGGGTTAGAAAGATCGGTGATCGTCGGACTCTTTTGGCCGTGACGGGCATCAATAAGTTTGGCTTGGCCAGTCGCATCGACACAGACAAACTCTCCCGGAGTCAGGGAACAAAACTGATCGGCGGAGAAGGCCGTCGACACCTGCACTTGCTCGGTCTTGAGCATCTTTTCAATTCCAGGGTCGCAACCCTCGAAGACCATGCCGACTCGCTGCTCCGTTCGCCTCGTGGCGATCCCGCACGCGGCGGAGCCGAAATTATTCGTCAAGCCGTCCAGATTTCTTCCGAAAAACCGCGTCCCCACAAGAGCGACTAAGGCCGAAAACTTCGCCTCATGCGACAAGGCCGCTTGGACGAGCCGCAAATTTTGGGTAGCGAGAATGCTGATACACCCAAACTCGCGGCATTGGGAGAGAAAGACCTCCATGCCGTCATTGCGCCCACTGGAGAGGAAAGAATGAAATTCGTCGGCCACGAAAACAACCGGACGCGTTGAGTTCATCGGCTGGTTTTTTGTCCCTCGTAAAGTCCGTCGGGCAAGTAAGGTTCGCGTGAAGGCAAATTGAGCGGCCAGCAGCAACCCCTTGGCCGAACTGGCAGAATCGCTCATAGTCACATCAATGATGAGAATTTTTCCCTCGTCTATAGCTGACTCAAACGAAGTGCTGTGATCGTCTAGTTCCCCCGAGAGAAGATTGATGGCAAGCGGCGACGAGGCAAAGCTTAACGTGGGCTGGATCTCACCACAAATCGACTGCCAAAGTTCGGTTGAGGCCTGTTTCCAGAAGTCAACATTACGTTCGACCAAAACCTTTGCTCCTCCAGTTAAGGCCTCGATGATCGAATTATGCGTACATTCAGAAGGTGAGAGTGGCGGATCCGTTGTAGCTTCTACGGAAAGGATGGTTGCAAGTCGTTGAAATGCATCTGCCGTAAGGGAGTCCGGTCCCATGCCAAAGGGATCGGGATCCCTCTCCCGAAAGACCGCGTCCGCATCCAGAAAATGCTGGCAGAGCGCCTGCCAATTCATCCCGTCGCCAAACACGCTCTTCACACGGGTCTCGAAGGGAACACGGCCAGCCAATTGCACTCTGGATTTCGACATAGCCTGAACAATGAGATGGAGCCTCCGGACAAAGCCCGAAAGAGCACTCTCCGGAAAATACTTTTCTCGCACGGTGTCCTCCACGTCTTCCCGAGCCAACCGCATTTTTGCCGCCGTTTCTAAAAGTCGGTCGCGCTGGGCATCCCAATAAACTCGAAAACTCCCCGAACGGTCCTCCGTTCCCGCCAGCAAGCGCCCAAGTTCAACTACGAATTCCACCATGGCCATGGCCAGTTGATTCGGATCCGGCCAGAAACTCTCGGGAAAGAGACAGAGCTTGTTCCCACTGTCTGGGGAAACTATGATCACATCCTTCTTCCGAGATTTCGGAAGGCTCGCGATCAAATCGTGGCATCCCCCACCCTTCGTGTTGAAGTAAATACAAGCCGCTTTCTCATGCGAGTTTTGCGCCTTCTGTGAGAGAATGGCTAACGTCAGAGGATTGAGGAGGCTCATCGTTTTTCCTGTTCCGGGCATGCCCGTGATGAGACATCCCGAACAAAGATCTTCCATCCCTAAATCCAACCCGTGAAGATTGACCTTCTGATCGTGAAATTTTTGGCTGATTTGCATTATCGGTTAAAATTGATGATTGGTTCGATCTGTTCTCCGTCGCCAATATTTTCAATCAAGCGCTCCATCTCGCCCCCAAGAAGATGTAGGTCGCGGAGACTCGCAACATCCAGCGTTTGCCCTTGGTATTCTTTGACCGGAAGATACTTGTTCATCTCCTGAGCAATTTTTCCGAAATCTCGGAGAAAGAGTTCCGCCCCGGCTGCTTGAAACTTGCGATTCGCGACACTCAAAGCGGTGACCGAATTGCCACCGGACGAAGCCCAATCCAGCTCCTGGTCTGCTTCCGACCGCTTCAAGTCAAAAACCGGAACATATATGTAAGCGTTCGGTGCCAGAATCCGACCATCCCCCGCCAACCAGAGAAGCGTGTCGCATCCTACAAGCGGCGAATTCGCCGAAGCGATCAACTTGGTGGTACTCGGTCGGGTCTGTAAAATTCCATAGATGCTGAGAATAAAGCTGGGGGGCGAAGAAAGGCTGCCAGCGATGTCCAGATAGATGACGTCATGACCCTGGTTGATCGCCTCACGCATCTCGATGAGTTGTGCATGGAGATAGTCGTCCTGATGCGATGCGGTGAATCGAATAGATTTCATAGTCTCTCCTTATGTCTACGCGACGAGCCGTGATATTTTTCAGGAATCTTCGGCTTCATCTCATAAATCCAGGAAGAACATTATGAGTTGATTGGAGGCTGCTTCCACAAGGAGAGCCCTTCTGGGTAAAGACCTGACCATTGCTCAAAGCCGCCCGAACGCGTCGCTGCAAACTCAAACGCAACCGATACGTGGCGGTATAGGGCAGTCCAAGCCGAGCGGCGACGTTCACCGTTGTCGCCTTGTCTCCGGCCCGCTGGAGGGCATACGCGCATTGAAAAACCTTTGCTTCCAAGGGATCCTCCAGGGCGGCGTTCAAGATGGTTCTCGCCTCGTCGATTGATTCCAACGCCGATGCAGGGGATTGGCCAAGCCCACCATGCAAATTCTCTCCTTCGTGGATATCGGCCGTGTCATCGATGAGTTTCTTTCGGGTGATATTTCTCCGTCCAATCGAGCGCAACTGATTGAGCGTGCAGCAGTAAATATAGCCGCGAACATCGGAGGGATTCTGAAACGTCGGTTGATTTTTCCGATGCAGATGAGCGTAGATCATACCGGGCACTTCTTCGGCATTGAGCCCGACAGAGCGAAGAATCCCACTTTGGCTCCTGGCAGCCTTGAGAGCCGTTTGCAAAAATTCCTCCGGGCATTGATCGATATAGTCGAGCAGTTGAAGCGGGGATCCGATTGGACTGGCAGGTGAGTTTGGTTTCATAACGTTGAAAAGATACCGACCCAGGCTTTTTCGATTTCCTTAGGTCAACCTCCCTGCGACATCGCGTGCAAATTCAACGCCAGCTCCATCCGTCGATACGATCTTCGAGGGAAGGGGGAGTATCGAAAGATGCTCCCCTCTCCTTTCTTGGCAAACTTGACCTCTCAGTTGCTTGATAAATTCCCACCGGATTTCACGAAGAGCCATTTTAGCAGCGGATCTCAGGAGCGATGCGATCTCCTCATCCACCTGGCCGGTTCCCTCGGAAACTGCCATGTCGAGGTCAATATCGTCAAAGCCTTGAATGTGCCCTGCATCCCGAAGAAAACACAACTGTTTGGCTGCATGCTCGACCTCATTGGTGAGATCTTCTACACCCTTTCCTTTTTAGAATTCTTCCGCCGAAGTGCTTTCTCGCGGGGGAGAACGACAATTCGACCGAGATCAGGCTGACCATAAAAATGTGTAAATGCTGGAAACGTAAAATCTCGTCGATGGGAGATTATTTCCGCGTGAGTTTCAGCCACCCGCAAGCGATCGAACGATGAGGGCACATTGGCCAGCACGAGGGCCGCATCATCCCAAGCTTCTTCTTTCTCATAGATAAGCAGGAGGTTGTGGAACGCCGAAGGGTCATCCGGCCAGCGACGAATGACTTCGATGTTCCAATATTTTGCCTCAGCCTGGCCGTCGATTGAACCAGTCACCGCTGATCTCAGAAGAATCCAGAAGGTCGTCTTTTTTGCAAGCGGGCCGCAGTCATCCAAACACTCCATCTGCTCGGCAGGAGTTATCGTTCCACCGGGAGTGGTCGCACGGATTAACTCTCGAAAGACCGAATCATCTCCCCATGCGCGTCGGATATCGTCGAAGAAATATCCCATTCCCAGAGGACTGAGCCGCGAGTCGACCCGGGCAAAAGTTTCCGCCCGAGTCGAAAATCCGACAATTGAATGATACCGCGCGGCCAGGAAATCCCCTCGCTTTGCGGCTGCCACGGCAAAATCGACCTGGGCATCCAACACCATGGTCCGCGCCCTCGCGATACCACGCCGAGCCAATGTCGTCATTCGCCCTCTGACAGCATTCAACCATTCCTTGATCTCGACACGCAGGGTTTTGGACGAATTGAGATCAAGGCAGTAATGACCGGTTTCCAGATCCGGCCGGACCGTTTTTTGGAATTCCTGCGGCATTTCCTTGAGCATCATTACATCGATGATGTCCTCGCAGGTTTCCAGTGCAGCCAAGCGGGGATCTGCCAGACAAACCGCAGTTTCAACCTTCATCTCCTCTTCTGCGGCATGGCGGTAGAGCGGTTCAAGGTCGCGGTCCATAAACATATGCGAGTAGTTAGAGCTAACCTCTCCGTCCATTCCCTCAACCAGGTACCGTGCGGCCTCGTCGAATTCACCGATCCGTGCCGCGTAGCAGGCCAGCCCATAAAAGTCACCCGAAGTCCATTCTAAGACATCCGCAAACTTGATCGAGAGTTCGTAGGCTTCCCGGGTACGTCCTGCAAAGTGAAGGCAGAGCGCAGTGGTGTTGACGAGTTCGCTGCTGACGATCTCTGGCCGGGAGTGGATCAAGCTCAACCCTTCCTCAGCACTGCTATTCATGACAGCGACATCGAGATAGCTCGGGAACAGTAGCAATTGCGTACGCGCACTGGCATACGCGGCATCCTCCGGGCGGACTTTGAGGAATTCTCCCCGGGCCTCTTCTGTCATGCCCAATTCCAGATAGCTTTCCGCTGCTAAAAAATCCTTATTCATTGTGTGCCGGACGTTCCGGCTCGACCAATCTCAACCGGAACTTTGGCGATTTCTGAAAGATCGGGGACTGCGCAGAATTTTTCTGGGGCTATCTCCTTCTCCCCGTCCCAGCGATAGGCGCAGAGGAACCCTCCTTTGCCGGTCCCGTAATCTAGGCAGGCGAGATTGGGACGGATTGGTGCGGGAACGGACGATTTTTGAGCGTAGTGTCCGAAGAAAGTGGGCGGCGCATCCTCTGGGTATCCGGTTTTTGGAAGGTTCTGAGGCAGATGTTCGTCGGGAATACTCGGATCTTCCGGGAACATGGCCGCCCGGCAGGTCACTCCAGCGAGATCGATCCACCATTTTACCCGCATGTCCCTCCGCATAGTCCCGTCGGCGGTCTCGTGCATGAATCCTTCGGGCAGCAAGGCTTCCGGACCGTTGATGATCCGGCTGATCGTCTCATAGCCTGGGGCGTCTTTCCGGCTGTATTTTTCCAGTGTAGCCCCTTCCAGTCTTCCGATGGTGCTCAGCTCCTGGATCGCCTCGACATCCCAGCAGGCGTGAACAGCACGCAAATCGCCCAGGTCCAGACTCAAGGGCAAACTCGCGAACCATGCCAGCCAGACGATCCATTCCGCCCGATCCGGAAATTGTTCCAGCGTCGCTTGATGCTGCCCTTTATTTTTTGAGGATTGAGGACGGAGAGTCTGTCCGTTAGATCCGACGGAGTTATATCGCATGGCATTCACTTCGTGGTTGCCGAGGATGGCGAGGGCCTGGCCGGCATCCACCATCCCGCGCACGGTTTGCAGCACTTCCCGGATTTTTGGTCCACGGTCGATATAGTCGCCGAGGAAGATGATTTTCCGATCATCCGGGTGCCGGTGGGATGCCCCTACGTTCCGGTAGCCGAGGGTTTCGAGAAGGGCATTCAGTTCATCAGCGTGCCCGTGGATATCACCGATGATGTCGTAGCTTTGGGTTTTGTTCTCTTTCACGACACCAATTCATCACGAAATCGAAATCTTGAATAGTGTGGTATTTGACGATATGCAAACTATACAGTCATGTATCAAAAGCTTCTCTCCCAGTCTGGATTCTCGATGGACCGCCTTGCGACGTTCTGCGCGGTTGCTGATGCCGGAGCCATTGTTTCTGCCGCCAAGGGTGACCCTTCGCGTCAGTCCCTCATGAGCCGGCAGATCCGCGAATTGGAAACCTTCTTCGGCGTAGATTTGGTCCGGCGCGTGGGCCGGGGATTAGAACTCACGGAGGCGGGACGGGAACTGGCTGCCATTGGACGGCAGAATTTCAAGGGTCTCTCCGATTATGCGGCCCGGTGTCGACAACAGGAATGGACCGTGCGGATTGTCGCCTCAAACAGCATTGCTCAATGGGTCTTGCTTCCGCGCTTGAAAGCCATTTCAGGCGCCCAGCCCAATGTGCGCTTTGAAATTTTTCACGAACAGACCCACGAGATGGTCGCAGGAACGCGCGAGGGGATCTACGATCTCGCCTTCGTTCGCAAAGATGCGCTTGTTGCTGGCCTCAAACACTCCGCCCTCGGTGAGATCGAAAGCTGTCTCTTTGTTCCGAAATCTCTCGTCAGAGTGGCCCCGAAATCCGTCGCAGACGCATTAAGTTCCCTCCCGATGGCCTTGCCCATCGGCGGACGGATGAGGGACACCGTAGAACGCCTCGCCGCGACAAAAGGAGGCGCGCCGCGAGTAGTGGTCGCCTGTTCTTCCTACCTCCAGGCGGCGCAGGCACTTCAATCCGGTATGTGCGCGGCGGTCCTTCCCGAAACTGCTCTGGGGACTTTGGACGCCAAAACGCTTCATCGCCTCCCGATCCCGGACAAGTTCACCCTTTGTCTGGCTTGGACCGGCCGAACCGTGGATACTCGGCCGATGCTCGCCCAGCTCATCAACGTCATCCGCAGCGCAGTGACCCTCGAGGAGTGGCGTCGCCGACGGCGGTAATGCAGGTCAGCCAGAAGGAGTATATCGCATTCTTCCGGGAAAGTGGCTGCGATGGCGCGGTTAACGTCGCTCAGGTTGCGTAACCGACCAAAGGAAGTCGCCCACTACAAAGAAACCAGAATGGCATCGGCTTTCGCACCAAGCCCCCAGCCCAAATAGGCCGCCGTCGTGCGGACATCCCCCCGGTGTCCCAATATTTTTCCGACGAGCACGAGGTCGTGGCCGCTCTTTTCGTAAGCGCGATGCGCCACGGTTTTCCGAAGCCCATGTGTGGAAAGCCCTCCCGCCAAGTGCGCCTTGGTGGATGCCGCCTTCATGATACTCCAATAAGTTTTCGGCCCAATGGCTCCCCCCTTGCGGCCTCGAAACAACAATTGCTCGGGCGGCAACCCCCCGGAGGTTCGACGTAATTCAAGCAACCAGCGCCCGAGGGAGAAGTGGACAGTTTTCCGCAATGGGAGACTGTGCCCTTCCACCTTTCCCTTGCGGGTTCGGCGAGGAAAATAGATGCGTTCAAGGAACCTTCCGTCACGAAAGACATCGCCGATTCGCAGGGCCAGCAGCTCCGAAATCCGGGCACCGGTAGCCAACCCCAAGGCGAGAATCGCCCGATCCCGCACAGCGTATCGACCGCTGAGCGCGGCCCGGAAGCGGGTAATTTCCTCATTGTCGGAGAATGGTCGAGAGCCTTTCATACTCCCAAGATACCGGCCGCCGGAGGTCAAAAATCCGTTCGCGGCGAATCGGAAGTTCTATGGAAAACATTCGATTCGCGCTTCCCGGAGGACTGAGTTCCCAACCGACGGGCGAGTCCGATGCTCGAAAACTTTCACTTGCACATGGAGCAAAAGCGGGGGAAGTTCCCCCTGTTCTGGGTGGGAGACAATCGGCCTCCGTGGCGTTTGTCGCGGTGACCCGGGTCGTTTTTCTGCAAGACTTATCCGCAAGGGCTCATCTGGGAGATGGGAATGATGGGCGTGAGAGACCGAGGTCGTTACGCGGCCTTAGTCTCCGGTGAATTTGGCGAAAATCTCCGAGGAGCGCTCCCGAGAACAATCTTAAACGCCGGGTTTCTTAGAGAAATCCTCGCGAGACACCTTGCAACCCAAAATCAAGCTGTACAGCCATGGGTGCGATACAAACCACTATCTTTCAGCGGAATAGCTATGCGGTCCAATGACGGATAAAACAGATGGATTTTGCGCTCTCGAGAGTGCTCTCTAAAAATCACCTCTCGCCTATCCGCCTTCGACACAACTCCTCGCTGTGGCCTTCGAGAATCCCTCCCATCGCAGCAAGAGGAGACTTAGCCTTCCTGGACTCAGGGCCGAATGAAACCAAGCCACTCGATTCTACCATTGCCCGAAAAGCCAAAGCAGGTTCAAGCCCAGACTCAGAACGAGAACGATGGGAAGGAGGATACAAAAGAGAATCACATTGATCTTCACGTAATTCATCCCTCCCGGCCAGTAGGGATCGAGCCCCTTGGCGCTCTCTTCAAGGATCCAGACACAGGCTCCGAACACATGCGCCCAAACCTCATTTTCCTTTTTCATTTCGAAAGGCTTCCCACCACAGCTTGGGTTGTAAAAGCACGAGAATGGCGGCCGTGATGACCATTGCTCCTGCTGCGAAGATTATGAGGAGCCCTGCAAAGAGGGCTTCATACCATTTGGGTTCATCGTTTGAATCGGACATATCATTTGTGTATTCAGAAATTCATCCCCCATTTGGCCGTATCATTGCATCTTACAGCCCAGTAGCCATGAGTGCGCCCACAAAATTATCCATGTGGGCCCGGGTGCGAATTTCAGGAACGCCAGCCGACTTCAAAGCCAGGGGATAGAGCGGCCCGAGGGAGGAACGCAGGCATGCCAACTCGTAGTCCGGCGTCGGCCTGCACCAGCAACCGAACTGCGAGGCGGGTAATACGGGCCATCTTCCGGTAGTTGAGCCGGTCCGGGGTGTCGGTCGGCTCGTGGTAGTGTGCCCAGCGTCCACAGGAAAAGAACAGGTAGAGAACATCGTTGCGTCGAAAAACTCCATGGTCACGCATGTCGCTCACGTATTTGTTGAGGGTTGCTATCAGCTTGAGTCCACCGGGGACGTCGGTTCCATCCAGCATCCCGGTCAGACTGGAATGCGACTCCGCCCCGGTCATAAAGACGGTATTTCCAATCACCGTGTGCATGTGACGGTTAAATCTCGCCTAGCAGATGAACCATAAAAATTATTGGTTCTCATTCCTACTTCTTTCCAGTTTTCCATCGATATATGCCGTTAATTCCAGGTCAGTCATTCCCGTCGATAGAAAAAATTTCATATTGGGCTTATCGAGGTAATAATAACAACAGTCCGACACGAAGGGCCGTGACGATGGAAATCCTCCCTTCTTGGAACCGACTCCTGGTTGATAGGGCCAATACGGCTTCCACTCGGGGATCTCACCCCGCGGAATGTTATCGCAACATCCTTCCTGAAGAAGGATTTCCGCATTTTGCCAATGGGTCCCTTGCAATGCGTTTTTGAGAGCGGCGTCAGAGGCGAAGACGAAAGAAATGTAGTTCATTGTTCCCCACCCCTCGTCCTTCAGAGCGTAAATCTGCGAAATGTCATCATGAGGACGTTTCCCCATGACTTCCATCCATAGCTGAATCCCAGCCGGGGAATCAGGACCGGTGACGCTTTCCTGCAAATTTTTTATCCGTCGCAATTCTTCGATTTTGGCTGCCTTGGCTCGTCGAGCATCAACCGCCTTACGAGCGTTTCTACGGGCTTCCAAGATTCGGTAAGCCTTTAAAGCAACCGCGTCTTTCAGTTTCTCAAAAGTTCTTTTCATGACATCTCAAATTGCAGCTTCCGCCTCACAGCCCGGTGCTCCGCATTCGCGAAACGACCTCTCCAATTTGCGCCCTCGTGCGGATCGGCCCAGACTTACCGGCCAAGACAGGCAGGAGCGGCCCAAGGATCGCTTGCATCCGCGCAATCTCAAGGTTTAAGGGATCGCACATCCCAGAGCCCTTGGGGAGTTCCGTGGTCGAAAGTCGGGCCAGAAGGGTTGAGGTATATTCGGCAACGGCCGCCATCTTCGAGTAGTTCAATCGGTCCGGAGTATCCGTCGTGCGGTGGTAGTGTTCCCAATGCCCGCAGGAGAGGAAGAAATACGGCACGCCATTTTTGCGAAAGATCCCATGGTCACTCATGTCGCCGACATACTCATTGAGCGTGGGAAGAACGCGGATGCCAGCAGGATCCGCAGTTGTTTCGACGATGGCGGGAAGGGCCGGATGGCTCTCTGCACCCGTGACGAAAACCAAGTCCCGCAAATCCGGCAAACCCGGAATAGCCGATTTGAGCCCCATCATCGCTCCGATTCGCTCGGGACCGAGGGGGACATCATGCCCGACCAGATCCATGACCAGTGCCGCATGGAATCCCCGCCCGTCGGTTTGCTTCTCATAGAAGTTGATGCTGCCCATGGTGGCGCCTTGGAAGTGAGGTGGTTCCTCCGCATCGAATATGGCGACTATGAGGTCGCGTTCCATCGGTTTCCGACTGGCCGTCCGCCCTGCCTCCAGAGCAATGGCGACGGCGGCTGCGTTGTCATCCTCACAAGGGGCCTCAATCACGCTGTCATAATGCGCACCCACCAACAGAGGCGTCCCTCCGCTCATGCCCGGAATCACCCCCACCAGGTTAACAAAACCCTGACCGCCGTGGTTGTAGGGCAAGCGGAAGCTACTTCCCAGATACGGGCGACAACCGATTTCGGCAAGGCGGCGGCAAAGAATCTCCTCTGCGCGGGTGTGTCCGACCGTGCCGACCATTCGGCCCTCGGGAAAACAAATTTCTTCCACATCGGAGCGGAGCCTCGCGGCGGAATCAGCGGTAGTTTGATTTGGGCTATTCATAATTGTTATTCGGTTTCTTCTCTCGATTTCGTCGGTGGGAGCATTTTCTCTCGCACATTCTTCTCATTGCATTTCATTTCTCAAAAAATCTCCCATCTGCTTCCGGTGCGAAAGCAGAAGAAAATGGTCAGCTCCCTTGATGATTGTCGTCTTGGCATTGCCTCCGGACCGCTGAATGGAATTGGCCGCTGCTAACGCCACGTCGACAGAAATCCGCTCGTCGTTGTCTCCATGGATCAGTCGAATCGGGAACCTCTTTGGGAGTTTTGCGATGGGCGCATTACCGTGAAACGTACTGATCCCGAGAAGACCGGAAAATGCGTTCGGTTTTGCGACGGCAAGTTCAAAAGCCATTGGACCGCCCTGGGAAAGCGGGACCAGCCACGGCTTCGCTAGGCTTGTGCCAATTTTTTCCGATGCAACCTTCAGAGCTTCTTCGACGTAGGTCTGTCGACCGTCGAAATCTCCCGCCGTCCAATCGACCTGCCACGATGGCGCAATGAGGATACACTCAGGCACCTCTTTCCAAATCGCCCACGGAAAGTAGAGCAGATTTCCGCCATACCCGTGAAGAAGCAGGAGCACCGGCGTCGAAGAGTTGGCTTCTTTGGGGACATGCAGGAACAAATGTCCTCCTTTCGGGCGGGTCGACAAACAGAAAGGCACCGCCGAACCTGTCAACCAGAAGGAGGCTGACTTGGCCATATCACCATACGCCTGTACCATCAGCCGACCAAGGCCACGCTCTCTCGGCATGAGACCTCCGGTTTTTTCTAGATAGGTGCAAAGCGCAGACATCAACATCCCTTCGGCCATTGGATGACGAACAGTGCCGATTCCGAGATTCTTGAGAAAACCGGAGACCGGAACGGGAACCGTCGCTGGCGGTGGTGTGATCTCGGAGCTAAAGGTAAGGCTTTTCATTTTGTGGTTTCCAAAAAAAGCATCGTTCATGCGCGCGCATACGCCTGCTTCACAAGTTTTTCTCCGTAGCAAAGGCACAACCGCTCAATCGAAAAGTGGGCGTGGGCCACTTTCTGATAATGGTCGAGAAACAGGTGATTGAGCGCCGCACCGGTAAACGCCCCAATGATCGGCGCAAGTTGTGCGGCCATTTTCTCGGTGATTACGACCCCAAAACGCTTTCCGATTTCGACAACAAAAGCCGCAAGCTGGGGCGCCGTCCCCTTTCCTGTCCACTCAGCGGCCTGTGTCACCAACCCGGCCATGGCCTTGCGGGTAACCCAGTAGCCCATTTCGTCCGCGTCGACTTTTTTGGGATCCGCTCCCATGGCCAACACGCTGACGCACCCCAGCCGGGTTTTGGGATCAGACATATTCAGCCCTTCCTCCTCGGCGATGCAGCCAATGGAGCGCAACATAATCATGGTCGAGAACGGAAGCTCCACAACGGTCGACGCCAAACCGCCAGTTCCTCCAGCCGCCCCGGAGACAAGGACCCCAACCTTGTGGATCCAATCCTCCCTGAGCAGCGGGGCCTTCTTGGTTCCCGTGGTGGCGAACGCCCATCCCGTGGCCTTGCGAAGGGACGTATTCACGACTTTGCTGATTTGATCTCCGGCCCCCTTTGGCAGACGTTTTACGAGTGCGTCGAGCGGCATTCCGGCAATCTGACTCATTCGCATAGCAAGAGATTCGGATTCGAGAGCGATTTTTGCTTCTTTGATGGTTGCGAGATCTTTTTCGGTGATTTTCATGATATTAGGTAAAAGGGAGGTTGCTTCGGTTTTTCCGAAAAATGATTGGCTTTTTTTACAGGTGCAGAAGCCGCTTCACGCGATCCGCTGAAAGAGGTGCGAGTTCGATCGTCTCCAATTCGAGGATGGCGGAATCCACCGCATCGATATTGCTACGAACAAGGCTGACCACACTGACGGCGGAGAGAACATTGATCTGGGCCTTGGCATTGTCGCGGATCAGCCGCAGGCCGGGGAGCTTCCCGGCAAATGATTTGACCTGACCGGCCAGCAACCCCGTGTCATTCAAATATTCGTTCCAGGCGGTCTCGAGTGTGCTGACGGCCGAGTCACGGGTTTCAATATCCTGCAGGATATGAGTTTTCAAACGCGCCTCGATCTGTTTGGCCGCGGCTTGCTTCCGGAGGGTATGCGCCTCCCGCTTCAGTCCCGCGATCACCTCAAGCATGCGTTTATGAAGGTCTCGAATCTCCGCCACTCCCGCGGTCTGAAAGGTTTCGATGAACCTGACGCAAAATTCCGCCAATTCATAAACGAGAACTGCATTGCTCAAAATCAACTTTCGCTCCTCCTCGACCGTCAGGTTGTCATGGTCGCTGAGCCGATTCACGATCCAACGATTCATCTCACCAAACATCTGGACGGTGACTCTGAGCGAGGTGCACGAGGTTTTCAGCTCTCGGTCGGCCCCAATCAGAGACATCGCCTTCGACCGCTCCAGCTTGGAGATTTCCATTTCCCGGATCGCCTGTTCGGGGGATTCGTAGTTCTTATCCTCAATTTGCCGGGCAACTTGCTCAATAAAATCGCGCATCCTCCCTTGGAGCGACGTGATGCTAGCGGCCACCTCCGCGTCGGGAAGCTTACGGACCTTGCGATTCGTTGAGAGCAGGTCGATATCGCGGATTTCCTTTTCATCGCGCAAACGCAGAAGGCCATCGACGTGGTTTTCCAGAAGATCTTTGAGGTCAGAGCTGCCCACCTCCTTCGTGCTATGAGGAACGGTCGGAGCGTTATTTTGTGAAAAGAAGAGTTTCATAATCTTGAAAAGGAAGACGTCAGAGATTTTTCCGAAAAAATCGGTCCTGCCATAAAATTGGCGGGCGTCTGACCAACCTATCGGCTCGCTTTGAGAAAATCGAAAACCCGGTGCAGCGTGGCGGTTCCCCATGGCTTCTTTCCCTCGATGAGGTCGTCATGGCCAGCGTCAGCCAGCTCCCGATATTCTTTTCGGTTGTCGGGAATCGCCTCGAACACCGCCCGTCCCTGCACCACGGGGATACGATCATCTTTACGTCCATGTACGATCAGCACCGGCACCCGGATCCCCGCCGCCGCTTTTTGTGGACTCACCTCAGACGGCTCGACCCCGATGATTTCCCGAATGCGCCCCCGGATTGCGGCCTTCAATCCAGGTACCCACCAGAGCCCCCGCTGATCGAGCGTCGCGGAAACCATTGCATCGAGATTCGAGAACGGAGAGAAAAGCACCCCTCCCGAAAACGGCGTGTCGCCCGCCAGTGCCTGAGCACCGACCGCTGCACCCATAGAGATCCCCCACAGAAACACCGGACCGGGATGAGTTCGTGCAACATACCTGGCAACCTTCCGTGCATCTTCGGCTTCGTGGAGGCCGAACGAGCAAATGCTTCCCCCACTTCTTCCGTGAGCCCTCGCATCATAGACCACGGCGTTGAATCCGGCCTTCACCGCTTCCTGAGCAAACCAGGCGACGTGATCCGCGCAGCTCATGTGCCCGTGGAGAATGACAATCGTCCCGACTGGATTTTTTTTTGTCGGGAGGAAATACCCGCACAAAATCGTGCCGTCCTCCGCAGTGATCTCCAGTTCCTCCCGCTTCAGAGGAAACCATCCCCATTGCCGAGGGTCTTCGGTCCGCTGCGGATAAAATGCGATTCCGGCCATCTGGTCCACTGCGACCCCCAAGACATGAGGGACGGCCTGGGAAACGACTGCCACCGCAGATGCAATCCCGCCACCCACAACCGCCATGGCCGACCAGATTCTTCCGTTCAGCGTTTTGAAAATCATGTCGCGGGAGTTTGTTTGGACCTCGAACTGCTTAGCCGCGACTTTCCGAAGATTTCCAAAAAACATCCGCCTGACTGAATATTGCCTGGGAAACCGGTCCTAATGGCTGAAAGCGCTGTAGACGCCATAGCCGGCGAGGCCGACGACCGCACCGGCTGCCCATGTGGCGGCACCGGCTGCTGCTCCGGCGACGGTGGCCCCACCGGCCTTGATTGTCTCGCTGGTTTTCTGCGCCTCGCGAGCTTCCTCGGCACGGAGAGGTTGCGCGATCATTGCGGCTACTGCGATTGTGATGAGTAGTGTTTTTTTGTTCATAATTGGTAAAAGGCGTTCGTTTTCGAATTTTCCGAAGTTTTTTCCTCGCCGTCATTTTATTTCGTCGGCTGATGGATCTTCACTGCCCGTCCAGTCCAGTCCGGCCACAAATTGAGCCAGGAGATCGCGGCCGCGAAGCCCACCGTAACAATCCGACGTTCGGTTCCACCAGGAGCACCCCGGGTGAGGCGTCGTCACGGACGGAATATCGGGCATGTCTTGGATATGTCGGGCCGCAAGCCGGGAAAGGATGATCACGGCAGATGGCTTCAAGGCACGGCAGTGAAAGGCAAACGCCTCGTTGGCAATCCGGATGTCTTCCGGGGCAACATTCAGGGAGCACCCCTCCTCGCCCGGCCTCAGAAAAAAATTGTAGGCGGCAATGCGTTCCCCCGCATGGAGATAGTCGCCATGCCGGAATCCGCAGGCGTTGATTTCCCAGAGCGAATTTTTCCAGATCGAGTGGGCCCGGTTGGAAAACCCGGATTCCATGGCTTCTCGATAGATGCCAGCTGTATCGATCCATCCCCTCTCCTCATCGTTGAGCTGCGCGGCGTTACTGCCGTACCACGCTCCAGGATCCCGGTGAGCTGTCGAGCCCTTGGGGAGGTAGTGGCTTTCACCAACAAGTAAAAGCGATGGGCCGTCCCCCTGACCGAAATTGGTGCCGACATAGGGCTGGAGCATGGGGAAGCGATTGTAGAAATCCTGGATTGGGTGTGTGTTCATATTCAGGGAAAGGGCTGTGATTCTCAGTTTTCCGAAAATATTTTCCCGGAGAATAAAATGAGCCATTTATATCCCGCTCTCGCTGTGGTCCGTGGTGAAGGTCTTGACCCGGCAAAGCTATATCGTCATGGTGACTTCCGAAATTCCACTGACACGAGATGAGTCGCAAACACCCCTGGGCCGAACGTTATCGCAAACTGCGGGGATTGTTGCCGGACGCCCGGTCGCTTCGCGAAGTGGACAAGGATTGGTCCGCCCTGACCTCAGACCGACCCCGGGCGCGTGAAGTGCGCAAATTCTTCCTCGGAGAGGTATTTGTCGTCTATCACAATTCCAGCACGTTTTTCAGAGATTCTGGCACGGTTGCTCTTGTAACAAAAAAACAGCAAGTTGCCGCCGCGCCTGTGACAATGGCTCCCGTAAGCGATGCGGAAAGGCCTGACGAATGGATTTTTTCGACCGGGATCGAAAATGGCGAACAATTCGATTTCCTCCTCTTCTACCGACGACCTGTGAACCGCTCGCAGATCGGCAGGCATCTTGGGACAGCGGGAGCACAGGAAAAACAACGCCTGGCAGCGGAAATGCATTTGGTTCTGGGGAGCGCATGGTGAAAGAATCCGACGATCACGATGACGCTGAGGATTTCGAAGATTTCGAGTTCGACGAAACCAGCGACCAGTCTTCTCCGAATCCGTCGCCGGACATCTCCGGTTATTGCGGCTTCTGGGATGCGATCACTCGAACAATTTCCCGCTCCGAAAAGGGAACGTTCCAACCCTTGGATGCCGATTGGGAAACCATCAGGCGATGCGTTTGCCAACCGATGGCTCTGAAATTTCTGCAAACGAATCCCGGCGAAGACCTCGAGCAACTGATCAATTTGCAAGTCGCCCGTTCCGAACCCGGCGCGTCGCCCCCCCTGCGGTCGGTCCTTGAAGGAATTCTGAAGGCCGTGCAAATCGAATGCTCTCCTGCACCGACGAGAGACCGGGACGCTGTTCGATATGCGAAAACGGGCTGTTGGCGAATTTTGTTGAAAGCACACCTCAAAGGGGACATTCGTGAAAACATGAATCGTCGTGTGAGGGAAGCCATCGCCGACCCTCGGTTTCTGGTCGTTGGCCAGAAACTGGACACCCTAACCATTGATCTGGCCGCGAACCCCAGACGCCCGCTATTTCCCGCTGACGATCTCGAGGAATTGGTGAAGAGATTCGGACCTCGCCCGTCTCAAGGGGGGGGCAAACACTTCGGAGTTCCATTGCCGACCGCCAGCCAAATTTCCGAATTGGCGATTGAGGCCATGAGGGAAACCGGGAAAAGCTTCGACGGCCTCGATCTGGTTGACCTCTGTTTTGGAGTATTTGAAGTTCCCCGAAACGTCACCGACAGCAGCCTTGATCGGCAAAAGCCAGGTTATAGCCAAGACGGTTATGATACCTACACAGGAAAAAAAGTCGAAGAAGACCCAGAGGAAAAGAGCGGCTATGCTGAAGAAAAAAGGCTCAACGAATTGGAGATTCTTCGCGTCAAGGCGTCGATCCTTGACCTCATCACCGAACAAGATCGAGGCATCGCAGAGTGCCCGAAGCAGGGCTCCTATTACCGACTATTTTTCGAATTGTGGTGCTGGAAGTACGACAAAGGCCTGAATGTGGTCGCAAGCGAATACCAGAAGATCTCGGGCCTTTCTGACTCAACCGTTGATTCCCGAAGGAAGGGATTCTATGAGGAACTTAAGAGCCGGCTTTTCCGATTCGATGACGAAGCCGCTATTCGGGCCTTGGAAGAACTCAAATGGGAAAAACAGGAGATTTTTCGGAAAGCATGGGGAACGCGGCCTTATCCAGAAACAGACCCATCATGAATCCATTTGATTTTATCGATCCAACCATCGAGGGCGGAACAGCTTTCGAAGCATCCCAGTTCCTTTGGCCTGACCCCTTCGAGGCTCCCTGGGTGCCTCCTACGGACATGCTCTTGCGTCTGGTCCGTCATCCTGAAGAGGACCCGAGTCTTGCCGGGCAAGTTCTGCAGAGTATGGAAGGCCGACGCGCGGTTGCCCTACTCGATTCCCTCCGTGCCCTCGGGCGGGTCAAGGAACGCGAGACCCCGCTTGTTCCGATCAACAAAACCCTCACTGCGGAGCACGGTGTTGCCAAAAGTCCGGCCTTCGGCGAGATCTGGCTCTCCAGTCAGTTTGCTGAGCACTTCGACGAAAACGGGATTCTGGCCCGTCGAAGCTGGCGTCCCGCGCTGGCTTTGATCGTTTCGGAACCGCAAGACCTCGGATATGACTCGGTCTGCCGGGGTATTTATTGTGGAAGCACCGAACTGTGTGAGCGGGAAATCCTCTCATCGACGCCTTGTTTTCGTTTCATTGACGAAGACGAGAATGAGTTCGTGGCCCATCTCGACCTTGAGTACCCCATCAGTTGTTTTCAGCTCGATCGCAGGATCGCCGGAATCGCCTTTGAGGAAGTCACTGTCTTGCAGGAGGCCCTCGCCTCTTTTCTGAAGGACGAGCCTCATCCTCGCCTTTCGTCGTGGCGGACGCTTTCGAAGGCTGGAGAAATCTCCTTCCAGAAGATCTCCGCAATGGCTCAGTGGTTGTGTCAAACGGTGGACGCGCGACTGAGAAAGCGCGAGAGCGAGGCTGAGGAAGTCGCCAGCAATGTGTTGCGACTGGAAAATTGGGACGGGACGGTCCAGCACCACTTGTCGCAAATCGAAGAAGCCTTGCCTCTGGCTGCCAGCGGGGGAAGATCAAGAACGACCGTGCTCTTTACGACTGGCAGCCTGAATGAACTTTCCCGGCCTTTGGTCACGGGCGACATGACTCCGATGGAAGCCGTGTTGCATGAGTATCCCAAGGGGGCCCGCGACGGTTCGGCCACCGGTCAATGGGAACTGCCAGAACCTCTCACTGATTCCGACGACACGGAGTTTTTCCTGATTCGCCGTACGGACGGCACCGTTCTGGGCGCAGGCACCCTCATCGACCATCAATTTTTGGAACTCAAACACGGGGATGCGGAGGCCCTCGAACAAACACCGACCGACGGTTTTGTCCTCATCATCAGCAGCAATCCTTCTGCGTGATGAACGATTCCCCCTGGTTGCTTTCGCGCGCCGCACGCTCCTCTCCCGAGCGATTTGGAGAACGCAGCCTGCCCCGCCTGGGAAAATTGGCATCCGTTTTGTCGGAAGCCCTAAACGAGCTGCCCGACGTTTGCAGCGCATGGGCACAACTTCCCATAGCTTCCGACTGGGGAGCGGTCTTTTCCCGCGAATGTTTGCTCACCGCCGCAACAGATCCCCGCACCGCCCGGGTGGCCACCGCCATCGCCCGCAAGTCGGGCCTTGATTTGACGCCATTTCCAGACGGACCTTCGGTGGAAGCCTTTCTCGATGCCCCCCCGACGGCGGTTCTCATCCCGCTCGAGCGAGGCTCCTTCGCGCAATTCGGCCAGATCTGGATTTTTGCCACTGCAGCTTGGCCCGATGGCGACGGTCGAAAAACTTTCCAGGATTTCCACCGGGATTTTCTTCCGGAAAACCTCGGCATGTTTCTCCTTGGAGCGGAACGGGAATCCCAGGCGATCACGGGATTTTCATGGGAACTTGGAGTGAATCTGGCGGTCCGGGCGTTTTCCCAACGTAACACCGCCCTCCCGATTGCAAGGGACTGGATCATCACCGGCGGAGTGGCTCCAGATGACCGGACTGAAGCCGTAGGCTTTTCCGCCAAAAAGGATTTGGCCCGGACTGCCCAAGGCAGAAAATGGCTTCTTCCGGCCGCCAACCAATCCAGCGTTCCTCCCGAATGGGAAGCTGCTGCGCATGGCCAAGTCTATTTTGCAAATGACCTGGAATCAGCCTGGTCCCAAGTGACGGGAGCGGGGTTTGTGGACGGAGGGATCCTTGAATGGGACTCCCCACCGCTGTCCCAACCGCGCGAATTCCACTGCTACGTCAGCCCCGCCTTGAATCCCACGTTAGCCGCCATTATTTGGAGTCAGCCAAAAAAGATTGTCCTCTGGGTATCCCGGCCAATGAAAGCCTACGGAGCCGCCCTGAAAGAAGCTCTCTGCGTGCTGAGGCAAAGCCACCTTCCCAACCTCGCCTCCGAAGAATCGATCGTCATTCAAGAAGTGAACGACAGCGACCTCCAAGGCATCCGCTCCCAGTTGCTTTCCTGCGCCGCTCTGGGCGACGGGGGACCTGACCCCGTGATATTCAGCATCACCGGAGGGAATCTGCTCATGCGCGTCGCCCTTTTAGATCTCGCCCGACTCAGGCCGCACCTTCACCTCGTCTATCGCCAGGAATCCCGGGAAGGATTGACGTTTGTGCACCTGAGCCATCCGAACCTGCGGCCTGTGGCTGGAAAAATCGAATACTCCTCTCTGCAAGACGAAGCCGCCAATGCCTGGAGGAAGGAACTCCTCAATCTCGACAGTCGGGACATACCCCTCGAGACGATGGGTGAAAAACTTGCTGAGATCGTGTCCGGCCTTCCCTGGCCAACCAGGCTGAAATCCCAGATCACCGAAGCCGAGGCCCCGGACATTGTTGAAGGAAAACTTTTTTCGGAAAAGCCCGAACTTCCGGCCTTAAAGGAAGAAGCATCATGAAACCATTTCTCGTCAGCAACAGCTTCCCCTTCAGCCTCATCAGACGCCGGGTGGTGGTGGAGCCTCGAACAATCGAAGAACTCAAGAACGCCTTATCAAGCCAAAAATGGATTTCCACCTGGGGGCATTCCAATACGGTCGGCGTGGTCAGCGCGATCTCTGGAGTCGATCTTCGGCCCGAAACCGAGCGCCCAGCAATTTCGCTTTCCGATCAAAACCTGCCGTCACTTGGCAGAATCACATTCGAAGAATGTTGGCTCATCAGCCCTCACTATGCGGCCGGGTTCCGCCCTCAAATCCATCAGGAGGTTTCCGAAGACAAAATCCTCGACTGGCAGGTGTTATTGCTTGATTGGTCTCAATCAGGAACCCACGATCTCCTTTCCTCAAACTTCCCCATCTCCTCCCTGTCTTAAACTCTGCATGAGCAATCAAAATCTACCCCCATCTGCGGAGGCTTCCGTCCTTTTTGTCACCCAAGCCAAAGGCATCCAATCCTACATTCTTGCGAGCGATAAGCTCAAAGACATGGTCGGTGCCACCGAAATGGTGGAGCGGATGCCTGGAGAATTTATGCAGACGGTTCTCGATGGCCTCGGGATCACCAAGGGAGAGGACTATGAAATCTTAACCGTCGCGGCCGGGTCGACCCGGATCCGGTTTGCGAACTCCGAACACGCGGAGCGCCTGGCTCTCGTCTGGCCCATGGTTTGCGCCCATCTCGCCCCAGGGCTTGAAATCGTACAAACATTGCAACCGCTCGAAGGCGACTACCTGCGGGCCATCAAAGATGCCGAGATCGCGCTCACGCTCTCCCGCGGGCGCAAGGACCCGCCCCTCCCGGTAGTCGGACCCGCCGTGGCCCGCGCCCAGAGAACCGGAGGAGCCGCAGTGGATGACGTTAGGAAGCACGCAGATGAACCCTCCGAGCGCCTCGATGCCGCAACCCGCGCGAAAAGACTCCTTCGCGACAAGGTCATGGACAGGGCCGTTCCCGAGGTATTCAAGAAGCTTGGGCTCAATGAAGAGAAGTTTGCCGTCCCTGGGGATTTCAATCAAATCGCCGGTTCCGACAAAGACTATCTGGCCGTGATCCACGCCGACACCAACGGCCTCGGCCAACTTTTCATCAAACTTCAAGAACACTTTTCCAAGCAAGCCGGGACGGAAAGTTATCCTGTTGACCAGATCGAAAAGTTTTACATCGCCCTCTCCACCACCCTTGCGAAGGTTTCCTCCGATGCGGCCACGCAGGCAATCATCAAATCAACGGAAGAGGAACTTAGTCCATCGGAGCGCTCTGGAGCTTTGCTTGGCGACACCAGCAGCAAGAAAAAGCCGTTCTGGCCAATGATGCCTATCGTTCTGGCCGGCGACGACCTGACGATTGTTTTCCGCTCTGATCTCGCCCTCGAGTTCACCCGCATCTACCTCGAAGAGGTCAGCCAATTGAGCACCACTGCACTTAAGGAGCTTCGCAGCAAATTTCCCGCACTCGACCTCGACAATACGCTGCCCGAATCGCTCTCCGCCGGAGCCGGGATCGCCTATGTGAAGCCAGGCTTCCCGTATGCGGCTGCCTACGAATTGAGCGAATCGCTGGCCAAAAACGCGAAGAAGACAGCCAAAGCGTTGGCCGGGACCAAGACCGCATCGCCCAGCATTTCGTTCTTCCGAATTTCCGCTTCGACCACCAGCACCGATTTCGACACCCTTCGGAAACATGTGCTCCGCGGGGCCAGGAGCCTTCAACTGACCATGTGCCCGTATTTTTTGGATACAGAAAAGCCCGCGTTGGAGGATTTAAATAACCTTATCGAGGCCTTAGACCAGTTCCCCAAAGGACCTCCCCGCGAGCTATTTTCGCTTTTGCAATCCGACCTTGGGCGCGCGCAAAAGCACTTTGAGCGCATGCTCAAGGTGAATCCAGAATCTGCAGTTCCTTTGAAGAACGCCTTTCAGGCACTTCTCGGCAAGGAATCCTGTTTCCAGGAAGGAGAGGCTGCCGCCTCCCCCCTCGGAGACGCGCTGTTGCTCCTCGGCATGAAACGCAGACACAAAAGTAAAAAAAATGAAGTCCCAGCAACTCACGATTGAAGTCCTTACTTTTTGGCACGCTGGTTCCGGGGCCTCCGGAACTGGAGACGTCGATGCGGCCATTATCCGCGATGCCCAGGGTTTGCCATACCTGCCGGGCCGCACGCTGAAGGGACTTTTCCGGGATGCGGCGCGGACTCTTCATACGCACCAGCCAGAGGATACGCAGGATCCTCGCGTTCTTTTCGGGCAAGAGGGCGGCACATCCGCCTCCCCCTCTGGACTCCTGTATTTTTCCGATGCTCGAATGCCGCTACCATTCCGCCAATGGGAAGCCGCGGAAGCCGCGCAACCTGCCAAAAATAAAACCATCGTCGCCGGCCTCACGGAAACGATTGCCTCCACGGCGTTGGATGCAAACGGCATCGCGCTCGATCACGCACTTCGAAAAATCGAATACGCCATCCCAATGTCTCTATTAGCGGTGATTTCCTGGGAGGATTCTCCGGACGATCAACAGAGAGTCCAATCGATTCAAAAGATGGCCTCCCTGGTCCGACGCCTTGGCTCCAACCGCCATCGCGGGTTCGGACGCTGCCGCGTTTCTGCCTCCACCTTAGAATAAGCCATGCAACTTCTCCGACTTGATTTCACCGCAGACACCGACTTGATCTTCAGCGCCTCCGCCGGGACGGCCGGCCAGCATGAATGTCTCGATTACATCCCCGGCAGTGCCATTTGGGGAGCCGTCGCCGCCCGATTCTACGGAAAATGGGCCTCGGCCGGAGATTGGGAAAAAGTCCGTTCCCTCTTCTATTCCGGAAAAGTTCGTTTCGGAATAGGGGCTCCGTCTTTATCTCGCGGCGTCCCCCTGCGGCCAGTGCCCTTTGCCTGGCATTCGAAAAAAGGTCACGACTGGAAGACTAACGGAAAAGGCGCGAACGAAGCCCTGGAGATCATTGCGACCGAGCTCAGAAACCTTTCGCGCACACAGTGGGATTTCGCCAAGGATGGGCAGCCCGAACAAACTCGCACCGGGTGGTTCGCCGCCGATGGCACCATCGTGACGGTAAATCACCGCCATCGGCTCAAGACAGCAATAGACCCCGACCAATTTGACTCCCCTTCGGATGGTCAGCTTTTTGGCTACTCGTCCATCCCGGCTGGAACGCGTTTCGTGGCAATGATCGAAGCCGATCCCACGACTCCGGGCTGGAGTGAAGTGCGCGACTATCTCTGCCAAGCCAAGAAACTCCGGCTGGGACGTTCGCGCTCCGCAGAATTTGGAGAAGTGACGCTCAAAGCGTCAGAAGCTACCGAAGACGGTTGGCCTCTCTCCGGTTCGTCCGGAAGTGATGCGCAGCAAGTCGTTCTCCACCTCCTCTCCGATCTGGCTCTGTCCGACTCATTCGGGGTGCCTCAGCTCCACCCGACCCCCGAACTTCTCGGCTTGGGTCAGGGGGAGACCGATCTCACCCACTCCCACCTCCGATTCCGCAGCTACTCTCCGTGGAACCGTTTCCGGGGATGTCACGATACCGAGCGTCAAGTCATTGCGGCCGGGAGCGTGATCACCATTCATCTCGAGCAACTCCCGAAGACTTCCCGCCTCGTGGCTGGACTTTACCAAGCCGAAGGGCTCGGGCAGGTGGTGGTGAATCCGGACTACTTGGCCGCAGCGCTGATCGCGTTTCCGTCCTCCTCCCCCAGCCCATCTCAACAAAAGCAAATTCCCGTGGTGCCTCCTCCGAGCGAAGACCCTGTCTATATCGCCATGAGCTGCCGCTATGCGGATTCCGTATTGGAGCAACTGTCCGTTGCCCTCGGAAGCCAATGGGCGGACAAATGGGCGAACAACTGTCATCATGTCTCCAAGAGCCAGTGGTCGCGTTTGCGCCAGATCGCTGTTCTTTCGCTCAGCGTAGAAGATCTCAAGACACGAATTAAATCCCTCGGAAAAGGAAACCTCTCCGCCGAAAAATACTGGAACAAAGTCGCTCGCGTCGGCAGTGATACGCCGACTCAAATCGTTCTTAATTCCCTTGAGCCAACTCAGACGATCAAGGATAGCCTCCAGTCCGAAGGGCTGGCTGAACGCGATCCCGCCGGGCGCGATCTGGCCGCGCTGCTCGCCATCCATGCCACCCGCGAGGCGGCCATCGCCATCTCCCGCAAAAAATCCGAATCCGCCATGAAAGAAGACCGCTCATGACCGCTCCATCCACCCCTTCTCCGCTCCGGTTTCTTTGCCGGGTCACCCTTGAAGCCGAAACTCCGTTTCACGTCGGCTCCGGCCGCGAGTGGCGGGAGAGCGACGCGGGCATCGCCTGCGACGCTAACGGTTTGCCTTGCTTGCCCGGCACCTCCATCGCGGGTGTCGTCCGCAGCGCGCTGTCCGCCCGCCTGTCGGAGAAAGAAATTTCCTCAATTTTCGGACACCTGAATCCCCGCAGAGAAGCCGCCACAAAAGGACAAGGCTCGCGCCTTTCCTTCACCCCGGGGGCCATCCATGACAAAACTAACAAGCCGGTCATCGGGCTATTCGATCGCCAAAAGATCGTTGGCGACCCGGTGCTAGAAAATGCCATTCGTCCGACCCTGCGCGACCATGCCCGCCACAACGAATCAGGAGTGGTTGCCGAAAGGGGGAAATTCGACGAACTGGTTGTCTGCGCTGGCCACAGGTTCACCTTCGAAATCGAGTTGGCCGGGCAACCGCAAGATTCCACCGCGTGGAGCGCCTTGGTCAGTCTGCTCGGTTCCTCCAGCCTCCGCTTTGGAGGAAAGACCACCCGTGGACTCGGAAAATTCCGCGCGATCGAGATTCTCACCCGGGTTCTTGATTTGTCTCTTTCCCCGGATCTCGACGCCTTCATTGCGCACCCGGCCGACTGGAGTCAACTGGTGGGAGGGGAATGGGAAAAGATCGCGTCCACGGAGACGCAGGATTCTTCCATCGCACTCGAGTTAACGCCAGAAGGGTTCTGGATGTTCGGTGGCGGCATCGACCCTGATGTCGATATGGTACCTGTTCGGGACCGGCGGGTGAATTGGACCGGAAGCGAAGGGCCGGCGGTTGAGGAATATTTTTCCCTCCCGGGCAGCGCTCTCAAGGGCGCTCTCCGCCATCGCGCCGTTTTTCTGGCCTATGCGCATCATGGTTTTTTTGCAGACGATTCCGGCCCCGACGCGGATTCCCGGAAAGAGGCAGCCCTCAATCTCGTGGCCGGTTTGTTCGGAAGTGAACCGGGGAACAAATCCACCGATTTAAAAACGAAGGGCCTCCTCCAGTTTACCGATGGAAAATTCGCGACGGGAGGTTCGCCCGACCATGATCCCCAACGCGAAAACTCGAGAGTCCAGAACCACGTTTCCATCGACCGCTTTACGGGTGGGGCGCGCGATTCCGCGTTGTTCGACGAAAAGCCGCTCTTCCTTGGAGGTCCCATCTGCTGGGAAATCGGCTTGGCCCGCGCTCTCAATTCCGACGAGCAGAGCTTGTTAGAAAAACTGTTTCAGGACCTGACGACCGGAAACCTACCACTCGGCGGAGGAGTCGGGCGCGGGCTGGGCTCGTTTTCCGGAACCCACACATCTCTCAAAGAACTATGAACCCCGACATTTCCTCACTCTTTGACCGTTTAAAGATCCCCAACCCCTCTCGGCGCGGCACGATTGAAACGCTTTCCAGTCGTCTCGTCTCCGATCAGTCCGAACTTTTCTCGGCCCTCGCCTCCTTCGGTGGCGCGGGCTGGAGTTGTCAGGCCGACGGGGTGCGAACCCGATCCGGCTCCGAGGCCTTAGACGCCACGTTGGGTCCCGTCCTCTCCTGTGAATTATGCTCCGGACCGCGCAGCCTCCATGTTCGCCTAGAGGGAGAATCCTGGCGCATCGTCGAATTCCAGGAAAACCCGGATGGCGAGGGATGGCTTGTCGGTCACGAATTCCTGCCCTCTGGTCCCGCCGGCGACCAGAATTTGCTCTACGACGTCTCCTGGGTCGTCGCCACCCCCGAGGGGACTGAACTCCGCCCCTCCGTTTCCCGTTTTGTCGGTTTCGCCACATCCAACTGCTGATCCCATGCCTGAAACCATTCCCGCTCCCTACAACTTCGCCCCGGTTGGCAACCATGTCGCCCTCCTACGGAACGACGAAATCCCAAAGTGCGACATTCCGTTTCGGGACGGACTCTCCGGAGAAATCACCGTCGAGTTCCAAGCCACCCGCCCCATTTATATCCGCGCAGAAGGCCATCACGATAAGAACGCGATCCAAGCCGCGATCGAAGCGAGCCATGGAGACCCTTCTGCAGCGGAAGAAGAACCGCTGAAATCCTACGCCCAGTTTTATCGTCTCCCCGACGAACAGTTCGCCCTTCCGGGCACCAGTATCAAGGGCATGCTCCGCAGCGTCCTCGAGGTGATTTCTTTCTCGCGCATGTTCGGCGTGCAGGATAATCGATTTGCCGTCCGCGACCTCAATCCCAAGCAACCGAACATCTTCAAGGAATGGATGACAAAGTCCACTCCGGAAGGATTTGCGGCCAAACCGATGGCCGGATGGCTCCATCTTGATCAGGAAAAGAACTGGCGATTGCAGCCCTGCCACCACGCCCGCATTGAACACAAGTTGTTGAACGGCATCAGGAAATACGCCGCCTCGAAAAATTCCCATGAGAATTACGAGGGGTGGGAGAAAAAATTGGATGTCTTTCTAAAGTTCCAACGCGCTCCTTGGGAGGTGGTCTCAATTCCGTCCCAAACCGCCAAAGGCAACTTGGCCATGAGTTACATTGAAAAAGTGGAGTCGACCTCCTCAGATTCCTGCCAGACGGCCGGCACACTGGTTTTCACAGGATGTCCAACCCGGAAAAAACACCGCGAATTTGTCTTTGAGCGATTTGACGCCAAAGCGGATGATCCCATGATTCCCGAAGAGTTTCACCGCGATTTCCTCTTCCTTTATGAGGGGCAAACCGACTGGGAAAAGTTTTGGAAAAAGCGATTCCTAGCCCGCCAGCCGGTTCCCGTTTTCTATCTGGCGACTGATTCGCCCAATCCGACAAGCTCCAGCGTGTCCGCCACATTCAAGGACGGCGGGCATCTTCAATCATTGGGTCTCTGCCAGATGCATCGACTCGCGTATGCCAAGCGTGTCCACGACCTTCTTCCTCCCCTGCACAAGAGCACTTCCGGTATGGATATTGCCGAGGCGGTATTCGGGCGGGTCAACGAAAAAAAGGACACGGAGTCTCTTCGTGGGCGGATTAGGATCGAACCCTTCGTTGCCTGCAGCCCGTGCGAGGAACTTCCCGCCCACTTCGCAGTCCTCAATGGTCCCAAGGCCAGCTACTACCCGAACTATCTCAAGCAGAAAACAGACCAAGCCGGAACCGTCGAAAGTTACCATACCTACCACGATGACGACGCGGAACTGCGCGGATGGAAGCGCTATCCGATCCGCGAAGATTCGCCAGAGGCCCGACCGCTACCGAACGATCCCCCACCCAACGACGCGGGCAAGCGGAATTACAAAGTCGCTACCGTGTTTCGCCCACTCAAAGCCGGCGCCACCTTCAAAGGCAAAATTCGTTTTCACAACCTGCGTCCATGGGAGTTGGGCGGGTTGCTCTGGGCGCTCTGCCTCGGCCATGCGGGCGCCCCCGCAAACAACAAACGCCGCCACTCGATCGGAATGGCCAAACCGCTGGGTTGCGGGACCCTTCAGCTTACCTCCCTGGACCCCAAGGTTCATTCGATCTCACGCCAGTCCGAATCCATCGACCTCAGGCGGCTGATGGAGGTTTTTGAGAAATTTGTTCTTGAGCACGTTGGAGAAGACTTCTCAGAGAAAAACTTTCGTGAACTTCCGCAAGTCCAAGCCCTCATGTCGATGGCCGCAACTGATAAATTGGGAAATCCCGCTGATTTGGCCTACCCAGAGCACGTCAAAGAATTTGCAGAATTCAAAAAAGCAAATCTCGTTTTGCTTCCCTTCATTTCGTCCTCGCCATCTCCCTCGTTTCCGAAGGATCCGAACCTGAAGAAAAGCAAACCCGATCCGCCACGGGATCCCACTATGGCAACTGCTCCGGCCAGCGTCGAGATGCCACCCGAAAATGTCGTCGTGGAAGAGGAACCACCGAAAATTGTGGTGGTTACGATTACAGGACAGAACAAAAAAGGCCGTTGGCAGGCGGCCGTCGAAGATAGGCCTAAGGTTGAATCCGGTTTAATCGAAGGAGAAATCCCCGAGGGCATCACTCTCGTCATCGGGAACACCTACTCTGCCATCGTCCTTTCCGAAGTTCCCAGCCAATGGAAATTTCAGATCGTGAACCCCTAACTCCCTTTCTAAAAAAGCATGCCTCGCACTCTCCTTCTCACCACCGGCACATCCATTGCCACGGGCACCGAGGCCCTGAAATCCTTCCAACAGCGGACCTCCGGGTGGGACGACGACGCCTCCGCCCTAGCGGACGCGATCCAGACCCGTCTAAATGGTTTCGATCTGGCTACCGCCGATGGGCGGGTGCGCGCCAGTGCGGAGTTGAACATCCTCGAACGCCTGCCTGCCTCGCCGGACGACGAGGTGATCTTATTCGCTACCGATACGGCTGACGGGCGCTGCTGTGCCGAAGCTCTGAAAACCCTCATCCAAGAGCATTTCGGTATCCGCTCGGTCACCCTCGAACGGGTGGCAGGACTCCAAGTGAGGGACGCCCAACGACTGCGCACGGTCGGGTTGGTTAATTTCACCCGCCGCCTCATCCATTACCTAGACGATCCGCAGCGTCGCTATGGAGGCGGTTGCATCCTATGCCCCAACGGCGGTTTTAAGGGGGTCCTTCCCTTTATGACCGCGCTCGGCATGATCTTTCGCGCCCCGGTGGTCTATGTGTTCGAATTTTCGGATGCGGTGGTCACGCTGCCTCCCTTGCCCATCGGCATTGCCAGCGATCTGCTGGACCGCGCCATGCCGGCCCTCGAATGGGGTGCAAAAGAAGGGGTTTTTGCCCCGGAAGCCTTTTATCGTCTGGTCCCCGGCTTCACCTCAACCGAGGAGGAGTGGTTCGGCAGTTTCCTGGAAATCACTCCCGACACCGAAGGACAACACTTGGCTTCTCTCTCTCCGCTGGCTTTGGCACTGGCAGAAAAGGAAGCTTTTGGCTCAGGAAGTCTCAGGCTTTCGGAGCACGCCGAGCGGGACTTAAACCGGTTGACCGGCCCGGATCGCCGGGACGTCGAAAACCACCTCCGGAAGCTGACCAGTCCACTCTGGCGAAGCCAGCACCGTGACACCAAACACACCAACGATCTCGATTTCTTCCCCCGGGGCCACAATCCGTGGCGGTTCGGGGGATTTGTCGAAGCGGATGTTTTTCACCTCTGCTGGTTCGCCCGTCACGACGCATACGAGCGGCAGCTTCCTCTTCCCACCAGTCAGCGGGCCGCTTTTGCTGCCGCCGATTTTGACGAATACCAGCCGCAGAACCACTCGGCCGAGACCGACATCCCCCCGGAGGATGAATCCCTCACCTGGCATGAACTTCGCCTCCAGCGAGACTCCGCCAGTTCCGAAGCAGAAAGCCGAAAGGAAGATGTCGTCGCCCTGCGGCAGGAACTTCGGAAAAAAAACGACGCCTTCGCAAAAGCCCAGTCTGAAATTGCTGATCTCCGGCGACAGATCAAAAGAAAGGAAAAAAGACCGGCTTCAAAAGCACGAATCGAAGGCCCTGACCTCAAAGGGAAAACTCTCGTGGCGACCGTGACTGAATCGACGACCTCCTCCTACCTGCTCCGCGCAGTTGACCATCCCGACGCCGCCAAAATCACCCTGCCGCATCACGACACCTCCGCACTCGAACAGGGAAGTCGGCTCACGGTGGAAATCACCGGCTTCGATGGACATTATTTCCAGGCCCGCTTGATTCAATCTGAACATTCGTCATAGGTCCTCAGGATCAAGACCCCGCATTCGCAGATGTCGTCCGGCTCCTCCTTCGTAAGGGCAGCCATTCTTTCTCAAATCGTTCCGCTCTGTATTTCCAGCCGAGCACTTTGAATTCTCCCGCCAGTCCGCTCCTATCTCCTGAAAATTCTCCTTTCAAATTTTCCCCTCGCCCCTCAAAATCTGCGCCTTGAGGACTGACCTCCAGCGTCCCCCAATTGCTTCTTTGACATCGCCAATCCCATGACAAAAACCTGCGCCAATTTGTCTCCAATCTGGAACCTAGTATCCTGTAACATTTAAAGGTTCGGATATAAGCGGGTTAGCTTGATTCTGGCCTTCTCGTTGGTGAACTGCCAGTTGATGGGCGCGCCACGGTTGTTGCGGGCGGCTTCCCAGGCCGCCACTT
>Ga0209390_10001097_pt1 | contig 53466 bp, 52 predicted proteins | sample BON01_FD_187212 | JGI IMG/M metagenome (GOLD analysis project Ga0209390, IMG submission 187212) | Freshwater microbial communities from Lake Bonney liftoff mats and glacier meltwater in Antarctica - BON-01 (SPAdes) (version 2) | ecosystem: Environmental > Aquatic > Freshwater > Ice > Glacier...
ACCACCGGTCCCAACCCGTGTTCCATGCTACACGCCGGCGGCCTCAAACCCGCCGGCGTTTTTTTACGAAATCACGACGTGGTTTTCAAACCGCCCGTTTGAGGTGATCTTCACCCCGCCCCTCGCACGATACCTTCTGGCCGTCTTAAAGTCTGACTCCGGGAATTAAAGATCGCAGCGGGCATGCTCCGAACCACCCCATATTCGATCCGGTCAGGTTGTTCCTTATTCGCCTAGGTGGGTCGCTTCCCGGACGCTTACAGATAAGCCCCGGGAGTATTCGTTGAAGAACCATCGGGAGTTCAAGCGGTGGGCCTTGATTTGGCCGTAAAAAATAAAGACAACCGGGCCCAAAGATAACGAACTGGATTCGGTTCACCGCGTGGCAGGGCGGTGATAAGAAACTGATTTCGGCGTCACTTCGCCTCGTTGGGCTGGGCATTTTGCACTTAACGCACCGGCCAAATCGGCCTCCTCAATCGTCGGTCAGCCAGGCTGGAAGACCTTCGATGCACAGATACGAATCGCGCCCGGGACGCACCACTAACATCGAATCAGCGACCAGGAACTGGGTTTTGGATAGGGTCGCATTACATTTTGGAAGACGCGGCAAATCGTCGTATCATTTGCCAACTGGAGATAGAGAAACGTCGATCTCTTGAGTCTTGGCGAATCGGTCCCAGAACGCTATCGAAGGTTGAGTTATGACGTATTTGAATCTTTGGGCGGTGAGGGAGCTGATTCGGCTAGGCTTTCCAACGTTCGCTGCTGATTGATTGAAAAATAACAAATAAATAAAATAACGTTTGATCTATAAATAAATTATCAATCAGCATTATCGATTACTTTTAGATAAATAGTTCAAATATGGCTTCAACTCCTGTGACTAATCCAATCAAAGCACTGGCTGGGCTGCCCAGAGGGGGACCCGTGGACACCGCGCGGTTAAAAGCGGCTGGTGTGTCGTCGGCACTTGCCTCGCACTACGTGAAGTCGGGCTGGTTAATCCGACTGGGGCGGGGAATGTTTATGTTCCCTAACGATGAGTTGTCGGTCGCTGCGTCGCTGCGGATGCTGGCTCAACACGTTCCGGGCCTTCACGTGGGAGGAAAGACTGCTTTGGGGTGGCGTGGCATAAGGCATAACGTCGGGCTACGAGAGAAATTGATCTTGTGGGGAAACGATCCTAGGCCTTTGCCTGATTGGTTTACGAAGCGGTTCCCTGCGCGCTATGTGGCCAAGAAACTGTTCGACGCCGAGCTCGCCGCTGACTTCGGACTCCAACCTTTGCCCGAAACTCCGACTGGAGTCTTGGTGTCTGTGCCCGAGCGAGGCCTCTTAGAAATGTTGAGCGAAGTCGGAACGTCACGGCAAGGGCTGGAAGAATCCCGCAATATTATGGAGGGGGTCCGGTCGCCGCGTCTCGACGTGCTCAGGGAGCTTCTGCAACATTGTCCGCGGGTAAAAGTGGTTCGTCTGTGTGTGCAGTGGGCCGAGGAATTAAATTTGGAATGGGCGGATGAAGCTCGTCGGCTTGCTGGTTCCCGGGGGCGCGGTCGTTGGTTTACTCGCTTGCCTGATGGTCGAACCTTGGTGCTTAAACCCTAATGCAGACGGGCTACGTTGACACCGTTCGGTTACTCCTTGAGGCCACCCCTGAGGTGTTTCGTTCAGGGGTGTTCGCCATGAAGGGAGGAACCGCGATCAATCTCTTTGTCCAAGAGCTACCCCGCCTGTCCGTGGATATCGATGTTGTGTATGTTCCGCACGATCAGCCGCGTGAGATGGCGTTGTCGGAAATCGCTCGTGAATTAACTGCCGTCCGAAGTCGGCTCGAACAAATCGGTCTTGATGCTGAAGTAACGACTACCGCCGTCGGAGACGAAACTAAGATCTTTGTTCGTCGCGGTCGCGATCAAGTGAAGATCGAAATCAACCATGTCTTCCGGGGCACCGTGTTGCCTCCCGAAACGAGACCGCTGGTGAAGGCGGCCCGTGATTTGTTTACGGTGGGTTTGAGTGTGCCGACTTTAGCGGTGCCAGAACTCTACGGGAGCAAACTCGTCGCCGCTTTGGACCGACAACACCCGCGCGACTTCTTCGATGTGCTTGGGATGTTTCAAACTGATCGCTTTAATTCCGCCACGGTTGAATGCTTTATTGCCTACCTTGCCGGCCACAATCGTCCGGTTCATGAAGTCCTTTTTTCGCGCGACCAATCGATGGATGCGGCGTTTGATAACGAATTCCTCGGGATGGAACGTATCCCGGTTTCCCTTACCGAAATTAAGGCCGCGAGAGATCGTCTGCGTCATGAACTTCGGTTGGCCCTAACCGATGCCCAGAAACGCTTTCTCCTCAGTTTGGTCTCGGGCGAACCTGAATGGGAGTTGCTGTCGATCCCGCATTTGGCGCAACTCCCGGCCGTGAAATGGAAAGTTCATAACCTTTCCCGTCTTAAAAAAATGAATCCTACTAAGTTTAGGGCCCAGTTCGCGGAGTTGGAAAAGCGGTTTGGCTAATTACGGGACAAATCGGAATATTACCCGGGGAATGGTGCGTCATTCGTTGGTAGGGATGAATGAGCCCGAGGCTATCGGCCGCTAGCGATTCGTGCTGGATGGATTGTGGATTAGTCGAACTGACTCGTCCAAGTTTTGACTGCATGCGCAGCAACCAGAACTTCTTTACGAATCCGGTAAATACGTCCGAGCCGGTGGAGAGGAAGTTCCGGTGGTCTGGGTCGTCCTGCGGTTTGTTTCATCTCGAGCTTCAGTCGAATTGATTTCGGACTGATGCGGAGGAATGCCGCGGCTTCGTTCACATCAAGATATCCGGGCCAATTTTCTTCGCGTGGCCACCGAGCCCAAAGTTCGTTTTGGAAATTTTCGCGCGATACTCGACGATGAGATGCGGATTCAGGGCCGGGTCTTGGCAAGGGGCGGTTTGGGATGAATTCTGCCAGCCCAGCAAAATTGTCGACTTGGGTGTTCAACTGTTGGTTTCTCTGGACGGTCGCTTGAGACGGCGGGTATCCCACCGCTCCAAATTGCTCGAGTTGTTCCTTTTTAATACGCCAAACCGCGCCAAATCGAAGGTGTGGGATCTAAGCTGAGTTCCCACAATAACTGGACAGGCTTCAGTCAAATGCGGCAGAGTCTAGGCATGCCGATGCCCCGCGTCATGGAAAAACCCTACATCCCACCCGGAACGACCCCGTGCTGGTTTTGAAACGATTCCCTCCCTTCGCCAACTCCATCGCGCGTCCTATGGAGGAGCCCGGTGCGGTAGTTCCGCACGCCGGGATCTGCGAGGGGCAGCTCGGCAACGGGCGGTCCTAACTTAACGGCAAAAAAGATGCACCCCAATATCGCATTTGCTCCGACTTGGCGTCGCGCCGCTGCGGTGCTTGTCGACTATTCGGTTGCGACCGGCCTATTCCTTGCGGTCGCGGATTCTGGAACATCAGATGCTGCCGCAATCGCAGGCTTCATATTCGCCATCGCGTATTTCATGCTGAAAGATGCCATTTTCTTCGGAAAGAGCGTTGGGAAAGTTCTGTTGGGACTGAAGGTAGTGCGTAGAGACAGTCTGAGTCGCATCTCTTTCTGGCGCTCCGTAAAGCGCAATTCGCCGTTCTTACTGCTGATTGTTCTCACCGTGCTTCTGGGCTTTCTGTTGACGCTTATTTTTTCTCCGCAGGTAGCCGGGAAGGCCACAGCCGGTTCGGCGATTGCAGGCCTCATTTATATCTATCGTGGTTGCGATAGCAAAGATCATGCGACAATGGGCGATATGTTGGCCGGAACCATTGTTGTAAAACAATGGAGATGGGCTAACCCAACAGCCTGAGACGGGCCGACAAGTCGGCCCGTCTCAGTTTAGCCGCTAAATGAAATACCCTCTACATTTTCTGTGTCTCCTACTGTTCGTCAGCATGGCCAGCGGTCAGTCGAAGTTTCGTCGGTTCGATCTACCACTCCATGTTTCAGTTGAGGTCCCACACAACTGGTGGCTTTTGTCCGGGGATCTAAATACCTCGATTGAGACTGCTGGCGAAGCAGTCACGAAATTGGCAGGTTTGGAGCTACCTGCGGGAAGGAAGGTGAATCTTCTGCGCGCTAATTCGATGCCGAGATCGACTTACGCTGCCATCGCCGTGAATGCGAATGACCCAGACATTCCTCCGGCGGTCGTGGAAAGTGCGACCACCGAAGAGCTCAAAGGACTGGAGCAGATGATGGCTTCTGGCATGAGGAGCGGCCTCGCGGCACAAAATCTGACGTTTATCGAATCGCTGGGACTTTGGATGGAGCTGACAGCAGATATCAGGACATCCCGCTATCATCTTCGATTATCGCCGGAGTGGTCCGAATGGCCCGGTCACGGTTTCGATGACCCGATTGTTCGTTGGAGCCAAAGAGATAAGTTTCAATATTTCCTATCGAGAAGCTGAAGCACCTTTGTGGAAGCCGATCATTTCATATATGAAACAGACGATACGAGTGGGAGAAAAAGCTAATCCAGTCAGTGCAGACAGCTCGGGCTAGTCTAGCGCCAGGCTTCCGGATGGACAAGTCCGACGATAACGTGACCTTCCTCAATGAAGGCGAAGGCCCCGAAAAGTTCGCCGATCAACTGATACCCAGTTATGCCGATCAATCTAGCGGGAGTGCTGGCAATGAGACACTTTAGGGAGGAAAGGAGCTCCGCTGCTCATCATCCGACGACATGGGGACTCAAACAACTGCCCAAACACGCCGGCGAGTGCCTGCTGGAGGTCATCATACGCCGCTACGAAAACCGCTCCACCATCATGACCAGCAACCGTCCTCTTGATGACTGGTGGATATCGGATTTCTGAATCCCGCAACGACGACAATCTGAAACACGCATTTTTTGGGGGAGGGGAGCGTCTGCGGCAGATCCTCGCCACGTGCCTCCGCGGCTCGCAACTCTATTTGCCTCCGATCTCGAACGGGAGCGATTTACCTGTTTCGCCACCCGTGGGAATGGACTATAGTGTAAATTAATTATGAAAATGCTAACTATTTTCAGGCTTATCCTGCGTGGCGGACCGCTCTGGACAGAGAGACGACGGTCTGTCCGTGAGCGCTTAACCAAGATTCCGCCGGCTGAGAGACTACCCGACCGAAAAACAGCAGCGCGCGACCATTTTACTGCTGCTTGACGGCAATTTAGTGAAATATTGAACCAATCCAATAGTCTTTAAGAGCAATATAATTAAGAAGTTAAAAAATTTAGTTAGTCTCGATCGTCAAGAAATGAAAGGCGCCAGTCATTCGATCATTTCAGGCAAGTTGTCACCTGCCAATGCAACATGCATGGGGTGTTTTGGATCCTTTTCCATGACTGACCACGGTTCAAAATCCCGGAATATCGAGCAGGCGGACAGTCGGGCCGTCCGTCCGGTGTCATCAGCGATTACTATCTCTGGAGATGGCCAATCCAAGTCCTCTCAATCACCCCCTGTGTAATACTGGCGAATTCGCCCTCATCATTCGTCGTTGCCCGGAAGTTGTTCGACGAAATATTCGGGCTGGAATTCTTCCCGCCGTCGGACGTCCCGCACGAATTCACTACAGTCAGGCCGAAAAATATGGAGTCCCCCCCGTGGAGGCGCATGCGATGTTACGAGAAATCAGATCGGGTCTGGACGCAAATTGAGGAAAGCCTCTCCTTCGTCCTTCGAGGCCATTCCTTTGTAGGTGGACCAAAGTAACCCTTCGTTCGTGTGTGCCAAAATGTATGCCGTCTTTGACGGCGATTCGTTGGCGGCGACGTGGTATGAGCAAAAGGAATGCCTCAGGCCGTTGGAGGGATGGTCGACTTCTGCTTCTTTGAATAATCGAGATTTGGCATGCATCCACTGACTAGCGCTCATTTTCCACCCTTCAGGGTGTTCCGCCCCAATCTTGGCCCACGCCCAAAACGCCTCGGGTGGTTCAAATAAGTGACTGCGACGCGTTTTCATTACGTGTTTTGGGAGCTTGAGGTTTTTTCGGGTGAAATTGACGTGCTGTTTTTCGAGCTTCGCAGACGATGTAAACCGCAACCCGGTGAACACCTCAGCTGCCAGGCGAACAAGCACTTCTGGTTGGTGGGCACGCGCATATTCTAGTAATCTTTTGATGTCCTCGACCGGCATCACTTTTTCGTTCTCGGACAAATCGATTCTTCTCTCCACTTTTTTTGCGGGATTGCTCGGACAGTCGCTTTTGAAATAGTCAAAGAAAACGGCGAGGCGCTTTCGGTAATCATTGAATGTGCTCACCGCCGCCACCGCTTCTAGTGAGTCAATCCAGTCTTCGATTTTTTCGGAGGTTATATCTTCGAGATTAAAACTGGCGAATGCCTCCTTGAACGAAATCAGTTTCCGATTTCTTTGACGAAGAGAGTCTGCTGTTATCGTCCCTTTTTCCTGCCGCTTGGCCTGGACGGCTAAATATTCAGTAACCGCCTTCTCGACGTTCAGCGACTTTGTAGGTCGACCTGCCTGAGATCGGGCAGCCTTGCACTCAGTAAGAACCACAAGGGGGTTAACTCCATCGCATCCGCGGATGAAGGTTCGCCAAAGCATGAGTTCGTCAGCCGTTGGGATTCGGCCGATTTCACCCTGAGCCCGGGCAGATTTCAATTCGCGAAGTCGAGTTTCCAAATCACCAATCGTTTTGAAATAGGCCGCTTTTCGCTTCCCACTCACTCGCCATGAGCAGCCGAATGGGCTGGGTTGCCCTTTTTTCAAAGGTAACAACCGAATCCCGCGGGGGAGGGTAATCCGAGTCTTGGGGTATTCAGCCATCGCTAATCCAGTTGCTGTTTGGTTGCCGAATCTGCGTATTACCGAGTAGTATCGCGTCGTGTTCCCCCATAGGTAAAACCGGGAAAATGCCACCGTCCAGATAATTAGATGGTGGACCCTAGCGGGGTCGAACCGCTGACCTCCTCAATGCCATTGAGGCGCTCTACCAGCTGAGCTAAGGGCCCGAGAGAAGGGGACAATCAAAGTTAAGAGTTTGAACGCAAGGAGTTTTTTAACCCGAATCAATCTACCTCGGGCGATTCGGGAGTTCTTTTGCGCACAGCGTCTTCCGTTTGTTGGTAGTAGCGTTCAATAGTTTGCCGCCACTGGAGCTCTTGTATTTCCCGCTGTCGCAACGCTCGAACTTCAATTTCACCCGCCATGAAAATGAAGCCAAAAAGCACTGCGCCGATGTAGTGAGGGAAGGGGAGGGCGAAAAGCATGACCAAAATTCCACCAATCGCTAAAATCTTGCCGATTCCTGCGGCGACTTGGGTCGCTTTAAAATGATCACACTGCAGAGAAAGAACCGCTCGGAAGACTCGCCCTCCGTCCATCGGGAAAATGGGCAATAAATTAAATAGTCCCATCGCAATGTTCATCGCGAGCAGATGACGGCCAAATTCGGCCATCGTCAGTGGAAAAATCAAAGCATCCCAATCGGCGGGAAATCGTACTCCGGCTGCATAGAGCATCAGCACAATGACCCCATTCACCAGCGGTCCGGCTAAAGCGATTACGATCTCAGCGCCCGATGATTCCGGGATCCGATCAAACTCCGCCATCCCTCCAATCGGTAAAAGCATGATACTCGGCACCTGAATTCCAAATCTTTGCGCCACCAGAGAATGGCCCAACTCATGCAGCACGACGCAGGTGAAAACTGAAATCGCGTAACTTAACACCCAAGAGAACCCCCACCATCCTGCCGCGGCCCATCCTGCCCAACCCAAATAAGCCAACAGAACCAAAAAAGACCAATGAAGGCTCAACGGAATCCCCGCAATCCGGCATAAGTTCATTGACCAGTGTAACACGCAAGTTAGTTAGGCCTCTTTTACGCTGGGAAGCCAGTCGGTAAACTACTTAGCTAAAACTACACAAATATGCCAAATCTCTCCACCAGTGCCACTATTCTGATTATCGATGACGACGATGAGATTCGTTACTCCCTCGGACGAGTCCTGTCTTCGGGAAAATATGTCATCAGTGAGGCCGCTAGCGGTGAAGCGGGCGTTGCCGCCGTGAAGAAAGGCCCGTTCCCCGATCTTATCTTCCTCGATATCCGGATGGGCGGGATGAGTGGCATCGAGGCCCTGCAGCACATTCGTGGGGCCAACCCCCAGCAACTCGTCGTGCTGATGACTGCATTTGGGACCGCTCAAACGGCGATCGAAGCCATGAAGTTCGGGGCGTTTGACTACATCATGAAGCCGTTTAATCCCGCGAAAGTGCTGTCGTTGGCCGAGAACGCCTTAAAAGCTAACGCTGATATGGAGGCAGTGGGGGACTACAAACCGACCATCAACCGCGACGACTACAAAGAGGGCATCGTGGGATCCTCCAGTGCGATGCAGGAAGTGTTTAAAGTCATCGGTCAGGTCACCGCCAGTGACGTAACGGTAATGATCACGGGTGAAAGCGGCACGGGGAAGGAATTGGTCGCACGTTCGATTTGGAAACACAGTCATCGAGCTTCGAAGCCTTTTATTGCCGTCAATTGTGCGGCAATTCCGGATAATTTGATCGAGAGTGAACTTTTTGGTCACGAGAAGGGGTCGTTTACGGGGGCGACTAGCCAGCGTATCGGAAAATTTGAACTCTGCGACGCAGGCACTATTTTCTTGGATGAAATCGGGGACATGGCGCCGGCTACCCAGACGAAAATATTGCGGGTGCTCCAACAGGGCGAGATCCAGCGGGTCGGTGGCACCCACACGATCAAAGTCAACGTGCGAATTCTTGCGGCGACCAATAAATTGCTCGAAGAGATGATCGGGGAGAAGACCTTCCGTGAAGATCTCTACTACCGCCTTAACGTGATGCGGATCAAAATGCCGCCACTACGAGATCGGTCCGATGATATTCCTCAAATCGTCGACTTTTGTCTACAAAACCTCGTCAAGGATCGGAAAACTCGAGTCTCGAAGGTCTCCAAAGAGGCGATGGAGGTGTTGGTGGCCTACCGTTGGCCAGGCAATGTGCGAGAGTTGGAAAACATGGTGTATCGTAGCGCCGTCATTGCTCAGGGAGACACGATATTGCCGAAAGACCTCCCCGTCGAAATAACGGTGGCCCGTCCTCTCACCAATCGGGCCGAGAATATCGAGCCAACGGCGGAAACTGGGGGGGGAACTGCGTCTATTTCGATCGTAGAGGCGAGTAAGCCCATCACCACCAAGCTCGGCCTCAGCGAAGCGCTTGATCTACTTCACGTCGAACTGAGTAAAGAATCCGAGCCGATTCTCGCCCGTCTCGAGCGCGAAATGGTTGAGCGGGTGTTGACCGCGATGAAGGGAAATCAAGCCAAAGCAGCCGAGAAACTGGGCATGACCAGAACAACCCTGCGCAAGCGAATCGAAAGCTACGGCCTTAAGAACTGACGTTGCTAATCGGCCCCGAAACCGTTTGGCCGATCTTTATGCCAAGCCCACGCGCTCGCTACAATCGATTGAATGTCTTGGTGTTCGATGTGCCAATTTAGCTCGGTTTTCGCCTTCGTGGAATCCGCGTAAAGCTCAGGTGGGTCTCCCGCGCGTCGAGGTGCCATTTCGTGCGGCACGGGGAGCCCTGAGGCCTTTTCCACCGCTTTAATGACCTCGAGCACAGAAGTCGGGGTGCCGGTGCCCAGATTGTAAAATAGCTGGGTCCCGGGTTTGGATAGTTTATCGAAGACGCCAATGTGAGCGCGGCTGAGATCGTCCACGTGCACGTAGTCCCGCAAGCAAGTGCCGTCGGGAGTAGGGTAATCGTTCCCAAAAACTTTGAGGGCAGGGCGGCGGCCGAGCGCGGCGTCGATGGCCAGGGGGATAAGATGACTCTCAGGATCGTGGGCTTCGCCGATCGAACCGTCCTCAGCCGCGCCGGCGGCATTAAAATAGCGGAACGCGGCGAAACTTAAACCGTGAGCATGAGCTAACGATTTGAGCGCGTTTTCAATGTCCAGTTTCGTCTGCCCATAAGGATTGATGGGCGCCTGGGGTAGATCCTCCGTGATCGGCATCTTGGCCGGTTCCCCAAAAGTCGCACACGTCGAAGAGAACACGAATTTGGTGACTCCTTTGGCCAACATCGTCTCGAGGAGACGTAAAGTAGCCACGACGTTGTTAAAATAGTATTTGAGCGGATTAGTCACCGACTCACCCACGTAAGCGAACGCGGCGAAGTGCATAACTAACTCGATTTTCTCGTTTTCGAGAATTTGGCCGACGAACGCAGAATCCCCTAAGTCACCTTTGTAGAAAGGAATACCATTAACCAATGCTCCGCGATGACCAAAAATTAAGTTATCGAGGACAACCGGATCATGCCCCGCGTCTAATAATTTACGCACGCAATGGCTACCGATGTAGCCAGCTCCACCAACAACAAGAACTTTCATCGTCAGGCTTGTATTGCCATATCAGTCCGGTTGGCTAGCGGTTTTTCATCTAAGCATGTCGATTAACTCACAGCGCATTGTCATCACCGGGCTCGGTCTCACGTCGCCCAACGGAAATACTTTGGCCGAATATCGGCAAAATTTGCTCAACGGCGTATCGGGAGTGCAACCGCGCGAAGTCCGTTACATGGGCTCATGCCTGGCCGGAGTCTGCAATTTCGATCCCCTCAAATACCAGAAACGTAAAGCGGTGCGCGTCGGAACTCGCGCGGGGTCGATCTCCATTTACTGCGCGCGGGAGGCAGTCGCCGATAGCGGCCTGAACATTGACGAGCTGGATAAGGATCGCATTGGGATCTATATCGGGACGACCGAACACGGAAACGTCGAAACGGAAAACGAAATCTACGCGATTTCGAAATTCAACTACGATACGAAGTATTGGTCGCACTACCACAACCCGCGAACGGTGGCCAATAACCCCGCGGGCGAGATTTCCCTCAATCTAGGAATTACCGGCCCCGCCTACGCCATTGGAGCGGCTTGTGCCGCTGGTAATATGGGGCTGATTCATGCGACTCAGATGTTGCGCCTGGGAGAGGTGGATCAAGCAATCTGTGGCGGGGTCAGTGAGAGTATTCATACCTTTGGGATCTTCGCCGGGTTCAAATCGCAAGGGGCGCTCGCCACCCACAAAGATCCCACCAAGGCCTCTCGCCCGTTCGACAAGGATCGCAATGGTATCGTCGTATCTGAAGGCGGTGCGCTCTACACATTGGAACGATTGGAGGATGCGCAGGCGCGCGGAGCCAAAATCTACGGAGAAATCGGCGGTTACTGCGTGAACAGTGATGCCAGTGACTACGTGCTGCCCAATCCGACTCGGCAGGCCCAATGCGTGCGTCGCGCCTTGAACGCGGCTGGGCTGACCGCATCCGATATGCATATCGTCAACACTCATGCGACTGCCACGCCCCAAGGCGATATCCAAGAATGTGGTGCGTTACGGAATGTATTTGGCTCGGGCTGTCCTGATACGAATATTAACAACACCAAAAGCTTCATCGGTCACGCGATGGGGGCAGCTGGAGCACTGGAACTGGCGGGGAATTTACCCTCTTTCGACGACCTAATAGTTCACCCCACCATCAACGTCGATAATCTCGATCCGGAGTGTGATTTACCCGGGCTAGTGCTGAATAAGCCACGCAAGGTCAAACGAGTAGATGCCATCTTGAATAACTCTTTTGGTATGCTGGGGATAAATTCCACGTTGATCGTGAAGCGTTTTGAGGCATAGTATTAACTTTTACGCTAAATGACTAACGACGAAATAAAGCAGGTGGTGACCGACATTATTGCAGATGTCGCACCCGATGAAGATGTTACAAATATCAAGCCGGACGTGCGCCTGCGTGATCAGCTCGAGCTCGATTCGATGGACTTCCTCGATATCGTGATGGAATTGCGGAAACGCCATAACATCGAGGTTCCTGAGGCTGAGTATCCAGAACTTGCTTCGCTCGATAGCTGCGCGGCCTACCTTTCGCCAAAATTCACGGCATTAGGCAAATAAACTGGCGAGTTATCCGCGCTGGAACCGGGTCGCATTGGCTCGGTTTTTTTATGTCTGCTAGGCTTCCCGTCGTTCGTCTTAATTTCTCCCGCATTGAACTCATCTAATCACTACGACGTCGTCATCATCGGCGCCGGCATGTCTGGGCTCGCGGCCGGAATCCGGCTCGCTCATTTCGGCAAGAAAGTCTGCATCTTCGAGCGGCATAACACCGTTGGAGGTTTGAATAGTTTTTATAGTCAGAAGGGACGTAAATTTGACGTGGGTCTTCATGCCTTGACCAATTTCGTGAGAAAGGGAGTAAAAGGCACGCCCCTGACCAAGCTGCTCCGCCAACTCCGAATCCGCTGGGATGAATTTGAGCTCAGCGAGCAAAAACAATCACGGGTCGCTTTTGGCCCCCGGGGGGAAACATCCCTCACTTTCACCAACGATTTCGAAATCTTCGAAACTGAAGTCGCGCAAAAATTCCCTGCGCAAATTGATGGATTTCGTCGTCTGCTCGAACATGTGCGTGGATTTGACGACGTAGGACTCGACGCCAAACCCGTGTCGGCGCGGCAGGTGGTAAGATCTTTCGTATCGGACCCACTGCTCGAAGACATGCTGTTTTGCCCAGTGATGTATTACGGCAGCGCTCAACAGCGAGACATGGAGTTTGGGCAGTTCGTGATCATGTTTAAGGCCCTGTTTCTGGAGGGTTTTGCCCGCCCATTTGATGGCGTTCGCGTCATCCTGCGCATCCTGAACGAGAAGTATCGCGCGGCTGGTGGTGAAAAACGCATGAAGTGCGGCGTCCGCCGAATCTTGCGTTCCGGGGATCGAGCAACCGCCGTCGAGTTGGACTCCGGCGAGACGATTACCGCAGACCAAGTGCTATCTTCAATCGGAGCGCCCGAAACCGAACGGATTATCCAACCGAACGAAAATTCGTCGCCCATTGAAAAACACTCTCCGATCGGAGCCCTGTCCTTTGTCGAAACGATTACGATTCTCAACCAACAGCCCGCTGCTTTGGGCTGGAAAGATGACACAATCGTCTTCTTCAACGATTCAGAAAAATTTGATTACGTCGCCGCCGCAGACCAAGTGGACCCGCGGAGTGGAGTGATCTGTTTTCCCAATAATTTCGCCTACGAATCGGGGAAAGAGCTACCAGAAGGGATTTTCCGATGCACCTGTCTGGCCAACTACAGTCGATGGAAGTCTCTGCCACCTGCAGAATATGCGGAAGCTAAGGTCCGGTGGTATCACGACATCCAACGCAGTGCCCGGCGCTTCCTGCCGCCGGTCAATGATATCGTCTTTGCCGAGGCGACCGTGGCCACGGATATGTTTACCCCTCGGACGGTCGAAAAGTTCACTGGGCATCTGGGTGGAGCTATTTACGGATCGCCTCTTAAACACCGCCAAGGGCGCACGGAATTGAGCAATGTTTACCTCTGTGGAACTGACCAAGGATTTCTTGGTATCATCGGGGCGATGCTGAGCGGTATCTCCATGGCCAACTACCACATCTTACGTGGAAATTAGCGGACGAGATAGACTCGTTCCTCGAACCAAAAAATCGATCCGTCGAGTAGTATGAAACCGGAGTTGCGCTTCCGCGCTACCGACCTTCACTCCTTTGCTTCATGGCTTACGATTGGCTAAAAGGTGTAGACGACGAGTATGACGTAATTGTCATTGGCAGCGGCTTGGGCGGCTTAACGGGCGCTAATATTTTGGCGAAAGCCGGACACAAGGTGCTGCTCCTCGAGCACCACTACCAGTTCGGCGGCCTGGCGACTTGGTTCACCCGCAAAGGAGGGCATATTTTCGATATTTCGCTGCACGGATTTCCCATGGGAATGAAAAAATCCTGCCGTAAATATTGGTCGAAAGAAATCGCAGACTCCATCGTCCAGCTGAAAGACATTCGTTTCGTAAACCCGCAAATGGATGTTTGGACCACGTTCACGCGGGAGGATTATACTCGGGTATTGGTTGAGCAATTCAGTCTCGATCCTGCGACCGTCGAATCGTTTTACGACCACCTCCGGTCGATGAACTTTTACGACAATAATCAGGAAACTACGGGAGAAATGTTCGAACGATTTTTCCCTAATCGGCCCGACGTTCATCGATTGCTCATGGAACCGATTACTTATGCGAATGGTTCCACGCCGGAGGATCCCGCGATCACTTATGGGATCGTTTTTTCAAATTTCATGGGTTCCGGCGTCTATACTTTTCAAGGCGGCTCCGACGTCTTGATCAAAAAGATGGTCACTATTCTAAAAGGAAATGGCGTCGAATGCCGCAAGCATGTCCTCGTTCAAAAGGTGTTGGTCGAGGAACGTGACGGGCAAAAAGTGGCGACCGGAGTAATTGCCGGCAACGGCCGCACCATCAGAGCGAAAGCCGTGCTCTCAAATGCCAACATCAAGAATACGATTTTCCGCCTAGCTGGGGCGGAGAACTTTCCCCCAAATTACATCGAGGAAGCAAACGCGGTTCGAATTAACACAAGTTCATGCCAAGTCTATCTCGGTATTAGGAAAGGCGAATCGATCCCCAATATCGGAGACCTGGTGTTTACTTCCGAAGCTCCGGTCTACAGCAGTGATGAATTAGTCGATTTCAACACGACGAGTCGCACTTTTTCCGTCTACTACCCTGAGACTCGGCCCGGGTCCAACCGCTACACCATTGTTGCGTCGCTCAACGGTAAATATCCGGACTGGAACGAGCTCTCTGAAGAGGACTACGCTAAGAACAAACAACGCATGATTGATGAAGCGATCATCGCCTTAGAAAAGTATATTCCCGATGTGCGTGAAAAAATCGATTGGATGGAAGCCGCCACGCCTCGCACCATCGAACGTTATACTCAGCATTTTTCCGGAACCTCGTTTGGCACGAAGTTCGAAGGGCTCAAGGTATCGATGGACTTGCCTGACCATCTCCCCGGATTGTTTCACGCAGGGTCCGTAGGGATCATCATGTCGGGTTGGCTGGGAACAATTAACTACGGCGTGATTAAAGCCAATCAGATCGACAAAACACTTTTTGCCATGAAGCAGAAGGCCTCCGCCACTGTTTCCGATAGCGTTTAGTTTGATTATCCTGCTATCTCCGCGCTAATTTCCTCATCTCAATTCATGTCTCTTCCGGTCACAGAACTTATCCCGCATCGTCCGCCTTTTCTATTCATTGATGAAGTGATGGAACACAATGCCGATTCCCTCACGGCAAAACGTGAGTGGAGGTCCGATGAAGATTTCTACCAAGGCCACTATCCGAATTCTCCGATTACTCCCGGCGTATTATTGTGCGAATCCGTCTTTCAGGCTGGCGCGGCCTACATGGCCCTGAAGGCGCGTGCTGCGGGCGAAACCGCCGGGGCGGGGGTTCCATTGCTGGCAAAGATCTCTGATGTTCGCTTTCGCAATCCGGTATTCCCCGGAGACACGACTATTATCACGGTGCGGAAGAAGGAGGAAATGGGTGGGTTCACCATGATGGCTGGAGCGGTGAAAAAAGCCGATGGCACCAGAGTTTTGACCGTAAGCTTTTCCGTCGCGTGGAAAAAACCTGAGAGCAAGTAACTGATGGCTGATTTTCTCAATTTAGCCGGCAAACGAATTGTCGTCGCTGGTGTCGCAAATCGAAAAAGTGTCGCTTGGCATACCGCGAAATCACTTGAAGAGCAAGGCGCAGAAGTGATCTACAGCGTGCGATCGGAAGCACGGAAAGCGACGCTCACCAAACTGCTTGGCGACCGTCCTACTTTTATTTGTGATGTGGAGGAGGAGGGAGCGGCCCAACGTCTCGCCGAGGATGTTGCTGCCGCCGGGGGCGGACCAATCCACGGATTAGTGCACTCGATCGCCTTCGCCAACTACAGCGGGGGATTCAAACCGTTCGAAGAAACGCTGCGCAAAGACTTCCTCCAAGCGACTTCGATCTCGAGTTTCTCTCTCGTCGAACTGGCCAACGCATTTAAGCCGTATTTTGCCCCGGGAGCGGCCGTGGTTTCGATTGGAATATCATCCCTATCAGTCACCCCCGATAACTACGGCTACATGGGGCCGATTAAAGCCGCACTCGAATCAACAAGTCGGTTCTTGGCTAAATCACTGAACCCGCGACCCGGGGTTAGGTTTAATGTGGTCGGGGCAGGGCCGCTTAAAACTAGCGCTTCGGCGGGGATCCCTGGTTACATTGAGAGCTATCTCTACACCGAGAAATTAACCTTCCGGAAGCGAAATCTAGATACGCAAGAAGTAGCGAACGCGGTGCTGTTCCTTTTAAGCGACCGCAGTAGTGGCATCAACGGAACCACGGTCGTGGTGGATGCGGGGCTCGGGAGTAATTTCTACGACGCTGAGGTTATTCGCTTGGCCATGCGCCCCGAACATCGAACCTGATATCCGTATGCGATTTGAGAATACAGTGATAGAATCATTAGCGGTGGCTCTGCCCGATGAGGTGCTGACGACGACTCAAATCGAAAGTCGATTAGCGCCGTTGTATAAGCGACTGCGCTTGCCGGAAGGTCGGCTCGAACTGATGACGGGAATTCGGGAGCGTCGCCTCTGGCCGGTCGGGACGCGACCATCAGATGCCAGCGCGGCGGCGGGTAAAAAGGTGCTGAACCAATCCGCGATCAACGCTGATAGAATTCAACTTTTCATCCACTCGGCCGTGAGCCGGGATATGCTTGAGCCAGCTACGGCTTCTTTTGCGCATCGGAAAATTGGACTCCCCGCCACGGCACAGATTTTCGACGTCTCCAATGCCTGTCTTGGCTTCCTTAATTCTCTCACAATTGCCGCCAGCATGATTGAGTCGGGCCAGATAACTTGTGCGCTCGTGGTGTCGGGTGAAAACGGTGGACCACTGGTCGAAAATACGCTCCAAACGCTGTTAAATAACCCCTTCAATCGCCAAGAGATTAAGCCCTTTTTCGCCAACCTGACCATCGGCTCCGGCGCTGTCGCCGCGGTGCTTTGTCATCGATCGATGGCTCCGAATGGTCACCGCCTACTCGGAGGAATTGCGCGAGCGGCGACGGAGCATAGCGAGCTTTGCCAAGGAGACACCCACGGGGCTGATTCTTTGGCGATGCAAACAGATTCAGAATCCTTGCTCGTGGCGGGAGTAAAACTCGCCCAAGAAACGTGGAGTGAGTTCTGCCAAGAGGTAGGTGCGACGGCCGACAGCTTTGATCGCTATATTTGCCATCAAGTGGGACGCACCCATCGCCGGAAACTCTACGAGGCCTTGGCACTGGATTTATCAAAGGACTATTCGACCTTCGAAACATTGGGGAATACCGGATCGGTCGCATTACCAGCGACTTTGGCTTTAGCCGCAGAGAGTGGGGCGATAGCGCGCGGTGATAAGGTAGGCTTGCTTGGAATTGGGAGTGGCCTCAATTGCCTCATGTTGGCATTGGAGTGGTGAGCACATGAGTAAAGTATTGCAGGTTCCTGACTGGCTTAAGCCACTCTACCCGTTTCAGCCTCGGACCTTCGTGACGGCTAAAGGTGCGGCGATGAGCTACGTCGATGAAGGGCGAGGCGACCGCGCGGTGCTCATGTTGCATGGAAATCCGACTTGGTCTTTTTATTATCGGGAATTGATCAAAGCGATCTCTCCCCAGCGCCGCTGTATCGTGCCCGATCATATCGGAATGGGACTATCGGAGAAACCCGAGGATTATCCGTATACACTCGCCTCCAGAATCGCCGACATCGAAGCGTTAGTCGAATCGCTGAATCTCAGAGAAATCGACCTCGTCGTGCACGATTGGGGCGGAGCGATCGGGTTCGGGTTTGCCAACCGGCATCCCGAGCTAATTAAACGAATCACGATTCTGAATACAGGAGCATTTCGTTCAATGCACTTACCGCGTAGAATTTCACTGTGCAAAGCCCCGGTGGTGGGTCCCGCAATCGTTCGGGGACTCAATGGGTTCGCTGCTCCCGCAGTTTGGATAAGTATGTGCCGGCGTGCCCTCCAAAAGGAAGAGGCCAAAGCCTATCTCTGGCCCTACAACTCTTGGGCAAATCGAGTTGCGGTGAGCGGATTTGTGCAAGACATCCCAATGCAGCCCGATCATCAAAGTTGGCCGGTCTTAGTCGAGGTTGAGCAAGGACTAGAACGTTTCAAAGACCGGCCGGCCTTGATCGTGTGGGGCGGGCGTGACTTTTGCTTCAACGATCATTTTTACGAAGAATGGAAGCGAAGGCTGCCGGGTGCTCGGACGATGTACTTAGACGATGCGGGGCACTATGTACTCGAGGACGCTAGGAACGATGCAGTCCCTCGAATTACAGACCATATTCTCTTCGAGAACTAGTTGCGACCCGTAAGTTCCGCTAAATCACGGAGGTAGCGCGAACTCTCGGTATGCAACGTCTTCATCTCGGCCGAGGAAAATCGCCATTGCCAGTTTCCTTGGGGCAATCCCGGGGTATTGAATCGAGCGCCTGAACCCAAGCTCATCAGATCTTGAATCGGAATAATTGCCATGTTACTGACCGAAGTGTAGGCCGCTCGCACAAAGTCCCATCCGATTTCCTGCCCATCTACGCGGAGGTATCGGCGAACATGATCCGTAGTTTTTGAGTCCGCCAAACTATACCAACCCAAGGTCGTATCATTGTCGTGAGTGCCTGGATAGATCACGCTGTTAGCCGTCACGTTGTGGGGCAGATAGAGATTCGAAGCATCGGACCCGAAGGCAAATTGTAGAATCGTCATCCCCGGGAGTCCGCAGGCTTCCCTTAATTCAACCACGCTGGGAACCAATTCACCCAAATCTTCCGCGATTAAACGACACTCCGGCAGGGCGTTTTTCATGGCTTTAAAGAAATCAAGTCCCGGACCTTTTTCCCATAATCCAGTCTTAGCCGTGAGTGCCTTTGCCGGAATTGACCAGTAGGTGTCAAAGCCACGAAAGTGGTCAATTCGCACGATATCGCAAAGGTTCAAATTAGCACGCAGCCGTTCGATCCACCACGAGTAACCATCCTGCTGGTGAGCATCCCAAGCATACAATGGGTTGCCCCAAAGCTGGCCGTCAGCCGAGAAATAGTCCGGAGGCACTCCTGCGACTTTTAGTGATTTACCGGATGTTTGGTCTATTTGAAAGAGATGGGGGTGCGACCAGACATCGGCGCTATCTGCGGCCACAAAGATCGGGGCATCTCCGATTATGGTGAGTCCGGCCTGCTTCGCCTTAGCGCGCACTTGATTCCATTGACCAAAGAATAGGTATTGGAAAAAGGCATGCGCCCGTCCCAAGCGTTGAACTGCTCTATCATCAGCCAGCGGCGATTTTGATGCTCGAGAGAAGAACCTCAAGTCCTCCGGCCATAACCACCAAGGTTTCCCGCCAAAGTGAGCTTTAAGTGCCTGGAAGAGGCCGTAAGGCGTGAGCCATGATGAGTGCGCCTCACAAAAATCATCAAAGTTGCCATATTCTTCAAAACTTGATCCCGAATCAACGAAGGCGTCATACGCCTTCATCAAGATAGGCCATTTCAAGTAATAAAGACCGCCAAAATCAACTTGGTCGCTGGGTAGGGCGGCAAGGGCTTCAAGATCCTCCGGCCGGAGTAATTCCGTTTCAACCAGCGGGTTTAGATCGATTAGATAGGGATTTCCCGCAAAAGCCGAAAAACACTGGTAGGGAGAATCGCCAAAACCGGTAGGACCAAGAGGGCAAATTTGCCAGTTAGAGAGTCCCGCCGACTTCATATATTCGAAGAAGGAATCAACCACAAGAGGATCGAGGACGCCGACACCTTGGCTGCCGGGGAAGCTTGTCGGATGTAAAAGTAATCCCGCGGAACGGGAGTTGAGCCAGTTAAAGAGAGGTGCCTCCATAAAGTTTATCTTTTCGTTAAACACGGCACACAGGTCACCGCATCGGGCTGCAATTCAAGACGCTCCCGGGGGATATCCTGATGACAAAGAAGACAATGACCAAAATTACCCGCGCCGATTCGCCTCATGGCTTCGAGTAGGCGATTACGTTCTTCTTCATGACGACGTTTGTTGGCCAAAGCCATCTGCTGTTGCTGCATGGAATCCAAACGGGATAAGCGACCGATCGATACATCCGGCGCAATTGCCTCGGTTTCAGCCGCAAGCGATTCGATTTCCTTTTCGTTTTCTTTCAAGCGCGACTCCACGCAAATTCTGAAAGTTTCTTGGGTTTGTTTATCCATAAGACCAAAAGTGAGAAAACTAAGCTGGATGCCCCAAAAGAGTGCGATGCTTCATTAATGCATCGTGGCGGTGTAATTCATAAATTAGACATAATACTTATTGTGCGAAACCGACATAATCGTGAACTACGGAGCCGGGCCCCAGCGCTTGGTGAATGGATAATAGATGAACAGAGGTCGCCCAACGACGTCCTTGGCCGGTATCGATCCCCAATACCGACCATCCAAGCTACTCGCTGAATTATCGCCGAAAGCCATGTATTCGTTTTCGGGAACGGTGACCTGATCGCCGAACCCCATCAGGCCTTCATTGCGGTAGCCGGGGTAATTTCCAGATCTCTCAGCATTCCCATCGAATGCATCCGATCCTTCAATGGCGGCTCCATTTCTCAAAAGCACCGGCTCCTGAATTTCCAAGCGGTCTCCCGGTGTGCCGACCAAACGTTTGATGTAGTACTGATCTTTCGGGCCACGCATCATCGGATGTAATTGGTCCAAATTCTTAGTCCGAAAGACAAAACCGTCACCGACACTCGGTTTCGTAAAATGGTAACTTATTCGATCCACGAACAACTGGTCACCGGTCAAAATGTCGAATGCGAGAATCCGGCCACCACGATCCACCATCTTGCCCGTTGAGACCAAACGAGCTTGACCAATAGGTATACCACTACTCGCTGGGAAGTCATCCGCGCCTTCAAAATACGCGTCCAAGATTACTTTATCTAAGTCAAAATCACCCGGGACTTTCAACTCAACTGGCTGCTCATTGACGTAAATACGATAGAGTCGCAACTGAGTCGGTAAAACGAACCATTTACGACCCTGGACGGTCTCATATGGAACGAATGACTTATCTGCCGAAGCTCGGGCGATCGGAATCTTCACCTCTCCCGGCCTCGGCGAATCTAAGCGTTTCGGAACCGCCAGTTGGGTCACGAATCTGAAGGCTTGATTGATTGTTCCGGGCTCTTGGTCAGTCGACGCAAAAACCTCCCCCGTCATTCCATTGTAACTCGGCCACATCGAATTTGTGGGTATCTTGAATGGCTGGAAAAAGTAAGCCCGAATCCCCAAAATCACGATGGCCGCGACCAAAAAGAATTCGACGTATTCCACTAAAGATTTCTTCGGATAAAACATGCCGCCGGTCACCCTCAGCACCTCTTCCAACGCTTCGATTTCAATCTTTAACTTACTGGCGTCTGCTTTGTCTTTCAGCAATTTCCGCAACGTTTGTTGCCGTTCCTTCAGGTTTATCAGATCACTGGTATCAATTACATCCCTACGGTAATGCTCAACTTTCTCAGCCAGCTCTAACCAATTGGTGGCGTGCTGCCGCATCTTTCGTTGCACTGAGGCGAATGGTCCAATCATGGCTCGATTTTATTCGTGGTTCAAATAATGTCCTCGGCTAGTTTTTAAGCACTTGGATAAAGGCGTCTGGCGGAATCGAAACTCGGCCAATTTGCTTCATTTTCTTCTTACCCTCTTTTTGCTTATCGAGGAGCTTTCGCTTTCGACTGATATCGCCGCCATAGCATTTGGCGGTCACATCTTTTCGCATCACTCGAACATTTTCTCGTGCGATAATATTTCCGCCGATTGCGGCTTGAATCGCTACTTTAAACATCTGGGGCGGGATGATATCAGCCAGTCTTTCGCAGAGAATTTTTCCCTTTCCGGCGGCTTTTTCACGGTGCACGATACTGGAAAATGCATCAACCGGCTCCCCGTTGATGAGGATATCCATTTTGACTAGATCGCCAGGCTGGAAGCCCGACAGTTCATAGTCCATCGAACCGTAACCTCGCGTGATACTTTTGAGGCGATCGTTGAAGTCGACGAGGATTTCATTGAGCGGCAAGCTACACGTCAGCATGACCCGGGTCGCATCCAAGGTGTCGGTATTTTCGATTACGCCGCGTTTCTCCATGACTAACGACATGATGTCCCCCATGGCCGTATTCGGAATGTGGATCGAAGCCTTGATGGTGGGTTCATGAATTTCTTCAATCGTCCCCGCATCTGGCAACATTACCGGATTATCAATTTCGATCATTCCTTTGCCGTGTTGGTAAACATGATACACCACACTCGGGTAAGTCGAAATAATCTCAACGTCGTGTTCCCGGCGAATACGCTCCTGCGTAATTTCCATGTGTAACAACCCAAGAAACCCGCACCGGAATCCGAAACCCAAAGCCAAAGAACTTTCTGATTGATAGACAAACGCCGCGTCATTCAAACGCAGGCGCCCCAGCCCGGCCTTGAGTTTTTCGTAGTCGCCTGAATCTAGCGGATAAAGCCCGCAGAAAACCATTGGGCGCACTTCTTTGTAGCCGGGCAACATTTCTGTGGCGGGCTTAATCGCGGTCGTGATCGTGTCGCCGGTTTTGATGTCTGAAGTATCTTTGATCGTCGAAATAACGTAACCCACGTCGCCCGCCAATAGTTCGGAAACCTTTGTCATCTTTGGCCGAAAAACACCGACTTCCTTGATTTCGCTTTTCTGGTTAGTGCTCATGAGCTGCAACTGCTCACCTGCTTTTAGTCGGCCTGAAAAAACTCGGATATAGGCGATGACGCCGCGATACGGATCGTAGAGGGAATCAAACACCAATCCCCTTGTGTGAGGATGATCATGCCACCGAGGCTGCGGCACGTTTTTGACGATCGATTCTAGAATATCTTCAATCCCGATACCCGACTTGCCGCTTGCCAGAATAGCCTCATCGCTGGGAATCATTAATATATCTTCCATCTGCTGGGTGCACATCTCCAGATTGGCGCTCGGGAGATCGATTTTGTTGATCACTGGAATCACCTTGAGGCCTTGCGCAAATGCGAGATGGGCGTTGGCGACAGTTTGAGCCTCTACCCCTTGAGCCGCGTCGATGAGTAACAATGCGCCTTCACAGGCGGCCAAACTGCGCGAGACTTCATAGGAAAAATCAACATGGCCCGGCGTATCCATCAGGTTTAACTTATACGCCTTACCGTCTTTGGCGTGATAAGTCATGGTGACGGGATGACTTTTTATCGTAATGCCCCTCTCCCGCTCCAAGTCCATCGTATCGAGATGCTGCGCGGTGAGAACGCGCTGCTCAACCGTTCGAGTAAATTCCATCAGTCGATCAGACAAGGTGGTCTTGCCGTGATCAACGTGAGCTATGATGCAAAAATTGCGAGTGAGAGAAACGTCCATTGCGGGCGCGGGTGCGACTTTGATTTAAGTGGATGGAGTGAGGCTACTCCGCGGTGACATCCTCGTATTCGGCAAAACTGCGAGTGGTCCAACTCCGGTCCGTGCGTCGAGCAAGTCCGCTCAGCACACCACCGGGCCCCAGCTCCCATAGCTCGGTCGCGCCAGCGGCGATAGCAGAGCGAGTGCAATCCTCCCAAAGAACCGAACTCACAACCTGTTTAACCAAGGCTGATTTAATGTCGGTGGGATCGCTAATAGTCATCCCGGTTGTGTTAGTGAATACGGTCAAGTTGGGGGCGTTAAATTTGATTGGTTCCAGGTAAGCCTCAAATCGGTCACAAGCCAGCTGCATGAGCCGGCTGTGATAGGCTCCCGCTACTTTCAACGGCATTAGGCGTTTCATGCCGCGCGATTTTCCGCCTTCAACCGCGGCATCAACTTTCGATTGTTCACCCGAAATAATGATTTGCCCGGGAGCATTGAAATTTGCCGGCTCAATATCAAAATCACGGCAAAGGTTGGCTACATCCTCGCGAGATTCCCCGATGATCGCGGCCATACCACCAGACGTTTGCTCGCAGGCTTCCTGCATTAAGCGTCCGCGCTCGGCAACAATCTTCAATCCCGTAGCAAAATCGAAAACCCCCGCCACACCGTAAGCGGTCAATTCGCCCAGACTCAGGCCCAGCGCAAACCCGACATCCGCGAGTTTACCTTGCTCACTCAGCACCCGTTGCAAAGCGATTCCATGGACGAAGAGCGCCGGCTGGCAAATTTTGGTCTGGGTCAAATCTGCTTCAGGCCCTTCAAACGAAACCTTGGCCAGATCCCAACCTAGGACCTCGCTCGCTTCGTCGTAGAGTCGACGCGCGACCTCAGCTCCCTGGTAAAGAGACTTCCCCATACCCACTTTTTGGGCGCCTTGTCCGGCAAATAATAAAGCTATAGCCATGATTTGAACGATCAGGGCTAAAGTTCCGATCAGCTTAAACCAAGCCCTAAAAACGCTTCAGGCGTGGGAAGTATTCCTCATCCGTTCGAGCCGGTGGTTTCCACCGCTCATAGTTCTCATTTGAGGCGTCCGTTGCGGGGGGAGATCTGAGTTCAGGGGACGGAATCAGTGAGGCCCCCACGCCAATGGACGCACCTGCGGCTGGTCGGACTACCGTCTCTCGACCCAAGGAACCTAAATGAGGTAACGCCGTCGAGCCAGAGGATTGCGCCCAACCATCGAGGTAAGGATTAGGCGCGGGAGTTTCAGCTTTTGAGAGACTCCTCATTGATCGGCCCCCGCGCTCGATTCTCTCCGGCAGACCCGGAATATTACTTGAATCTGGCTCAAACTGAGTGGCCCCAGATTCCGCTCTTTTTGCAAGGTTGAGCCGATCAAGCTCGGACGGCGCAATCCATTGGGCAAGAAAGTCATCCAGAGGATTAACTGCCGACTGACGCTCTATTTCTTGGTCCGTAGAGGAGGGATCTCGATCCATTTCGGACTCACGGCCCCCCGGCATGTTTACCGACGCTTCCAGCCAAAATTCGGTTTCATCATTGGTGCCGGAACGGATCTGCCCGGCAGAGTCTTTTTCCGCTTCGACTCCGTCCCCCGCCCCTGTTTCCGCCGATTCGGATTCCAACTGACTTTGCCAGCCCGCTAGAAGCCAGTTGCGCTGGGCCCACTCCATTTTTCGTTGAGAGCGATTCGAATCATTTTCACCCAAATTCGATCGAGAAATAGGAAATCTCACCTGTTCACCGCTTTGCAGTCCTTCGCTCAAATTTAGATCGATCGCACTCCCTGAGCTTTGCACACGGGAAATCCCCTTAGACATGAGATCAAGATCCTGAAGCGATTCGCGAGTCTCATCAACTGAACGCTCGACTTTAGATTTTTCCTCGTTCGCCCCCACCGACGACGATAAAACTAACAGAAGCATCAGTCCCCCGAACACTCTCGAACCAGAATGGTTTTTTTTCAGCGCAGACATATTCTCAGGGCCTTGATTCGCTAATGAATCGAGCGGGCATAAGTCTATTTAAAGAAAATACCCTTTATATTCATCTCGAGCCCCTGTGGATTTGGTGCATAGCGAATACCATCGGCCTTGCTGATCTTACCCTCCTTGATCAGTCGAAGAATATCCCGATTGAAGGAATAGCTGGCTGAATCCGTCCCAGCCTCCAGGAGTCCTTGTATCTTCTCATTTTCACCATTCAGGATCAGATTTTTAACCGTCGCATCAGCGGCGAGAATTTCATTCGCTGGAACTCGTCCACTTCCCTCGATCGTGGGAATGAGTTTCTGGCAAATGAAGCCCCGCAGCGAGCCTGCGATCTGCCTTCTCGCTTGCGCCAATTGCTCCGGCGGGAAGAACTCGAACAACCGGGTCAGTGCCTGGGCCACGGTCGCGGCATGCATGGTAGAAAACACCAAATGGCCCGTCTCCGCGGCGGAAATCGCCGTTTCAAAGGTCTCTTTATCGCGCATTTCGCCGATTAAGATGATATCAGGGTTCTGTCTCAATACGGCCTTGATCGCCAATTCGAAATTCGGCACGTCGATGCCGATCTCACGCTGCTGAAAGACCGATTTGTCATCAACGAAGGTGTATTCAATCGGGTCCTCAATGGTAACGATATGACGATCGAGATTGCGATTAATCCAATTAAGCAACGCGGCCATGGTCGAACTCTTACCCGATCCGGTCGCACCACAAATCAGGAGGATTCCATCCTTCGCCTTCGCAAGATTTAGCATGGCCTCACCATTAAGCCCTAATTCCTCAAATTCCGGCACCTTACTTTTAATGTGTCGAAACACGATGCTCACGGTTCCTCGTTGGTGGAATGCATTGACCCGGAACCGGCCCACGTCCTCGTCAGCATACGCGAAGTCAACTTGCCCGGTCTTCTCCCAGATATTCCGAAACACCTCGGGCACATGCTCATCGACCCACGCTTGGACCTCCTGCCCCTGGATCGGATCCATGTCCACCGGCTTCAATCGACCAGCCAAACGCACATATCCCGGCTTGTTCGACTTGATCACAATGTCGCTTACATCGCTTTCGACCGCCAGTTTTAGAAGATCACAAAATATCTCAGTATGGGGTGTCATGGTAGAATACAGTCCAGAAAAGGGTTGCGGATTTGGTAAAGTGGCTTGGTTTCCTGAGCAAGGCCCATTTACTCGGCAAGCCCTATGACGTTCCCCTCCCTGACAGGCACCATCACCGCATTAGTTACCCCGTTTGCACGAGGTAACGTAGCTCTCGACGAGTTACGAAAACTCGTGAGGACACAACTCGAAGCTGGAATCGACGGTATCGTTCCGATGGGCACAACCGGCGAGTCGCCGACCGTGACTCATGAAGAGCATCTTAAAGTCGTGCAGACGGTCGTCGAAGTTGTCGCTGGGCGCGTGCCGGTGATTGCGGGTACAGGTTCCAATTCAACGAGGGAAGCAGTTAACCTCACGCGCAGTGCTCACGAACTGGGCGTGGATGCGATGCTCGTCGTTGCGCCCTACTACAACAAACCCAATCAAGCCGGACTCGTCGCTCACTTTTCTCGGATCGCCGAAGCGACCGATAAACCCATCGTGCTTTACTCGATCCCAGGTCGATGCGGTATCGAAATCGGAGTAGATACCGTGGTCGCTCTCCGCGCGAAATACCCCCATGTGCGCTACATCAAAGAGGCCGGAGGTTCGGTGGATCGTGTCGACCAACTTAAATCAGCCCTCGGCGAGGACATCACCGTTTTGAGTGGTGACGACAGCCTTACCCTCCCCTTCATGGCAGTCGGAGCCGAAGGGGTGATCAGTGTCGCCTCCAATCTCTTGCCGAAACAGGTCAGCATGATGGTGAGGCTGGCGGCTGCCAACGACTTCGCCAAAGCATCAAAAATTCATCGCGAACTCTATCCGATTTTCAAGGCACTCTTCGTCGAACCTAACCCCGTCCCGGTGAAAGTCGCGATGAAGCGGGCCGGACTGATTGGTTCAGCCGATGTAAGAATGCCCCTCTGCAAACTTTCCCGAGATGGAGACAGGGTGCTTTCCGCCGCGTTGAAAGCCCTCAAAAGCCGATAATTATGAGCTCACCAAAGATTGTCATCATCGGCTCGGCTGGCAGGATGGGCCAGACGCTGCAAACTTGTGCCCTTGAGTTGTCGTTGGAAGTCGTCGCAACCGCTGATCAGGGTGATTCGCTGGCGGACGCAGTGGTCCAGGGGGATGTAATCATCGACTTCAGCTTTCATGAAAATACGGCCGCGGTAATCGAACTCGCCATCACCCATGGCAAATCTCTGGTCATCGGGACCACGGGACATAAGCCGTCGGTTAGAAGTGAGCTGGTAGCGGCGGCAGCAGCGATTCCAACGGTTTGGGCCGGCAACTATTCGGTCGGCGTAAATCTCCTCTACGCTCTCACCCGTCGAGCGGCAGCCGTGCTTGGGGCTGATTACGACGCCGAGGTCGTGGAAATGCACCATCGATTCAAAAAGGACGCCCCCAGCGGCACCGCCGACCGCATGCTCGAAATTATTCTCGAGGAAAGAAATCTCGACCGCAACGCCCTGCGACACGGGCGCGAAGGCATCACGGGGGAGCGCACCCACTTCGAGGTGGGCATCCACTCGCTCCGGGGCGGAGATATCGTGGGCGAACACACCGCAATGTTTACTGGCCTCGGTGAGCGACTTGAACTCACGCATCGTGCCACGGATCGCAGTATTTTTGCGCGGGGAGCGTTGAGAGCCGCCAAGTGGGTGGCCCACCAACCCGCCGGCGTCTACGATATGCAAAAAGTGCTCGGTCTAGGTTAAAAGACCATGATTACCTCAATCACCGGTCCCCTCACCGAGGCCTCACCACTGCGCGCTGTTATTGAACTTAACGGATTCGGTTACGAAGTTAACATTCCGGTGACCACAGCAGAACGCCTCCCAGCCGTTGGCCAGTCCACCAAACTTCACACCCATGTTGTTTACCGCGAAGATGCTCAAACTCTCTATGGGTTTGCGACCCCCGAGGACCGTGATTTTTTCCGCTTGTTGATCGAGCACGTCAGTGGAGTCGGTCCCAAAGTCGCGCTGAGTATCATGAGCCGACTTTCGCTACCGCTGCTAGAAAGCGCGATTAGGAACAGCGACGTCACCACTCTCTCTAAGTGTCCTGGAATCGGAAAGAAGACGGCGGAACGCCTTATCGTTGAGCTTAGAAACCGAGTGAGTGCAACTCATTCACCCCCCGAGCCGATCAGGGCCGTCGGGAGCAAGGCCGACGCGGTCAAAGCCCCTCTGGCGTCAAGTGCCAGCTCGGTGCAAGATGCGGTATCCGCACTCAGTGTCCTAGGATACAAGGTACCAGACGCCGATAAAGCTGTTCGACAAGCATTAATTGCACTAGGTGGGGAAGCCTCCACCGAGCAGTTGATTAAGCACGCGCTGGGCCGCTAAGGCCTAGCGGCCTGTCGCGCAAAAAAGCGCCCCTTTTCATGGGGCGCTCTCAGAAATTTAGCGCTGAAACTGAAATGCTGCTGTCTCGGAAAGAGGCGGAGTGTCATCCAGTCCCGGATAGGGATACGAATAGGCGCTGAGCGTCCGAACCTGCAACGGTTCGGCTGTTTTGAAAACAAGGGAGTCCACTTGCACTGGTTGGATCGGGGCAAACTGTAGTTGGGACATCCAAGCAAAAGAATCGCCGCTAGCACCACCGCCCGAATCAATCGCAAACACCGTGTGATAACCGCTTTGTGATCTGTTCTCGATTGAGTTGTCTGGACCCATTTCCCCTGCCGCTACCGATGGTGCCGCAGCATCCGGTGAAGTTGAAGACGACGGAGATTCGGGGCCTACGATATAAACAACCGCTGCGACGCAAGCCGCCGCCAACCCCGCGAATGCTGTCCCCCAGTTTAGGCTGGAATTCCCCCGATGCGCCTCAGCCGTGGCTGACGCCTGCTTAAAGTCGATCACCTCACCATCACTTCGGGCTCCAGAGGCAGCCAAAATCGCTGCCATCGAGGGCTTAGGTGCTCTCACCTCTTCGGCACTAAGGAATGTCTGGCACGCCTTATCGATCTTGCAGTAGGACTGATAAATCCGCTGGCGATCGGGATTGGTGGCAATTTCAGCCTCCACCTCCCGGATGTCATCACCGGAAAGTTCCCGGTCGATATAGGCGTTAAGTTGTTCGATGAATCTTTGATCGTTCATTGGAAATCTTCTCCCAGTTTGCTGCGCAGACTCTCGCGAGCCCGTGCGATTCGGCTTTTTACGGTGCCGATTGATATTTCGAGGATCTCGGCGATCTCTTCGTAAGTTTGATTTTTCACGTTTCTAAGAACTAAAATTTCTCGATGCTTCGGACTGAGCTTTTCCATCCCTGCGGCGATGCTGTCCACGAGTTCTTGGGTGACAGTTGCATCACCAGGGGTTTCCGCTTCCGTCACGAAAATATCCGCCAACGGAGTGTTGTTGTCATCACCTACGGGCTGATCAAAAGAAATGGTTTTGTCCCGCTTCCGGCGCCACCAATACCAATACCGATTTCGGGCTAGGTTTGTCGCAATTTGGTAAAGCCACGTAGAAAATGCTGAATCGCCTCTAAAATTTACTAAACCCCGATGTGCCCTGATAAAAGCATCTTGGGTGACTTCTTCAGCGTCCTGCTGATTGCGTAGCAGCTGGTGAACCATCGAGTAAATTCGATCCCAATAACGACTAACCATCTCCTCAAACGCAGCCTGATCTCCGGCTTTAAAACGGTGAACGAGAGCGTGGTCTAGTGCAACTTCTTGGGCTTTGCTGGTCATAGCTGATTCCTCTTTTTGACGCACGTCTTCTGGCTTTGTTCCCAAAATTGAATCCTTTAAGTTTCTTCGTTATTCCAACCTCGAAACGGCATTCAGACCGGAAAATTGTCAGGTCTCCAGCATTTTCCTCAGAGGTAAGTTCAAAAAACGCTTGCCTAAATTCTCCGTGAAAACGTATTCCGACTGCCCCGTTTTGTGTATGGGTCGATAGCTCAATCGGTAGAGCAGTTGACTTTTAATCAATTGGTTCTGGGTTCGAGTCCCAGTCGACCCACCACGAACAGGCACCGAGCAAGAAAGTATCGGGCGAGTAGGGTTGGATGTTTTGCCGAGTGGAGCGGACAATTTGTAAGAGGCGAAGTCCTTTAAGTTTGCTTAGTTCTTCACCGACCCAATCTTACCGCAGATCCAGTCTTCCCGATGAAACGCTTCTTTATTATTGAAGACCAAACCGCGATTCGCGAGATGCTGGTCGAAATCCTACGCACCTTCCCCGGCTTTGACTTGGTGGGGCAAAGTGGAGACGGGCAGAAAGCCCTCAATCTCTGTCTCGATGTGAAACCAGATGTCATTGTCTTGGATGCAAAACTCCCCGGCCTCAACGGGGTCGATCTATTGCGTCGCTTGATGAAAGTACTCCCCGACCTGCGTGTTCTTGTTTTTTCTGGTTATGAAAACCCAATTCTGGTGCGCGAGATGCTTGAAGCTGGGGCCCATGGGTTTGTCGAAAAAACCGCCGGTCTCTTGGAATTTAAAAGCGGCCTCGAAACGGTCGCCAAGGGAGGCACTTATTTTGGCCCCGCCGTGACGGCACTAATGAGGGATGTAGTGGCCAACCCTGCCGCGAGTTCCACTCCTGATTTTCTTACCGACCGAGAGAGGGAAATTTTGCAGTTGGTCGCGGAGAGCAATAGCACCAAAAAAATTGCCCGTAAGTTAAAGATCAGCGTCAAAACGGTGGATAACCATCGGACAAATTTCATGCGAAAACTGAATCTCCATGACGTGGCGAGTCTGACCCGCTATTCGCTGGAGATTGGTCTCATCGAGTCAAAATCATCGTTCTAACCTCGCTTTGAAAGCGACGAATCAGGAGAGCCTCGATTTCCGGTCGAGCCCCCAACACTTGAGTTCGGGAAACTATCAAACCGGGATGACACTTCTTTGCTTCGTTGCAGATCTCGGCGATGTCTCCTCCCCCGCCCGCATGTCTCCCGAGTTGGAGGAATTGTTGGGCCACAATAATCCTTTGGGCCCCTCCCCTAACCGCGACTTCCAGCGCAGAGGCGAGTAAGGGCTCGTTGAATTCGTATTCCGGGCCTGCTCGGCGCTCCATGGACGCGACCTGGCAATTGATCACTTCCTCCCCAAGGCTGTGCTTCAGAGCTGCTCCAATCAGATTCCTGATTTTCGCTACCGCGATCTTAGGGCTGCCGTGGTCCGTTGATATAACCCACGGACGATCGCCATCAACACTATCGCTTTCGCTCTCCCTCAACGCTTTAATTTGGCCGACCATGGCCTGAGCGACTAAGCCGACCGAGTCGTCCGAGTCGTTCACCAAGCAACCCGCAATTCTGATCTTCAAATTAGGCCAATGCTCGCCGATCGATTTAATTCGCTCCGGCAGGTATTCAGTGAGGGCTCCGCTCTGGCCAAAAAACAACGGGAGTGCCATCGCATTTCGCCCTCCCGATCCACCAAACCTCATCAATTCAATTTCGAGCAGGGCCGCGGGGGTGCCGTCCAATTCGGCCGCATCTACCCGCGCCGAATGAAGAAGTGATGTCGGTATCACTCGACACCTCAATTTCGTTTCCAAACGCCGAGCAATTCGGCGCAAACTCAAGGTCGATTCCGCGCGTAAAGAACCATTATCGAAAAGAAAACACGTGATTTCGTTCAAACCGGGCACGGGATCGTTAAATATCTTGCCGCGCGAAATGCCATCATTGATAACGTCAAAGCACTGCTTTTTTCCGACCCATGAGCCATCTTTCCAAGAAACTACTTTTCGCCCTCTCTATCGCAGCCATTGCACTGACCGGTTGCACCAAAAAACCGGTCCGTCCGGATCCCGGCGCGACCATGATGGGCCCCGGTGGTGGATTCGACTCTTCATCGACACTCAACCCGAATGATTTGGGCAACTTCAACCCGGACTTGCTCGCCGACAGCGATTCGCGCCTTTTGGCTGGTGGCAATGGTTTCTACGAGGATGACCAAATGATCAAAGGTCTGCTCGAGCCGGTCTATTTCGATTTCGATAAGTCGGGTATCAAAGCAAGCGAGCGCATAAAACTCGAGGCCGCGATGATCTACCTTAGCGAGAATCCCCAGTATCGTTTGCTCCTCGAAGGCCACTGTGATTGGCGCGGCACCGCCGAGTACAACCTCGGACTCGGTGATCGCCGAGGAAGCGCCTCTCGTCAATTTCTTGAGACCGCCGGCACTGCTTCGTCCCGTCTTGAAGTCGCCTCCAAGGGCGATCTCGATGCGACTGAAAACGGCGACGCCACCGCGATGGCCGCCGACCGTCGAGTCGAACTGATTGTTTTGAAGCAATAAGCTAATCCCTTTCCCTTTTACCAAAACGCCCAGCTTCATCGCCGGGCGTTTTTTTGTGCAAATGGTAATACTTTTCCACCGCACCGAGTCGATCGCGCCGCCCTAACCGCGGGCCAGCTTGGCTAGAACCTGTTCACTCACTCGCATGCCTTTTGCCATTACGCCCAAGTGGAAGCTTTCATTGGGCGCATGTAGGTTATCTTCGGGCAGGAATAGTCCGAACATAACGGAATCCAGGCCGAGCACGCGTTTGATATCCGCAATAATCGGGACACTCCCCCCCTCTCGCAAATAAAGTGGAGGTTTCCCAAAGACATCCGTCACCGCCGCCTCGGTTGCTCTGAAAGCGTCCGCCAAGGCCACAGACTGATCAGTTGGAGTGTTCAGTCGATCTGGTGGCACCACCACGTAGGGAGTGCCGGTATGACCATCAATGATGCGGTAACGCACATCCGCAGGCATTCGTTCCCGGATGGTCTGGTGGAGAAGTTCGCGAATTTTCTCGGGAGCTTGATTTGCGACCAATCGACAGCTCACTTTCACCATCGCTTTGCTTGGGATCACGGTTTTCGAGCCTTCACCTTGATAACCGCCCCCAATGCCATTGAACTCGAGTGTGGGCATGAAGCGGATCGCTTCAAACGGAGAATAGCCTGCTGTCGTATGGAAGGCCGGGATGCCGAGAAACTCGCGATACTCCTCTTCATCGACTCCGTAGCGCTTGAGTTCGTCGCGCTCCCATTGGGCTACCTCTAAAACGTCGTCGTAGAACCCGGGCACATTAACGCGTCCATCCGGAGTATGCAGCGAAGCGCAGAACTCGGTTAAGGCCTGAATGGGATTACGCAAAATACCGCCGTGGAGCCCCGAGTGGAGATCGCCCTTCGCGGTCGTGACCTCCAGATCGAAAAGAACAAGTCCACGCAGGCCACAGGTGATCACGACCTGATCTTCGTTCGGGATTCCCGTGTCTGACAGGAAAACAAAATCAGCCTCTTTCAAACGATCGCGATATTGCTCCAAAAACTTGGGGAAACTCGGACTACCCATCTCTTCCTCTCCCTCGATCATGAATGTAATACGAAGAGGCAATTCGGGATCTTTCTCCAAAAGTTTACCCACCGCTGCAATGTGAGTCATAAATGGGCCCTTATTGTCGGCTGCCCCTCTCCCGTAGAGACGTCCGTCTCGAATTTCCGGCTCAAACGCCGGACTTTCCCAAAGATTCAAGGGATCAGCCGGTTGCACGTCATAATGGCCGTAAATGATCACATGGGGCCACGCCGGGTTTCCTCCGCGCTGGGCCAAGATGATCGGATGCAGGTCCGTCTTTACGACCTCCACCTCAAAACCAATCGACGCCAATATCTCTGAAACAAAAGCCTGAGCGCCTTGCATGCCTTCGCCAAACGCGGGGTCCGCTGAGACACTGGCGTGGCGAATGAACTCTTGGAGTTTTTCTACGGGATCAAACATAGGGGTAAGATGACCGAATTACCACGAGTGGGCTAGCTGGAAACGCCCCCCCTTCGCCTTATCTCACGGCACGCCAATTTCGCGCTCGGCGAATTCTCCTCTTTCCCATCGCTGCTTGGACTCGCGGTAGAGAGGCAAGTAATTTGGCGCGAGACGCTTCAAATCAGCAATCCGCGTCTGGCTTGAAGGATGCGTGGACAAGAATTCCGGCGGTCGTTGCTGTCCCTCATTCGCCTTTTGCATCCGCTGCCAGAAGGTAACGGCCGCGCGGGGATCATAACCCGCCCCGGCCGCAAATCGGAGTCCGATCGCGTCAGCCTCAGATTCGTGTAAGCGGGAAAATGGCAGGATCGCGCCGACCGTTGTGCCTATGCCTAACATGGTCCGGGTAATCGCGCGTTTCTGGGGATCAACGTCCTTTGCGTCCATGATCATCTCCGATCCCTCTTGCACCCCGCTCGCGAGCATCTGGTGACTCATGCGCTCTCCGGCATGCCGAGAGGTGACATGGGCGATCTCGTGTCCAATCACTGCAGCCAATTCGTCATTCGACTCCGCGAGATTGAGCAGACCTAGGTAAACCCCTACTTTTCCGCCGGGTAATGCGAACGCATTGAGTTCAGCAGAATCAAACACCACAAACTCCCATTTGGCTTCAGGTAAGTCACGTCCAACCGAGCGTGCGATCCGTCGTCCGACTTCCGTCACACGATCATTCGCCATCACATCGTGCGAAATCTTCTCCTCCCTCTTTATCTGGGTAAACGCCGCGAGGCCCATTTGGGTTTCCTGGGCAGCTGAGGTGAGGATCAACTGCTTCCGACCAGACTCAGTGACGGTGGTGCAGCCAAACAAACCGACCAAGGGCGCGAACACGAAAAAAGCACGCAGAAGTTTCATAGCGTTAGAAAATCACTCTTCCGATCAGGTGCAAACTGTTCTCCAGCCGAAAAATTACTCAGTGCCTGAAATGGCGGATACCCGTAAAGACCATAGCCATATCGCGTTCGTCCGCTGCCGCAATCACCTCGGCGTCGCGGATAGAACCTCCCGGTTGAATCGCACTCGTCGCTCCCGCATCAGCTGCTGCGACCAAACCATCGGCAAACGGGAAAAGAGCCTCACTGGCTACCACCGATCCGGTCAGATCCAGTCCTGCCTCCCCTGCCTTCCAAACCGCAATACGTGAGCTATCCACTCGAGCCATTTGCCCCGCGCCCACCCCCAACGTGCGTTCGCCTCGGCAATAAACGATCGAGTTGGATTTGACGTGTTTGCCGATTTTCCAACCAAACATCATCGCCGACCATTCCTCGTTGGTGGGTTGCCGCTTGGTGACCACTTTGAAGTCAGCCACTTTGCCCAGCGTCCGATCGCGATCCTGCAGCAGCACTCCGCCAATCACCGAGCGCACCTCCTGTAACGAACCTGCACCGATCCCCTCTTTCGCGATCATCAGTCGTAGGTTTTTCTTTTTCCCCAGAATCGCGAGAGCTTCAGCACTGAAACGAGGTGCAATAATCACTTCGGTGAAGATGTTGGCGATCGTCTGGGCGAGATCTCCGCCCAGAGTCTGATTAACGATGATGATCCCGCCAAAAGGAGCCTGGCGGTCGGTCGCAAACGCATCCTCCCACGCCGCCTCCAAAGTGTCCGCACTCGCAACTCCACAGGGGTTGGTGTGCTTCAGAATCGCCACCGTTGGCCGCTCAAACTCGCCGATCAAATACGTCGCGGAAGTAATATCCAGCAGGTTGTTGTAACTCAGCGCCTTTCCCTGCAGCTGCTCAAAGTGTTCGTGGAAAGTCCCATAAAGCGCCGCCTTTTGGTGCGGGTTCTCACCGTAACGCAGCTCCTGCGCCTTTCCTAAATCAATCTTCAGATTTTGCGGAAACCCGCTGAGAGCCGCGAGATTCGGCTCATCCGCATTGGACTCCAAATAGGCGGCAATAGCGGCATCGTAACGGGCCGTGCGCTGAAAGACCTTCAGGGCCAAGTCTCGCCGCAGCGAGGTAAGTTGAACCTCATCCCCTAGCGCGACCAAGACCCGGTCGTAATCCGAGGAATCACAAACCACCGTGACTGCTTCATGGTTTTTCGCCGCGCTCCGAAGCATCGACGGACCGCCGATATCGATATTCTCGATCGCCTCCTCGCGGGTCACGTTGGCCCTCGCGACGGTTTCTTCAAATGGATAAAGGTTCACCACCACCAGGTCGATCAATGCGATAGCGTTATCCGCCGCCGCCGCCAGATGATCTGGTTTGTCCCGCCGGCACAGTAAGCCGCCGTGAATCTTGGGATGCAGAGTTTTTACCCGTCCTTCCATCATTTCAGGGAATCCGGTGTGCTCGCTCACTTCGGTGACGGGCAGGCCACGCTCCGCCAGTAAACGAGCCGTGCCTCCGGTGGAAAGAAGGCGATAGCCATGCTCCTTAACTAGGGCTGTGGCGAACTCCGCCAATCCGCTTTTGTCGCTTACCGAAAGAAGGGCCAGTTTTTCCATTGAGTTCGGTTTTGCGGTCCGAGAAAAACGAGGGCAAGTCCTGAGTGAATTCTGCCCCCGGATTCAATCCGAGTTGCGTCATTTTGTCGGGGCCACATAAGCTCTTCTCAATTTTGGAAACTTCCCAGGAAATCCCCGGCCTAATCGCTCAACTTGACCGCCTCGTCTACCATCGCGGTGGATCCAACCTGCCCGCCGACCGTCCCCACGCCTTCGTTTACTTTGTTAGTATCCAGAATCAATCCGAGAAAACGGTGGAGCTACTCGGCCGCAAGTGGGTCATCGAACAGGTCGATGGGGAACGCATTATCATCGAGGGAGACAAGATTGTCGGCGAAACACCCCGGATAGCCCCCGGCGAATCGTTCGCCTACAACAGTTACCACATCACAAGCTGCGATGCCCACGTGATCGGGAGTTTTCACGGCAAAGACGAAACGGGGAGCCCCATTCATGTGATTCTCCCTTCGTTCGAAATGAAAATTCCGACCGACATTGACTAGGCAGGGGAGCGATGGGGTAAACTAGGTCTTGCTCCGCGCCCAGCGTTCGCCCTCCCTGATCCGCTACAGAATGAAATTGCTCGATCTCAACCGCGATGGCGGTATCGGCGCCAACGCGCTATTCGTCCAAATCGGCGGAGTTAATCTCCTCATCGATTGCGGCCTCAATCCCAAAAAAGTGGGCCGTGCGGCCATACCTAATTTCGCTAAGATTCGCGACGAACGGGTCGATTATATCATCATCACGCATTGTCACCTCGACCATATCGGGAGTCTGCCGGTTGCGATGCGCGAGTTCCCTAATGCTCCGGTCCTCATGTCCTCCTCCAGTCGGATAATTATTGAGCGCATGCTCCATAATTCCGCCAACGTCATGAAGCGCCAGAAGGCGGATCAAGACATCCCGGACTACCCCCTCTTTGATCACGCTGAAATCGACCGCTGCGCGCCGCGCATGCGGGGTCTCAACTTTGGTGTCGCCAAGATATTCACCGGGCTCACCCCCCAAGATGAGATCGAGATTACCCTCCACCGGGCGGGGCATGTCGCGGGAGCCGCCGCCGTCGAAATCACCCACAAACACCGACGCATCTTCTTCACCGGTGACGTTTTGTTCGATAATCTCCGCACCCTTCAGGGCGCTCAATTTCCCCTAGGTCACATCGATACCGTCGTGACCGAAACCACTCGTGGCCTGACCGAACGTCCCGCCGGCAAAGAACGCGTTCACGAAGTTAATCGGCTGATCAAATCCATCAACGACACCATCGGACGCGGCGGTTCCTTTCTTCTCCCCGTATTCGCACTCGGCCGAATGCAGGAGATTCTGACGATCATGCACGACGCCCGCCGTTTCGGTAAACTCGTCGACTGTCCGATTATTGGTTCCGGTCTCGGTCTTGATCTATGCGACTACTTTGATGAAGTTCGCCGGAAGACTCAGCACGTTCAATTCAATCGACATATTTTGAAAGAACTGCGGTTGAAATCACTTCCTCGGAAACTCACTCCCGGACAAGATCCGCAGCGCAATGCCCTCTATATTGTCAGTTCCGGCATGCTGGTCGAAAACACCCCCAGCTATACCCTCGCTTCCGGCCTCCTAGGACATCACCGCAACACGCTGGGCTTCGTCGGCTACTGCGACCCTGACACCCCCGGCGGAAAATTAATGTCCTATAAACAAGGGGATGATTTCGTCTTCGAAACCGTGAATGTGCGAACCAAACTCAAGGCGCATATCGACCGTTTCGAGCTCAGCGGTCACGCCGAGCGGGAGGAACTACTGGAATTTGCTCTCCAAGCCACTCCGCGGGCGATTGTCCTCACTCACGGTGATCCTGAAGCCCGGCAGTGGTTCTCCAAACAGTTTTCCGAACGTGCGGAGAAGATCCAAGTAATCGACCCCGTGCCGGGTCGGACCTACCAGGTTTAACGCTCAGGTTGGCGGCCTCCTAAAATCGAGTGACCGCTTCCGGACTCGCCAGCGGAACCAAAAGTTCTGCTGGTGAATACAACTGCGGAGATAAATCAAGATTCAGGGCGGCCCCCGTCACTTCGAATTTAACTTTATCTCGAGTGACTTCATCACGCACATCGATGGATTTCACGATCCATTGATCTCCGAGTTTCTTTAGATCTAACACGGTGAGCTTCCGCAGAGGCACTTCTCCGTCTCCCAACACCACCGCCTGCATTAACGCGTGAAAGTTAACGTCTAGATGCAGCCTCACGGCTGCCACTTCGGGATGCGCCGAGGCAAAAGCTTCGGGGGGATACATCAAAAATGCATGCACCGAACGTCCTCGGATCCGCGTCACTCCCTCGAACACGTAGTCAGACCAATGAATAAATGGCATCTGCAGTTCGAAGATCCGCAGGCCCGTCCCAGCCAAATCGTCCATGATCGCGTGCGGTCCGAGTTGCTCAACACTCGTATTCTCGCCGGCCAAATACCGCCAGGCCTCCGATTCCGGCCCATTTTGGGTAATCAGGTGGGTCGGCGGAGTCTTCGCCGTTGGTGCCAAATCAATTCTAGACACGGGGCCCATCTCATTGCGGCTCCCCCACATTCGACCGTTGACCACTGATCGCTCTCCGCGCCGCGGCAGCACCTCCAGATTGAACTCGAGGAAGTAGTCGCCCGGCAGGCCTAATCGCCGGAAAGTCGACATGATCTCACGGCCTTCGGCCGGGTCCGGTTCCCCGCGCGACACAAAGCGAGGCTCGGGCCGATTTGCTTTTTGCTGGGCTTCAAGCGACTGAACGCTCCATGCGAGCACTCCGACCAGAGCGCACAAAAAGCAGACTATTCGCCCGGTCTGCCGAATTTGGGATTTTGGGCTGCGCCGCATGCGCGCCTTGACTCCCACTTAGGGCTGAGGTTCCGCTGTTTCTGTCGCGCCGGGAATAACTAACGCCGGAGCATCAATCGTGGGCAAAGCCGACGCCGCTTCGGCCGCCGCATTGTTACGCACATAAATGTGACCGAGATAGAGCATTAAGCTCAGCACAAAGAATGCGACCGCTGCCTTGATTGTGGCACTGGTGAGAATATTACCGGTATCCGCACCAAAGGTGGCTTCGGCGGCACCGCCACCAAGAGCAGCGCCCATGCCACCGTCATTTTTAGCCTTCTGCATGAGGACCAAAAGAACCATGACAAGGGACACAATAATAAGGACGAACGTGAAAATCGCGATGATAAGACTCATTGAAAACGGTTAGGAGTGCCGATCGAACGGCGCCTTGTCAATGCCCAGTCCACAGAAGAAATTAGTCGGCATAAATGAAGGGTAATTTAAATCTGGTCGTCTGGTTCGGGAGGAGCCTCAGTCGCGCGGGCGGGCTCGTTGATTCCGCCTTGATCTCGTTTGCGGTCATAGATGAGACGAATGTCAGGTTTACCTCCGCCCATTTCCTTGACCAGCGCACTCGCCCGTTTCAGCGCGCGCCGGGTACTCAGGGTGAGATTTGCCTCCGCGGGGAAGATGTTCTCCTCTCCCACTTGATCCCACGCGCCACTCGATCGCAGCACGCGCTCGATTTCGGTCGAGATTCCGCTTATCAAGAGATGGCGCTTGGTCTGTCGCAGATAATCCACCAGCTGCATCATCGCCATAACCGACGTTGCATCCAAATGCCGGGCATTCTTCATGCGCAAGATGAACACCTTGATGTCGTCATCTTCCGCTAAATACCTCACCTGTTCCTGAAAGAGATCCGCTGCCCCGAAAAAGAGTTCACCTTCTACATGCACGATCGAAATCGCCGGATTATGGCGATCGTTCTTCTCCTCGAGGTGCATAAGTTGTCCCTGATCGTTGAACGCATACTCCACCAGTGACGGTGCGCTGGCTTTCTTGAGGAAAAGCGCCAACGACAGCCCAATTCCGACGTAGACCGCCGTATCCAGCTGCAAAAACAAAGCGGCGATCAAAGTCCCCCAGAATACAATCGAATCGGATCGGGTGGCATATCGGGCGATCCTGATTTCGGCAAATTTGATCAACCGCCACGCAATTAAGATTAAATACGCCGCCAGCACCGCGATCGGAATCGAATTCACCGCAAACGCGGTCAACCCGATAATGATCAGCACAAAGACCGCGCTCAGCATCCCTGCCAGTTGGCTCTGCCCCCCCGATTCATAGCAGACTGCACTACGCACAAAAGACGACGATCCCGGCATCGCCCCAAAACTCGTCGCCGCGAGGTTACCGAGGCCAACCGAAATAAGTTCCTGGTTGGGATCGACTTTTTGCCCTGATCGGGCCGCTACCCCCTTCGCGATCGAAACCGTTTCCAGCATTCCCAGTATCGCCGCCGCGAGCGCAACGCTTGCTAATTGTGGGATCAACTTGAGGCCGTCGCCGTTCACGGGGAAGCCCACAAAAAGCGGCATCGAGCCCCCCACTTCTCCAGAATCGCTGACCAGAGCGACTCCGGCCCTCCCGAAACCGTAAAAGTAGGAGAACCCACCAAATAAACCGATCACGATCAATCCGTGCGGCCACTTCGGACGCCAGCGCTGTATCGTCAGCATCATCACCAATGCCCCAATTCCAACGGCGGCCGTAATCGGATTCATCTCCGCGTGACTCAACTGGGTAAGGATATGTCTCACCGTCCCTGGCAAACTCACTTCTTCCGCGCGCCCCAAGCCCAGCAAGTTGCTAATTTGTCCCACACCGATCAAAACCCCGACCGCGGTCGTGTAAGCGATAATCACTGTCCGCGAAATGAAGTGGGTGAGGTTTCCGAGCTTTAATACGCCCGCGCTGATCTGGAAAATACCGATCATGAATCCTAATACTAGCACCTTCTGCAGCGCCGTCAGAGGCACATCGGCGACCGCTAACAAAGCTCCGGCCAGAATGATCGAAATTGTGTTAGTGGGCCCGAAAATAAGATGGCGGGACGACGCAAAGAGCGAACACACGAACCCGCCCACGATTACCGTCGCGATAACCGCCTTGACGGGGATGCCTACCACCACCGCGAAACCAATCGCCTGCGGAATCGCGACAATCGCCACCATCAGTCCAGCGAGCATGTCCCGGCGCAGGCTTCCCCAGCCGTAACCCTTGAGGTTCCGGAGCATCGGCGGAACCGGATCAAACTTCAAATAGCCCCCCACTTCCGCGAGTCCGACTTTGAAGCCGGCAATCCGTCCCGCCATGTTGTGCTTAGTTGGAGGTGGGGGCATTTTGGCCCCGATCAAGCTTCGACACCGAGCTTCTCTAAGAGACGTTGGAGATCGTCATTTCCGGTGTATTGGATCACGATTTGCCCCCTCTTACCCGAGTGCTTCATTGCCACGCGAGCGCCCAAATGAGAGGTGAGTTTTTGGGCGATTCCAGAAATTGCGGCCCGTTCCGCGGCCGTGCCCTGTCGCGTTGATTTTGTGCTGCCGGCGCCTCCCGAACTTTTTTTGCTCTGCACCAATTTTTCCGTCGCTCGCACGCTTAACCCTTCCTCCAATACACGCCTCGCGAGCACGGCCCGCTCCGCCGTATCCTCGATGCCGAGTAGCACCTTGGCGTTGCCGACACTGAGCAATCCTTTGGAAATATACCCCTGTAATTCGCCGTCCAGCGACAGTAACCGGAGAGTGTTGGCCACGGCCGCTCTACTTTTGCCCACTCGGTCCGAAGCCTGCTCCTGCGTAAGATCAAAATCCCGAATCAAGCTCGCGTAACCGTAGGCTTCTTCGATCGCGTTAAGCCCTTCGCGTTGGAGATTTTCAATCAGCCCGAGGGCGGCCGCCGATGCGTTGCTGGCCGCAACCACCCGGGCCGAAATAGTCTTAAGCTTCAGCACCTGAAATGCCCGCCAACGACGTTCTCCCGCAATTAATTCGAATCCCGTGCCCAGTCGTCGGACTACGATCGGCTGGAGCAATCCTTCTGCCTTGATACTTTCGGCCAGCTCCGAAAGGTGCTCCGCCCGGATTTCCCGCCGCGCTTGATAGGGACTAGGCTCAATCTTTGATACCGGAATTTCTTCGAATCCGGCAGCCGGATTAACGCCTTCATTGGCTTGACTCTGGGGCGTCGCCATTGCCCTATTCGAGGCAGCTTTCGCCGCCGCTTGAGCAGTGGGAGATTGAGCCGGTGAGGCCTTAGCAATCAGGCCCCCTAGGCCACGACCGAGACGGGATTTTGAAATAGCCATAGATTATTCTCCGCCGGGAATGAACAGCGGTTGCCCAACCTGAATCTTCGTCGGATCCGTGATTCTATTGGCATTCTGAATATGCCGCACGGTCGTTCGAAATTGCTTTGCAATACTCGAGAGCGTATCGCCTTTTTGGATCGTGTAAGTCAGTCCTTCTTTGGGGAAATTATCATCAAAAGTCGGTGCCTTGATCACCGACCGGGAGGCCATGCCCTTGGCCAGGGAATCTAACGCCGAATTCGTTTGATTTGCCAGTTCTTGCACCGCCTTCGACGTCTGTTCCCGCGTGGACGCATCCCCATTTCGTAAAGACTGGTTCAGTTCCGCCACCGCTCCGTTGAGCTGGGAAACCGTGGCGTAAGTGCTATCGAGCCCTTTGGTGGCCTGCATCAAAGCGGAGTTCTCTCGTTCCAATTGTTCAACTCGCAGTCCGAGCTCCCCCACCCGTTCCACGAGGATGCGCACATCCTCCCGCAAGCTTGCCACATGTGCACCGAGATTTGATGAGGTTTGCGCGTATCCGGACGCCCCCAAACTTCCTGCCCACAGCGCGATGACTAGCAACTTTCTCATAACTTCGCAGCTTGGGAAAAAGGCCGCCCAAAAACAAGCGACATGTCACCCTAGATTGAAGTTTAACGAGTTATCAACGCGGGCATCGGCACCGATGCCACGGTCGCTCCGTCCGAAATCGGAAACCCGCGCAGGAAATCTGCCGTCGCCAACATCTTCGCTCCCGGTCGCTGGAGCTTCAACAACCGCACCCGACCGTCCCCAGTTCCCACTTCTAGCTGCGAGATTTCATGCCCATAGACTTTACCCGGCACCCCTTCGCCTGCGACCGCTTGAGCTAATCCTAGTTTAATGATCTGCCCCTCCAATTCGATCCGACAACAGGGCCAAGGGAACAGGCCATTGATTCGAGCCGCGACCTCCGCCGCGGGTCGGGAGAAATCCACCCCCCCATCCGCCTTAACCAGTCGCCGGCAAAAGGTGGCCCGCTCCGAATCTTGGGCGACGAACTCGAGACGGCCTTCCGCCAGCGCCGCCAGATTACGCGCAACCAGCGGCACGCAGGCGTTGGCCAGTTTAGTTTCAATATCAAGGGCCGTATCATGAACGCCGATGAAAACGCGCTCAACGTCGGCCACCGGCCCGGCATCGAGTTCCCTCACAATCCGCATGAGCGAAACTCCCGTTTCCTGACCACCGCCCGCGATCGCACTCTGGATCGGTGATGCCCCTCGCAACGCCGGCAAGATCGAGGCGTGTAGATTAACGGTCCCCCACTTTGGCGTCTCGATAAACGCATCTCTTAAAATATGGCCATAGGCCATGACCAGCGCGAGATCCGGTTGATCGTGAGCCAGTTTCTCTCTTTCGTCTTGGGTCAACTTCACTGGCTGGCGCACCGGAATGCCATGTTCGATCGCCCAACGTTTTATCGCATTCGCCGTCACGCGTTGCCCTCGACCCACCGGACGGTCAGGTTGAGTGTAAATCGCCAAAAACCCGACGGTTCCACCACCCTCTTGCCGCAGCCAATTTAACAACGGCAACGCAATAGGATCAGACCCCATGAAAACAATCTTCACGCGCTCAGTCCTCCATTGCCTCTAAACCACCCCAAGCTTCCGTATCCTCGGTCGGGTTGTCTCGTTTGGCGCGCAAGGGCCCTTTACCTCCGCGGTCTTTATGCCGCTCCTTGCCCACCAAATGAAAGACCATGGGACATCCTTGCAGGTCAAACTCCTCAACAATATTGGACTCCAAATACCGTTGGTAATTGTCGGGCAAACGTTCCTCGCGATTGCAAAAAACCTTCAACCTAAACGGACGATTTCCAATCTGAGTGACATAGTAGATCTTAAATCTACGCCCCCCCACCGCCGGTGGCGGCATCTTCTCGATGAGTCGCTCCATCAATGCGTTCAATCGAGCGGTGGGAATCTTTACGTCCAATTGGCGGTTAATCTTCGCGGCACTGTTGAGCATCCGCGGAATCTCAAATCGACTCAGCGCCGACACAAATATCACCGGCGAACCCGGCGTGAAAAACAGTCGATCAAACAAAGCCTTCTCATACTTCACCCGATAATCACGCTCACTTTTATAGACGGCGAGTTTCTCGTCTCGGTCAGCAAACGCCTTGAGCACGAGATCCCACTTATTGACCAACACGATGATCGGTTTGTGTTCCTTCGCCGCCTCTCCCGCGATCGCCTTATCCTGCTGCGTGACCCCATCAAGGGCGTCGAGCACCATGAAAACAACATCGGTGCGTTGAATTGCGTCCAGCGCTCGCAATCGGGAGAAATACTCGACTGGAGAAGACAACTTCGTCGACGCCTTGATCCCCGCGGTATCGATCAAGCGGAAATCGATCATACGCTTGTAACGGGTCTTGAAGCGGAATGGGAGTTCCACCGCATCACGAGTCGTGCCGGGAGTCGCGCTCACGATTAAACGATCATCCTTTAATAATCGATTTCCCAGCGATGACTTGCCCACGTTGGGTCGGCCAATAAAGCACACCATCAGTGGATCCTCGGCCGTTTTATTTAAATCTAAAATTTCCGGCTCCGGACCAATCTCTTTGAGCACTGCCTCGCGCAAGTCCGTCTCTCCTCGACCATGTTCTGCCGAGACCGGATGCGGTTCCCCCAATCCGAGACTGTAGGTATCGGCCATATCGACTTTGGATTCGTCGAAGTCGGCCTTGTTGATCACCAACAGCACCTTCTTTTTAGATCTACGTAGCATCTGCGCGATCTTCACGTCCAACGAGGTGATTCCATCGAGGCCATCAATCACGAACAGAATTAGGTCCGAAGCGGCGATCGCAAATTCCACTTGACGCTCGGAAGCGGCCGTGAGCTCCAACGTGCTTTCGCCGCCCTTCAATCCGAGTCCGCCCGTATCGAGCAACGTGTACGCGCCCTGCTTTACCCGAGCCGATATCACGTCACGCGTGATGCCCGGTTGATCGTGCACGATTGAAACGCGCTTGCCCACCAGTCGATTAAAAAGACGACTTTTCCCGACATTCGGGCGTCCAACAATGGCTACAGTTCGTGGCATTTTTGTCCTATGATTTCTGTCGAGCCATGAACCGTTCGATTCGGTCGCAGGCTTCGATCAATTGTTCGTATCCGGTCGCAAAACACGCCCGAAGATGTCCTCTACCATTTTCCCCAAAAGCAGTTCCCGGAACCACCGCAACTTTCTCCTCATTGAGGAGTCTCACCGAAAATTCAGTTTCACTTAGGCCGGATTTTGAAACCTCGGGGAACGCATAAAAAGATCCTCGCGGAGAATGACACGTAAGACCCATTTCGTTGAAACGCCGCACGACCAGATCACGTCGACGGTGATACTGCTCACGCATTCGGAACACCGATTCGGCCCCGTTCCTCAACGCCTCAAGTGCCCCTTCTTGCGCGATAATGGACGCACACATCATGGAATATTGGTGCACCTTCATCATCGCATCAATGAGCACCGTCGGACCACAAGCATAACCGATGCGCCAACCCGTCATCGCGAACGCCTTGGAAAATCCGTGCAGGAAAATCGTTCTTTCCGCCATTCCCGGCAACGATCCGATACTCACATGCTCCCCCTCGAAGGTGAGCTCTGAGTAGATCTCATCGCTCAACACCAACAGATCCTTCGCTTGCGCGAATGCGGCGATCTTTTCCAACTGCTCCTTGGTGCAAGTGCCTCCCGTCGGATTGCACGGCAAATTGAGCATCAGCATCTTCGCCCCTGGCTGCCACGCCGCTTCCAGCGCCTCAGCGGTAAGCGCGAAATTATCCTTCGCATACGTCGGCACGGCGATCGCTTCACCATGGGCCAGCGTGATACTGGGATGATACGAAACGTAACACGGTTGATGATACATCACCTTGTCGCCCGGATTCACGAAGGCTCGAAACGCCAAGTCCAACGCCTCCGAAACTCCCACGGTCACAATCACTTGATCGTCCGGTCGGTAGTCGATACCAAAATTCTTACTCACGTAGCGGGAGATCTCTTTCCGCAATTCCGGCATCCCTAGATTCGAGGTGTAGTAAGTCTTTCCCTTCTCCAGCGCGTAGATCGCCGCCTCACAAATGTGCCACGGTGTCGTAAAATCTGGTTCACCCACGCCCAGTGAAATGACATCTTGGCCCTTCATCTTGGCCACCAGTTCGAAAAAGTCGCGAATGCCACTCTTCGGCAGCGTGGAAACGTGTCCCGCTACCCATCTATTTGGATCAGATTGCATGGTCCGTAAGTGCGTTAGGGGGCTACGTTAAGCCGACTCGAATTATTGTCTTCGACGTCCAACAAAAACCCTTGGTCCTTATACCGGCGCAGTAAGAAGTGGGTCGCAGTCGAGAGCACCCCGGCCAGGGTCGACAGTTTTCCTGAGACAAAAGCGGCGACATTTTGGAGTGATCGTCCCCGCACCACGACCAGCAAATCATATCTGCCGGACACGAGCATACAGGTATGCACCTCATCAAAACGACTGATGCGTTCCGCGAGGCGGCTAAATCCTCCCTCCCGTTCCGGCGTGACTCGGATCTCGATCAGCGCTTCAACCAAAGCGTCGGCGCCGGCTTCACGCGAGAAATCGAGCACCGGGCGCCAGCCGAGAAAGATTTTATCCTTCTTCAGCTGCTCCAAGTGCTGCTCCACTTCGGCTTCAGTCAATCCAGCAACCTGCGCCAGTTGCGCGGTTGTTAGGCTTCCGCCTTCGAGTAACAGCTTGAGAACAGGGTTCATAGAATCAGGACCATCGCAGACGCCGCCGGCACTAATCGACCAAAATATTCGCCCTATTCGCTCAAGACCGGCCCAGCAGGCAAAAATTGTGTTCAGTCCTGCGATTTCGTCGTTTCTACTTTGCCTTCCCGTATGTTCGAGACCCTTAGCGATAAACTTTCCTCCGCCCTTCGCAATTTGCGAGGTGTCGGAAAACTCACCGAAGAAAACATGGCCGACGCCCTCAAAGAGGTGCGTACTGCCTTGTTGGCTGCCGACGTGCATTTCAAGGTCGCTCGCGAATTTGTCGAGCGCATCCGTGAACAAGTCGTTGGTCAGGATGTGCTTAAAGGCGTCACTCCGGGCCAGCAGATCATCAAGATCATCAACGACGAGCTCGTTCGGCTCCTCGGCGAAGGCGAAACGGCTCTCAATCCCAAGCGTCCCCTCAAGGTGCTCATGGTGGGCCTCCACGGTTCCGGTAAGACGACCTCGACCGCCAAACTTGGCCGCCTCCTCAAAAAGAAAGGCTACCAGGCCCCCTATGTCGTCGCCTGCGATATCTACCGTCCCGCCGCGATCGATCAGCTCGAAATTCTCGCCCGCGACAACGAACTTGGATTTTTCTGCGATCGCTCCTCCCAAAATGTTCCCGCCATTGGTGCCGCGGGTCTGAAGGCCGCCAAAGCAGCCCGGTCCGATCTCGTCATTTTTGATACCGCCGGACGTCTCCAAATCGATGCGAACTTGATCGCCGAGGTCATCCGACTCCGTGACACCGTCACCCCCGACGAAATCATCCTCGTCGCCGACGGCGCCCTCGGCCAGGAAGCCGTCAACGTCGCCCAGGCCTTCAATGACGCCCTAGGCCTGACTGGGCTCATTTTGACCAAAATGGACGGCGATGCCCGCGGTGGTGCCGCCCTTTCCATCAAGTCGATCACCGGCGTTCCCATCAAATTTGTGGGTGTCGGCGAAAGAACCGACGAGTTTGAGCCCTTCTACCCAGATCGCCTCGCGTCCCGTATCCTCGGCATGGGCGACGTGGTCTCGTTGGTCGAAAAAGTACAGGAAAACATCGACGAGAAAGAGGCCGAGCGCATGGCCCAAAAGTTGGCCAACGCCGACTTTAACTTGGAAGACTTTCTCTCGCAGATGCAGCAGGTGAAAAAAATGGGATCGATGAAGAGCATCTTGAGTATGCTGCCGGGAATGAACAACGTCGAGTTGGACGACGATGCCGACAAGACCATGGCCCGCACCGAATCGATCATCTACTCGATGACGCTCAAGGAGCGGCGCAACCCCGGCATCCTCACCGGCAGCCGGCGCATGCGCATCGCCAATGGTGCCGGTGTCAAAGTCGTCGACGTCAATCAACTGCTCAAGCAATTCGAGCAAATGCGGAAGATGATGAAGATGATGCAGGGCTCCAAAGGTCGCAAAATGATGAAAAAAATGCAGGGCATGGGTGGAGCCGAAGGCATGGGCGGGATGCCTCCAGGCGGCATGCCCGGCCTCGGCGGCGGTAAAAAGGAGAAAAAAGGCCGTAGCCGGCTCGGTAAGTGGTAGTCATTTCGCTCCCTTTTTGCCTCCCCCCTCCGCTCTCCAGCGTCTTCTCAGCCGGAAATATTTGAACGTTATCGCAACCGCGGGGACCTCAAAAGGGGCCTTTAACCAAAAGAGCCTCCCTTGGCATCACGGTGATTCCAGGCTCGATCTCCACGCTCGTGCTCGCCTATTTCCATGGCACCAGAATAGGATCACCCTCCCCATCACCAAAGGGTGTCGTGATCTCCCCTACTCACCGCTCAGGGAAAGAGGCCTTTGTCCATCGAGGATCAGGAATAAACATCATGAAACATGCCCACTGTCTCGATCGTAGTCTCCTGTTATAACGCGGCCTCGTTTGTCAGTGCCGCCGTGGATAGCGTGCTTGCCCAGACCCGAAACGGATTGGGCGCTGCACTTGGTTGAGTGTCAGCGGCGGGAGCAAGGATGACACTTGGAATATAATCGAAAACTAGGCTCGTTTAGACTCCCGTATTTCGGTCTACCGAAAAAGAAATGCCGGCACTGCGCACACTCGCAATTGCGGCTTCGACCAGACTGATCCGGCGGCCCCGTATGTTATTTTTCTCGATCACAACGACCTGCTGCAAGCTCACGCCCTCTCCCGATTATGTGATTACATCAACGCCCATCCTGAGGTCGGCCTGCTCTCATTTCAGTTCGAATATATTAGCGCTGAAGGAGTTCGATTAGGCACCGGCCATCGCAGTCGTTGGTGCCCCGGACCGTTCGGTCCTCGCAAGATGCGAGACCGCGAAATTCCGACCCCCCTTTGTCACGTTTTTTCGTGCGACCGGGCAAGGCCCCTTCGCGCTCTATCGCCACTCAGTCTACCTCCAGACCGAAGGCTGGGAAACGCGCTTTTGGCCACACGAGGATACCGACATGTTTTGCCAGATGGCCTTGCGCACAACGGTCCATGCCTTGCCTGACAGACTCTACCTAAAACGTATCCTCCCGATACAAGGCCTCAGCGATCATGCTCGAATTCATCGAGCCTACCGGGGGTTCCGAATAAAGTGGGGGCAACGGATTCCCCGAAATGAGCATGAGGCTGCCATGCTATCCCAAGCTCGGATCTACTACCGCACCGCTCATCGTCCACTGCGCGATGTGAAGACCGCTTACCGACGTTTTCAGCGTTTTTCAAAACAGCCATCGGTCCAAAACCTCCGCTTAGTTTGGGTTAAACTTTCTGCGGCCTTTCACGGCATGATCATACTCCGGACGAAGTGGCTTATTCGAAAAATGAAACGCTCAAAACTTCCTAGCTGAAACCATCGGGAAACGAGAGTGAGCCCCGGCCACCTAATTCTGGCGAAACGACTTCAAGACTGTTGTATCTGTTTCTGTTGGCTTGCCGTTGAGCCTTGCTCACCGCCACCGGATCACGTCTGAGCGATCGTCAACCGCCACCGTTTGGCGACACTACACGCCGTGAGCCGTCGTGAGTCCAGCGAGGGATATTGGACCCCTTCGAGCTGCTGGTCGTGGATCCGGGGCAATCCGGCTGGATATTTAGGTGACAACCTCGGTTGAACCTTTGAGGGCGCACCTCCCTAAACTACGCAAAATTGGAAACTCCCTCGGCGTGAATCTGCCGCAGGAGATACTCGAAGAACTTCCAGTGGAGGAGGGCCAAGACCATGGTTCCGAAGGGGAAAGACGGCGGAGTGACCTTGACTCCGCGTGACGAGGAATTTGAACGCCAGCTGAAAATTGGTCGCGACCTCACGAAACACTATCGGACTACCTTACGGAAACTTGCCAAGTGAGTCCGCCAAGATGGATTCTCCGCGAAACCGTCCCAGCGCTCCAGCTTCATGCTCTTTCCCTTTTCAGAGGGTTGGAGGGGATACGCCATGAGACGCCGCTGGATTCCGCGATTCAGCGGTCGATTAATCTTCATTTTTACGATCAGAATGCATCGCTAGCAGATTTAGCGGCGGCCTATGGATTTGGTCGGATTAAGAACCATCCGTTCTTCGATGGCAACAAACGCATCGCATTGCCGGCCGCCACTGTGGTTATGGAAGTCAACGGCTTGCGTTTCACCGGCGGTGAAGCCAATGCCGTCTTGCCCCCCTCGTCCGAACTCGATGAAGCAGGATTCGCCGCTTGGCTTGCGGCCAATTCTTCTCCTGCTTTCTGAACGCCCATGACGCGCACTTCCTACAAGCCCACCCTAGCTTCGGCGGTCATCATCGCCAATATGATCGGGACGGGCGTCTTTACCTCCCTCGGCTATCAGCTGCTCGATATAAAATCGGGTTTCGTGCTGATCATGCTGTGGGTTGTCGGCGGCATCACCGCACTTTGCGGCGCCCTCACCTACGCCGAACTCGGAGCGGCGTTGCCCCGCTCGGGTGGTGAATACAATTTCCTCACCCGAATTTATCACCCCATCGTGGGGTTTATTTCCGGTTGGATATCCGCAACCATCGGATTTGCCGCTCCGGTCGCTCTCGCCGCGATCACGTTTGGCAGTTACCTTTCCGCGGCGATTCCCGCGTTATCCCGCACTTGGCTTGCCGTCGGACTCATTATTGTCGTCACGGCCGCGCACACCGGAAAACGCCGGCGTAGTAGTAACTTTCAAAGCGTGTTCACGGCCGTGAAGATTTCGTTGATTATTGGGTTTTGTCTGCTCTGCGGTCTCATGGTGGAAACACCGCAAACCCTCTCGTTTCTACCAAAAACTGGCGATGGTTCCTTGATGCTGGGAAGTGCGTTTGCGGTTTCCCTTATTTACGTCAATTACGCCTACACCGGCTGGAATTCCGTGACCTACCTCATCAGCGAAATTGACGATGCGCAGAAAAATTTACCCCGGATTCTGGTCACGAGCACAGCCATTGTTCTGCTGCTCTACGTTGCCTTGAATTTTGTATTTCTCTACGTCGCTCCGATCGAAGCCCTGGAGGGAAAAGTCGAAGTCGGTTATATCGCGGCGCAGCACGTTTTTGGTGATACCGGAGCATCGGCCATTAGTATTGTGCTATCATTGCTACTTATCTCGACCGTCAGTGCCATGACGATCGCCGGTCCTCGAGTCCTACAAGTGATTGGGGAGGATTTCGCGCTCTTCCGACGACTTGCTCAGAAAAATGACGATGGTATCCCGTCACTCGCTATCTACGTGCAATCAACGATTGCTCTCATTTTCGTGCTCACCTCTTCGTTTGAGTCGATCTTACTTTTTTCGGGGTTCATTCTCGGACTAAATACCCTCTTCGCCGTGAGCGGGCTGTTTGTCCTGCGCTGGCGTCAGCCTGATCTGCCGCGTCCTTATCGGACTTGGCTTTACCCCTTCCCTCCCCTCATATTTATGGGGCTCATGATTTGGACGCTTGTCTATACCGTGAAGTCTCAGCCGAAGGAAGCCTGGCTCGCTCTAGCGATTATCGCCGGTGGAGCCGTAGCCTATCGGGTCGCACGCCAGTTCGAGGCGCGAAACTAGTCCTTCGGGAACAACGAACGGTCGATGCCCTGCAAGATGCGCATCGCATTCCGATAGTAGACGTCCTTGAGCACCTCATCGGAGAGATCGAGTCCGTAGAGACGCCAAAACGCATGGCGCTTCCGGTAGTAAGGGAAATACTCATCCGCCGTCTCCAACGTGCGAAAATACGTGGCGTATTCCGACGGCTCCCATGAATCTTTCCCCATTAAAATACGATCATGGTATTTTTCGAAAAACGCTTTGGCGTGCCGTGGCTGCCGTCCCGGATCGTAAATCACCGCCCCCAATTCAGTCACCACATTGGGCAACTCATCGAGATAACTCCCCAATCGATCCAAGTCGTTCGCGAGCCACATAAAGTGAGCGGCGATGAAGTTGGTCTCCGGATGCTTACGGAAAACGCGGAGTTGTTCCTCCAGCAGTTCCTCAAATGAGGGGGGCGACTCCTTTTTACGACCGGGGCGCTCTTTCAGCTCAAACCATCGTTCGTTGTGCTTGTCCTGGGGCTCCCAAAACTCCGAAGGATCCGCCGTGTGGATTAATACGGGCACCCCGAGCTCTCCAGCCTCAGACATCCTGACGTGCGGGGAAAGAGGATGATCTCAATGTGACGTATTCCAGCCGTAGGGAGGTGCCCGGATAATGGGTTTGCGTGGCGTTGAGTTCGGAGCAAAGGAGGAAGGCGAGTTGGTC
>Ga0209390_10001098_pt1 | contig 53461 bp, 34 predicted proteins | sample BON01_FD_187212 | JGI IMG/M metagenome (GOLD analysis project Ga0209390, IMG submission 187212) | Freshwater microbial communities from Lake Bonney liftoff mats and glacier meltwater in Antarctica - BON-01 (SPAdes) (version 2) | ecosystem: Environmental > Aquatic > Freshwater > Ice > Glacier...
ACTCTATCACGATTGAAACATCTTTTTAGACCCCAAAAAATACAGCCTTTTGAGATATTGGCAACACTTTTTTTTCTGATCTGTGCTTTTTCACGCTTTGGCCGCCGAAGGCGGCTGTATAGTTACAAGTAAATTATTTTTTAAAATTTTTTTCATAAGCCTCCACCCACTCCTCGATCGTGATCTTTTGCATCAATTCCGCAATCAAGTTGAAGGGTATATTTTCCACTTTTTTGAAACGGATACAGCTTTTCCCCATGTCCAATTTCGCTTTCACATGCTTTGGGTATTCCCCGACAAACCATTCCAACAGGTTTGGATTGGCGTAAATGCCCATGTGGTACAGCACAATGAAGTTCTTTTGAGCTGCAATGCTCACAAACGGCAGCGGCAATTTTGGGTCGCAGTGGTAGCCGGCTGGATATGCCGTAAAGGGCACCACATAGCCGATCATGCCGTAGCTCATTGCCTCCTGAAACCCATCGGGGATGTTTTCCTGGATGGTTTCCCGCAGCTTTAAAAAAGCGGCACGTAGGGCTTCATCAACGGTGTTGATATATTCGGAGGGCGTAGTGGCTTGGATTTTCATAGACAATATGTTTAAGTGTATAAGCGGTAAAGTCAATAGCAGCTCAAAAAGGCTGATTGCCAAAGATATTACGAAAACGTGGTAAAAACCATTGAAACGGATGAAAAATCGCTACCGTGTATATTCTACCGCATAGCGCACATAGTTCGCATAGCCGATTAAACGTACACCATGTATATTTTTACCACATAGTTCACATAGCCGACTAAACGTACACAGTACGTGGATTTGACTTGTATTTTTTACCACAGTGGGTGCACATAGATTTGTGTGCGTTTAGTCGGCTATGTGAACTATGTGCGCTATGTGGTAAAATAAAAATGTGGTAGAATACATATGGTGTTCCTCACGAAATACGGCTCCAAACCTTCGCATCCTTCCCTTCCGATGCCAAATGCGCCCGCAATCGTCCATGTTCCACCGCCTCAAGGCCCGGATCTTTTTCTAAAATTTGGGTAGCAATTTCCCGCGCTGCCGCCAGTATCTGCCCGTCGCGTGCGAGATCGGCGAGCAAGAAGCGCAACATGCCGCTTTGCTGGGTGCCTTCAATGTTGCCGGGGCCGCGCAGCTTGAGGTCGACCTCCGAAATTTCGAAGCCGTCGTTGGTGCGCACCATGGTTTGGATACGCTCGCGGCCATCGCTGCTGAGCTTGAAACTGGTGACCAACAGGCAATAACTCTGATCGGCGCCCCGGCCAACGCGGCCGCGCAACTGGTGCAATTGCGACAGCCCGAAGCGTTCGGAATTTTCAATAACCATCACGGAGGCATTGGGGATGTTTACCCCCACTTCTATCACGGTGGTTGCCACCATGATCTGTGTTTCGCCGCGCACAAAACGCTGCATTTCAAATTCTTTGTCGGCTGCTTTCATTTTACCGTGCACAATGGAAATATGGTATTGCGGCGGCGGGAAATCGCGGCTTAATGCTTCGAAACCACTCATCAGATCCTGCAAATCCATCTTTTCCGTCTCCTCGATCATGGGGTACACCACATATACTTGTCGCCCTTTGGCAATTTCTTCCTTCATAAACCCTTGCACGCGCAGGCGGTGGTGCTCGTTGAAATGCTTCGTCTCGATGGGTTTGCGGCCCGGCGGCAATTCGTCAATCACCGAAATATCGAGGTCGCCGTACAAGGTCATGGCCAGGGTGCGCGGGATGGGCGTGGCGGTCATCACCAGCACGTGCGGCGGGCCGTCGGGGTTTTTGCGCCAGAGTTTGGCGCGTTGTTCCACACCAAATCGGTGCTGCTCGTCGATGATGCTGATGCCCAGGTTTTTGAATTGCACCCAGTCTTCAATCAGGGCATGGGTACCAATGAGGATGTGTATTTCGCCAGCGGCGAGTTTTTGGAGAATGACTTCGCGTTTTTTGCCTTTAATGGAACCGGAAAGGAAGCCGACGTTCACGCCAATATCGCCCACCAGCTCGGTAAGGCTGGCAAAATGTTGCTGGGCCAATATTTCGGTGGGTGCCATCAGGCAAGCCTGGTAGCGTTCCCCATCGGATGGCCGACCGTTGTCGAGGGCCATGAGCATGGTCATCAGGGCCACTACGGTTTTGCCGGAGCCGACATCGCCTTGCACCAGGCGGTTCATTTGTTTGCCGATGGCCAGGTCGCCCCTGATTTCTTTGACTACTCGTTTTTGCGCGCCGGTCAGCTCAAAAGGCAGTTTATCTTGGTAGAAATTGTTAAAAAAGTCGCCGATTTTCTCAAAAACAAAGCCCCGTATCGAGTCTTTGCGGCGGGTGCGGAGTTGCAGGATGCGGAGTTGCAGGAAAAGCAGTTCTTCAAATTTGAGCCGGCGGGTGGCGGCATCCAGCTCCCCCTGGTTTTCTGGAAAATGAATGTTCGAAATGGCGCTCCATTTTCCGACAAGCCTGAACTGTGCCAACAAATAATCGGGCAAGGTTTCGTTCATTTCAGCGGGGGAAATTCCATCCAGCAGGGTGCGCGTGAGCTTGCGGATACCCTTGGCATCCAACCCTTTCTGGGTCAGTTTGTCGGTGCTGGGGTACACGGGGTCGAAGGTGCGGGCGGGCGCCATGCCCTCTGCGGCGGACTCCTCCATTTCCGGGTGGGTGATGTTGAAACGCCCGTTGAACTCGTTGACGCGGCCATACACAACGTACTCTTTGCCAACTTGCAGCGATTTTTCCAGCCAATGGATACTTTGAAACCAGACGAGTTCCATCATCCCTGTCTCGTCGCGCAAGCTGCCGACCAGGCGTTTGGCGCGGCCTTCACCCAAGGTTTCGAGGCGGCGCAGGATGCCACGGAATTGAACGGTTTCGCCCTCGTTGTGCACATCGCGGATCTTGTGGAACTTGGTGCGGTCCACATATCGGAAAGGGAAATGGTACAGCAGGTCGCGACAGGTGAAGATACCCAATTCGGATTTGAGTGTTTCGGCGCGTTGCGGGCCTACACCTTTGAGGAATTCTATGTTGGAGTCGAGGGTGGGCAAGGTTCGTTGTTGGTTGATGGTTGTTAGTTGTTCGTTTCCGAGCGCTTGGGCTTTCGAATTGGTAGCATTGCCTTCAGGCGGTCTGGAAACGGCCTTTAGGGCACCGCAATAGTGTTGGTTCTACGTTGTTCGTTTTGATTACAACTCGCGGCTACAGAAGACAAAAGTAAAATAAGTTGTTTTAAAAAGGAATAATATTTTCAAAATTTGAAGAAAAACCCGCACTTTTGATCTTTAAATTGCCTGTATGAAAGACTTATTTGAGAAGTTAGATGCGCGAAAAAAAGAAATGGATTCGATTTCTCCGGTGAAATTGGAGGATGCAGATCGGCTTTGGAGTAAATTACGATTGGAGTGGAACTACAATTCCAACCATATCGAAGGAAATACGCTCACCTATCAGGAAACAGAGTTGGTGGTAATTTTTGACCAGGAACCCAATGGTGGACATACTGTTCGTGAAATTGAAGAAATGAAAGCTCATGATGTGGCCATTGCGCTGGTACAAGAATGGGCGCGGGATAAAAGCCGCAAAATATCGAACACTGATATTCGGAATTTAAATACAACACTGCTTGTCAGGCCTTTTTGGAAGGAAGCAATCACATCGGATGGCCAATCAGTTCGGAGGTTGATAAAAGTAGGTGAATATAAGGAGCATCCCAATCACGTGCGTTTAGCCAACGGTGAAATATTCAAATATGCCGAGCCACATGAGGTAGAATCAAAAATGAGCGATTTGGTGGAATGGCATCGGGAAGCCACTGAAAACAAACATCCAGTATTTGTCGCTGCTAAACTGCACTACGATTTTGTTTGCATTCACCCATTTGATGATGGGAATGGACGTGTATCCAGGTTATTGTTAAATTACCACTTATTATCCTGTGGGTTCCCACCGATTATCATCAAATCTTCGGATAAAAGAGGATATTTGGCTGCCTTGAACCGAGCGGATGTAGGTGATTTTGAAGCATTTGTACGGTATATTGGGGCACAAATGATGTGGTCGTTGGATTTATCTATCCGAGCAGCAAAAGGAGAAAGTGTGGAAGAAGAAGGCGATTGGGAAAAACAGATCGAACTGTTAAAGCGAGCGGCAGATGGGAAGGTAGCAGGCAATGAGTCGGCAAAAAATACTGACATTGCAAAAGTGGGCAATTGGTTGGAGGCAAATTTTGTAACCTTAAAAACGGAATGTGAGCAAAAAATCGGGGTGTTTGATAAGTTTTTCGAGTCTTCAACTTTCAGAATAACATCACAAACAGAACCGAATAACAGTCGTGAAACCCTTCATGAACCATATGATCTAAGTGCATTAGCTGCCACAATTGTAGCGTCGAAAAATCCAGCCAAGCTGTTCGTTGAATTCCGTTTTGAAAAACCTAAATACAATTTTATCAAAATCAACATCTACCAGCTACATATAATTGTATCATTTTCTAAGGAAAACATCACCCTCTCCAACTACATTAACGAAGTTCAAATTAGTGATGTAATTTTTTCAAAAATTGAGCTTCCTTATTCAAGCCGTTTGACAAAAGGAGATATTCTGCCTGTTAAGGAACTAGCAAAAATATTCCAAAAAGAGATAGAATCAGCGATCGCTCAAAGTTAAAGCGAACCCACCCCAATCTTTTTTCCACCTTTCTTTCATCTCCGCTTTGCCATTTCAAAGCTTATCTCTACTTTTGCCGCCCGTTTTGAAAAACAGCCGAAGACAATGAACCCATTTTTTGCATACTCCATTCCCGTACAGGGCTTGAATTTGGGGTCGCACGAGTTCAAATTCACCATAGACAGCGCTTTTTTCGCGCTTTTTGAGGATTCGCCTGTAGAAACGGGCCAGTTTGATTTTGAGGTGGTGCTGGACAAACGCAAGGATATGTTGCTGTTTGATTTTGATTTGTCGGGGCATGTGGGGGCAATTTGTGATCGATGTACGGCAGAAATTAATTTGCCGATCGAAGATTCGAGGAGTTTGATTGCAAAATACACCGAGGATGATGTGGAGGAACAAGAAGAGGTCGTGTTTATCCATCGGGAGGCGGCACATTTTAATGTAGCGCAGTATTTGTACGAATTTGTTGTGCTGGCTTTGCCGATCACCAATGTGTACGATTGCCAGGATGAGCCGAATCCGCCCTGTAATTTTGAAGTGTTGGAGCACCTAGGCCATGAAGATGGCGATGATGATGAACCTTCAGTTTGGGACGGGCTCAAAAATTTGAAAGATTAATAAGTGAATCATAAGGGGTTGTATCAAAAAAATGCAGCCACAACGAAAATAAGTTATGCCAAATCCAAAATGGCGGCACTCGAAGCGTCGCAAACGCGCTCGCCGCACGCACTACGTGACAGAAGCTCCAACACTCGGAACTTGCAAAACAACGGGTGAAACACACCGCCTTCACCGCGCTTATTCCGTGGATGGCGACCTCTACTACCGTGGACAGGTACTTGTGCCAGCCCGGAATACAGGGGTGATAGGGGAAGCAGCCTAGGCTATTCTTCTATTAAAATATTGAGGAGGCTCCGGTCCTGTTTTGCAGGTACTATGGGGCTTTTTCTGTTTTACCCGCCGTAGTTTTAGTGAAGGCGCTCTATTAGTGAAAGTGTTTCAGCTCAAGGTTAATAATTCTATTGTAAACAACCTATGAACAACAATCAAAAGTCAATCATCAACACCCCCACCGCACCAATGCCCATCGGCCCTTACAACCAGGCCAATGCGTTCAATGGCATGTTGTTCGTCTCCGGCCAAATCGCCATTGACCCTGCCACGGGCGAGCTCGTATTGGACAACATCGAAGCGGAAACCCATCGGGTGCTGCAAAATGTAAGCGCCATCCTTGAAGCAGCGGGCAGCAGTCTGGAAAAGGTGCTGAAAGCCAGCGTGTTCGTGAAAGACATGAACATGTTTGGCCGCATCAACGCCATTTATGGGGAGTATTTCAAGCCTGAATTCGCGCCAGCACGCGAATTGGTGCAGGTGTCAGAATTGCCCAAATTTGTCAACATTGAAATTTCCGTCATCGCGACGGTATAAATTACGCATAATGAAAAACGTACTCTCTTGCATCCAGCCTACAGGCGATCTACACCTTGGTAACTACTTTGGCGCGGTGCAGAATTGGGTGCGCCTTCAAGCTGACTATAAGTGTTATTACGGTGTGGTTGATTACCACTGCATGACCATGCCATACGACCCCATCAAATTGCGGGAAAATACCTGGAAAATGGTGCTTTACCTGTTGGCCTGTGGGGTAAAAGCAGAGAACCTGTTTATTCAAAGCCTGGTGCCGGAACATACCGAGTTGTCCTGGATATTGAGCTGTACCACCAGCTACGGCGAATTGACGCGCATGACGCAGTTCAAAGACAAGGTAGATCAGCTGCACGATACCGACAAGGACGCTTTTGTGAGCGCGGGCCTATTCGCCTATCCCGTGCTCCAAGCTGCTGATATTTTGATTTATCACGCAGATTATGTGCCCATTGGGAAAGACCAGGAGCAACACCTGGAGCTTTCGCGCAACATCGCGCAGCGTTTCAACTTCCAGTTCGGCAAGGAGTATTTTATTCACCCGGAGCCATTGTACACCGAAACACCGAAGATACTTTCGCCTTCCGATCCTAACCGGAAAATGAGCAAAAGCCTCGGCGAGAAGCACTATATCAACCTTTTTGGTGAAGAAGACCGCGTGCGCAAGCAAATCAAATCGGCGGTGACGGATACAGGTGAGGCAGTTGCCGGAGAAATGAGCGCAGGGGTGAAAAACCTGTTCGAGCTCCTGCGTGCCTGCGAAGCCATGTCAGCCCACAATTCATTGATGGACGACTATACTACCGGCGCACTCAAGTATTCCGACCTAAAGGCAGCAGTTGCCGATGCGGTTGTTGGATTGATAAACCCATTCCGGGAGCGATTTATAGAGCTTCAGGCCGATAAAAAGACGGTGAAAAGCATGATTCAGGAATCCAGTGCAGAAACGCGGAAGCGGGCGCAGCAGACGTTAAGGGAGGTGCGGGAGATTACTGGGTTGGGTTCGTAGAAGGGATAAATTGAGACTTGATTTCGGTTCTCTAGCGTTTGTAGACAAGTCAAAACCTAGCTAGAATCAATTGGCAAAGCAGTTGCTCCTATTTTATTTCCATATTGAATACCAAGCAGTTGTGTCATTCCGAGCGCAGCGAGGAACCTGAATCTATATCCTAACCCAGGTTCCTCGCGCTCGGAATGACACGCCAGCTTGGTATTGCATTATAATTTAAAGTTGGTGCCAGCCAATCTGAAGATATGTACAAATGCTAGGTTTAAAGAAAACCTAGGAGGTTTAACGCTCGCGTTATTTAACCAGTTTCCCTGCACAAATTTGTACGCCCCGGTCGGAGCATCTGTAAAAATAAGCCGCCTGAGGCAATGCTTTTACCGATAAGAACATACTTGCGTTGCCAGCCTCAACGGCCTTGATCCTGCGCCCTTCTATGTCAAAAAGCTCAAACAAATAGGGCTTCTCAGATGCTGGAAGGCTCAAAAAATCATTGAAAGGGTTTGGCCCAATGGCAATACTGCTCGCGCTGCTTATATCCGGTTCATTCGTAGCTACAACGCCATCGATACCTGTTTTTAATAAAAAAGCATCGCCATCCTGGGTGCCGGGCTTTGTGTATCTTGAGCCATACATTATCATACCGCCATCTGGTACGCCTATGACACCATACATGCTATAGTACATATCTCCGCCATAGTACTTCACCCAAGCAGGCTTAAAGGTTCCAGTTTCCAGTTTTGTCAACATAAACCAAGGTACATAACCATTGAAAATGTAATGGAGCGAGCTGAAATTTGGATTTCCTCCGACATATACATCCCCATTGGCAGCTACGGCGGTAGCTTTATTAAAGGCTGGGTAATTAATTGTATCACCAGCCATCCCGACTTGATACAATACTTTTTTTTCCAGATTGGTACCCAAAACGCCGATCCCAATATTCTGGCTTTCGTTATATGGTGGCTCAAACACCAGCAGAGTTGTCTTCAAAGGTGAAGGATGACTGTGCGGAGGCATGCGCTAGAAAAAATAGCGCTAAAAACATAGGGAAGATGATTTTTTGATGGATCATGGGTAGGCTGGGTTTATTACATTATGTAAAAGAACGCTTTCTTCGTATTTTCCGGCCTCTTTTCCAGAAAATAACAAAATGCACCCTCGTTTACACCTATTTTTCCTGCTTCTTGCCCTGTTTTTGTCACCCAAAAACGCGCAAAGCCAGTGCGATCCCTTTTTCCCCAAAGCCCTCAGCCCCCGCACGGCGAATTATGATATAAACGTGACACTCGACGACCCCAGTAAAACCATCGAGGCCACACAGACCATCCGCTTTACGAATCAGTCGCCCGTATCCATAGCTGCCGTGCAGTTGTACCTGTACCTCAATGCTTTTAAAAACACGGAGTCAACTTTCCTGCACGGGGCACCCAATATTTTCGGACAAAGTTTTACCGACCGCAGCCAATCGGAATGGGGCTGGGTAAATATCCAGCAATTTGAACAGGAAAACGGCAGCGGACGCAGCAACCTGAATGCCCACATGCGCTACATCCAACGCGACGACGGCAACAAAGCCGATCAAACGGTGCTGGAAGTGGGTCTAGAGAAGCCCTTACAGCCGGGCGAAACAGCGGTGTTCCAGCTCAAATGGAAGGCGCAAATGCCGCGCACCATTGCCCGCGCCGGGTATAGCAAGGACTTTTACCTATTTTGCCACTGGTTCCCACAAATGGGCGTTTTTGAGCCAAATAATGAGGGCGTATGGGGCTGGAATTGCCACCAGTTTATGCGTCAAACGGAATTCTACGCCGATTTTGGCGTGTACGATGTTCGAATTACCACTGCCGATAAATTCATCATGGGCGCTTCTGGCTGTCTCGTCGACGAAAAAAACAACGGCAACGGCACTACCACCCGGCATTACCACGCCGAAGACGTGATTGATTTCGCCTGGTCGGTGTATCCTTATTTCCAGGTTATGGAAGATCGCTGGAAGGAGGTACAAATTCGCCTGCTGATTCCCCCGGAACACGCCGCCATGGGCCCACGATACCTGCACGCCTTGAAATTTGCCCTGGAATACCTGGATCAACACGTTGGAAAATATCCCTACCCAAGCATTACGGTGGTAGATCCGCCTTTCCACGGACTGCGCTCCGGCTTGATGGAATACCCCACCTTTATCACGGCAGGCACCTTTTACGGTACGCCGACAAACTTCCACAATTCAGAATCATTGGTGGTGCATGAGTTTGTGCATCAGTACTTTATGGGTATGGTGGCGTCCAATGAGAAGGAAGAACCCTGGCTGGATGAGGGCTTTGTCACCTACTTTGAAGACCGGATCATTGATGCAGCCTACGGCGAAAAACGCTCTTTAGTGGATGTGTTGGGCTACCGTTTCGACAACCGCGAGCTGAGTCGCCTTGAATATACCACCATGCGCAACCCGCGCGAAGGCACGGTGGCGCGCCCGGCCTGGATGTTTTCGGAATCGAACCGCAAGACGTTGATTTACAGTAAAACGGCAGCCACCTTGCGCACTGTACAAGCGCTGGTGGGCGATGCCAAAATGGATGAAATCATCAAGGCGTATTTCGAAAAATGGAAGTTCAAGCATCCGCGTGGCCATGATTTTATGGCCGTGCTGAAGACCGAATTGAGCATGGAACCGGATACTGCTTTTGCAAACCAAGTGTACAACCTTTTTCAAACCAGCATCTACAGTGCGGTGGTGTTCGACTACGCCGTCACCGATATTTCCAATGAAAAGTTGTTGGCGCCGCAGGGCATTTTTGGGGATGTTCCCGCCAGTTTTACGTACCAGGACGGCAGCGGACCTCGGCAAACACTGTCCAAGGTAGAGCTGCACCGCAAGGGCGACTGGGTATTTCCGGTAGAGCTATTGGTGATTTTTGAAGATGGCAGCACGAAGACCCTGCATTGGTCGGGAGAAGAAGGCGCGAAGATTTTTGAGTTTTTTGATGGCCCTAAAATCGTGTCGGCACAAGTGGATCCGCAGTACAAACTCGCTTTGGATGTGGATTGGAACAACAACAGCATGACGTTGCAGCCGGAAACAGCGGTGCTGTGGAAGTATGGGGCGAAGGTGGTTTTTTGGATACAGAATATGATGCAGGTGGTGAGTTTCTTGGGGTAGGGGTATTTAAACACATAGACACATAGGGACATAGAAAACATAGGGGGCACGCTTTTGGCTCTTCGGATGATTTAGACCAAGAGCTTCTCGTCGTTGTGGCTTTGTGGCTTTGTGTGAGACTTTTTTTTGGTGTATCGGGCACAACGTCTGGCATTGTGTGAAATAAGTCTTTTCAAAAAAACTAGGGGTGACTCATATTTCAATTCCAATGAAAAAATTTATAAAAATATTCCTGACAATTGTATTGGCAATAGTCCTTTTCAAAGAATGGCGTTTCGGTATGGATTGACCCGAGTGTTAGCGACTGTTTGGGCATTGATCGCGTTTCACCGGAAACTGACTAGTGATCCTGCAAGTCAGTTTCGACGGGTGAATACTTACTAGGCAAGAGTCGTTTTTTACAAAAAATGTATCGTGGGAATTGGTTGTCCACAGTGTTACTTGGGCCGTGGGCGAGCTTTGACAACTATTTATTCGCTCTTGTTCGGAATATATTGCTTGCTTTCCAATATTATTCATGCACTATTTTAAATATTGAGTTCTCCCCATTTACCCAAACCTTCAACAAATAAACCCCCGCCACCTTTGGCAGTTCCAGCGGAAGCAAGCGTTCGTTTTCCAAGGAATACTGGCTTACAAGCTGCCCCATTGCATTGTACACCATTACCGTTGCCAAAGGCACCGCTTCTCCAAAATCTACCTGCACACTGCCCTTCGTTGGGTTGGGAAATACGCTGATGCTTTTTACCAGGCTAATCTGACCCACACTGCTTACAATGGCAGATTCTTTAGCACCCAAATCAGGCAGATTACCCTTGTAGTCGTAAAACCCTTTTATCAGCACGCCTTTATTAATCATCGGGCTTGTAGCGGCCAGTTCAAAACCGCCAACATCGGTGGAGCTGAATTGCGGATTCAATTGAAAAGGTGTGCTAAAACTGATCTTGTTGCTGCCCGTAATGCTGCGCAACTGCGTTTCAATGTCCGTCACCGCAAAAACATCGTGGCAAGTGTATTGGCCGTGAATTTCCTTGATGACGAACAGGGGCGCGGCGGCGTTTTCGCTGAAATAATTGTCGTGTTCCGAGGAAAGCTGGAAGGTATTCTTGTTCAAAAATCCCTGGAAATAGCCCAGGTGTTTGTTGGCCGAAACAAAGATGTTGTTGACGAAATAAGTGTTTTTCCACTCGCCTTCCCAAAGTGTATAGGAAAACCCCAGGCTGTCGTCGCTGAAAAAGGTGTTGTTGAAAAAATACAGATTTGAAGCGTTGGCGCCGCCGGGCCCGGAGCCGGAATTGGTTTTGATGCCGATGCCTTGTGAACGATAAGCTGTTGGCGGGGCGCATTCAATAAAATACGGGTCGTCCTGTTCATTGTGTCGGCCCTGCATGTGGTGTACGGTATTGCGGTAAAAATAGCGCGGCCCGATCATTGGCGGTGCGATGGAAAATCCCGCCATGGGCCGTACGATTTCGTTGTTCCAGACACGAAGGTTGCACCAATTGCCATCGCATTCAATGGCATCGAAATTATCCGAGATCACATTGTCATTGATGTCGACTTCTTCCATCAGTGCCGTCTCAAAACTGCCGACTACCCCGGAACCGGTGCCTGCAAACTGGTTGTTGCGAATGGTAATGTTACTGCCTTCCGTAAACAAAATAGCGCCCGTCTCCGAGCCCCTGCCCATGGTCGTTGGGAAAAATGCCGAAAAATCGTTCGATTTCTTAATCATCGCATGCGACCACATCCCGCTTTGGTGGGCTATCCTGCAATGTTGAACCAGAATATCGCGACAATAACCGCTGAATGAAATATTGGAATTGTTGTTCTCCAGCGTGCAGCGGTCAAATTGCACCTGGTTGACGTTCCGCATGTCAAACGCGATGCCCGTATAGGCATCAAAGCCGTTGATATTGGATTTGGCGATGTTCTTCACCGTGATGCCCTGGAATTTCAGGTGCGCGTTTTTAATGTTGCCATACACTGTCAGAAAACGGAATGCTTTGGACAATACTACCGTTGCAGCATTCGGATCAGTGCCTGCCTCGGTTTTGATTCTAATGATGCTGCCGTCGCGGGTAAAGCCATCCGTTTCCAGATTCAGACTCAGTAGGTTGTAATTGCCGAAAAGGATTTCAGCCGTTGTTGTGGGGTATGGATAAAGTATTTGCCCGTTGAGCAGGCAGAGATTGGTGAAATCAGTGCCAGAAGGCAGGGCAGCGGTGTACAATTTGGGGTCGTTGACATGTTGTGTCCACACCAACGGCGCGGAATGACCGCCATCAAAAACGGGCTGCGCACCGGGAGCCGCCAGAAATTGAATGGGGTTGTTTTCACTACAATCCGTTTGAATGGTCAGGGCCATGTTGAAATCGGCATACAGGCCATCTTTGATCATAACGGTGCTGCCACAACCTACAGCCCCCGACGCCAGCAACGCCTTGATATTCCCCGGTTGCGCCTCAGTGTACGCGGTGCCGCTGCCATTGGGCGCTACCCATTTCACATTGTTGCCAGGGTTGAAACTTGGGCTTGGGAGCGTTGCAATATAATAATCTGGAAAAGTATAGCTGGAAATTGCGGGAATGGAATCAAGCAACCTGACCCTTACGTAGTACGCCGTATTTTCTTCCAGGAGCATCAAACTGCCCCGGAACTGACTTCCGCCTTGCACCCGAACCCGATCGGCATCAAAGCCATCGAGCCAATCGTTTGTGCCCGATTTTCGGTATTGCAGGTAGCAGTGCCCCGTTTCATCGGTATCGTAAATATTGTCCAGGCTAACTTTTACCCCAATGCTGTTGTACATGGGCTGCAGCGAGAGATTCTGGGCAAAGCTTGGGGTAAGGGAACAAACAAGGGCTAGGAGAGCAAGCGTTTTTTGCATGGTGTGCTGATATTTTTGGTGAAAATACGGGTTAATGTGGAGGTACTGCATTTACCTTTCCACCGGGCTTGCGTCAAAAGGCTTGGCAATAAAAAACGAAAAAATTGTAATTTCGTTCGAGCGTTAGACCTTCCAGGTTTTAAAAACCTGGAAGGTCTTGGCCAACAAAAATGAAATCAAGTTTGGCGACATTTTCAACACCGACCCTTTTGCCCCCCACAGATTCAATTTATCAAATAACATCATGAACAAATCATTCGTACTCATTTTTAGCGCCACGATGTTGGTGGCAAGCTGCGGCGGCGATACACCAAAACATGAACCCGCTAGAGAAGCTCCGGCAACCGAACCTGTGACTACTGTCAACCCGCCAGCAGCGGTAAGCGTACATGATAGCGCGCAACAGTTTGAAGCAGACGCAAAAAATGTGCTGTTAGGCATTTGGGTGGGTGAAATGAGCGGCAAAAAGCTGAGCATCGTTATTGAAAAAATTGGCGAAAACACGCTCAGCGGGTACAACATCCTCGGTACAAACCGCCGCGATGTAAAAGGAACTTTTAAAGATGGTTCCTGGGACATTCCCTGCGGCAAAGCATTCGAAGCCACACTCAACGAACCGGGTGACGACAAATATGATGGTGTATTTTCCATTAAATTTGTCGGGTACGAAGACGTGGAAGTACTCGACGGCGGCCCGGAATGCAAGGGAAATCTAAAAGGGGTAGAGGCAATTGGGACCTGGACTTCGAATGCTACCAAAAAAGTGAAAGACATTATGTTAACGAAGCAATAAATAACCCATGACTTTTGACCCAAACAAATACAAAATCTCCACCTGGAAAAGCTGGAAAAGGCTACACTGGATCCTCAATCCAGCAATTGCCCTGACTGAATTGGGCTTTGGCCAAAGAGTCCCCAAAATATTTTTGGAAGATAAAACCGCTAAAAAGCCATTAATAGAACGCAGCTATATCCCTTGCCCGCATTGTGGCACCATACACGATCATAGAACCTGGTCACTGCAAAACAATACCCTTTTTCAGAACTGGTTCGGATTGTACTGTCCTCATTGTGGACAAATTATTCCGTGCATCATAAACTGGCTAAGTTTCCTCCTACTTTGCCTGAGCTATCCCACTTGGGGCTGGTTCCAAAAAGATATGAAAAGCAAATGGCTGGAAAAACAACCCGCACGTTTTACGAACCTGGACTTGGAGAAAGTCGCCAACCCTTTTGAACACAATGGGTGGATAAAACAAGGCTTGAACTGGGGGATTTTTATGTATGTTTTCATGGGAATTTTATTCCCGCTCATGCTTCGGGAACCTATTACGGGGGTTCGGTTACTTTGGCAAATTCCCTACTGGGGCGCGGCTGGATTAGGATATGGCTACATAATGCGGTGGCATTTCAATAAGCAAGCGAAGAAGCAAGCCGCAGGGAAGGAATAGACCCTGGACGGGCGCAGGAAGAAGCATTGAGCTCGGTGCAGATTGAATGGGGGATAGGGTCGGTGATGGCGGCGTGATGTTCAGGGTGCTTTTGGTTTATGATATTTGAGGCAAAAACTTGAATGACGAATGCCGCGTACATGAGTTATAATTGTTGAAGTACACGCGATACCTAAGCGTCTGCACAACTTCAACAATCGGCAATCATGTACGCGGCATTCGTCATTCAATTTAGCCTACTATTTAGGTATTCTCATCACTTTCCGCATATGGGCATGACCAATAGGGCGCAAAAATATATTCCCCCCAATTCCATACTTGCCACCATTTCCGGTAAAATCGCCGATACAGCACAAGGTCGGGTTGTTTTGTTTCGTCCTTATATCGATTAAAGGCTATAAGTACACTTCCAAAAGTGTCACGGCCTTTGCCTTTCTCAAGGGTACAAAAATTGCCTTTGTCCGCACAATATTTGTGCGGCCAGCTTGATGGAAGCGGAATAAAATACTTTGTAACCCCGTTATTTAGGATGAAAAGCAAAATAATCACAAAAATACTCAGCCTAATGATTAGTTTTTTTTTCATAAAACTATTGACAATTACCTGCTGATGAAAATTCGCCCACCAATTAGGTATCTTCATCTCGTTCAGCGTAAGGAAAGTCCCAGCAGGGTGCCGCCATGAAATAATACCAATTCCACACCTGCCACCATTTTTTAGAAAAACGTCGGTATAGGACAAGGCTTGGATTGCCTTTTTCAATCTTATAAGTTTCAAAACTCTTCCTAATACTTCCAACTGGATCATGACCTTTTGTCCGTTCCAGTGCTTGAAACCTTCCTTGGTCGGAAAGATACCAATGCGGGAACGTGCTTGGGAACTCTTGGCGCAAAGGTGTGAAGTTTGCCAAGAGCAAAACCAAGACTGTTGTTGCTAATAGAAAGTAAAGCGTTCTTTGCATCAAGGTTGTTAATGACATGGCTGAGGCGTATATGATTGGTGAGTTGGCCAAGATTCAAAATTTCCTCCAAGTGGATTCCACCTTAAGTCTTCACCTAAATGTCCAGGAGACCCTTTAATCAAACCTATAAATGGTCTGTGAGATGTTGTAAGCTCAATGCCAATTCCGGCTTTTTTCAAAGCTGCGACAACAGTAGTTACACAATTATTTCCTCCTGCAGAATATTTTGGCCAAATATTATTGAGGTGATTTCTTAGGTTGGAAAAATTCGTCTCTGAAAGGAGCCAACTGACCTTAATGTTGTAAACAGAATTAGAGTTTTCACAGAAGAAAAACCCATGTGGTTCTAATGTGCCAAAAGTTCCTACATCGCCAGCTGGGTACCATCCTATTCCTTTTTTTGTCACCTCCCCCGCAGAGCTAGTTTGACTAAGTTCAATAAATGCATGGCCTGAATTATGCTTGTTATTTGATGAACCTCCACCTGGTGGAGCATCATCATCCTCAACATATAATGTAGTAGTCCCAGGCACAGGCTGCTCTAAGTATAAGGTAACTGAATATGTGCAATTTGAACAAGAAGTGCCAAAGCAATTGTCCAAAGCGGTTTTAACATTTGTTATCGGAGGCTCTCCTTCCGGTGGTAAATCATAGAAATAATCGACCTTAGCTTTTTTTAAAACGCAGCCCTCAAATGCTACCCCGCCACATCCAGGGTTTGACCTGAAACAGTCTAGCGCAATTTCAACGGTTTCTTCATCCAACAAATTTACCCCATATTTATTGTTAAACGCTTGCAATTGCTGGGCAAAACACGGCATTGAACTTTCATTCAGAATGTCATTGTATTCACAAATATCCATCAGGTTTCCCAATTGACCATCGCTTAGATTAATTCCATAAGCCTGGAAAAAGTTCTTCCGGTTATTCTTTACAAGCTCCTGTATGCAACCAGAAAGGTTCGGGTCAACTCCTAATCCCTGCTCAAAAGACTGCTCATCAGTGCCGCATTGGTTCATCAATTCAAGCCAAATATCCATTGAACTGCCATGAAGACAGAATTGCTGCTTGATAATGTCTGCAAATAAAACTGAGGGGCTTGATCCACAGCGGGCTGAAAAGTATTTTTTCAGCAGTTCGGCTGTCGCAATACTTTTATCGCTTTGTTCCCAATGCGCATAAAAGTTATCAATAAATGAAGACCCATATTGGGCAAAAAGGCACCTGCTTGAAGCTGCATCGAGGCCCAGGTCACTGATGAGTTGGCAATAGCGCAAATCAGCTTGGCTATATCCTGCTGGAATTTCACCAATGGACTCTATGTACTGCCGTATGAATGTACAGGTGCTGGATTGATTCAAAAATTGCTGATCAAACACACTAGAACCTCCTGGGGTTACATAACCGTCTCCAGGATTGACATATCCATTTCCGAAAAAGAAAGTAAAGGGAGGGAAGCTTACGTGTTCTCCACCCTCTGTGTCCCAAACATTGCTCGCAAAAAATGTCCTTACAGAACTCCAGAAGTCTTGCCAGAAGTCTCCACCATGATTAATTTTAGGGAATTTATAGCATTTTATCTCATCCCAAGGCCACCATGCTGGTGGCCAGCCTCCATCGTCTGCTGTTGATGCCTCAGGCTTGTTGCTAATCACAGGCAAATCGTAAAATGAGAATGCCCCTTTTTTCGAGGAAACGACATTGCCGTTTATGATTTTGGCAATTCCAGTGATGGAGTCAAGTTCGGAAACGGAAAGCATCCATCCAGTAAAATAGCTGTTTGCGCGCAATGGTGCTGTACTAGCTGCGTATGGGGAGAGAGAATCTGCTTCCCAGAGAAACAGTTTGCTTTTTATTTCTCCGAACTGGTCTCGATAAAAGCAAGGTTGCCGCCATACCGCGTGCCCGGGCAGGTACATGGTGTATCAACAGGTACTAAAATGAGCGGGAACGTAGAATCTGCATAAACGCTTGCTTCTTTCCATATTGGAATAACATCAAGCGGCAATTTTGTGCCAGAGCGTTCAAACACGCCTCCAGCATGCTCATAACTCCCATATTTAGCTATGATATCTTCAATCGAAATCTGGGAATTACGCGCATTTGGGGGATCGATTGTGGAGCTTTCTTTCTTGCATCCACTATAAAATACTAAGCCAAATAATAAAAGAATTAAACTGCTACTTCGGCAAGCAGAAGTCAAAATCCCTAGGAAAACAGATGGAGAATTTGTAAAAAGTTAAGCAGAGACTTTGTGATAACCAGGCATATTATGTGGTGTTTGGATGGGTTCGGAGCTTTAGGGAGAAGCTGGAGCCTGGCCATGGGTTAAAAAATAAGAATTCGCGCACAAAAATAGAGACAATTATCAAAATAGGCAAATTTGCCTAAATTTTATTTTCTAATCATCCTGACTATGGCACCGTGAAATATTCGGTACATAAAGAGGGATTGAAAGCCTTTGGCAAACAGTTGCGAGAACTTCGTAAAGCGCGGAACTTGTCCCAAGAAGAATTGGCATGGAAAGCAGATTCCGAGTTAAGTCAGTCTGGGAGGGCTTTGGCTATGGCCGAACCGTATCGACGTCTCCTATAACCACTTATATCTGCTATATTGGATTGGATGAAAACTACAAGTTCACAAAATTTGAGCGCTTGAAAGGCGATTACCTTAAGAGTTTCGTACTTGAATCCCTATGGATTGAATCTTTAGGCCGTTATTTTATAAAACTATTTGGTGATTACTCCCTGATCGTTGACGCAGGATTCAATGTTGTAAAAGAAGTTGTCGGTATAACCTTGGTTTATGAATTCAATGGCACGCACATCACCTCATTGGGTATGCACAATTGCCTTGAGGCAGGCGGAAGCAGGATATTTTGTTATGCTAAAGAAAATTTTAACTGGCCTTATAATGCAGCATTTGCTACACTGGCATCTTGAGGTTCGACCAACAGATAACTTCAAATACCACTGATGCAGCTTTTTGCTTCGACCTGCCGATCAACCTGCCATCCGGGTTTTATGCTGCCGAGGTGTTATTTCCCGATGGGCATCTTGCCGTCCGAAAACTTGTAGTTGGGAGTAAATAAAAAGGCATAACACTATTGAGGAAAAAATACTTCCAAACAAAAAGCGCCACAGCGATGCATCATCACTGGGGCGCTTCAAATATTAATTTGATCAAATAACGCTGGCCTCAATCGGGTAAATACAATCGCCTCATTCCCACCAACGCCATCATTATCAAATTATCTCATTATCAAATTATCAAATTATCAAATTAATTTTTCCGTGCGGCGCTTTTGTAGCGCTTCCCAACTTCCTCCCAATTCACTACATTCCAAAATGCCGTCACATAATCAGGCCGGCGGTTTTGGTAGTTGAGGTAGTAAGCATGCTCCCAAACATCAATACCGAGAATAGGGTGGCCTTTTTTGTCGGCTACGTCCATCAGCGGGTTGTCCTGGTTGGGGGTGGAGGTGATGAACAGGTCGTCGTTCGCATCGACGCAGAGCCAGGCCCAGCCGGAGCCAAAACGGGTAGCGGCAGCTTGTGCGAACTCCTTTTTCATGTCCTCGAAAGAGCCAAAGTTCTTGGTGATTTTGGAAGCGACATCGCCTGTGGGCTCGCCGCCGCCATTGGGCGACATAATTTCCCAGAAAATAGAGTGGTTCCAGTGGCCGCCGCCGTTGTTGCGGATGGCTGCGGGGAGTTTTGAAATGTTGGCGAGCAGATCTTCGAGGCTTTTGCCTTCGTGCTCGGTGCCTTGCACGGCAGCGTTGAGGTTGTTCACATAACCTGCATGGTGCTTGTCATGGTGGATTTCCATGGTGCGGGCGTCCACATGCGGTTCGAGGGCGTTGAAAGCGTAGGGGAGGTCGGGAAGTGTAAATGCCATAATTGGTTTGTTTTTTTAGTTAAGGTGGATGGGTTCTTGGGGGGAGCTATTACTATTGAAACAGGGCGGGGCTAAAGAATGTTCATACGCCAACATTGGTTTGCACTTCGATGACCACCTCATTTTTCAGAAAACAGGCAGCATCCCTCAAACAAAGCTCCCGCCCCAATAGAAATCTTTGAAAGCTGATCTTGGTTGGTATCTGCCGACAAGCTGATAATCTGTCAAACCAATCGAGGTCGCTCGACTTTTTAACTGATTCAAATCTGGTTGGCTAGGTGTTTCTTTGACTTCAACAGCTATTTTTTCATTCCAGATAAAATCAATCTCGCTTCCGCTAATTTTTTGGAAATATTGAATCTTACCTAGACGGGCCAGTTGAAGTGCAATAGCATTTTCAAATACCTGACCGTTGCTTACTTGAGCCAATTCTTGTAATATCCCTGTGTCAGCAAGGTATAGTTTAGGTTGTTTCGCGATAGCACGGTCAATATTTTTTGAAAAAGCACCTACAGGCAAGGTAAAATAGGTATATTCCAACAAACTCAGGTAATCCTTGACTTTGTTACGGTTAATGCTAAGCAGTGCTGAAAGTTTGGTTACATCAAGACGGCTTCCTACCCGACCAGCCAACATTCGAACGAGGCTCAATAATATTTGATAACGCTTGGTATCTGTGGAACTAATTGAATTTCATCAAGAGCAATTACGGCGGGTTTAGAAAAATCTACGCCTTCAATAGCAATGTTAATTTCAATATCGCGGTAATTGGTTTGATTCAATATAAACCGAATTTCAGCCCGTTCAAGGTCGAGGTAAACCTTATTATCATGCTCAACCTTATCGAGTAGATAATGCATTGCAGTCGATTTCCCTACCCGGCGCATACCAGTAATAACAGTAATCTGTGGTTTACTCAAATGTTCGAGTAATTCTGAAAATATGGGTCTAAAAACCATAATGTCGTACAATTTGCACAAAAATAATGCAAATTGTGTGACATTTTTCTTTTTCTTTTTTAGTGGATTACGTCAATAATGACACAGGCGCAAGCGGTCAGGCAACCAATTATATTACTTCACTATCATAATTTAGTGCACAAAGTTTTTGAATGGCTCAAACCGCCAATTCCCAGATGCCATTTTTTCACAAACTAAAACACAGCCTTATGTTCCAATCTAAAACTTACCTGCTCCTTGCCGTTTTCGCCCTTTGCATCGCTGGTGCCACAAGCGCCCAAAACACAAAAAAAATTCACTTCGCCGACCAAGCCTTGCTGGGTATGCACGTCGGGTACGCCCGCGACTATGTAGGCGGATGGTATGTTCAGTTTGAAGAGTCGCGCTATTACGGCCCGCGCGCCGGGCTTTCCATCAACAATTGGCTTTTCGCGGGGATTCAGGCACGCTTCATCAGCGCCCGCAACTTTGAAACGCCGTGGCAAAATTTTTACATGGCAGGGGTTTGGGGACGGGGATATGTCCTGCGTCCAGGCTTGGAAAAAAACTCCGAGCGCTTTGGCCTTTTTTTCGAATCGGGCTTTATGGTCGGCAATTTTTCCTTCGACAATAAAAACTTCATTGAGTACTATATCCGCCGCTCCGGGCAATGGTATATTCCAATTATCGCGGGTATGGAGTATCGTTTGGTAAAAAATCTGACACTTGAAGGATGCGCTCAATTGTTCTACAACAGCGGAAAAAGTTGGGATCAACACGGCATCGCGTATTTGAGCCTTGGGTTGAATTTGTACTTGCGGTAGGAGGGTTTCATGGTTTCAGGTTTCATGGTTTCAGGTTTACGCGATCTGTTGTCAATTTTGAAATGCTATTTCAAGGCCACGAACGAATCGCGTAAACCTGAAACCTGAAACCTTGAAACCTTGAAACCTGAAACCTCAAGAATTTGTCACAAATAAAATCGCCCGTCGTTCTTGCGAACACCGGGCGATAGTTTTCGTCATAGCACGAAAAAAAAATCTTCAATGAGATTCCCGCGAAAGCATACATTGCTGTAAAACAATCTCGAAAACTTCATGAAGAAGTGGGGGTAAAAGCGGCATTGCGCCGCAAAAAAGGTTTAGAAGAAAGAAGATTGATTATAAAACGCAAGAATGGAAATGTGTTTGTTTCTTGCCCCTTTCAGGTATTGGGTTTGGATTAAAGAAAAGGGGGGTAATTTGCAGGGTCACAAATCGGTTTTTGTGATTACACTGCAAAGGTAACGGGCAGAAAAGCTTGGGCTATCCGGGCAAATCCGGGTTTAGATATCAGGGGAAACCCTAGGTTTTTAAGGCAAGGGTATGGTGACCAATGTGCTAGCACCTTGTCCCTTTGCGGATTGCAAATTGATTTCACCCTTCAAAAACTGCACGCGGTGTGCGATATTATCCGTACCCATGCCCTTTTTTATGGTGTCAGCGGCATACCCGATACCATCATCTTCCACCAATAATTCCAATTGATTGTCGGAGCAGGTGATTTGCACCAGAATTTCCTTGGCCTTAGCGTGTTTGAGGCTGTTTTGCAACAGCTCTTGCACAATGCGGTAGCAGTTAAGCGCCAAGTTATGATCCAGATTTGAAAAGTCGCCAAACTGTTGAAAGTTGATCTTTGGCATTCCATCAGCGCGGAAATGACTGGTGAGATCGCGCAGGGCGGTGGCCAGGCCGAATTGCAGCAAGGTGTTCGGCTGCATGTTGCGGGCAATATGTCGGGTTTCAGCTACGGTGTCGTCAATCAATGTCTTTATTTTCAACCATTCGGCGTTTTGCTCCGAGCCGCCGTTTTTTTCCGACAATTTTTCCACTTGCATTTTGGTTGCTGCGAGCAATCCGCCCACGCTGTCGTGCAAATCCTGGGCAATGCGCCGCCGTTCGCTTTCCTGTCCCACGAGCATGCTTTTCATGGTATCAATTTTGAGCTGGTCTTCCAGTTCGCGAATATGCTGGAGGTTTAGGGCTGCGGTTTGCGCAGCGATGACTTTATTGGTGCGCAGGCGGTGTCGGTAGTCTCTTAATATAAAGAAGAAAGACAAGCCAACGGCGAACAAGGCGACAATCAAGGTATAAAGCCACCCCTCTTGCATTTCTGCCGTAGACCTCACTTCCATATTTTTCTCCTGTAGAGATTCAATAACTTTCCGCTGTTTCTCGGTGCCGTAGCGCACGACAAGTTCTTGCAAGGAGCTGAGCCGCCCCATATCAAGCAAGGTATCGCCCAATTGCGCATAGCGAATGGCGTAATAATTGGCCTTGCGCAAGCTGTCCATGGCCGAGTAGGTTTCAGAAAGTCCGTGATAAATATCGCGACGGATGAATTGTGTCGGGCCTGATTGTTCGGCTAAATGGTAATATTCCAGGGCTGTTTTATAATCGCGGTCGAGGCGGCAGTTTTCGGCGTAAGAGAACTGCGTCCTGTTTATGAGGTCGTCCAGCTCTTTTCGTTCCGCCATTTTTAAAGCCCTAAAAGAAATACTTTTGGCGCCACGATACTGCAGTCTTTTTTGGAGTTTGCCTATTTCATCCTCCATCATCATGATCTCTATCGCCGTATCCTGGAGTATTTTATTGTTTTCCAGGTACATTTCCCTGTATTTCCTTGCCTCTGCCGTATCCCTATTGCTCAAGCAGGCCCTGTTCAAACGGGTCAAGATATGCGTGGCGGGATATAAGCTTCCTTTGCGATTGAAATACGCAAGTGCTTCATGGTAAATTCGAAATGCCTGGTCAAACAAGCCGCGCTCCACCAGACGATCCGCCAAATCGCTGCTCACGCGCATGTAAGCAGATGTATCGTTGGCTTTTAAAAACCGATCGGCGCTCCGATCAAGGTATAGAAATGCATTGTCACTGTTGCCCGTCTTTTTCTCGTCGTAATAGGCCCAATGGTACCAAGCCAGTGCCTGGTTTCTCAGCGCTTCTGTTGTCTGGCCGGAGTTGTTATCCAGTATCGAAATTATTTGCTGGTAACTCAAGTGCTTGTCGAACTCTGGCTGGGCGGCCAAGTTCCCTGAAAATAGCAAGAGCATTAAGAGGCCGATGATGGTCTCTTTGAGCAGGGATTGGTAGGGTAGGAGGTTCACAGTGTTTAGTTTAGCGACCTCCCCCTGGCCCCCTTCGAAGGGGGCCAGGGGGCAGGTCAATCCAACAGTTTCCAATGCAGCGCTGTCTTCACCATACCCGCAGTATTGCGGGCGCCAAGTTTGGCCAGCAAAGCCGCGCGATGGCTCTCCACCGTTTTTTCTGACAAAAAAAGTATCTGTGCGATTTCAGGCGTGGTTTTTTCATCCATAATATGCCGCAGCACCTCCAGTTCGCGGCGACTGACCTTGGGCGCTTCCTTGGCTGCATTCGCGCCCGTTCTGTTTTCCATCAATCCGCGCATGATGACATCCGTTACCTCCTTGCTGAAATAGGTTTTGCCCGCTGCCAGACTGCGAATAGCAGTGCATAGCTCGGCTTTCCCCGTATTTTTCAGCAAATAACCCTGTGCGCCCATGCCCAGCATGGCGGAGATATAACTTTCATCGCTGAACATGGAAAGTGCCATAATCTTTAAATCAGGCATTTCTTCGCGCAACTGCTTGCACACCTCCAGCCCCGATTGGTCGGGCAGGTTGATATCGAGCAACAGCACCTCGGGCGGGCTCATGCGCACCTTCCGCAAAGTTTCCTCCGCAGTGCCCGCTTTCCCGACCAAATTAAAATCTTGTTCTCCAGACAACAAACTCTCCAGCCCTTCAGCAAACATGGCATGGTCGTCAGCTATAAATATTCGGATCATATTATCGGTTGTGTTAGAGCATGTTGGGGATTTTGGGCCCTGCGGGAAAATCCCCAACATGCTCGTAGGATGCAAAGTTGTAAATAATTAATCCAAAACCCGTCTTATCGTCACATTTTTAAAGACTCTGCTAACTTTGCGGCCAGTGATGTGCTTGCTTCTTGCCTGTATCATAAGGCCAAAGCAGTCAGTCGTCTCAAAAACACGAAGTAACCCGCCTACCGTCCACCGTCCACCGTCAACCGTCCACCGTAAAATGGAATACAGAATCGAAAAAGATACCATGGGCAAAGTGCAAGTGCCAGCCCATGTCTACTGGGGAGCTCAAACGCAGCGATCCATCGAAAATTTTAAAATTGCTCGAGAAACCAACCGGATGCCCATTGAAATCATCCGCGCTTTCGCTTATTTGAAAAAAGCGGCTGCCCTCACCAACTTTGAAGCAGGTGTGCTGCCCAAGGAAAAATGCGACCTCATCGCGCAGGTATGCGAGGAAATTCTGGCCGGCAAACTGGACGACCAGTTCCCGCTCGTCGTTTGGCAAACCGGCTCCGGCACCCAAAGCAACATGAACAGCAACGAGGTGATTGCCTACCGCGCCCACGTCATCAACGGCGGCCAACTCAGCGACGAGCAGAAATTTGTGCATCCCAACGACGACGTGAACAAGTCACAGTCGTCCAACGATACCTTCCCCACTGCCATGCACATTTCGGCCTACAAAATGCTGCTGGAAGTCACCATTCCGGGCATTGAGAAGCTGCGCGATACGCTGCAAGCCAAGTCGGAAGCCTTCATGGATGTTGTGAAAATCGGCCGCACCCACTTTATGGATGCCACGCCGCTGACCCTGGGCCAGGAATTTTCCGGCTACGTGTCTCAGCTCAACCACGGCCTGCGCGCCATCCGCAATACCCTGGAGCATCTGTCGGAATTGGCCCTGGGCGGCACCGCCGTTGGCACGGGCATTAACACCCCCAAAGGTTATTCTGAAAATGTCGCGCGGCACATCGCGGCGCTGACGGGACTGCCCTTTATCACCGCCCCCAACAAATTTGAATCGCTGGCCGCCCACGACGGCATCGTAGAAGCCCACGGTGCCTTGAAAACGGTAGCCGTCAGCCTCATGAAAATCGGCAACGACATCCGCATGTTGTCTTCCGGCCCGCGTTCCGGCATCGGCGAAATCCACATCCCCGACAACGAGCCAGGCTCCTCTATCATGCCCGGCAAGGTAAACCCCACCCAATGCGAGGCCCTCACGATGGTATCCGCCCAGGTCATGGGCAACGACGTAGCCATCAACATCGGCGGCTCCAACGGCCATTTTGAGCTCAACGTATTCAAACCAGTGATGATCTACAATTTCCTGCACTCGGCCCGGCTTATCGGCGAGGCATGTGTTTCCTTCAACGATAAGTGCGCCATCGGCATTGAGCCGCTGCGCGACAACATTGCCAAGCACGTCAACAATTCCCTGATGTTGGTGACGGCGCTCAACACCAAAATCGGCTACTACAATGCTGCGGCGATTGCGCAGAACGCCCATAAAAAAGGCATTACGCTCAAGGAGTCGGCGCTGGAATTTGAGCTGCAAGGGCTTGATTTCAAACACATGACATCGGAGCAGTTTGATGCTTGGGTGCGGCCGGAAGACATGGTGGGTTTTTAAGGGGTTTCTGGTTTCAGGGGGTTTCAGGTTTCAGGTTGTGCAATTGTTTGGCTTTTTGGGTTTTTTGAGCGAAGTAGGTGCTTCGCTTAAAAACCTCGTAGGTCTAAAACCTCAGAACCTTCCAAAAAAACAAGGTTTTTTTGGAAGGTTCTGAGGTTTCAGACCTACGAGGTTTCTCGAACAAGCCCCCCAACACCCACCCCAAGCGCGACTTCCCGAAAGTTTCAAGACTTTCGGGAAGTTCAAGCAACGAACGAAATACAAAGCGAAAAAACAATTCCCTCGCCTCAAGCAACCAAAGAAATTCAAAGCGAAAAAACAATCCCCTTCACCTGATCCCCTCCAAACAAAAAAAGCCGTCCCGGTTCCCCGGAACGACTCATGTCTCTTTGGTTTTAATATCTTAATTTACTTCAGTCAGCCTACCGCACGACAACCAATTTCTCGGTCGTCACGGCATTGCCAGCCTGAATGCGCACGAAATAAAATCCTTCCGCAAGGTTGCTGGTGTTGATTGTGTATGACTGCTCGCCAGCGAATGCTTTTTCATTCACTTGTTGGCCAACAAACTGACCATTGAGGCTGTAGACATCAACAACGAGGTCAGTTGATTGAACCAGTGTCAATTGCAGCGTAGCTTGGTCGTTTGTTACTGTTGGGAACAGCTTCATGGTGCTGATAAACTGCGAAATTTCCTTGGTTTCTACCAAGCAAGCAGTATTCAAGTCTTTGTATTTCGCCCAGCCGCAGCTCCAGTCAGAAGCAGCGCCACCGCCACCAAAGGCACCGATGTAGGTTACTTTGTCGAAGAATGGCTTGTTGATACGCGCAGATGTAAAGGCAGCTGCGCCCAAAGCAGAGGAAGTGACAGTAGGTTGCGCATTTGGCACATCCAGGTTGTACACATTTTGCAAGTTGGCACCAGTTGGGCTGACATTGGTTGCATTGCCCCAGCCTGCGGTACCAAACCAGGTGGTAATGTTGAAACCATTGGTTGCGTTGGTGCTCAGCAGGGTAGTCGGGCCGTGGATTTGAGTGTTTTTCACTTCCAAAAGGCCGTTTGTAGCGTTTGTAGCGCAGGCATCGCCATCAATTAAAAGACCAACCTGGTAAGTGCCAATCAGGAGGCTATTGAAAATGCTGGTCTCTGTATTGCGGCGCAGGTGGGCAGCTCTTCTGTAGTTAGCGTTGATACCGCTACCAGTTGGGCCAACAACAGTTACGTTGGAGAATGTAGGCCTCGTTTTTGGCGTGGTCGCGTCGCCAGCAGCGTTGTTGTCGGATTCGAAACCGTTGGATCCGCTCACGTCAGCGATTTGTGGATCGCGTACAGAGAAAGCATATTGGATGTTGCCAGAAAAACCGTTGTCCGTATCAAAATCGTCGTCGAGCGCGCGGTAAGCGATCAAGTGTTTGCAGTTTACAGATCCACCGAACCATTCAAAAGCATCGTCGCCAGCGTAGGAAACCTGAACATAGTCGACAGTAGTGCCAGCGCCCACAGCGCCAAAAGTAATACCGTTGATCTCGTTGTTTGGCTGGAAAGCGATGCCTGGGTATTCTACCCGTACATAGCGCAGGATACCGGAATTATCGTTGTCAACAGCACCGCCTGGCTGGTCGCCACCGCCATAGAGTCCTTTAACTGGGTCGATGCCGCCTTCAATCAAGCCAAGTCCTGGTGTGCCGTTGTACACCTGGTTGGTGGCTGCTCTGCCTAGGATAATCAAGCCGCCCCATGAGCCGTAACCTGGGTTCGGGTCGTTAGTGGTGAAGAGGATCGGGTTGTCTTTTGTGCCGTCAGCAATAAGTTTGGCGCAACGTGTTACGATCAGGGCACCTTTAGAACCTTTGTCGCCCTTAATAACCGTACCGGGCTGGATGGTCAAAGTGGCGCAATTGGTAACATAAATAAAGCCTTGCAGGGTGTATTCCTTGTCAGCAGTCCAGGTAGTATTGCTAGTGATATCTGTAGAGATGGTCACCTGCGTTGGGCTAGGAGAAGGGATACAGCCTGGCGTTGTCCATGCTGCCCAAGGGCAAGACCAGTCGCCGCTAGGGCCAAAAGCACCTGCATAGCTAACTGGAGTAAAGAATGCATCGCCGATGCGTGCATCAGAATCAAATTTACCGGCTGTCAATACTGGCGAACCTGCTAGTGGGCGTGGGTTCGGCAAATTGAGGTTGAATGGATCGGTCAATTGTGCGTCTGCGGAGTTGGTGCCAACAGAAATTGCATTGGCCGTTGCATACGCTGTGATATCAAATCCAGCTGCATTGGTGATCAATGGGGTAGTCATGCCGTGGAAAAAGCTGTTTTTTACCACCAACGCACCAGATTGGGCATTTAGCGCAGTAGCATCACCGTCGATAAACAAGCCAAAAGGATAAGAACCCACGGCTACAGAGTTGTAAATTGCGTTCTCGGTGCTGCGACGCAAATGTGCAGCCCGCCTGTAGTTGGCATTTATGGTGCCGGATGGCCCAACAATGGTCACATTGGAAAAAGTAGCTTTTGATTTTGGAGTAGTTCCGTCGCCAGCCGCATTGTTGTCAGCTTCCCAGCCATTCGAGCCGCTTACGTCGGCGATCTGTGGATCGCGCACAGACAAAGCAAACTGGATTTTTCCAGCAAAGCCATTGTCTGTATCAAAATCATCGTCGATCGTACGGTAAGCAATGAGGTGCTTGCAATTTACAGTGCCACCGAACCATTCGAAGGCATCATCGCCACAGTAGGAGACTTGCACAAAATCAACGATTGTGCCGCTGCCGACACCGCCAAAAGTAATGCCATTGATCTCATTGTTTGGCTGGAAAGCAATGCCAGAATACTCAACGCGCACGTAGCGGAAGATGCCTGAATTATCAGTGTTAACTGCGCCGCCAGGCAGGTCACCACCGCCATAAAGTCCTTTAGCCGGATCAATGCCACCTTCAATAAGGCCAAGGCCTGCAATGCCGTTGTACACCTGATTGGTGGCAGCTTTACCCAAAATGATGAGTCCGCCCCAATCGCCGTAGGTTGGAGATGCTTCATTGCTGGTAAACACGATCGGCTCGCTGGCAGATCCATTGGCATTGATTTTACCACCACGGGTAACGATCAAAGAGCCTTTGGTGCTTTTGTCGCCTTTGATGACCGTACCTGCCTCAATGGTGAGGGTCGCGCCATCTAAAACATACACAAAGCCACTCAGCAAGTATGTGTTATTTTTCGTCCAGGTTGTGTTCATGGAAATGTCACCCGAAACAATCACCTGCGCGCTGGCGCTGGCGAATATCGTTACGAGGAAAGCAAAAAGTACAAGAATCTTTTTCATAAAAAAGGAATGTTTAATTGGAATGATTTGCGCTGCAAAGGTCGGGAGACGGGCGCGGGCAGGGGGAAAGTCAGGGTTAAGTGTGGATTAAGTTTATGTTATCTCCAGATTAACAAAAAAAGTGCCCGGACAACTTACGTCGTCCGGGCGGTTGTGTAGTTAAGTTCCTAACCTTAATACTACTTTTTTTAGTTGTTAGCCAAATCGTTGTTCGTTGATAGTTGTTCGTTCACATCCACTCGATTTGGCTTGGCTAATTTCGTTTCATTTGGCTAAGTTTTACACTAAAGCCAAAAGCTCGGAAACGAACAACGAACAACTATCAACGAACAACGAACAACGAACAACGATCAACTAAAAACGGTAACCAAAGCTCAGCCCGATTGTGCTGCCAAGCTTCAGCCGTTGCATCACATTATCTTCATTTGCCTCGTATTTATGGCTGGCGTTGTTGTCTTGGTAGTACATGAATTCTGGGCGCAGGATATCGCTCCAGGTCAGTTTTATTTCGGCGCGTGCGCCAAGTTTTTTGCTGATAGACAGGTCTAATAAATTGCGGTGCCGCTCATAGATGTCGCCATAGCCTACGGTGCCTACTTGGGCGATACGGTCGCCGATCACGTTGAAAATCAAAGTGGTGCTCAGGCCGAATTTAGGCAGGGTATAGGTCAGGCCGGCATTGATAATATATGGCGATTGACCTTGCAAGGCACGGGTGGAGTCATAGTAAGACACCCCTTTTGAAAGGTCGATGTTGGAGCGGATAAAGGAGGCGTTGCTGAAGAAAAGCAGGTTTTCGGCACCCAGAAAGTCGAAGTTCTTCCTAATTTCAAACTCTACGCCGTAGTTGTTGGCGCTGGCCACGTTGTTGAAAGAAAACGTGCGTGTTCCGGCACCTTGTGCGGCAAAAGTAAATTCAATCGGATTTTTGAACCTTTTGTAGAACAAACTGACACTGAACAACTGGTTTTTTCCAGGGTAAACCTCATAACGCAGGTCGGCATTGTAAATAGAACCTTGGGTGAGGGCCGGGTTTCCAACCACATTGGCATTCAAGTAGAAATCAAAAAAGGAGAATGGCGCCAGTTCCCGGAATTCTGCACGGCACACTGTTTTAGAAGCCGAAAAGCGCAGTTGTTGTTTTTCCGTCAGACTGTACGTCAGGTTGAGTGAGGGCAATAACGCAGTGATAGTGGTATCAATACGTTGTGCCGCACCGCCAAATTGGGCAGATTGCACCTGCTGGCGGAAATTTTCCACCCTGGCACCCCAGGCAATTCTAAGGCGGTCAGCGAGTTTATTTTCCAGCAAAACATAACCTGCCAACAAGTGTGACTGGCCATCGTAGCTATCGCTTGGGTTGGTGATTTCATCCATGATAAAACCAGTATCGCCTATATGATCCCGGGTAAATATTTGATCCTGTGGTAAATTGAGCAAGGAAAAGTCGAAACGGGAGGTATTGCCTACGATGTAACCCATCACGCGCGCATCAAAATTGCGGTCGCGCTTCTGGTACAAGCCGCCCACCTTGACAGATTGTTTTTGCTTGCCGATCAGGAAAGGGATTGTCAGGTCAGCATTTCCGTTGTAAGTGTTTTCCTGTAAAAAAGAATAAAAACGGCCGCTGCGGTAAGGGTCTGCCGATCCAAACGGCACATAAGACTGGAATGGGATATTTACGTCGGAGGTGTCGTCAAAATTTTTGAAGTAAAACATCCGGCGCAAAGAAGGCACATCGCGGGTGCTGCGGTTCATGCCGCCACCCCAGCTCAACCGCATGCCTTTTTCCGACAATTGGTGCTCTCCGTAAAGGCGGGTGGTTAGCAAGTGGTTCTCCGTGAATTCAATGGCAGTCGACGAAACTATGCGTACCTGCTCGTAATCATAGCCGGTGCGGTCACTGATGATGTTGTCGGTGTTGGTAGAATACGTTGCCTGAACTCCAATCTTATGGGTCTTGTTGATTTTCAATGCCGAGTTGAAAAGACCACCGATCAAAGTGTTGTTCTTAAATTGTTCGTCACTGAAATCGAACAGCTGTCCAGTTTGGTCAAAATCGGCACGTGAGCCGTTTTGCAAGCGGTTGTTGTTGCTGTACGACAGGCCCATGGTAGTGCCGAACTGGATGTTTTTCGCCGGATCCGTCACATAACCACCGCTGATTTGAAGACCCACGTTTGGGCGGGCGCTGTTTTCTGTGTTGATCGCCCAATCATTTCCAAACAATTGAGAGGTGGTGTAGCGATCTGCTTTGCTCAGGGCTTTAAAGTCGGCCGTGCTGGGCAATGCGTTGGGCAATGCACGCGTACCGTCATCCTGTCCCAGCCAATCGCTCCCGCCGTTTGCAGCAGAGAGGTATGATTTGCCTGTGGTAACGGTATTGTAGCCACCGCTCAGGTTTGCCTGTAAAAAGGATGCTTCTGGAATGTCTTTGGTGGTCACGAGGATGGCGCCACCGGCAAACTCACCCGGCAAATCAGCATTGGCCGTCTTCACGATCACCAGGTTGTCGAGCATGGCAGAAGGGAAGAGATCGAAGGAGAACGCTTTGCGGTCGGGCTCGGTGCTGCTGAGCAAGGCACCATTGAGCATGGCAATGTTGTAGCGGTCGTTGAGGCCGCGGATTACGGCAAACTTGTTGTCTTGGAGGCTGGCTCCACTCACGCGGCGGATCACATCGCCGGTGGTGCGGTCTGGCGTGCGTTTGATGCTTTCGGAACTGATGCCGTCCCCAATGGTGGAGCTGTTTTTTTGCAGGATGGTCAGGGCACTTTGGCTTTCGCGGCTGGCGCGGGCTACGATCACCACTTCAGCGATGGAGGTTGCTGCGGCATCTTCCATGGCGATGTCTATCGTAGTAGCCACACCAGCTTGTACCGCTGCTTCGATGGTTTTGGGAGCAAAACCCGTATAATTGATGGTAAGAATATGTTTTCCAACGGGAACATTGGCGATGGTATAGTTGCCATCAAAATCGGTGATGGCACCACCAGCGCCTTCATCTAATCGCACCGTGACACCAATCAAGGCATCAGCCAGTTTGGCATCAATGATTTTTCCGGCGATACTGCCTTTTTGGGCAAGCAAGGAAATAGGAAGAAAAAGAACTAGGAAAAGTAGACTGGTTAGGAAGTATTTCGTCATGATGTGTTACAATTTGGCGCAAAAGTCCGACTCTAGTGTAACTCATCCTCCAAAAATAGATGAAGTTTGTGTTAAGTTTTCCGCCAGCCGAAAAACCTCGTAGGTCTAAAACCTCTGAACTCTCCCCCAAAAAAACAAGGTTTTTTTGGGGGAGAGTTCAGAGGTTTTAGACCTACGAGGTTTCAGCCCCCTTCATCGCTTGTAAAATCATACGCCCTTAATTTCGGTGCCTTCCACCAGGTAACGACTACCACGCCCAGGGTCATCAAGCCGCCAAAAATCACAGAAGGAACTGTCCCCATCAAACTGGCAGCCAGGCCACTTTCAAAAGAACCCAGCTCATTGGAAGACGTGATAAAAATGGAATTGACAGAGGAAACCCGGCCTTTCATGTGGTCGGGTGTTTGAAACTGCACCAGCGCCGAGCGGATGAAAACACTTACTTCATCAAATACACCGGCAAAAACCAGGATGGCAAAAGACAAATAAAAATTGGTGCTTAGCCCAAAACCGATGATACAAAGCCCAAAACCTGCCACACAAAACAGCATCAGCTTGCCCGCGCCTTTTCCAAGCGGGCTATGTGCCAGGTAAATGGCCATCGTTATAGCGCCCAGGGACATAGCGGCCCGCAAAAGGCCCAATCCTTCAGGACCAACTTTTAAGATGTCTTTAGCAAAAACGGGAAGCAGTGCTACCGCCCCACCAAAAAAAACGGCGAATAAATCCAACGCAATAGCCGAAATAATCAATTGATTGCCAAACGCAAATCGAAGGCCAGCCTTGATGCGGGTCAAAGCAGTTTCTTTCATGTCGATCAGCGGCGCGGGACGGGGTGTGATTTGTATCACCATCACCAAGCCCACAACGCAGAGTACGCTCATGACGCTAAATGCTGAAACGACGCCACTAAAACCATAAATAAGTCCACCGATACCCAAACCCGTGACACTCGCCACCTCCCAGGTGCTGCTATTCCAGCTAATAGCATTCTGAAGCTGTTCTCTGCTAACAATTTGAGGCAACAGTGCAAAGTTTGCCGGACTGAAAAAACCTCGGGCAATACCCGTAAAAAAAATAATGGTGTAGATACTGGCCAGCACAATTGGTTTCCCTAACGCCGCGCTATGGTAAGCAACGAACAACAACGCCAGGGAGCAACAAAGCAATACCGAAACACAGCCCACCAGGATGTTCCGCCGATTGTTTTTATCGGCAATATGCCCCGCCCAAAGGCTGATGCCAATGGCTGGTACGGCCTCTGCCAGTCCGATAAAACCCAACATCAACGGATCTCCCGTGAGGTCATACACGTAATAGCCCACTGACACAGACATGATCTGTATCGTCAGGGTCGTCATCAGGCGCATGGCGAGAAATCGGCGGTAATCGGGTACGCGCAATGCCGCGTAAGCATCTTTCTTCATCGATTTTGACTTTTTTACCGGCTCTACCCTTGTTTTTCTTCAAAAATGAGGGATGATAAAAATGAATAAATTTAGGCATTTGTGTATAATTACTGGTCAGGCGAAGAAAAATAGTCAGACCGATTGGCCCTTGGGGCTGTATCAAAAGGCTTTGGACTGGCGTAGTCAACAAAATTTAATTCTATTCGATCGTTAGAGGCTGTCTCAAAAGTAGGTAGCGCGGCCTTCAGGCCGCCAGTCCAAGGCCATTTATGGCCGCGCCAAAGTAATAAACGGCCATAAATGGCCTTGGACTGGCGGCTTAAAAGCCGCGCTACCTACTCTTGCGCACGAATGAGACAGCCTCTTCGCCAATCCAATAATTAATTGCAGCAATAAATCCAGTTATCGCTCCCAGCTGCAAAAGAACGAAACACAAACGAAGGCACATCACCTTTTCCATACCTTGCCCCCACTTTCCCCCCAAAGCCCTAAATTGCCCCACTCATCACTCATCGCTCATAACTCATCACTCATAACTCATAACTCATCACTCATCACTCATAACTCATAACTCATCACTCATAACTCATCTCTCGTTTTGGAACGAATCTCTGTCTTCGATATTTTTAAAATTGGCATCGGCCCCAGCAGCTCCCATACCATGGGCCCATGGCGGGCTGCGCAACGCTTTTTACGGGAAATCAATTTGGATTTGGTAGTTTCCGTCAGGGTGGAGTTATATGGCTCTTTGGCCAAAACAGGTCACGGTCACGGCACTGACCTTGCCGTACAGCTTGGCCTTAACGGCAACGACCCTGTGACAATCCCTGTTGCGGAAGTATCAACCACCATCGAGCACATAAAAAACACCAAAACCATAAAGCTCGGCGGGCGGCGCGACCTGCCTTTTGACCCAGAAGTGGATGTTGTTTTTATTAGGGAACAAGTGTTGGAATATCATGCCAATGGCTTGATATTCAGGGCTTTTTATCAAAATGGAGAGGGTGTTAGTCAAACCTATTTCTCTGTGGGTGGCGGCTTTGTGGTCAAGGAAGGCGAAGAAGACCTTGCCAGTACGGTGACCCTGCCTTTCCCCATTGACCGCGCCGTAGAATTGCGGCAATGGTGTATGCAGGAAGGTGTAGGAATCGCAGAAATTGTGCTTCGGAATGAGCTCAGTTGGCGCAGCGAAGCCCAGGTTCACGCCGATTTGATGGCTATATGGGACGTGATGAAGCAGTGCATTTACAAAGGTTGTCATACAGACGGTATTTTGCCAGGCGGCCTGGATGTCGGGAGACGTGCGGCGCCATTGAATCGCAAATTGATGGGCACAAAAACCTACCGCAACGTGGATGATTGGGTCCAAAAGATCAGCAGGGGAGGGCCCACCTTTCAACAAATCCTGAAATGGGTCAGTTGTTTTGCCTTGGCTGTCAACGAGGAGAATGCGGCCTTTGGCCGGGTGGTGACAGCACCTACCAATGGTGCTGCGGGCGTTATCCCGGCAGTATTAATGTACCATGTTTGTTTCAGCGACAGTTATGAAGAGGCTGATATTGTAAAATTTATGCTCACAGCGGGCGAATTGGGCAGTTTGTTCAAAAAAGGCGCTACCATTTCAGCGGCCATGGGTGGCTGCCAGGCCGAAATCGGCGTTTCTTCCGCCATGGCTGCCGGCGCGCTCACGGAATGCCTCGGCGGCAGTTTTGAACAAGCCATGATGGCCGCTGAAATTGCCATGGAGCACCACCTGGGCATGACCTGCGATCCAATCGGTGGGCTCGTGCAAGTACCCTGTATTGAGCGCAATACCATGGGTGCCATCAAGGCCATCACTGCTGCCCAGATCGCCTTGGAAAGCGACCCCGCCAAAGCAAAAGTCAGCCTAGATGCTGTCATCAAAACCATGAAAGAAACGGCCCTTGACATGAATTCGAAGTACAAGGAAACCGCTGACGGGGGACTGGCGATCAATATTTCGGTGAATGTTGTAGAGTGCTAGAAAAGGGGGTTTCATGGTTTCATGGTTAAAGGGTTTCATGGTTTCATGGTTAAAGGGTTTCATGGTTTACGCGATTGGTTCGTGTCCTTGAAGCTACATTTCAAAATTAACAGCAGATCGTGTAAACCCTGAAACCCTTTAACCATGAAACCCTGAAACCCTTTAGCCCTGAAACCCTGAAACCCCAAAAAAACGTCAACCGTTTAAGGTTGACGTTTTTTTGTTATGGTATGAATATTGTTGGAGTAGAGTTTCACGTAACTCGCTCCACCATCCATGCGCCAGCTCGATGTGCTCGTTGCCGACAACCATCCAATTTTTGCTGAAGGGCTTCAGGCGGTGTTGTCAGACCCGGGCAAAAGTTTTTCTTTCAATATTAAAGGTGTTGCCAATTCAGGTACTGAGGTGCGGGATATGCTATTTGAAAGCAACCCGGATCTGCTGTTGCTCGATTGGTCTTTGCCTGAAATGGAGGGCGTGAAACGGTTGCAGGAGGTGAAAAAGGATCATGCGAATACGAGGATATTGATCATGGCAGACAGTCAGGCCCCTAATTTGGTAAAAGACGTTTTTGATGCCGGGGCCGATGGCTTTATGCTGAAATCAGGCACTAAAGACGAATTACTGGCTGTCATCGAACAAATTGTGGATGGAAACTCCTTCTGGCGGAAGGTGCAGGCTGATGCTTCATGGAACAAAAGCAGCAGCCCAAAGGAGGTTTTTGCTGAAAAACACGGGCTCACCCAGCGTGAAATTGAAATCCTTCAACTCATCGGCAAAGCCCTGGACAACCGTGAAATCGGTTCGCAGCTATTCATTAGCCATCAAACGGTCAGTGTGCACAGAAAAAATATTATGCGGAAACTGAGCGTAAACTCCACCGCAAATCTTATCAAAATTGCCTTCGAGAATCATTTGGTCTGATTCTTTTCAAAAATGTCAGCAAAATACCAAAAATCGGTTAGTGCCGTCCTTGCAGTAAGGCATGGTTTTTGTTGATAGTAATACTAATAAAAACAAAAAAATATACGCGTAAAGGTTTTGATTATTTACCATGCGTTTTCTAACTTTGCCGCTCTTGAAATTTTTACACGGTCGAATCCAAAGCTTTTTGACTCAAACAACTTTTATCATCTCTAATCTCATGGAAAAGAACATCTCTACTCTTTTATTGAACGCTCTTAGTGCACTGATTATATCAGTCTTTTTTCTCGGATCTCCAGCACAAGTCAACGCACAATGTGTCTTGATTTGTAATAATTTAGTCCAGGTATCCCTAGACCAGAATTGCGAAGCCGCACTGATGCCCGACGATATTTTGGAAGGAAACAACTGCCAAAATGGAACGCTGCAAGTACAAGCCAGGATCAATGGCGTTTGGGTGCCCGCCATCGGCAACTTCGTCGCTACGGCTGCCAACATCAATCAAACGGTGCAAGTGCGTGTCCGCGACCTTATTTCGGGCAATTTCTGCACCAGCAACATTCTTGTACAGGACAAATGGGTGCCAAAACTCACTTGTAGCGATGTATTCCTCAACTGTGCCGTTACAAACTACGCACCGGCATATCTCCTTGATGTGCTGGATATTGACCATGCCTACCCATTGGTAGAGGAAAACTGCGGCACGTATTCTTTGTCGCACATTGATACCTGGAACGACTTGAGCTGCACGGGCTCCATCAACGGCATTACTGGCCTAAGCGCTTATGTCGTTCGTAAATGGACGGCTGTTGACGGAAGCGGCAATACCGCTACTTGCAACCAATACCTGTATTTCGACCGCCGCAATGCCTTTGAAGTAACATTGCCTGCGAATGTCACCGTAAGCTGCGAAAACCCCATCACGGCCCCTTCGGCTACTGGAGTTCCGTATATTACCGAATTTGGAATTGAATGGCCAGTTTGGCCCAACAACATCGGGTTTTGTGAATTGAGTACCACTTACCAGGATCAAATACTCCGTACCTGCGACGGAACCTATAAAATATTGCGTACCTGGACCATTTTGGACTGGTGCCTCCCAACCGGCCCAAGCAACCCCATCATCTACGTACAACTCATCAAGGTGGAAGACATTGTCGGCCCAGTGGTGGATTGCCCTGCGAACATGACTGTTGGCAGCGATCCCAACCATTGCTACCTCGATTTTGACATGCCCGACCTGATCGTAGAAGATGCGTGTTCCCGCTTGAAAAGCTTTGAAGCACAATGGACGGACATCAATGGGAATGGGAATTCCCGCTTTGGTTCATTCAGCAGTTTCCCCGGCAACAACCTTTGGGCACCAGATACCCTGGCTGTTATGGGCTATGCCACAAAATTGCCAATTGGCGACAATGTTATTAAATATATCCTGACCGACGATTGTGGCAATAGCACCGTATGCCAGTTTACCGTAACGGTTCAAGATGACGTGCCGCCGGTAGCTGCTTGTGACGAAACTACTGTTGTCGCCATGGGCCCCGACGACCCCTTCGATTGCTACTTTCCTTCAGCCAACGGTTGCCAGTTCCCCGGTGTTACCTGGGTAAAAGCAAAAACCTTTGATGACGGATCCTACGATGCCTGTAATGGTGTAAAATTCAGCATTCGCAGAATGGCGCCCTATTCTGATTGCATCAATAGCCTCGAAAAAAACTCTTGCTACCCCAACGGTATGAGTGAGTTCGACCTGGCCACTGCCGAGTTGGATTCCATCAAATTCTATTGTTGTGAAGTAGGAACTACCCAAACTGTCATCCTGCGTGTGTACCAGGTTGACGTCAACGGAAACTACACCATTGGTTGGGACGGCGAGCCGATCTACAACGAGTGTATGATCCAAGTGACCGTTCAAGATAAACTGAAGCCTGAATGTACCCCTCCTGCCAATGTCACTGTAAGCTGCAAAAGCTTTGACCCCAGCCTCTGGCTTTATGGTAAAGCTGCGGTGAAAGACAACTGCTGCTTGGACTCAACCAAAGTATACCAAGGTCAGAAAGGTCTATCGCACAGTGTCAACTACAACCAGTTCGATACCGTTTGTAATAAAGGCACCATCGTGCGCACCTTCCGTGCGTTCGACTGCCACGGATTCTCCAGCCAATGCACCCAACGTATTGTGGTCAACTACGACCAAGACTACTACGTAAAATTCCCGAACGATGTTATCGTGACGGTTTGTAACGGTAACGGTGTTTACGGAGAGCCTACCTTCTTCGGCAAAGATTGCGAACTGCTGGGCATTTCTTATCAGGACGAAATTTTCACCGTCGTACCGGATGCTTGCTTTAAAATTGAACGCTATTGGAAAATCATCAACTGGTGCACATACAACCCTAATAGTACTTGTATCAATGTGCCAAACCCAAATCCAAATTCAATTAGCAACCACCCAACGAACCTGCCAGGCCCGGTCGTATCGCCTATTCAAACAACGGGCGACCCATGGAAGTCGACCATCGTAAAGATCAATCCAAATGATCCATTGGCGACCAATTACTCCATTTATTACAACCCCAACGCAAATTGCTACACCTATAAGCAGATCATTAAAATCATCGACACGCAAGCACCAGTGATTCAATGCCCTGCAAGCCCGGTCACCATTTGTGACCTGACCAGCAACGACCCGGCGCTTTGGAATGCGATGTACTGGTGGGACAATAGCACCAGCTCACACGACCTTTGCGAAGCACCATCCGATATTTGTATCACCGCTTCCGACGCTTGCTCTGGTGCCAACATCAACATCGAATACCTGTTGTTCCTCGACCTTGATGGCGACGGCACCATGGAAACCTTGGTGAACAGCACCCAACTGGGCAATCAGTCAGGAGGACTCGGCTGGAACAAAGTGCTGTATGGCAACGCCACCGGCGCGGGTGTAGCCCGCGAGTTCGATTTCCGCTCGGTGCCAACCAACCAAAAATGGGGCTTTGCTATTCAGGAGACCACCAGCGGCACGAATAAGACCGCTTGTGTGAAATTCAATACCTTCCAAGGGCAGAACACTTTTGTAACGCCTCAATTGCCGCACGGCAAGCACAAAATCAAATGGATCGTGTCCGATGGCTGCGGCAATGAAAAAGTGTGCGAATATGAAATTATAGTGAAGGACTGCAAAGCGCCAACAGTCGTTTGCCTGAACGGCTTGAGTGTCAACATCATGCCAACCGGTATGATCCAGTTGTGGGCATCTGACTTCCTGCAATACGCCGAAGACAACTGCACGCCAACCAACCTGTTGCAGTATGGCATTCGGAAAGTTGGCACGGGCACCGGTTTCCCGGTTGATGCCCAAGGCAACCCGATCACCAACGTCACCTTCGATTGCACCGAACTCGGCGCTCAGTTGGTAGAACTCTGGGCCATCGACCTTGCGGGCAATGCTGATTTCTGTGAAACGTTTGTCATCGTTCAAGACAATATCGGCTCTTGTGGCAACAACCCGGTACCTGTTGTCTCCGGTGCTTTGAAAACAGAAATGACAGACGGAATCCAAGAAGCTGAAGTACACCTCCTGGGCACACCGCCAAACGGCTTGCCTGATGTGTCTGTTTTCGATATGTCCGACAACATTGGTAATTTCTGGTTCATCAATGCCATCCCAATGGGCTCTAACTACCTGGTTGCGCCAGAGAAAAACGACAACCCGCTCAACGGCGTCACCACCTATGATCTGGTGTTGATCTCCAAGCATATTCTCGGCATTGAGCCACTGGGTTCTCCGTACAAAATGATCGCTGCCGATGCCAACTTGTCGAACTCTATCACCACATTCGATGTGGTTGAGTTGCGTAAATTGATCCTGGGCATTTATCCAACCTTGCCCAATACCAATTCCTGGCGCTTTGTTGATAATGATTATGTGTTCCCTAACCCAGCCAATCCATTCCAGGAGACTTTCCCGGAAAGCAAGTCGGTTGCGGATATGCAGAGCAGCAACTTCAACGCTAATTTCACCGGTGTGAAAATTGGCGACGTGAACAATACTGTTGTTTCCAACTCCCTCATGACGGCAGACGACCGCACGGTTGGCACCCTTATGTTCGATGTAACAGACCGTGAACTGCTAGCAGGAGAAATGGTTGAAGTGGACTTCAAAGCCGCTGAAACTGTAGAAGGCTACCAGTTTACCTTAAACCTCAATGGTTTGGAAGCTGTAGAAGCTGTTGCCAGCGATAAAGTAAACGCCAATAACTTCGGATTCTTTAATGCCGAAGGTCAGGAAGGAAATGCAGTGACGGTCTCTGTAGACGGAGCCGCAAGCTTCAGCCTTCGTTTCCGCGCGGAGAAAGCCGGAAGGTTGAGCGAAATGCTGGCCGTTTCCAACCGCATCACCAAAGCAGAAGCCTACAAAGCGGATGCCGACCTAGCGCGCCTCGACATCTCCCTGCGCTTCAATGGCAGCAATGGCGCCATCGTAGCAGGTGCAGGTTTTGAACTGCTGCAAAACGTACCAAACCCGGTGAGCAACAACACGAATATCTCCTTCAACCTGCCTGCCGCCGCCGATGCCACCCTCATCATCAGCAATGCCGAAGGCCGTGTGTTGAAAACCCTGCAAAATTCTTTTGCCAAAGGTTTGAACACCGTGACCCTCCAGCGTGCCGACCTGAGTTCAGGCATTTTGTTCTATCAATTGAATACTGCCGAATTCAGCGCGACCAAAAAAATGATCGTGGTAGAATAGGGTAGTGCGCTTAAATAAAATTTTCGGGAGGCCGTCTCATCAAGGAAACTTGTGAGACGGCCTTTTTTACTGCGCCCAACATGGATTTGGATCATCGATGGATGCGACACAAGTACACTGCCTATTGATAGAACGCTTATGTGCAATCCCAAGTAAAGCGTGTCATTCCGAGCGCAGCGAGGAACCTGAGGAAGAACAAAGCCGATTTTCAGGTTCCTCGCTGCGCTCGGAATGACACACCAGTTGGCGTATGAATAGGAAGGCTAATTCGACATCCGCTGAATGACGAATGGTTTTTATCGTGAATCAGTTTCAAACACGAATATTTAGCCAAAATGCATGCTTCAAAAACTTTTTTTCTGCCAAATCACTTTTTGGCCTGCTTTTTGAATTACCTATTACATCTCTTTTAATCCTCTGTTGTAAAACGGAATTCCCGTAGTCCTAATATTTAATCCAATTAAGGGCTAATTCGCTGATCGCAGTTTTTCTGTTGCTTGGCACAACCAATTGTTTTACATGAATTTTCGCTTACGTATCGCCTTCGCGGTTCTATGGCTGTTTTCTGTTAATGCGCTCTCGGCGCAGATCGGGTTTTCTTTGCCCATCATCAACGGAGCAGTACCAGGAACCAACAAGAGCTTGTCAGTCAGGGTTTCAAATTTTGATAGTATTGTTTCCATGCAATACGTCATCCGCTGGAATCCGGCAGTGTTGGAATATACCAACATTGACCTGTTCAACTTGCCTGGCTTGTCCATCCAGAATTTCAACGCTCAGCGTGCGCTCGACAGCGGCTTTGTACGCTTGTTGTGGGAAGGCCCCAACAGTTTTCCCGGGGTTTCTCTCCTAAACGACGTTTCCATTTTCCGACTAAAATTCAAGGTAATCGGCCCCGATACCAGCAGCACTTTCATTCGGTTTACTGAAATTACCAATGCTTTTCCTGCTACTGATTTTGAAATTGTAAAGGTGATTCGGCCCGACAGTACCCTGGCTGCTTTTAACGAGCTGCAATGCAACCTTGTCCACGGCTTTGTGGCAGTCGGTTATACGGTGGCAACAACATCGCCCGACAACGACCCTCTTGCGCTAAGCCTTTCTCCCAATCCCTTTTCTGAAAATACGCGGGCTGAATTTTATTTAGCACAAACGGCTGACATCCAGGTAGTTATCGCGGATGCTGCTGGCCGGATCCTTTTCCAAGAAGATTTGCCTCAACTTCCTGCGGGAAAACAGGGCATCAATATTAATAAAGCGGTTTTCCCGGCGAAAGGCGCATATTTCCTCACCATTCGCACCGGGTCACAGACTAGTTCCCGGACACTGATATGCAATTGAAAAATATTTCCTCACACATCATCCCATCAACACTGTTAAAGATGAAGCCGATTTACACATTTCTCTGCGCAGTCCTGCTAACGATTGCTTCCCAGGCCACAGGCCAAAACATGAGCACTAGCATAACTTCTGTTACGCAGCCTCCTTACCCGGTAGGTTCCCAGGTAGTTATTAACCTGAATGCCTCTAATTTTACCAAAGTCTCTTCGGTGTTGTTGCCCGTTACCTACAACAGTGCGGTGTTGCGTTTCGACTCTATTACAAACCCCGCCTTGCCGGAATACACAGACCTTACGCCGCCGTTCCATCCGAACCCTGGGGTGCTTAAAATCGCTTGGTTCCCAAGCCTTATCAACTACCCTGACGGTGTGACAATCATGGGCCCAAATGCCCGCTTGATGACCATAAACTTTACGGTGATCGGTAATGGAAACAGCGCTATTAACCTGTCCACTACCGTACCTTTTACCCCTATTGAGGTGGTGAATTCAACGGGTTCCGTTATTTTCAACAACACCATTTTTAACAGTAGCGGCAGCGGAAGCAGCGGTGTGAGCATTACGGGCGGCGTAGCACCACCACCAGTAGGCTTTAAGATCATCGGTACGGACGTATATGCCAAACAAGGCAACCGCGTTTGTGTACCTGTAACGGTCAATGATTTTGACAATATCCAGCTGCTGCAATACGCCATGCACTGGGACAACACAAAACTGACCTACGATTGTGCGCGCGGAACAGCGGCGCCGATCGTACCAGTCTTCAACCCGCCCGCAGCAGCGCCAGGCACCTTGCTCCTGCAATGGGAAGACCCAAACCTCTTGAGTGGCTTGGGTGTTACCAGAGCGGACTTCACCCGGATTTACGAAGTGTGCTTCAATACCATTGGCGCGCCAGGTACACAATCAGCCATCACTTTCGACGGCTTTGGATTTGGCTTCCCACCCGACTTTACCAGCCAGTTTGCGGAAGCAGCCAATGCCATGGGCCAAAACGTATGGACCAACGCCAACCACCCCAACGGTGCATCAGGCATCGGATCCACTGTCTACATCATGGCAGATCCTCCTGGCGGTGTGCCAGTGACCTACACCTTGGATAAGGATACCATTGGACCGAACCTGCAGACCTGCGTAGACCTCAAAGTAAAAAACTTCAGCCTCATCACGGAATCAGAATTCCTGATGACGTATGATGCCACAAAATTGTCGCTGATTACGCCGTTTACCATTCCAGTAACGACACTGGGCATTATTCCGGGCAATATTACCAACAGCGTTACAGGCATCACGGGCACCATTAAATTCAAATGGGCGAAAGCCGCTGGTGCTACTGTAGCCGACAATACCACTATTTTCTCCATGTGCTTTACTGCCATTGGTCAGCCAGGTGTGGTGAATATTAATTTTGGAACATCCGCTTGCCCGAATCCAACGCCTTACTCAACCCATAAAAAAGATGTTGGCGGCCAACCCTACCAGTTTAATAACGGGCTTGTAAATATTGCGTCCTCAACCGGGCCGCCTATGCTTACGCCAACTGGCACCAATTGCAATACGGGTGCAACGGGCACCATAAACGTGGCCCCAGGCGGAAACGCTTCTGCCTATACATGGTCAAATGGCGCTACGACGCAAAATCTCTCCAATATCGCGGCAGGCACTTATACAGTTACAGTAACTTATGGTGCTGCTGGAACCGCATCAAGCACTGCAATCGTAACATCGCCACCTGTTATCAGCATGTCCCAAGCAGCCACGGGCGTTAATTGCTTCGGACAGTCCAACGGCTCTATTGTCCTTACCCCTGCAGGCGGAACCGCACCATACACCTACGCGTGGATGGGCCCAAATAGTTTCACCGCCGCGACCAAGGATCTTACAGGTATTGTATCAGGCAACTATGTCGTGACCATCACCGATAGCAAGCAATGCACCTTTGCCTCACCTGCGGTAAATGTACCTTCACCTCAAGCGTTGGCATTGCCCAACAACAACGTCACCGTCATAACGCCTACCTGCTTTAACTCAACAAACGCTGGAATCAACATCACCCCAACAGGTGGCACCGCACCTTACACCTACGACTGGAGCAACGACGGCCCGGAAGACCCGGACAATGACCCACAAAACATTGTTGGACTGGGTGCTGGTACCTTTACCGTAACCGTTACGGACTCTAAAGGCTGTATTTTTACACCGCCAGCTTTCATCGTTACGCAACCACAACCCGTGGTTACCACTTTTATCAAAAAAGATAATGCAAAATGCTTCGGCACAGCAACAGGAATAATTGAAATCACGGCAGCTACAGGCGGTTCAGGAAACAAAACGTATGTTTGGAAAACAGTTCCAGGAGGCCAGCAAGTATCTGTCCTTCAAAATCCTGTAAACCTTGCTCCGGGCATGTACAATGTGACGGTAACGGACGGCAACGGTTGTACGACCACCCTTCCAGCACCTGTAACAATTGAAAATGCACCAGGTGCATTAATGGTCTCTAATACAACCACCCCTGGGCTTTGCTTCGGTCAAGCTACAGGCTCCATCACGCAGACAATTGTAGGTGGCTGGCCTGGTAATCCAGGGTTCCAATGGACAGGAGGATTGCCACCAGTAAAAGACCATCCTGCTGTTTCTTCCGGTGCGTACACCGTAACCGTTACAGACTTTGGCGGCTGTTCCATGACGCAAACCGTAACCGTTGGTGGCGCACAATCTGCCATCACCATCGGTAACCCCGTTGTATCCAATGTTTCTTGCTTCGGCTCCGGCAACGGTGGTATTTGCATCAATCCTACTGGCGGCAACGGTGGCCCTTATTCAGTCTCCTGGAGCACCTTGGCTGGCATGTGCATTGGCACCTTGGCTCCCGGTTCTTATGCTCCAATTGTTACCGATGCGCAACAATGTACAGCCGTTTTCCCAGCCATTACGGTGGCCGGACCTCCTAGCCCAATTGCGCTGGACACCAACATTATTGTAGCCAACCCAACGGGTGGCATCGACCTGATGGTAAGTGGTGGCACCGGCACCAACTACTCCTATCTGTGGTCTACGGGCGCAACCACCCAGGACCTGCTCAATGTAGCTGCTGGCACCTATACTGTTACGGTTACAGATGCCAACAGCTGTACCGCAACAGGCGTTTATGCCATTCCTACGGGCAATGTTTTGACGGGGAACGTAACCGTTTCCAGTATCCAGAACTCTTGTGGTGAAAATGGTTGTATCAACCTGAACATTGCGGCGGCGGCATCTTCTGGCAGCCCATACACCTTGACATGGAACGGGGGTGGCTCATTGCCTGCGTCGTCGAATCCGACACCTGCTATTTGCGGCCTGCAAGTTGGCCTATATACAGTTACCATAACCGCTAGCAATGGCAATACGACTACCGTAACGGCCGTAATCAATCAATTACAACCGGCTTCCTACAGCTCAAATTCCAGCAACCCGCAGGGAAGTTTGCAAAACGGAAGCATTACGATTACCCCTTCATTCTCCAACGCCAACTATACCTACACGTGGAATAATGGCGCGACTACTGCCATACTTTCTCCGCTGGATTCTGGTGTTTACATTGTGACCATAACCAACGTGAGCTCAGGTTGTACTGCGGTACCGCCGCCATTTAATTTGGTGCGCCAATACCAAGTACTTGCGGTATCGATTGCGAGTGCTACAAACCCGACTTGCGCCAATTCTACCAATGGCTCTATCGTGTTAAACGTTTCTGGTGGTGTTCCCAACCTTTCTTACAAATGGTCAGGCCCGAACGGCTTCACGGCCATCACCAAAGATATCTTTAACCTTGCACCTGGTTCATACGCCCATACGATCACCCAGGGAAATGGCGTACAAACGCCTTATTCTCCCATTGATTTGTCCGCGACATCAACCCTGGCCATCAGCAACGTGAACGAACTTTCGCTCGCACCCGGTGGTACGACGCAGGTGAGTGGCGCAACAGTATGTGATGGTGTAGCACAGGTCGTATTCGCGGGCGCTTCTGGCGCTGCCAGCATCCTGTGGAGCAATGGCGTTATAACTGCCACCAATGCCACACTTTGTGGCGGCATTTACGGTGTGACGGTAACAGATGCTGCCGGTTGCAGCTCCGTATGGTCGGATGCGCTGACAGTGCCAGCAGCCATCGCCGCAACCAATACTACTGTTACGCCTAAATGCTTTGGCGAATCAAATGGATCTGCTCGTGTGAAAGTTTCAGGCGGCGTTGAGCCTTACGAAGTGGAATGGTCCAACGGTCAGTACGATCAGGTGGTATTTAGCAATTCCTTCTCTCAGGCAATAAGCCTTGCCAGCGGTACCTACACCGTAACGGTGACGGACAAAAACCTCGTATCCTATACAACGACTGTAACGGTGCCAGCAGCAACGCAGATTGAAATAACGTTCACGGGAATCGATCCGATTTCTTTCAATGATTGCGATGGCGAGCGTATTGCATTCGTAACAGGTGCAACAGCCCCAATCCTATACACATGGGAGGCTCGGAGATCTGGCTTGACGGGTGAAACCGAGCGCGCTGAAAACCTTTGCGCTGGCGATACATTGGTGTATTACATTACCGATGCAAACGGATGTGCTGCTACCATTATAGAAACAATCCCTTATCCGGAAGATGGTTGCTTCCAAGTGCGCCCGGTGCTTACACCTGCGGAGCAAGATGGCAACAACGATTACACCTTGATTACCTGCATTGAGACGGCAAAGCACACGGTTGAAATTTACAACCGCTGGGGCCAACTGGTGTTCCAAACCGATAACTACAACAACAACCTGGGAGATCCGTCAAATACCTGGACGGGCTTTACCCGCAGCGGACAATCCCTCCCGGAGGGCGTGTACTTCTACGTGCTGACGGTGATCGACGACAAGAACCTCCAACATCAATTTAAAGGACATATCAACTTACTCAAATAGTGTTTGAGTTTTTACCCGGAGTACCGAGTAGCACATCCGCGCCATCAAACCGCGTGGATGTGCGGCTCGACGCTCAAAAAACGCACACACTCAAACACATCCTCCATTCTCAAAATCTTTCGATTACGATGAAAAAGATAATATTTACCCTCGCACTTGCTTTCGCATCCTTCGCTGTTTTCGCTCAAGAGCAAGCAGTTTACTCCCAATACCAGGCTTTTCCAGTCCTCATCAATCCTGGCTACACAGGCTTTGAAGGCAACCACCAGTTCCTGGCCAATGCCCGCAGCACCTGGACGGGTTTCCCTGGTAGCCCCAACACTTACACCTTAATGTACAATGGCCCCGTGGGCGATAAACTGGCGCTTGGCGGCGGGCTTTTCTCTGAAAAAGCAGGCGACATCAGCACCACCAAGTTGATGTTGAATTACGCTTTCCGCTTCAAAATCCAAAAGGCGCAGATCGGACTTGGCGTGTCAACCGATTTCATCAACCGCAAGGCCGACGCTGGTTTGCTGGACAATCCACTGGTTGACCGCAACGATGCCACCCTCGAAGGCCTGGTAGACGGACAGCAGATTTTTGACGCCTCCGTCGGGCTGCACATACAATACGACGAGCGCTTCTTTGTAGGGTTGTCACTGCCCAATACCGTGCGCACCCGCCTTGATGAGGTATTGGTAGAAGATAACAACAGCGCTAAAAACGGTGGCCACTACATTTTCCAATTGGGCTATATTCTCAATGTACCCACCCAGAATTTCAAAATCATACCGTCCTTGACTGTTCGGAAATTGCGCAACACGCCTTCGCAGATCGACATCAACGTTCAATGCCGCTTCCTCGATGAAAAACTGATCGCGGGCCTTACTTTCCGCCCAAGCACCGATGGCGCTGCCATTTGTATGCTGGGTACCAAGATCAACCAGTTCCAACTCTTTTACTCCTACGACTTGTCGTTCTCCAATTTCCAGCGCTACAACGGCGGCTCCCACGAATTGACGGTAGCCTACAATATTGTACCCAAGGCAAAAGCAGCAACTCCTGCACAATAAAATTTAATGTGATAATTTGATAATGTGATAATTTGATAATAAAAACGCATTGCTTTTGGTTTCTGTCTAGGACTTTTACTTTCGGGCGATTGCCAAGCGCGAAGCCAATTATCACATTATCAAATTCTTTAAAATACAATTGGTTTTTGGGATGGCCTCTCTCCTTACAGTAGGAGGGGGGCTTTTTCTTGTTTCTATATTGTTGTTTTAAGAAAGAGTAGTGTTTGTGTGGGCTGGATAAAAAAAGAATTTAAAATTGTTAATAAATTGATTAAAATCAAACAATGCTGCCTATCTTTGCATTACCTGTTTTGGTCAACACCTTGACTCAGGGCATTCTAATCCATCATCCCGATTTTCTCATGAGAAAAGGAGTTTGCCGTACTTTGGCACAGGTGAAATTGTGTTGATTTCCCACTTCCCACCTCTACAGAATTTCCATCCCATTCCCGATTTGTCAATACCTTGTTTTGACATTTGGCACTTTTTTTGTGCTTTGTATTTATATAGCCAAAGGACTAATCATCTTTTGGTAACTTTTAAGAGGCGATTTCGCTTTTTTTAGTTTAATCTCATGAAAAGAAAATTTACACCGTGTAACGCCGCTTTGGCATTATTGCTTTTTTAGGCTTGTATGGGGTAGCTACTGCTACCCCATACAAGCCTTTTTTTTGCTTGGAACCTTTAGAAACAACACAAAATATTCACTTTTTCATCATTCACTTTACGTACAACATGAAAGGAACATTCTTTAATTTAAAACTACGCTCGCTCGTGGCAATGTTCTTCCTCTTGGGTGGTTTGTTTTTCGCGACAAATAGCGCAAAAGCACAATCATTCAACTGGCTGGGAGAAACACAAGCGGTGACCCAACTCAGTGCTGATATTGATCAGATGAGCTTGGACATCCAGAACTTTGTACCGGGTAGCTCCCAGTACAAGAATTTGCAAAACCACATTTACTACTACAAATTGGTCATGGTAACCATTGAAGGTGGTACTACTGTTGAGGTTTCTGTAAACGAACAACTTGGTCACGTAAACGACCAGTTTAACGAGGCAAACAAGTTTTTGTCAAAAACCACCTTGATGGGCTTGTACAATGATATTGTCCTGATTCTGACCAACTAATACAATCCATTTTAGCACATTTTTCATCCACAATCTAAGATTTCTCATGAAAAGAAATATAACAACATCCTGGTGCCTTTCCCTGCTCGGACTGCTGTTCTCCGTTTCCCTGGCAACGGCACAGACCTTCCCGGGTAATGTAAACAGCACAGCAGGTACACCGACGATTCCTTCTGTAGGAACTGGTGGTTGCACTGTTGCACCACAAACAACTGGCGGTACCCTTTTTCAGGCTACCGTAGCTGGTATCGGCGCTGCCACACCTTTGGCAAGTGTACAAGTCAACTTTACCCACACCTTTGACTCCGATATCGATATGTACCTCCAGGCCCCTAACGGCCAGATTCTGGAGTTGAGCACCGACAACGGTGGTGCTGGCGACAACTTCACCAATACGGTGTTTTGTGACAACGCTGCTTTGAGCATTGTTGGCCAAGCGGCACCTTTCACGGGTGTTTTCCGCCCGGAAGGTTCCCTGCTGGCTTCTGCTTGCGGTACCACCATCACACCAACAGTGACCACACTTGCGGGTTTCACGGCCGGCCAAAACGGTGTTTGGACCCTGATCATCAAGGATGACCTTGGTGGTGACATTGGCACCATGCTCGGTTGGTCGCTCGCTTTCGCGGTTCCTGGTTGCTCCTACAGTGGTTTAGTGCTACCAGCACTCAACATTGTCGGCACCAACCCTGCGGTTTGCGGCGCTTCTAATGTGAACATCACCGTGCCTGCTTTAGGCGGTGGCTGCGGCGCTGCTGTGGTTTCTGTCTTCGTTGACGGCGTATTCTTTGTGAATGCAGCTCCAGGCGCAGTTATCGTCATCCCTACTCTGAGCGCTGGTACGCACACAATATTGTTCCAGTTGTCTGCTTGTGATGCTACTTCGCAAACGGTTAACATCACAGATGGTGTGAAACCGGCAATTGTTTGCCCAGCCAACCAGACCTACAACTTGGCACCAGGTCTTTGCGATCAAATCGTTGATTACAGTGTAACAGCTTCTGACAACTGCCCAGGCGCGACATTGAGCCTGCACCAGAACCTTGCCTGGCCACAAGTAGTGGATATTGCCTTGGTTTGCAGCAATGCAGCACCAGACGTGATTACCTACTACCGTATATTCAATATCCCACAGAACATTAACGCAACCAGCATCGACCTCGGTGTTTGGCGCGCAACACCAGGTTCTCCGTTCACCATCCGGCTCTATCGTCTCACAGGTGCGCTCAACAACGCCAACCTGACCAATTTGCTGAGCACTACGGTGTACAATTCTCCTGCTATTGTAAATGCTTCTACCATAAACATTCCACTGACGCCGACCCTCCTTACTGGTGGTACAAACGTTGTCGTGGCAATTGAAGCAAGCGGAACTGCTGCTCCTGCAGCGGGTTCTTCTGTAGGCTTCGACCTGGCTGGCGAAGCCGCGCCAACTTATGTATTTGGCTGCCCCAACACCGCCGGTGTTCCAGCGCAGATTACCAGTGATATCAACGACCTGAACTTCTTCAGCACCCGTGGTCTAATCCTTCGACTGAACATGGTGTCACCTGCAGTTACTTTGACGCAAACTTCCGGTCTGGCATCAGGTTCTTCCTTCCCAATCGGTACGACGACGAACTGCTTCCTGGCAACAGACTTTGCCGGCAATACAAATACCTGCTGCTTCGACATAGTAGTAAAAGAATTCCCGAACCCAATCCAGCAGTTGAACTGCAACGACCTGATAAACATTTCCCTCGACGCTGACTGCCAGACTTGTATTGGCGCTGACGATGTATTGGAAGGTGGCCCATACCGCTGCTACGACAACTACATAGTGGAATTGGACAAAACACTTCCCTATGGTAACGGCCCATGGGTACCTGCTTGTGTTGGCCCTGCTGACATCGGCAAAACCTACCAGGTGCGCGTAACAGATCCAGCTACCGGCAATAAATGCTGGGGCGACGTGAAAATTGAAGACAAAATTGCACCACTATTGAGCTGCCCAACGGCAGGTCTGCCTTGTAATGTGAACACAGCGCCAGACGCGGTACAAAACTTCTCTTTGAGCCGCTCTGCCAACTTTGCCATCCCAACTGTGGGAACGGTAAATGTGAACTTTGTTGTTCCTTCTAACCTGCCTGTTCAAGACGTAAATGTCACATTCGTAACAAACCACACTTGGGTTGGTGACACCCGTGCGACCTTGACTTCTCCTGCTGGTACAACGGTTGTAATCTACGACCGCCCAGGTATCCCGCTTCCAGGTGGCTTAGGCTGCGCTGGCGATGGACTTGATTGTTTCTTCGACGATGAGGCTGCCACGCCTTATGCAACATTTGAAGCTACTTGCGGCAACAACCCTGCAATTGCGGGCTCATTCAAGCCTTTTGCATTGCTTTCTGCTTTCGACGGCCAGAATGCTGGCGGCACTTGGGTGTTGTCTGTTCAAGACCTTGTTGGTGGCGACGGCGGCCCGGTTAGCTCGGCTACCATCAGCATTGCCCTGACAGGCGGCGCTGGTTTCCCGAACGGTTTGCAAGCGCCTTGCGTTCAGTCGCTTGGTGGAAACCAGTACCTTGTTCCTGCTGGCTGCGGTACGCCCGTTATGGATGCCTGCTCAAACGTAACCCTGTCTTACAATGACACAGAGTTGCCACAGGACTGCGCTTCTGGCTTGACGGTACTCGTCAACCGTAAATGGACAGCAAGAGATGCATCTGGTAATACTTCCACTTGCATTCAGCCAATCGAATTGTTCCGTCCAACGTTGAACGACATTGTACTGCCAGTTGACTACGACGACATCGACGCTCCTGCGTTCCAATGCACAGACAACGCATACCCGACCCCGCAGTGGATTGAGAACCAAGGCCTTCAGGGCTTCCCGTATGTATTTGGTGTTCCGATAGGCTGTAGCATCAACTGGAACTACACAGACGTGTTGATTCCTGTATGCGACGGCACTTACAAAATCGCCCGTGATTGGACGATCATCGATTGGTGTATCGGAACTGGATTTACCTACACACAAATCATCAAGGTGTTGGACACACAAGGTCCAACCATCGCTTGCCCAGCAAACATGACGGTATCTGTTGATGCCTTCCAATGCTGCGCATTCGTGAACCTTCCAGACGTTATCATTTCAGACAACTGCTCGCGGATCAACAACATCAGCGGTATGGTCGTAACGTTCGACCCATTCACGGGCGTACAGACAGGCATGCACACCTTTGGTGGCAGCTTGACTGACTTCCCAGGCAACAACCACTGGACACCAGATACACTGGCTGCATTTGGCTGGACACCATGTCTGCCACAAGGCACGCACACGGTGACGTACATGGCACAAGACGACTGTGGCAACACGTCTTCTTGCACATTCCGCCTGACGGTACGTGATTACGTACCACCAGTTGCTGCTTGCGACGAGACAACAACAATAGCGATCGGCGTAGACGATCCATTTGACTGCTACGGCCCAGTAGGCCCGAACGGTGTTCC
>Ga0209390_10001101_pt1 | contig 53436 bp, 53 predicted proteins | sample BON01_FD_187212 | JGI IMG/M metagenome (GOLD analysis project Ga0209390, IMG submission 187212) | Freshwater microbial communities from Lake Bonney liftoff mats and glacier meltwater in Antarctica - BON-01 (SPAdes) (version 2) | ecosystem: Environmental > Aquatic > Freshwater > Ice > Glacier...
ACCAGGTGGTTAGCGGTGTTTAGTCCCATTCCAAATCTGGATCACAGATTGCGTGAAGTGCTGATGGCCGTAAGAATTCGAGACAATATGGCACTCGTGGGAAAATCCCAGTTTTTGGGACAGGCTCTAAGTAGCCTCCTCGCTTGATCCATCCAGCTCCTATTTTAAACCCTCTAGTCTTCCTCGGCCACCCCGGGCATGAGCTGAGGATTCTCGGTTGGCTCGGGAAAGTTCGTCCACCCGTTTGGGTGATGACAGACGGGTCAGGCTCAACTGGCAGACCTAGAACCGAACGCTCTCGCGCCGTCCTAGAAAAAACCGGTTGCGCCATCGGTCCGATGTTTGGTCGTTACTCCGATCGAGTAATCCACGACGCGTTATTGAACGGTGATACCGCGTTCTTCTTACGTTTGACCGCCGAGCTGGTCGCTGCAATCCGGTCCGGCGAACACGACGGTGTGATCTATGACGGTGCGGAAGGCTATAATCCTTCGCACGATCTGGTGAACATGATGGCAGTCGCCGCAACCAAACGGACCGGAGTTCCTCTTTATGATTTCCCCCTCGTCGGTGATCCCAACGGCCCCCTCGAGCGTCGAACCGAGCGTTCAATTCTTTATCAACTGAATGACGACGAGCTAGCGGAAAAAGTCCAAACCGCCATCAATTATGCCCAATCTGTCGGCGCGACGCTGCTCGAGGAAGTGAAGGACTCTCTGGCAAAATTCACCCCCGAACTATTCCGCCGAGAACGCTTGTTGCCCGTCGAAATTTCGGACTACGAACAGAGGTTCGAATCGTCCAAACCCTACTATGAACTCAGAGGTGAAGAGCGTTTAGCATCGGGTCACTATTCCTCCGTGATTCGCCTGAAAGAGCACTTGGCGCCCATTGTTCGCGCGCTCCAGCATAACCAATCGACTACCGGGTGAGACGTATCGCGGTGAAGCAAGAGCACGGCACCAAGGCGATGCGGATACTCATTACCAACAACACTTTCGACCTTCGCGCCGGCACGGAACTATTCTGTCGCGATTTCGTATTAGCCCTTAAAAAGCGCGGACATCAAGTGGTGCTCTATAGTAGTCACGTCGGAAACTCTGGCACCGACTTCAGAAAACTGGGTCTTCGGGTTATTTCTGACTGAGAGGAACTCGATTTCGAACCTCAGGTGGTGCACGGGCATCACCATCTCGATGCCATGACTGCCCTGTTGAGATTTCCCCGAGTGCCCGCGCTGCTCGTGTGCCACGGGGCGAATGATTGGTTGGAAGAACCGGTTCGGTTTCCGAGTATTCAACGCTATGTTGCGGTGGACGACCCAACCCATGATCGTTTGTTACAAAGCGGAATTCCTCCGGATTCAATCGACATACTCCGCACCGCCGTGGATCTAGAGCGCTTCCCGTTAAGAGAAAATTGGTCGCAGCGGCCCCAAAAGGCTTTGCTCTTCAGTAACTACCTTTGGAATGATTCGGATCTTCGAATTTTCCGTGAAGGATGTCGCCTGGCAGGCATCGACACCCTCGATGTGATCGGAACCGGCATGGCCACCGAAAAACGCGCACCCGAAAAGATCTTGGCTCAATACGACATCGTTTTCGCCAAAGGCCGGTCCGCCCACGAAGCCGTCGCAACCGGAGCAGCCGTAATTCTGACCGATTGCCGTAAAATTGCCGGCATGCTCACCGCCAAAAATCATGACGTGTGGCGGCCGCTCAACCTCGGATTTAAAACTCTCACTCACACCGCTACCCCCAAAGCGCTCAAACGCGCGATTGAAAACTACGATGTTTCCGACGTGAAGATCGTGGCGAAAAGGCTGCGCAGTGAGGGTTCGATCGATCAAGCCACGGATACGTTAACCCGCATCTACGAAAGCGTTTTATCCACTGGTGGAGAACGAATCCCCCTCATCCCCGAAATCGAATTTCAGCAAGCCGCCTCGGCCTACCAGCATAAAATCACCCAATATTTTAAGAAACATAAACTGACCGCCCCGTTGGAGCGGTTCGTTTGGGTCACGTCTCGGAAGATTTATACCGGGCTCATAAAGCTGCTTGGTCGGAAATAACCCCTCACTGTCGGATGTTAAACGGAGAGAAAATCGCGCACTGCCGCAGCAACTTGTTCGCGCGGCACCTCAACTTCCTCGCGCTGGCCTAGATCGCGTAGTTTCACGACACCTTTAGCCAATTCATCACCACCATAAATGAGCGCAATGCGCGCGCCAGATTCGGTGGCATTTTTGAACTGCTTACCAAATCCCAAATCTTTCATCGGGTAATCAACCCGGTAGCCGGCTTCGCGCAGGGTCGCAATGTCTCCGAAAGCCACCAGACGTTCTTCGGCTCCACCTACCACCACGTAGACGTCCGGTTTCGACGCCACTTGGGGCAAGAGTCCCCGCTCCCTCAGCAGCAACTCCATCGTCATATCGCCGATCGCAAATCCCACGGCCGGGAGTTCCGGACCGCCGAGCTTCTTCACCAGATCGTCATAACGCCCCCCCCCCGCGAGCGCCCGCAAGTCACCCTTCCGGTCAAATGCCTCGAACACAAATCCGGTGTAGTAAGCGAGTCCCCGCACGACCCCGAGATCCACACTCACAAAGTCACCCAATCCCATTGCCTCAAGACCGCCTAAGACTTGGCGCCAATCGGCGAGACGGTGGGTGAGCCGTTCGTTGTCTAATTCCGCCACCAAAGCCTCCAGGTCAGGGAGCGACTTGATCGCGAGCATGCGTTGCACCGCCGTCTTTAAATCCATCGACATCTCGCCATGGACTTTGGTGTAAATTTCGAATGCGTCCTCGCCAAGTCGTTCGAACTTGTCGATCGCCCCCAACATGCCCCGCACTTGCTCATCGCCCAAACCGAGGGCTTCGAGATAATAAAACCACAGATTACGATCACTCAGGCGCACGTAAAAGTCATCCGCCGCGAGACCGAGACCGCGCAGGCATTGGATAAGCAAACTGATGAGTTCAATTTCCGCTTCCGGACCGGACTCTCCGAAGATGTCGGCGTTAAATTGAGCAAAACAACGTCCCCGCCCTTTCTGCATGCGCTCGTAACGAAAGAAATCAGCAATACTAAACCACTTGATTGGACGTTTTAACGCATTGGCTTTGGCTCCGACCATACGACAAACGGTCGGGGTCATCTCCGGACGCAGCGCGACTTCACGACCACCTTTATCCATGAAACTAAACAACTGCGCTTCGATCTCGTCACCCGACTTGGCCTTGTAGAGATCGAGCGATTCGAGGACGGGCGCATCGTATTCCTGAAAACCATAGGCGTGGGCCGACTGTCGCCATTGACGAAAAAGATGGGTGCGAGGAGCCAAATCCTCCGGATAGAAGTCGCGGAAACCTGGCAGTGATTTGAACGTGGCCATAAGAGAGCCCGACGTTGGCTTCGTCTCTCCCCGTTCGCCAATCGAAAAATGCTCGTCAGTTTCAAGCACACGAAAAAGCCGAACCAATTCGGTCCGGCTTTTCGAAATAATGAACCCTCCTCGGGGCAAGTCCCGAGGCGTCACGTAGAGGCTCTTCGCGCCGATCTCAGCGGGCGGCAACCATAGAAGCGCAGCAGAGTGCGGAGTAGTGGTGGAGTCCCAAACAAAAGAGTCGGGTTTGCCGACTTAATTGATCGTTTCGATATCCAAATTCTTCAGCTTTTGCTTCAAAATTTTACCGGATTTAAACTTCACCACTGCGCGTTCAGGAATGACGACTTCAGCGGCGGGTTTGTTCGGGTTACGTCCAATACGGGACTTGCGACGTTGAACTTCCAAAACGCCAAAATTGCGCAACTCCACGTTGCGTCCTTCAGCGAGGGCGTTCATGATTGTGTCCAGAGTCATTTGGACGGTCGCAACAACTTCCTTCTGCGGAAAGCCTGACTTCTCGTAGATCTGTAGAACTATTTCGCGTTTGGTTAGGTTAGGGAGATTCGATGGCATGAGCTTTTTTTTTTCGAAACGGCGGTTATTGAGTAGATTAAATGTTTTCAGAAGTCTCCAAACGTCAATCTTTTAGGTTAGTTATTATTGCAAATTATGAGTGAAAAGCCCCCTCAAGACCCATTCGATCAACTTCCCAAACAGATGCGGGACCTACTCAGAGGCTCGCCCTTTACTGCGTCATTCAACACCAAACAAGACGCTGGAAATTCATCAAACACCTCTACTCCAACTGATTACGTTGTTCCTGAACATGAGGAAATTCTCGAAAAAATCAGAAGTTTTAGCCTACGACCTCGTGAGATTAGAGACCATCTCGACCGCTTCGTCATTCAACAACAAGAGGCGAAAAAGGTGCTCTCGGTCGCAATTTGCGACCATTACAATCACGTCCGTCGGTGCCTCGAAGACCCTTCCCTCAAGGAACGGGATTACGCAAAACAGAACATTCTTCTGCTCGGTCCGACGGGAGTCGGTAAAACCTACCTCATGCGCTGCATCGCGCGCATGATCGGCGTGCCCTTCGTTCGAGCCGATGCGACCAAATTTTCCGAAACCGGCTACGTGGGTGGCGATGTCGAGGACCTCGTGCGCGATCTGGTGAAAGCGGCTAACGGTGATGTGGATCTCGCGCAATACGGCATCATCTATATCGATGAGATCGACAAAATCGCCCAAAGCTCCGGCGGCGCGGGCACCAGGGATGTGTCCGGGCGGGGGGTTCAGATCAATCTGCTCAAACTCATGGAGGAGACCGACGTGTCCCTGACCGGTCAAAACGACATGGCGTCCCAAATGCAGGCAATGATGGAAATGCAGCGCGGCGGCAAACCGCGTAAGAAAACGATCAACACGCGACACATCCTGTTCATTGTCAGTGGCGCTTTTAGCAAACTTGCCTCGACCGTGAAGAAGCGCGTGCAAAGCACTCAAATCGGGTTTGGCGCCGCCGCCCAGAAATCGGGGGCCCCCGACTCCGACTTCCTCCGGCACGCCCAATCTCGCGATATTATCGAATACGGAATGGAACCAGAGTTCGTCGGTCGACTCCCTGTCCGAGTAGCGTGCCAATCACTCGCGGCCAATGATCTGGAGAAAATTCTGCTCACCAGTGAGGGGAGTATTCTTCAGCAGTATCGGGCTGATTTTGCCGGCTACAAAATCGATTTCGAAATCACCCCGGATGCCGTGACCGAAGTGGCGCAGCGGGCCCATGAGGAAAGCACCGGCGCTCGCGGGTTGATGACCGTGCTCGAACAGGTCTTTCGTAATTTCAAATTCGAACTGCCCTCGACCGCGATATTATCCTTCAAAATCGATGCCGCTGCGGTAACCGATCCATCCACCGCGTTGCGTCGATTACTGGAGGCCAATGCGACGGATCAACGGGATGTCTTGCGCGCCGAGGTTCAGTCGTTTGCCGATCGATTCCAAGAAACCTATGGATTCAAACTCGAATTCGACGAAGGCGCCATCACCGCGCTCATTGAACAAAGCCTGAACACGGACAAAACGATCCGAGCGCTCTGCGAAGAACGATTCCACAACTTCCACCACGGACTCACCCTTCTCTCCGATAGCAGTCCACAAAATAACTTCAAGATTACGGCCGAGGTCGTCCAGAACCCGGAAAAGGCGCTTTCCCAGTGGGTAGTGGAAAGGTTTCGCGACAAGCCCGCTGCAGACAGGCAATCCCCGCAGTAACTTCTGCCCTTGCGCGCCATCACCCCGCCGTGCCGAGTAGATGACTCCCGCTTCCATGCCAGATCCTCTTGCCGTCAATTCCATGTTCGCTCGCATCGCGGGCCGCTACGACTTCGCCAATCGCCTGTTGAGTGGAGGCGTGGATATTTGGTGGAGACGCCAGTTGATTCGAGCGGTCGCAGCTCACCAACCCAAAGACATTTTGGACCTCGCTACCGGCAGTGGTGACGTGGCGTTCGATTTGGCTGCGCGAGTGCCTCCAGAGGTCAACATCATCGGGATGGACTTCTGTCGGCCCATGCTCGAGGAGGCGAAGATTAAACAAGCTGCCCGACTCGCTTGCCAGAATATCAGCTTCGTCGAAGGCGACGGCCTCAATCTCCCCCTTGAAGCCCATTGCATCGATGCCGCGACCATCTCATTCGGCCTGCGTAATATGGCCGACCGGCATCGCTGCTTGCAGGAGCTAGCACGGGTATTGCGCCCGGGCGGGCGTCTGTGGGTGCTGGAGTTTTCACAACCTTACGGTTGGTTCCGCCCCATCTACTACGCCTACCTCCGCTGTCTACTGCCAACCATTGCGAGTTTGGCCACCGGTGACAAAAGCGCCTACGACTATCTCTGCGGCTCGATTAGCGAATTTCCCGACCACCAAGGAATCACCGCCGAGATGGCAGCTGCGGGGTTTTCAAATGTAACCGCAAGACGCCTGACCGGAGGCATCGTAGCGCTTCACGAGGGCGTTAAAGCTTAACCTGACCGGCTCAATTAAAAGACTTTCCGCAACCACAGGTGCTCTCGGCATTCGGATTCTGAATTTCGAAACCCTTCCCCTGCAGACCATCGTCAAAATCGATGCTGGAGCCATCGAGATAGGCGAAACTAGCGGGATCAACCACGAATCGAACCCCCGCGCTCTCTAAATCTTCATCATCAGCCTTTGGGCCGTCAAAAGACATCCCATATTGGAAACCAGAGCATCCGCCCGTCTCCACGAGCACCCGCAACACTTGGTCAGCCTCGGCGGAGTCCGCGCGCATAGTTTCAATTTGACGAGCTGCTCGATCGGTCAACGTAATCATACCCCAGCGTGTGAGCGCAGAGGCGTCTGTCAAATGTAGGATGAACCACAATTCGCTCAAACCTGTAGCAGGTTTCGTGCTAGAACCCTTTTAGCATCTTGCCACTCCCTCCACTCTGAGCTTCAGTGAACCTGTGAGTGAACTGAAACATCTGGCAAACGAAGTCCCCTACGAAATGGTCCGCCAAGTTGCGGAAGGTGGCATGGGCAAAGTTTACGAAGCCTATCAACATGGAGCCGGCCAGTTTCGTAAGACTGTCGCAGTGAAGGTGATTCGAGAAGAATATTACGCCATTCCCGAGTTTCAGAAAAACTTTATCGGCGAGGCTCGCCTCGTGGCCGACCTCATTCACACTAACATCGTTCAAACCTATCATCTCGGCCAATCCGATGGTCAGTACTTTATGGTGATGGAATTTGTAAACGGAGTGAATCTCGAGCAGTTCATGGATCGCCACCGGGAATTGAATCGCCAAGTCCCGATAGATATCGCGGCCTTCATCATCTCCCGCATCGCTCGCGGGCTCGCGTATGCGCACCAGCGCTGCGATGACACCGGCCGTTCGCTCGGCATCGTTCACCGAGATGTTGGCCCCAAAAACATCATGCTCGCCTACGAGGGTGACGTAAAACTCACGGACTTCGGCATCGCGAAGGCCCTCGACCTCATGTATAATGAGGAAGGCAAAGTCATCGCGGGCAAAGATGAATACCTGTCGCCCGAACAAGCCAGTTACGCCGTGACCGATGCCCGGGCGGATTTGTTTCCTCTCGGTATTGTTCTCACCGAAGTGCTCCTCGGTAAAAATCTATTTCGAGCCCCCGATCGTTTGGATTCGCGTCGCAATATTCTCAAAATGGATATTCCGCAATTTTCCACGCTGCGGGCAGATATTGACCCTAAACTTGAGGTCATCATTCAAAAAGCACTTACCCGCGATCGGGATCAACGCTACCAAAGCGCATTCGAAATGCTGACGGACTTGGAAGTGTATCTTTATTCGGACGGCTATGGCCCCACCAACGAGAAACTGGGCGTCTACTTGAAGGACCTCATGGGATACGCCCCTCCCGGTTCGATTCCCACCGTACCCGTTCCCCCGATACCCCCCTTGCAATAACCGTTGGATAGGTAACGTATCGATTATGGCCGGCCCCGGATTTTCTCAAAGCTTAAGCCAGCGACAAACCCAGTCGCTGGTCCTCGCACCCCAGTTGCGACATTCCCTCAAGATCCTCCAAGTAGCGGCTTTGGATCTTCGAACGGTGATTCAGGAAGAACTGCAAACGAATCCGACTCTTGAGGAACTGCCCATGGAGGGAGTGAGCATTGATCGTGAATCCGCGGCCGAACACGAGGAATCGGACGTCGAAGATCATCGTACTAAATCCGACGAACTTGATTTCTCCAAAGAATTCGAAATTCTCACCAAGTTGGATCAGGACTGGCGCGACCACATGGCCAACGCCGGAGACAATCAGCCTCAAACGAGCGAAGACGCCGAGCGCCGCGAACACTTTTTCGATTCGCTGGTGAGCGAGACTTCGCTCCAAGAGCACCTCATGAGTCAGGCTGAAATGGCCGATGTCGACTCCGCCACCGTCGCAGCCATGCGGCATCTAGTCGGCAGCCTCGATGATCGTGGATTCGTAACTCAATCAGTTTCAGATATCGCCCTCCAGACCGGAATCCCACTCGAATCTGTGCAAGTCGCGCAAGCCCTCCTCAAAACGTTTGATCCCACCGGCATCGGCGCGGAAACCCTGAGGGAGTGCCTCTTGATTCAACTCGAGCATAAAGGTCGAGGAGACTCCCTGCCCGCTCGCATCGTGCGCGACTATTTCGAGCTCCTTATTCGTCGTCGCATCCCCGACCTCGCGCGCAAGGCCAGCGCATCACTCGAAGATGTTCAACTCGCGGTGGAGGAAATCGGCACCCTCGACCCCGCTCCCGGTCGACGTTTTGCCGATGATAGCAATCGCGTCGTCGTGCCTGACGTCACCGTGGAGAAAGACGAAAACGAGTGGAAGATTTCCCTCAACAACGATTACATCCCGCGTCTCCGAATTTCCAATACATACAAGGAAATGATCGCGAAAGGCTCGCTGAATCGCGAAGAGCGCGAATACGTGCGCGAACGGATGCGCTCCGGCCGCTTCCTCATCAACTCGATCGAACAAAGACAGCAAACGATCGAACGGATCACGCGGGAAATTATTAAAGCCCAGGTAGCCTTTTTTGAAAAAGGCGTATCGAAACTCCGTCCCCTCACGATGACGCAAATCGCAGATGTTGTCGGCGTGCACGAAACCACCGTAAGCCGAGCAATCGCCAACAAGTATATCCAAACCCCCCACGGGGTTTTCGAGTTTAAGTATTTCTTCACCCCTGGCTACAAATCCAATGGCGGGGACGCCGTGTCCAATACCAGTGTGAAAGAGATGATCAATGAACTCATTGCGCTGGAAAATCGGGCGAAACCACACAGCGACCAAGAACTCGTGGTGAAACTGATGGAAAAGGGCATCCAAATCGCTCGCCGCACCGTCGCCAAATACCGAGAAGAACTCGGGATTCTCCCCAGTAATCTCCGACGAGAATACAACTAATAAACTCCGCTTGCTAAAATGCGGTCATCACCCCCTTGCCGCGTGAAACCGTCTCTCACCTTCCCCTGTTCATGAAAACCATTACCCTACTGCTGCTTGCCAGTTTGGCCAGCGCTTCCGTCGTTCCGGTCCCTCCATCCGTCGTGCCTGAAAGACTAGATGGCGTAACGCCGCGCAACGTAGTCTTTATTTTATCGGATGATCATCGCTATGACGCGATGAGTTTCATGGGCCACCCTCTCGCAATCACCCCCCAGATGGACAAACTCGCCGCCGAAGGAGTTCATCTCAAGAATGCCTTGGTCACCACCTCGCTTTGTTCCCCCAGTCGTGCCTCCATCCTCACGGGACTCTACACCTTCCGTCACCGCGTCATCGACAACCAACGGGCCGTGCCCGCCGGCACCTTGTATTTCCCTGAATATCTCCAGCAAGCGGGCTATGCTACCGCCTACGTTGGTAAGTGGCACATGGGTTCTCACGATGATGCCCCCCGCCCGGGATTCGACCACTGGGTGAGCTTCCAAGGCCAAGGCCAATACCTTCCCACCGGCAATACCCTCAACGTCGATGGCAAAGATGTGCTCCAAAAAGGCTATATCACCACTGAACTCACCGACTACGCGGTTGATTGGCTCGAGACCCAACGCGACGCAAAGAAACCGTTCTTCCTCTACCTTTCGCACAAAGCGGTGCACGCCAACTTCACCCCCGAACCAAAGTATGAAGACTCTTTGGCCGATCGACCCTTTGTGCGCCCCGCGACCGAAGCGGACACCGATGCCAACTACGCCCACAAACCACGGTGGCTCCGTGATCAACGTAACAGTTGGCACGGCGTGGATTTCCCCTATCACAGCGAACTGGATATCGAACAATACTACAAACGCTACTGCGAGTCCTTGCGTAGCGTAGATGACAGTATTGGTCGGGTAATGGCCCAACTCGAAGCCATGGGCATCGCCGATGAAACCTTGGTTATTTACATGGGAGACAATGGATTCATGTTTGGTGAGCATGGTCTCATCGACAAACGCGTCGCCTACGAAACCTCCATTCGCGTTCCGATGCTCATGCGCTGCCCCGAACTATTTGCCGGTAATACCGTGGTTGAGCAAGTCGTCGCCAACATCGATATCGCCCCGACCGTGATGAATGCCATGGGCCTGAAGAAACCAGCGCACATGGACGGCCTTAACTTTACGCCGCTCGCGCAGGGGAAAGACATCCCTTGGCGAAACTACTTCCTTTACGTTTATTATTGGGAGAAAAATTTCCCGCAATCACCCACGGTTTTCGCGATTAGAGGCGATCGCTACAAATACATTTCTTACTACGGCCTATGGGATGTCGATGAACTCTACGACCTACAGAACGACCCCGAAGAAACCACGAATCTCCTCTACCAAGAGGGCTACAAAAAGATTGGCGACGACTTGGAGCAAAAACTCTACGCGATGATGCATGATTTAGGCGGTATGGAAGTTCCGCTCAACCCTCCGTCCGGCGATTCGCAAAACAAGCGCCTGGAAACCCGTCACGGTCGCAACGCCTCCGACTTCCCCGCTCCCATCGTGGTTGATCAACCGATCAACTTTAACGCCAACTAAACTGCGCTCGAATTCCGCCTGGGAGCGGCCAAAGCCAATCCGGGCGCGATCGCCAGGTCCTCCAAGGAACGGGTCTCTACCTTCGGATCCGCCCACGCCGCGAAAGCGATCATGCCGGCGTTGTCGCCCGTATGCTTCGGTTCGGCCGCTAGAAATTGAAGATGACGACTCGTCGCGAGTTGCTGCATGGTGCGGCGCAACAGCCGATTGTTCGCCACTCCGCCCGAGAGCCCGATACTGCGAAACTCTCCCGTGGGTAAGGCGAAACGAGTTTTCCGCTGGAGAGCATCAATCACCGCCTGCTGGTAACTCGCGCACAGGTCCGTCATGCGCGATTCAATCTCCGCCACCGACATTTTTTCGAGTTGGTAACGCAGGGCTGTTTTCAGCCCTGAAAAACTAAAGTCCAAATTTGATTTGGCCCCTATTCCGCGCGGAAAATCATAAGCTGAAGGGCTGCCCTCTTCGGCCAGTTTTTCCACTAACGGACCGCCCGGATACCCTAGCCCCAACAGCTTGGCTCCCTTGTCGAGAGCCTCTCCTGCCGCGTCATCTCGGGTTGAAGAAATAAGGGTAATTTCTCGCGCCTCATCCATCCGAAATAAGAGCGTATTTCCCCCCGACACAATTAAACCCAAATGCGGTAGGAGTGCCTTAATTCTGGAGTCAAAATCCGCCGGCGCTTCGCGGTGCAAATTCACAAACGGGGAAAAGGCATGGCCCCTCAAATGGTTCACGCCCACCAACGGCACATCCCACGCCAAGGCCATCGATTTCGCTGCCGTCGTGCCAATAGCCAGACAACCCGCGAGCCCCGGACCATAAGTCACCGCGACTCGAGACACCGCCCGGAGATCGTGGGACTCCTGCAGCACCTTCAACATCGGTCCGATCGTGCGTAAATGTTCTCGGGTCGCCAAATCAGGCACGACTCCACCGTAATTTTCATGCATCGCCATCTGGCTATGCACCCACTCCCCCACCAAACCTTGGGCGGGGTCAAACAGCGCCAACGCGCTCTCATCGCAAGAGCTCTCCACCGCCAGAATCATCGCGCTGCACTCTTTCTTCGATCACTCATCAACGTCGCCTCTAAAATCGCTAAGGCTGCCTCCAGCTGCCGATCCGCGACCGGCTGCATATCGAAACGTTTTTCAAATTCATCCGGATCCGTAATATCACTCCGAATACGTTGCAGCGCGACATTCCGGTCCTCTTCCGGCGTCATGATGACTTCGACTTGAGGGTCCACTCCCCGCTCGTGAATAGTCACTCCACTCGGCGTGTAATAGCGCGCCGTGGTGAGGCGCATCGCTTCGCCGTCCCGCAGGCGGAAGAGACTTTGCACCGACCCCTTGCCAAAGGACCGCTCTCCCACGATCACCGCTTTGCCGGTATCTTTAAGCGATCCGGCCATGATCTCGGCCGCACTCGCGCTACCTGAATTAATCAGCACCGCGATTGGCCAGACCTTGGGCGCGAATTTGCCTTGAGCCAAAAACTCCTCCCTATTGCGGATTCCACGACCTTCGGTGTAGACGAGAAGTTCTCCTTTTCCGAAGAAAGGTTCGAGGGCATCTACGACCGAACTCAACAACCCGCCGGGGTTGTTTCGAACGTCTAAGATCAAGGCTCGCATTCCCTCCGATTCCAGCCGGTTCAGCGCCACCTTGAACTCCTCGGCGGTCGGCTCTGAGAACTGAGTAAGTCGTAAGTAGCCGATCCCGTCTTTAATCATCGCAACATCAGTCACACTTTCTACCCGGATTTTTTCCCGAATGATCGTCAATTCGATCTGCGCTTCGGTTCCCTTCCGTTCAAAAGTCACGTCCACCGGTGTGCCGGGCCTACCTCGCATCAGATCAACCACGCGATCCAATGTTTCGCCCCGCATCGATTCGCCATTCACGCCCACCACTTTGTCCCCTCGTAGAATGCCTGCCCGTTCCCCGGGAGTGCCCGAGATAGGAGAAATCACCACCACCTGACCATCGCGCCGCTCGATCTGCACCCCAATTCCCCCAAATTCACTATCGAGGTCCTCCTGCAGATGGGCATAATCATCCGCCCGCATGTAATCAGAATGGGGATCGAGCTGTTTCAACATTCCCTTCAAGGCGGATGCCGTTAGATCATCTGGCTGCGTAAGTTCCCGATCCACATAATGTTTCTCGACCAACGCCAGCACCTCCGCGATGTACGCCGCCGATTCATCGACCTCCCTGTTCTGTCCCAAACCCAACATGCTGGAGAGCTGCACCAAGCCCAACGCGAGTAAACTTCCCGCGATCATTCCGAGCAAAATGGTCAAAAAGCGTTTGAGCATCTTCGGGACTGTGCTCAAAGCATCGCACTTGTAAATGGGTTCATCGCGTTCTTCCTCCCTAAATCCGATTTTTGTCGCCGCATTTACCGATGCGGCAGACTCAACCGGTTTTGTCTCTTTCGAGCAGTTCATGCAAATCGCGCTTTATCAGCCCGAGCTGGGTTACTACTGCCGGGATCGAACCCGCATCGGGCGAAGTGAGAACACCGACTTTTTTACGGCTTCATCCCTCGGGCCGGTCTTTGGCGAATTGGTTCTCGCCTCTGTCCTCCGGCAATTCGCCGAACGCGCCGAAGACCCATCCCGCGCGACCTTCGTAGAAATTGGCGCGGAAATGGGCAAAACCGTGCTGGATGAATTAGATCATCCGTTCCGAACGGTGCGCTCGGTATCGGTCGGACAATCCATGGATTTATCCGGCCCGTGCATCGTATTCTCCAACGAACTCTTTGACGCCCAGCCCTGCGCTCGCTTCGAGAGCTGTCCCGAGGGGTGGTTGGAACTAGGCGCTCGTCTTATCGGTGATCAATTGATCGAAGCGAAACGACCAATCCAACAGCCCCCTGCCGTCGAACTCCCGCCCAATTCACCTAGCGGGTACCATCTCGACTTGCCTCTCCATTCCACCGAACTCGCCCAGAGGATCGCGAGCGCCGATTGGTTCGGGCTCTTTTGCGCTTTCGATTATGGCAAAACTTGGTCCGAACTCAGCACCGCATGTCCCCAAGGCACGGTGCGAGCCTACCATCAACATCGGCAGTCAAACGACTTGCTCGCTCAGCCCGGCCAACAAGACCTTACCTGCCATATTTGTTGGGACTGGATTACGGAAACCCTGCAAAAAAACGGGTTTTCTACCGATCCGGTACTCTCCCAGGAAGCGTTCTTCGTTCGGCAAGCCTCCACCGCTCTCCAAAAAATTATGGCCGCCGAAGCCCATCATATGTCGCCCCGGAAAGCAGGACTTATGCAACTGCTTCATCCATCTGCACTTGGTCGGAAATTTCAGGCTCTGACCGCCTGGCGCGCAGAGAGTTGAGATTCCCCTTGCTTTAGGTCGTTCCGATTCCTTAATTCTCACTCTTTTAACTGAAGAAAAGCCATGTCTCGAATTTGTGCCATCACCGGAAAACGTCCCACCACGGGTAGTATCATTCACCGCAAAGGTGTCGCTAAGAAGAGCGGCGGCATCGGCACGCACGTGACCAAGGTCACGAAGCGTAAATTTTGCCCCAACACGCAACGGATTCGTGTCAAGCTGCCCAACGGCACCATAAAACGCCTATGGGTGTCGGTGAAGGCGATCAAAGCCGGACTCGTTCAGAAGGTCTGATCCCCCCAGCTCGCAGCTTCCCCACTCTTTCAAACCGTCACTCGATGTGGCGGTTTTTTTTGTCTCCCCAACGACGACTGCACTGACGCCAGTAGACGGTATGGTGAGGAATGAAGAGGTTAACCGAGGATGTCTGAGGCCATCGTGTCGCCTCCCACCGGCCATCCTCCACCGGATCTCATATTGTCCCTCTATCAAAACCCGCGAGGCCCTGCCATTCGTCGAGTGGCTATGGCCGGGCTAATCCTACCCTCGGTCGTCATTCGCACTCTGGCGACAACGACCTTTTCGCGCCTCCAACCAAGGAGCTATCCGGCCCGAACTGCAACTGGATGTGACGACAATGACTGGCTTCGCACTCATTCACCGGACTTGTCGGCTATTCGGGCGCTTCCCTCTCCCGCCGCGATGTGACTCGCCTTGAGTTGTGACCCCAAAGCAACCGGGCACTCGCTCGCACCGCGGGACTGATCAGCGAAAACACGCATTGGATTCCTTGGCACGATTTTCGCGCAAATCGGACCGTAATCCCTTCGCATGACCAAGATCCTAATTTACATGTTCACTTCCGCTCGGGCCAGCGGTTGACATTCGAGGTCCCCAACCTGGGGAAGCTCCCCCCTAGTTGGATCGCCTTGCAAAAATTTGTCGAGTTTCGAGCACCGCCCCCAAACTCGGTCCGATCGAAAGTTGGGCCCAAACCAACAACGGAACCAACGGAACTCCCGGGGGAGAACCGACTCGCCACGGGCCGGGCATAGTCGCGATTCCCCTAGACTTTGCGAAACACGATCGCGGCATTCTGGCCGCCAAATCCGAGATTATTACTTAAAACCGTCTCAACCTTTGCTTCCCGGGCGACGTTCGGCACGTAATCTAAATCGCAATCCGGGTCTAGTTCATTCAGATTAATGGTGGGCGCGATGATCTGGTGCTGCAGCGTCTTCAAACACGCGATGCCCTCAATTCCACCTGCGGCTCCCAATAAATGCCCGGTCATCGACTTCGTCGAAGATATGGGCAACGTCTTAGCCCGGTCGCCGAACAAGCGCTTGATCGCCATGGTTTCGAACTTGTCGTTGTAGGGCGTGGAGGTGCCGTGGGCGTTGATATAATCAACCTGATCAGTGGAAACTCCCGCACTCCGCAATGCTCGGGTCATTGCCATCCCCAGCCCTTTTCCTTCCGGATCCGGCATCGTAATATGGTAGGCATCGGCCGTCGCGGCATATCCCGCGACCTCACCGTAGATCCTGGCTCCACGCGCTTTGGCATGGTCGAGCGCCTCGAGCACCAGCACGCCGGCTCCCTCACCCATCACAAATCCGTCCCGACCTTGAGAAAATGGCCGGCTAGCAGTTTGAGGATCATCATTGCGCGTGCTCATCGCCTTCATCGAACAGAAACTCGCGTAAGCAAAAGGCGTGACCGCCGCTTCGGCACCGCCCGCGATCATCACCCGCGCATCGCCCCGCCGGATCATGTGCATCGCTTCACCCAAAGCATGCGTCGCCGTCGCACAGGCCGAAACGATGCCAAAGTTTGGCCCCCGCACTCCGTAATGAATCGCAATCAGGCCGGAGCAAATATTGCCAATCAAGGCCGGAATAGTAAAAGGAGAGACGCGCCGAGGCCCGCCGTCGACCAGTCGTCGAAGCTGCTGCTCATAAGTCAACATACCCCCGATACCCGATCCCACCAGCACGCCAATTTCGTCTGGATCCTCTTTATCGAGATCCAGTCCGGAATCGGTCACCGCCTGCTTGGCTGCCACAAACCCAAAGTGCGTGTAACGATCATTGCGCCGCGCTTCTTTCGGATCCATGTGCTCCTCCGCCTTCCAATCACGGACCTCGGATCCGATGTGGCAGGCATAGGGCTCAGGATCGAACAGGGAAACCCGGTCGACCCCCGGCCGGCCGGCCACCAAGCTGGACCAAAATGAAACCGGATCGTGGCCAAGGCCGTGAACGGCTCCCATTCCGGTGACCACTACACGTTGTGAATCGGGCAAATCGGACATTGTTTGGAGCAGGGTCTTAGAGCTAACACAAAAAGGGCGCTCCACCTCTGGCTCAAAAGAGAACCGGTAGAACGCCCAGAAATGGATGCAAAGAGCCTAGCTGTTACTCGCTTTGCCCTTGATGTAATCGGTCACCTGACCGACCGTTTGGAGCTTCTCGGCGTCGGATTCGGGGATTTCTCCCTTAATCTCTTCCTTGAATTCCTCTTCGAAGGCCATGATCAGCTCGACAGTGTCGAGTGAGTCGGCACCCAGGTCATCCAGAAACGAAGCTTCTGGTGTGATCTGTTCTTCGTTCACGTTGAGTTGGTTAACGATTATTTCCTTAACTCGTTGTTCGATGGTTTTTTGGTCGGACATTTGGAAGATTTCTAAGTTTTGGAGGCTTCACATCGCCATACCGCCGTCAATGGTAAAAACCTGACCGGTGATATAGGATGATTCATTACTGCAGAGAAAAGTTGTGGCGTTGGCAATATCCGCCGCCTCACCAAATCGACGCATCGGGATAAAGTCTAGAACCCCTTTCTGCATATCTTCACTCAAGTTGGCAGTCATATCGGTCTTAATAAAACCGGGCGCGACGACATTGGCCGTAACATTCCGTTTTGCGAACTCCTTGGCAACCGTCTTGGTAAAACCAATCATACCGGCTTTGGCCGCCGAGTAATTCGCTTGCCCCGCATTGCCCATAATGCCGGACACTGAAGAAATATTAACGATTCGTCCCCAACGATTCCGGCACATCGGCCAGCCAATCGCCTTCGTCCAATGAAAACAGCTGGAAAGATTGGTTTGAATCACCGCATTCCAATCTTCCTCGGACATCCGGGCCAATAGCCCGTCGCGAGTAATCCCAGCGTTATTCACCAAAATATCAATTTTGCCGAACTCCTTGATCAGCGCTTCCGCCGCTGCGATCACCGCCGGGCCGTCCGCGACGTCCACCGCCCGAGCAACCGCCGAACCACCGGCGGCGTTGATGGCGTCAGCGACTCCACCGCAGCTGGCAGGGTTTTTGGAAACACAGATAAGTTTTACACCTTTCGCGGCAAGACTCTCGGCAATGGCTTTGCCAATACCGCGCCCCGCACCGGTGACCAAGGCTGTTCGATCAGTAAACGTCATAGAACACTCAAATTGCAGAATAAGTCCGGTCTGGAGCGAGGAGAAAATCATCTCCCCCACGGACCGACCGATCAATCCTTGGCCGGTGAGAGAGGCGGTTTTTCCAACGCCACCGCATAATCTCTTCCGGCCAGCGGAGGATTCCCCCCCGGACCGTAGCCCGTCAATTCGCTGGTTTTTTCTAGCGGCACAAATTCCGACTTGATCTGGCCTCGGCCCACTTCGAAACGCAAAAATCCGAGCGCATCATCACCATCAGGCCAACGATGACTCCACTGCGGAAAAGCCGTCGCGGGGGCCAGATGGAGTTGCACGCCATCGTGCACGATCTGCCGACGGCAATGAATATGGCCCGAAATGACATGCGTGACGCCCGTCGCCTTCATGACATCCCAGAGGAATCGGCGCTCGGTTCTATTCAGGCCAAAATACCACGCGGCCCGATCTTGTTTTCGATCAATGTCCGGCTCGTCAAAACTGCCGGTGAACAATGCCGGGTGAACGACCCAAACATGATGCGGAGCCGCGGGTTCCTGCGACTGGAGCTCCAACCAGCGGCGCAACGCTCCTTCCTCCGGCAAACCGCTACCCAATTTAAAGGCATCCATGCCCGTGAAACGCACTAGATTTTCGCCGCTACCTCGAACGACCGACCATTCGCTCGGTCCGAAAACCTTCGCGTAACGTCTTAAGTAACCCGAGTTGATCGCGACGGAAGAATCGGGCGACCATTTATTGCCCACCTCATGATTACCGGGGATGACCAAACTTTCGCAGCGCAACCGTGCGAGGTCGTGTTGAATCGACTCCAACTCTTCGACGTGCGTCGCCCCGTCCCGGGTGAGATCTCCTCCCACCAGTAATAACTCCGGATTCAGCGCTATAATTTGGTTTCGCGCCGTCCGCCAATTTTCATTCCACGCCGGCTCAAACCGATAAGAACGGGGTGACCCCACGTGAATATCGGACACATGGATAAACGACCAAGTCTGGTTATTTTCAGGAAGATTCATGCAGATTTTTTAGGATCGTTCGTATACGCCTCTCACTCGAGCACATCTTCAACCCGACTTCTTGGGGTTGAGTTCATCCCCATCACCTCTGCCCCATTTCTGGCCTTGAACCAATCGACTCCTGAATTTTCCGGACTCTCCCCCGCCGACTACTTCGTGGTGGTGTTGTATTTGATCGCCGTGTTCGCCGCGGGTTTCCTCTTCACCAAGAATAACAAAACCGGCAAGGACTTCTTCGTCGGGGGCAATCGCATCCCTTGGTGGGCGGCGGGGGTGTCACTCTACATGTCGACCTTCTCGGCCTGGATGTTCACGGGCGCGGCCAGTTTTGTGTATAACACCGGCTGGTTTGGTCTCTTGTTCTTCGTGGCCAACCCCATCGGGTTTGTGATCGGTTTCCTGTTGTCCGCCGTAAAGTGGCGCCGGGCGCGCATCTCGTCGCCGGTGGAATACGTGGAGGAGCGATACAACCACACCACGCGTCTGGTGATCGGCGTGGTGCTGTGTATCAGCATGCTTTATTGGCCGGGGCAGCACCTCGCAGCCGTCGCCCGTATCTCAGCCCCGGCCCTGTTCCCCGATGTGCCGTGGGCGGTGGATGGTTTGATTATCTTTTTTGGTTTTTTCGTGCTGCTTTACTCGGTAGCCGGAGGCATCTGGGCAGTGAGTATGACCGATGTGCTCCAATTCATCGTGCTGCTCTCGGTTTGCGTGGTCCTACTCATCGTGGTCTTTTTCGGCGAGAACGCCATCTCTCTCACGCAATTGCGGCAAGGGGTGCCGGCCCTGACATTTGAACACCACCTACCCAACGGCGCCTTCTATTCACCTTGGTTCATGATCGGTCTCGTCGCCCAGGCCATCTTCGGCACGGTGGTGGGCGACAAGGCGCAGCGCTTTTTCCTGGTCAAGGACGAAAAGGCGGCCAAACGCACGGGCTATGTGACCATCGCTCTCTACTGCCTCTCCCCTTTCTTGTTCGGTCTGCCGCCGCTGGTGGGCAAGATGCTCTGGCCCGAAGTCAGTCAACTGGCCGCGTTCGCGGGCAGCGCCAAAGCGGATGAGTCTATCTTCATCGCCGTGGTGGTGTATTACCTGCCCGCCGGCATCATCGGCTTGTTCATCGCCGCCATGATCGCCGCATCCATGTCAGCCCTTGATAGTGTATGGAACACGCTTTCCTCCATCGTCTCCATTGACCTCTACAAGGGCCACTTTCGCAAGGAGGCCTCCCAGCAGGAACTACTCTGGGTGGGTCGGTCCGTGGTGGTCTGTCTGGCGTTCGCCGCCATCATCATGGCCGAGATCATTGTGAACAGCTCATGGGGGCTCTTCACCTTCGCCAATATCGTGCTGGGGTTGGTGGGTATTCCCGTGACCGTGCCTCTGATGGTTGGGGTGGTCACGAAGATTCCCTCCACGTGGTCGGCCATCCCCTCGATTCTTAGCGGTATCGCCGTGGCCTCCCTCACCCGATTCGACTTCAACTGGGCTTTGGGGCCACAATACATCTGCGTGGTGATTACATCCTTCTCCACCCTGATGCTTTCCCGGTGGCTGGGAGGGCTCCATAATCGTAGTCGCGGGCACGCCGCCCTAGCCTGTGCAGGGCTGGGCGCGATCGTTTTTGTGTCCCTGGGACTGGTCTCCACCTACTCCATCACCGGCGAAGTTGCCCCCCGCCCCCTTGGTGGTGATGGCAGCATGCTCTGGCTCGGGATCACCGCAGTCGGTCTGGCCGTGCTCAGTTTCCTGTTCACCCCACTTTACGGCCGGGATATCACCGCTTTGCCTTCCCGCACCGCTGAGTTTTACGAGCGCATTAAGCGGCCGGTAGACGTGCTGGCCGAAGTGGGCGAAGACACCGAAGGCGGTCGTCCCAATCGCATCATCGGTTGGAGCGCCATCGGACTCGCCGTGGTACCATTGGTCTTCTTATTGCTCTACCATGGGGCCCACGCCTTTGCCTACCTCACCCTTGCGGCCATCCTCTTCGCCATGGGCGGGCTGTTCCTCAAGGCGTCGAATTGATTCAACCGCCTGATGATGCTGGAAGAAAACGCGAATACGGACCGAAACCCGCCTCAGTAAACGTCGCGTTGGTAACGCTTGTCTTGCTTGAGTTGTTTCACGAAGGCGACTGACTCTTCTTCACTCATGCCGCCATGGGTGACCACGATATCGTGGAGCGCACGGTCCACGTCCTTGGCCATCCGTTTGGCATCTCCACAGACGTAGAAGATTCCGTCACCCTGTAACCACTCCCAAAGCTCCGCCCCACTTTCGCGCATCTTATCCTGCACGTAAATTTTCTCCGCCTGGTCACGAGACCACGCAAGATCCAGCTTCGAGACCTGTCCTTGCGCGAGGTAGTCGTTCCATTCGTCTTCGTAAAGGTAATCGGTCGCGGCGTGTTGATCACCAAAGAACACCCAATTACGCCCCTTTGCGCCGACGGCAACTCGCTCCTGCACGAATGCCCGGAACGGGGCAATACCGGTGCCCGGCCCGACCATGATGATATCCCGATCCGCATGATCTTCTGGCAGTCCAAAATGGGAGTTCGATACAAACACCGGCACATCCGTCTCCGTGTTGATCACGCGATCGGCCATGAAAGAAGAGCAAACTCCGACTCGATCACGCCCGTTGGTATCATAACGCACGACCGCCACGGTCAAATGAACGCCTTGCGGAGATACTTTGGGGGAAGACGCGATGGAATAGAGCCGAGGCATCAGCTTGCGCTGCAAATCGACCAATTCTTGCGGAGAAACTTTGCCACTCGAAAACTCCGTTAAAACATCAATGTAGGCGCGTTGCTCCAACCATACCTGCAACGCTTCTTTTTTTTCCGGATCCAAAAGATCGTCCAATTTAGACTTCTCCGTCGATTCCGTGACTCTGCCCGCCAATAAATCCAAAAATTTCCTGGTTGGTGCCGCGAGGGCGAGACGAAGCGTGAGCGCTTCGCTCAACTTAATGGGACTCTCCAGTTTCAACATCTTCGGCGAAACGAGTTCCTCTCCGGAGGCTCCGAGCACTTCGAGGATCTCCCCAACTTCCGCCGCACGGTTCGTCGCAAACACGCCGAGCGAATCGCCTACCGTGTAGCTCAACCCACTCCCGGCAATATCGACCACAAAGTGCCGCGTTTCTTTGGCAGAACCGAGTTGGTTGAGAAGTCGATTTTCGGTCATTTTGGCCAAAAATGGATTCGTCTTCGAGTGTGCGGAATCAACGACGGGTGCGGACATAATTGTAAAATTTGTTCTAGGTTAAGCCCCTGCGCGCAAGCCTTTGTTTCTCGAGTGCAAGTTCAAGCCCATTGAGCCCGAGTCTGGCTTGCCTCTGTCCGATAATTCGAACCAACTGCGCAGACCATGGACGCTCCTTCAATTCGACTGCAAAAATACCTAGCTGATGCCGGTGTATGTTCCCGCCGCACGGCTGAGGCATTAATCGCGGAAGGAGAAGTCATTGTGAACGGTGCCGTTGCCGTTCTGGGGCAACGGATTACCCCCGGCCAAGATCAGGTCATCGTGGAAGGTTCCCGCGTCAGACCGAAAACTCAGAAATTGCTGGCTTTCGCCGTCCACAAACCCCGGGGCCTCGTTTGTTCAAACGACGATCCTCACAATCCCCGCACCATTTTCGACCTATTGCCTCCGCAATTGGCCAACCAACGCCTGTTTTGCGCGGGGCGCCTCGATAAGGACAGCGAGGGACTGGTGATTTTGACCAATGACGGCGAACTCGCCAATCGGCTGATGCATCCCCGCCACATCGTGGTGAAACGCTACCAAGTTAAACTAGAACAACCCTTTCACCGCTCACGACTCACTCGCCTCGTAAAAGGAGTTAAAATCGAAGACGAATGGTTCAAAGTCGAACGGGCCGCCTTGGTAAATCCCAGAGAGGATGCCTCCGTCGATCTGGATGTCTGGATGCACCATGGTAAGAAGCGGGAAATCAGGCACCTGTTCTTAGCGCTTGGTTTTTTGGTCAAACGCCTGCGCCGTTACCAGATCGGTGCGCTGCCTTTGCGGGGAATCCCGTTGCGGGCCGTCAAGCAACTCTCTAGCAAAGAAATAAATCTACTTTTTAAAGTGCCCGAAGCCCCCCTCCCCTCCCATCAAGCTGCTGTTGTCAAGTCAACCCGCCCGTCTCATGCCCGTTAGAATCGCCCTGATTTTTATCTGCGTTTGCCTCCTTTCCTCCGCCGAAACAGCCACGAGCGCCACTGCGGTCCATGCTGAGCCCCAGAGCCAGTCCCCAGTGTTACTCCTCGTCGCACCAGGGCAAACTATTCCCTCCACCAATGCGGCGGTCAGCGCTCCCCCGGGATGGGCCGCGGTCTCCCTGCCCGGCCCTCACGACGTCTTCGTGGAAAATCGTTTCATCGGTAAGGATCTGGATATTAAACCGGGATCACCGCTCCACACCGCGCCTAAATCCACTGCCCCTGTCCTCACCCTGTTTGCCGCCGGAGAGGATATGGAAATCACCGGACTTCGTGGTCGCTGGACCCAACTTCGTATCACCAAATCCATCACCGGTTATGTGCTGAATGCCGATACCGCAGCTCCCTTGCGCACCGCCCCCATGGTCACTACCAGTGACCTGCGCGATGCTCCCACGGCTGGAAGCTGGTCTCAAAATCGACCGGCCGCCGCCACTGCGCCTTCCCGAATCGGCGAAGCAATTTCCCGCAGCCCCGCTGAACGCACGAGTATCGCCGCGCTGCCTCGCTTATTCGAAGGACGTTTAAAGTCGACGCGGGTGCCGCTCCGGCCCCGCCGTCCCTACGACTATGCGTTGGAGACAGAACAAGGCACCCGATTCGCTTATGTCGATCTGTCCAAATTACTGCTGACCGAGCAGATTGAAAACTACCTCCATCGCTCCGTCGTAGTCTATGGTGTGGCTCGACCCGTTCCCGATACAAAGGACATCGTCATCACCGTTGAGTCATTCCAACTGCGCTAAACGCCTCCGACTTCGCCCGATTCATGCAAATTATCAACGGAAACGAAATCGCTGCTTCAATCATCTTGGAGCTAAAACTCAAAGTTGCGACCATCGCCGGTCGCAACCCCTGCTTGGCCCTCGTACGGGTGGGGAATGATCCCGCTTCGGTTTCGTACGTTCGCAAAAAGGAGATAACCGCGGCCGAGATTGGCGTTGAGAGTCGAGTCATCCTGCCCCCGGAAACAATTACCCAAGCCGAGTTAGAAACCCTCATCGACGAACTCAACGCCGATGAGTCCGTCGATGGGATTTTAGTCCAATCGCCCCTGCCCAAGCCACTTGACGAGCTCGCCATTTTTCGGCGCGTTTCACCCGCGAAGGACGTCGATGGTTTTCACCCGATCAATATCGGTAAAGTGGCGCAAGAGGATGAGTCTGGCTTCATCTCTTGCACTCCCGCTGGCGTCATGGAGCTCTTCCAGCGGAGTAACATTGATCTACGTGGCAAACACGTGGTGGTCATCGGCCGCTCACTCATTGTCGGCAAACCCGTCGCGCTCCTCGCCATGCAAAAGAAAGCTGGCGCAAACGCCACCGTCACCATCTGCCACTCCGCCACCAACAACCTGGCTGCGATCACCCAGCAAGCAGACGTGATTATCGCAGCCATCGGTAGACCTCATTTTGTGACAAGCGATATGGTCAAACCCGGCGCGGTCGTGATCGACGTCGGCATCAATCGCGTTGCTGATTCAACCCGCAAATCTGGTTACCGATTAGTAGGCGACGTAGATTTCGACGGGGTGAGCGCAAAGGTGTCCCACATCACTCCGGTCCCAGGCGGGGTGGGTCCGATGACGGTGGCGATGTTAATGAAAAATACCGTGAAAGCTCGGCTGCAATCGATACGGCCCAACTAGCCGTTTCACCCCTCCTCGTTAATCCGTATGAACCCGCCTCGTATTCTCGTCGTTGATGATCAACTCATCAACGTTCAGCTCCTGAAAAGAAAGTTAGAACGCGAAAAAATGACGGTGATCGCCGCCTACTCCGGCCAAGAAGCGCTGGACGCCGTCGCCATAGACAGACCCGATCTCATTCTCCTCGATGTGATGATGCCCGACATGGACGGTATCGAAGTCTGCAGTCGTCTTCAAGCCGATGAAAACACGCGTGCTATCCCGGTCATATTCGTCACGGCAAGAAACTCTAAAGAAGAGAAAATCGAGGGTTTGGCGGTCGGAGCGGTCGACTACATTACCAAGCCTATCGACCTGGATGAGACCCTCGCACGAGTCCAGACTCAGCTCCGATTTGTCTACATCAATCGGGAAATGGTGGACCTACAACGCCGGCTGGTCGAATCACGGCGCACCGCCACGATCGGCGCGGTCACCCAAGGCATTGCGCACAATCTCAATAATCTCCTCGGCGTCGTTGTCGGCTATCTCGACTTGGTGAAAAGTAACGCTCATCGGCCTGAAGCCGTTAAAAAGAATGCCGATCACGTTGAAAAAGCCGTGCAGCGCATTGTTTTGATTATCAAACAGCTGAACTCGATGGTGGGAAAGACCCGGCTACCCACTCGACCTTTCGCTGTCTCTGATTTACTCGCCGGAGCCGTGCGTCGATTCGAGCAAGAGTCGAAAACCTCTAATCTTGTCCAGATCGAAAGTGAGTTGGGCGAGCTGTTCGTTGACAGCCACATCGAAGTCTTCGAATCCGCTATCACCGCCCTGCTCATGAACGGTTGGGAAGCCAGCGAAGGCTTGGCTGAACGCTCCCTGAAAATTACCGTAAAAACAACAAAGGTTGCTAACACTTCTCACGTCGAGTTTCGCATCCTCGACCGCGGTCGAGGAATCGAAGAAGACCTCCGTGATCAGATTTTTGAACCTTTCATCAGCTCCAAACACACTGTCGGTGTGGGGATGGGGTTGACTATCGCACGTCACGCCCTCCGCAATATGGGCGGTGACTTGAACCTCCAAGATCGCCCCGAAGGAGGGAGCGTCGCCATCGCGCTTCACCCCGTTCGTCGCACCGAAAATAGCCTCCACTATGACTGATATCGCATTTATCGGCGCCGGCCGCATGGCCTCCGCCATCATTAACGGGCTGATTGCCAACTCCCCCGAGGCCAAAGAACGAATTATCTGCTGCAGTGCTTCTGGTTCCAGCGCGGCCGCCCTGAGTCAAAAAACCGGCATTCGACAAGCGACTGACTTGCCCGAACTCCTACTGGAGGCTCACATCGTTGTCGTCGCCTTTAAGCCCCAGCACCTCGGCACGGCCGACCCGCGACTCGCCCAACTTACCGCCGGTAAACTGGTCATTTCCGTGCTGGCCGCTAAAACGCTGGAACACCTCTCCGCCGTCTTTCCGCAGGCTAGAAATATCGTACGCACGATGCCGAATACACCGAGTGCGATTGGTGCCGGAATTACCGGCTGGAGCGCGCAACGGGAGCTGACCACTGAGGACCGGAGCACCATTTTGTCGATGCTCGCTAGTATCGGACAAGAACTCGAAGTTCCTGAGGCGAAGATCGACGCCCTCATGGGTGTGAGTGGTTGTGGTCCCGCTTTCGTGTTCGAATTCACCGGCGCTCTCCGCGATGCGGGCATGGCGGCGGGTCTTACCAGTGGAGAGGCTCAAAAGCTAGCGATTGAAACCGTGCTGGGATCGGCCCGATTGATGGCACGCAGTTCTTCTAGTCCCGAGGAATTACGTGATCAAGTGACGTCACCCAACGGCACAACTTTCGCCGGTTTACAGCGTCTTTCAGCACATAATTTCAGAGGAATCATGCAGGAAGTCGTTCTAGCGGCCAAAGCCCGTTCAGAAGAACTGGCTCGAGCTTAAGTTAAGCCTACGGGGAATTTAAGAAAAAACCGCAACCCATGGACTGGGGTTCGTATGCAGAGAAACCTAGCACGGTGATCTACGGAATTGCGAGGAGCTCGTCAGCCGTATACTCGCCCACTTGGCTCGCGGTCGCTAGGCGGATCGCCGTTACTTTTTCGACTTCGATCAAGCCAGCTTCATTCCCCCACTCGGAACGAATGTAGGATAGCACGTAAGCGATCTTGTCATCCGACCAGTTGTAACTGGTTCCGACCCCAAATGCGGGCATCGGAATCATTCCAGGATACTGCACTCCAGCGACCATAATCGGTCCCTTCAACCCATGAAGAAGAATCCTAACCAGTCGCTCTTCGCTGTCCGTGACCCACTCTGATCCAGCCAAAGGGGGATACAATCCCGCTATTCCGTTACCGGCGACTTGATGGCAAGCCACACAGACTTGAGCATAAAGTTTTCTACCGGCGGCAATCGGATCAATTTCAACCTTAACCACAACCGCATGCTTGTCCGGATTGTAGCCTTCGTGACCAATGGCAGTGGCGACTGCGAGACCCTTGTCCAGCCCACCGCGGTGGTGGATGAAGTAGATCGCCACCAGAAAAATCATGGTAGAAACAAAACCCAACATGAAGAGTGGAAGCATGGAATACCCCTTGCCGGGCTCCACTTGCTTTTCCAACAAATCAGTGTGCACGTCTTGAATATCTTTGTCGGAGGCAGCGGACTGCTCCAAACGAGAACCTAAATTAGAATCTTTGCTCATCTTAGTTTCCCTCCTCTTCGGGAGGTGCTTCCCCTTCTGCCGGAGGTACAAAGTTTACTTCGGGGTAGCTGTAGGTGTCATTCAAGCTGCTCAAGTAAGCGACCAACGAGCGGGCCCGTTCCGTCGGCACCACTTCGTAACCGGGCTTCACCGCGACGTCTAATGCGGCGGGAGATGCTTGTCCGACAATTTTTTGTTCCTCAAAAAGGAATCGATACGCCGGCTTTCTCACGCCCTGCCCTGGATCGTACAACAGGCGGTAGAGTTTATTGGGGTCGGTCATCCGAGCGCCCACGTTACGCAGATCAGGACCAATATGGTTTGACCCAAATTGAACCGATTTATTCTGAATGAAATCACGGCCTATGCTCGCCCGCTCGCCCCAGCCACGAGCAATGTCGCTGGCGACGTCTGCCCGACGCACTTGTTGAGTGTGGCAAACCGCACACCCAAGATCTTTGTAAACCATTTCACCTCGTTTCGCTATACCAGGCATTGGGCCGGGAAACGAAGCACTTTCTAGTGCGTCATAGTGGGGCGTGACCGCACCAAAACCCAATTGGTTGGCCAACACCGAACCAGCCCAAGAAAGAGCTAAAACGACAAAAGCACCTAAGAATATGTAAGGACCGCGATTCATTGTGACACCTCCAGCGCTGGCGGATGAGGAAAGAGAGATTCGGATTTCTCGGAGACTTTACTGGTGCAGCTCGTCCAGATCGCGAGCACGACATGCACTAGGAAGGCGAGGTTACCCACAATGAACGTGAGCACGCCTAAAACCCGCATGACTAAATAGCTTGAGGTCACCGCAGAGACATCCGCGAACGTCGCGTAACCCTCGACATCCGCGAGAGCACTGGCTTGAGCAAAGCCCGCGAGGGCAAGGCTGACCACGATCATCAGTACCCCGGCCACACTGGCCCAGAAATGAGCGGTTATCAAAGCAGATGAAGGCCAAGGTCGCAGCGTGAGTCGCGGCACCAGAAAATAGATCGCCCCAATCAAAACCATCGAAACAAAACCCAGCAATTTGAGCGAGGAGAGCGCCTCACTTACGTAAGTGAGTTGCACCACATTCGCCACGGAGCGGACGGAAAGCAGAATCGTGCAGGTTGTCGCAACGATGAAAGCCACGGTGCCAAATTTGAGGAAACTCAATGAACGACCGGCGGTAGCCTCCCCCTTCCCCGCGAGGAGAGTGCCAAGTAGGTTCATTCCGATAATAATTAGCGGGATGACGAGCATGAAACTAGCGCTGATTCCTGCCGTTGTGACCCAGGCTGGAACCGGAGCACCTACGAGTGTTGCTAAGCCGCTGAAGCTGCCAAAGAACGCATAGGACCAAAATCCTAACTTCGCCATCGCATACCCAACGATCGGCGTACCCGTTCGTTTAGGTAACAGGAAGTAAAGAGCAGCCAAAGCAATCGGGGCCAAAAACAAGGCATAAACGTTGGTGGAATACCACGTGCCAGCAATCGCTTGCGCGGGACCCCGTAAAAGGTCCATCCCGATGGAAATGCGAGCGATCGAGAAGAGCCACGGAAACCAAAAAAGTGCCGCGAGACCATACCATTGAGCGGCAAAAACGCCCTCGCCTCGGCGACGAGCAAAAATAACCACAATACGGCTGCCGATGATGGCATAGGCGATGAACAGAAGCGGTGCCGCGTAATTGGGCATTTCCAACAACGAGTAACCCGTGGTGTCACCGATCATAATCCCCCCTAAGCCGAGTGTAACGCCCGCGTTCCAAAACAGCCCGCCCACAATGGAGGGGCCTCCCGCCGGAGCCGGGCTCCGGGAAAGACGAGTCATTACCCACAACAAGACCGCGAAAGAGGCATTGAATCCCCATCCATAGACGAGTGCATTTTGAGCGATTGGCACCACCCGACCATGCGTCAACCATGCGCAGCTATCGAGGAAGGTCGGTTGCACGAGCTGAACCGCCCCGATGAAGCCAAGTAGCGACGCGACCACGAGCCAAAGCGAAGCCGAGAAAATAAAGAATAAGGCGGGAACCTTGGTGGAGGCATCGAGTTCCTCGAGCGCGCCCCGCTTGGGCGCGTTGGAGGAAGATGCGGAACTGGAAGCGGTTGCCATCGTCGGTGCAGCAGGGTTTAGCGGCCGTTATTAATTTCGGCTAAAGTAAGTTCAATTGCGCGGTCCACGGGCAAACGCACAACACCGGCGTCGCGATTCACCCAAGCATAACTTTCGGCGTTAGCTTTGGCGGTTGAGCGCAATTCTTGCAGGCGGTTTTTCCGTCCCTCATTGGTGAGTTTCCACTGCTCTGCCTCCGGCACATTGACCGCTTGAGTAAGCGGGGTCACGGGAGTTTGGGCAAAATACATAATCACCAAAAATAGGGCGAATACGCCAGTCACGGCGACCGCCAAAGGCCATGCGGCCGGAGTGTAAGTCGGTTGATCGTTACTCATGGTTGGTGGTAAGTCAGGGATTCACCAATCCGGGGATCACGAATTGGAATAAGTTTGGCCGTCGGGAAACTCTTCAGGTAAGCCCAAATACAGATCCCACCTACTCCGATTAAGGCGGTGATAGTCCAAAGTTGATGCACGGCTAGAAACGGTAAGGGATCTCCCACGGACAATCCAAAATCATGTCCGCTTGCGACCATATCGGTGGAAACCTTTTTGGAGGGCCAAACATTGTAAACGATGTCGATAAGAACGATGAAGGATATCCAACTGGCCATGAACTTCATCCACTTTTTGCTCACTTTAGCCGGATAACTGAGAAGTCCGAGAAACGGGAAGAGAAAATGACCGAAGAGAATCAACATACCAACCCACTTCCATTGATTGGGTTCACCGGTGCTGTTGTTGATTTCACGCAAATTATACCAGAAAGTTTCTTCGGGAATATTCGCATTCCAAATCAGGAAGTACTGGGAAAAAGTGACATACCCCCAAAAAACCGTGAATGCAAAAGACAACATACCGATTGAGTACCAATGGTTGGGGGTCAGCACGCCTTTGTAATCTCCCCTCGCCCACAACCAACACATCATCAAGATACCTACCGCTAATGCCAGTCGCACGCAGTTAGCGAAAAACCACACGCCGTACATGGTCGAGAACCAGTGATAATCCATCGCCTTGACCCAAAATATCACGCATAAAGTAAGACTAAAGGCTCCAAAAACCAGCCCGGCCGCTGACCATTTCCGGGCTATCAGCGTATGTCTCACATCACCATCAATATCCTGCGTGAAGGAGTGATGACGAAAACGATTGGAAAGAAATATCCAGCCGAGAAATGAGCCGAAAGTCACAATCACGAACATTGTCGGATTGAGCAGTACACTTTTCTTAGCCCAAATTACGTCGTCCCCGACCGTGCCGTTACCACCAATGGTTCCTAAATCAAAGGCGGGATCGAACCACTTCCAAACCAAGTCCGGGTAGATCAACGCCGCTGCAACCAACGGAATAAACAAGAGCATCAACCACTTAAAGGCGGACAGCCCATGCTCGAATTGCCGCCGTATCACCGTCGACCAATTCGAATCCAAAATGTGGTGAATCATCACCAGCATCAGCATGCCGATAGCGAGTCCCGTCCAAAAAGTGAGTGCCGTGAGCCAGGCGATCGCGACTTTAGATCCGCCGGATACGAATATCCCCAAGATCGTAATGATAATGCCGGCAATACCAACGCCCAACGCTTTGGCTGCGCCAGTGGTTTTGCCCGATTCTGCGATTGCCGCGCCGTGATTAAGAGTAGTCGTGGGTTGCATCAGCTTAGTTCAACTCCGCTTTGAAAGGGGCTGGAACATCGTCGATCCCGCCATTTTGTGAGCGCTGGAGCGCCCGGACATAGGCGATCACTGCCCAACGGTCGTTGATGTCCAACTTGTCGGCGTAACCGTACATGGTGTTTTTACCGTGTGTGATTGTATTGAAAATTTCGCCTTCTGCCATATCCCGCAACCGGTCATCGTGCAGACTAACGGCACCGCCCCAACCATATTGGGCGACCATTCCTTTGCCATCGCCCAACGAACCATGGCAGACCGCACAGTAAATGTTATATCGTTTGCGACCATGCTCCATGAAGGGACTATCGATCGTCAGCGCTTTGGGGAACCCGCGAACAAACTCATCCGCAATGTTCTTACCGTGGGCCAACTCCGTGTCGGAATTGAGATCACCTTGTGCCACGACGCCTGCCGGAAGTGGACGATCGGACCGCCCGTCGGCGAAAAACGCTGACTCCCCTTGCGGTTGATACTTCGACTGACGATCCATATCGGAAAAGACTTCCAAGGGTGGGTTGGTGGAAATCGAGCCTCGGAACCCAAAAACCCCGACGGTCAATACGACCAAGAAAAATATGACTAAATAGGCGTAACGCATCAGATTAGCCTTCGACGTTAGTTACATCCTTACCCCCAGTCGACTCGAGGAACGACTTGGTCGCTTCGACGTCAAACTTCGGGTCGCGGGCTTCGATCACGATGAGAAACTTATCATCGAGTCCGCGGTGGATTTGCTCGGTTTTTAGAACCGGGTGGTAGTGCATCGGCAGTCCATTGAGCACAAACATTCCGCCAATCGTGAAAAACGCACACACAAGAATGGTGAGCTCATAAGCGATCGGGAAAGCGAACATCGGACTGAAGAACGGCTTACCACCCACAATCAACGGATAGTCCACCGCACCGGTGAAGTAAATCATCGACATACCGATAGTGAAGCCGATCAAACCGCCAATCAGAGAGAATCGCGGAACTTTGGAACGTTTAACTCCCATTGCACCATCGAGGCCGTGCACGGGGCACGGGGTGATACAATCCCAGAATTTGAAGCCCGCGTCGCGCACTCGCTGAGCCGCGTGGTAAATTTCCGCCGCGGTGTCGAAAGTGGCAATCACGCCATGTAAAGGAGCAGCCATGTTCAGTTTAAAAAATAAGGTTTCACTTAGTGGTGATCGTGACCCGCATGCGGATCAGCTTCCGGCGTAACCGCCTTGAGCTCGGCCATAGGCATGATCGGCAAGAAACGAATGAAGAGAAGGAAGAGCACGGAGAATACTCCGAAGGTACCGAAGAAGGTGAAAATTTCCACGATCGATGGGCTGTAGTAACCCCAGCTTGAGGGCAGGAAATCGCGGGCTAGCGATGTCACAATGATCACAAATCGCTCAAACCACATCCCTACGTTGACGAAGATCGATAGAATCCACACCAGTGCGGTATTTTCGCGAATCTTCTTAAACCAGAAGAACTGTGGCGTGATCACATTACACGAAATCATGATCCAGTAAGCCCAAGCGTAGTGGCCAAACGCCCGATTGATGAACGCGAAGCCCTCGTATGGATTGGTGCTATACCAAGCGATGAAGAACTCCATGCCGTAGGCGTAGCCCACTATGGTTCCTGTCGCCAAAGTGATCTTACACATACAATCGATGTGATACTGAGTGATGAGATCCTCCAGTTTGTAAATCGACCGCAGTGGCAACATCAGCGTAAGGACCATCCCGAATCCGGAGAAAATCGCGCCCGCTACAAAGTAAGGCGGGAAAATGGTCGTGTGCCAACCCGGCAACAATGAAACCGCAAAATCGAACGAAACGATCGTGTGCACGGAAAGCACGAGCGGCGTCGATATACCGGCCAGAACCAAATAAGCCATTTCGTAATTGCTCCAATGCCGATTGGCACCTCTCCACCCCATGGCAAACAGGCCGTACAGGAATGACCGGGTCTTGTTGCCCGCCCGGTAGAAACGATCGCGCAGAATGGCCAAATCAGGAATCATTCCTACATACCAGAACAGTACCGAAACGGTGCCGTAGGTCGAAACCGCAAACACATCCCACTCGAGGGGCGAACGGAAATTTTGCCAAATGTAGTTGGAGTTAGGTATCGGGAATAGATACCAGGCAAACCAAACACGACCGACGTGAAACACCGGGAATATACCCGCACAGACCACCGCAAAAATAGTCATGGCTTCCGCCGCCCGATTAATTGATGTCCGCCATTTTTGACGTAACAAACACAGAATCGCTGAAATCAGCGTGCCCGCGTGACCGATACCAATCCAGAACACGAAATTGACAATATCCCAGGCCCAATTGGCCGGATTTGCATGGCCCCAAACCCCCACGCCAGTGGCGACGAGGTAGATAATGCCCCCTACCGTCCAGCTGGCGACGAAACCCGCGAGGCCGAAACAGACCCACCACCATCCCGGAGTTTTCCCTTCGATGATTCCGCAGATCTTTTCGGTAATCCAACTAAAGCTTCGGTTGTTCTTGATCAGCGTCGCTCGCGGCAAAACCGCGGGGTTAACTTCCCGTAAAATAGCCGGAGTCTCGGCCGTTGATTCAACCTGTGACATTAGCTAAGTCCTCCAGTGCGCAGGGCGTGCTTCATGAACGACGTGTGCCCCTCCGGTTCATGATTTTCATGCGCCTCATCCTCGTGGGGTGAGTCGCCGTGATCTGGTTGAGTACCGTGTCCGCCGGGGTGGTTTTTGTTGTTATACTCCACTCGACTGAGCGGAAGAGACGCGTAATCGGGCATCTTGGGATTCGGATTACGAAGCTTACCGAGGTAAGTTGTGCGGGGACGAATATTCAAGTAGCCCAGCAGAGCATAGTCTTGTTCCCGGGCCTTTGCCTTCGAAACCGCACTCTCCGGATCTTTTATATTGCCAAACTCAATTGCGTCGACCGGACAAGCTTGCTGACAAGCCACCTTGATCGTGCCGTCTGGAATGATGATATTTGCAGAATCGCGGGCCTTCGACTTCTGCGCGATCTTGGCTTGCTGAATGCGCTGCGTGCAGTATGTGCACTTTTCCATCACACCGCGCATCCGCACGGTGACGTCAGGGTTCTTCACCATCTTAACGAGTTCGGGCATGCTCTTCTCCGCAATCGGACCCAAGTAGAGCTCGTCAATCGGACGATCGTTCCAGTCGAAGAAGTTGAATCGACGAACTTTGTAAGGGCAATTATTCGCGCAATAACGCGTGCCGATACAACGATTGTAGGCCATCGTGTTAAGGCCTTCTTCGTCGTGCACGGTGGCGTTAACCGGGCAAACGACTTCACAAGGTGCGAGCTCACACTGCATGCAGGCCACAGGCATCAGTGATGCTTGCGGATCTTCCGGAATTTCCTTGTTCCCCTCTCCACCAAAAGCACCGCCATCGGCTTTACCATCAGAGTAATAACGGTCGAGGCGAATCCAGTGCATCTCACGGCCGCGCATCACCTGCTGCTTGCCCACGATGGGAATATTATTCTCCGCCTGACAGGCGATCACACAGGCATTACATCCAATACAGGTGTTGAGATCGATCGACATTCCCCACTGGTGCAATCCCGTAAAATTAGGCGTCTCGTATAGTGAATTACCCCGCGGAGTTTTGGACGCGACGTCAGCCAAAGGCATGTTCTTATCCTTGCCCAGATTCGCCGGTGCATGCGACTCGATGCCAAATGAGTCCACGAAATTGGGATCATTTTGATACCCGTTTTCGCCCAAGTAGTTGGCTTCACGCACAATGTCGCGACCTTCCATCGACCAATGCTCTTGCTGATTCGCCAATAAAAATCGCTCGTCCAAGATTTTGATCGAACCTCCGGTGGCGAAATCTTGATTTGCTTCGCTTCGCGCAGGGTAGAAATCAAAACCTGTCCCCTGTCCAACGCGACCGCTGACGGTGCGACCGTAACCGAGGGGCAGTACGACGGTCCAATTCGACAATCCGGGTTGAATATGAACCGGACCTTTAACCGTCACCCCATTGACGGTGACCTCAGCCATAAAGGCGTTCTCTTTGCCTTGTTTAAATTCGGAAAGCTCTTTGCGGGCGACTTGCACCAACGCACCACCAGGCTCAATACCCAGTGCTGCGCCCAAGCGAGGGCTCACGAGAATCGAGTTATCCCACGAAATTTTGGTAATCGGATCGGGACATTCTTGCAGCCAGCCATTGTTCGCGTAGCGACCATCATCCATTTTGTGGTCGATCGTAAAACGAACTTCCAGGTTTTGCGCGGATAACGCCACGTAAGTTGGGGCATCAACAAACAGCGAGGCCACCGAAGCCTGATCGTAAGATACTCGCACCACCTTGTAGGCCGAGTTCTCAATCAATCCATCATGCAAGAATTTACGGAAGGCCGTTTTGTCGCTCTCCAAACCGCTAGAGAGACCAGAAACCGTTTCCAAAACAGTTTGGTAAGGATCGACGTCGGCTTCACCCGCTAGCCGAGCAACAACCTCAAGTTCAGTTAGACCGTCAAACAGCGGCAAAATCATCGGCTGGACCGGCACCACTGTGCCATCCGCCGTACGAGCATCGCCCCATGATTCCAGATAATGCGTTGCAGACACATGCACATCTGCGAGCGCAGAGGTCTCATCAACGTAGTAACCGTATCGCACGACCTGTTTGGCCGCATTGGCGATACCTGAGAAATCAAGGTCTGCAGGGGCGTTGTAGGCTGGGTTTCCAGCCAACACCACGAGCGTATCGAGTTTGCCGGCCTTAGCGGCCGCACTCAGATCGCTCAGGCTTGCCGCGTCGCTCTCCGGAACCTCAACAAAATCGATGGTCTTCCCAATGTTACCGAGGAACGCGTTGATCGCATAGGCCAGCGCATGGACTTGAGCAGATTGATGAGCGCCCGCGACAACCAAACATTCTCCCCGGTGATCGGATAAATCCCTGGCGCAAGCCTCCAACCACTTCTCTTGATCCTTAAATTCGAGTCCTTTTGCCAATCGTCCCACGGCGGCGTTGCCGGTCACTTTAGCCGCGAGTGCGGCCACGAAACCCAACATGTGACTGGAGGCCAATCGCAGACGGTGATCAGCCATGGATCCCGTTAGCGTGAATGTGCTCTCCACTGAATAGAGCCTATTCATCGGATCGTGAGCCGACTTTACTTTGCGACCCTTGGCGAAATCACGGGCATAGCCCAAGGCACCCGATTCCGCGTGGAAGAAATCCGCGTCAATCGCGACAATTCGTTTAGCCTCAGCGAAGCGATAGAGCGGTTTTACACTCTTTCCAAAGGCGGCTTTCGCCGCTGCCGCTGGCGGCAGTTCCGTGACTGCATCGTATTCTGCCCAAATCGCTTTAGGCAATTTACGTTTGAGCGACTCGACCAGGCGGGCGCGGCTCGGTGAAGAAGAGCTCTCCGCCAAAATCGCCAACCCTGCCCCGCCATTCGCGGCGGCACTCTTGAAAATTGCACTCACTTCGTCGCGAGCTGCAACGGCAGAAATCGCCACCCCCGCCTGAGTGTGAGTCGTGGCACGATCAGGATCGTAAAGGTCTAAAATTGAAGCCTGCGCTATCAGGGACGAGGCACCACCATAGGGCGCATAGGTTGGGTTGCCTTCCAACTTAGTGGGACGGCCCTGATGCGTTTCCGCCAGCAACGGCAAAGCCGCTCCCCGCACGGAGAACGAAGTCGCGTAATACTGGGGCATTCCGGGAATAATGCCTTCAACCGACTTTCCATAAGGCAAGATATAGGCTTCCGGACGGCGACATCCGGTCGCGAGTCCCATTCCTCCAAGGGCAAATGAAGCGGCCATTAGCTTGAAGAAGTGACGGCGATCTACGCCATTCAAATTCGACGCGCCATCTGGGAATTCACGTTCGACCTTCTGCTGAAACCCAGGGGTTTCAACGAGCTCATCGAGACTGCGCCAATAGCGAGGACCGCTCAGCTCACGTGCGGAGGGTTCGGGATGTTCAACTTTGCGTTTCATCGGTGGCAGCCCGTGCAGCTTTGAGGCGGGTTAATGTTCCAGTCGTGCACAAATTTTTCCCCTTCGGCGAGTTGCGCTTCAGGTCCGCCTGGGTGCTCCCAATCGAGTTCGGTGACGAGGTCAGGACTACGCAGATGCGGTGCCGGATTGCGGTGACAGTCCAAACAGAAGCCCATTGAGAGCGGCTTACTGTGGCTCACGATTTCCATCTCATTGACTTGACCGTGGCACTCCACGCAGGATACCCCGCGGTTCACGTGCACGGCGTGATTGAAATAAACGTAGTCAGGAGCTTGGTGCACTCGCACCCACTCGACCGGATCGCCCGACTCATAACTTTCGCGGACCGGAGCGAGTAACGGGCTCTGCTGCTTCACTTGACTATGGCAATTCATGCAGGTCTGGGCCGTTGGCACCGCCGCGTGCGCTGCTTTCTCGACCGTCGAATGGCAATAACGGCAGTCCAAGCCCAGCTGCCCATTGTGAAACTCGTGACTGAACGGCACGGGTTGCACCGGGGCATAGCCCACCCGAGTATATTTGGGCGTAGCGTAGTACGTCGTCGCTGCAGTGACGATTCCACCAAAAATCACCAAAAAGATAATGATTTGTAACGGTAATCGGTTAGACGCTTTAGGAAAGAGATTCGACATGGGTCGGTGTATAAGGCCTGGCGATCGTGCCGGTTAGATCGAGTCCGCGTCGCGAGCGACGGCCCGATTATCGGGCTTTAGCTTAAATGACGACTCCCCAACGGATTGGGAAATCGTTCGATTAGCCGAACTAGCAAAGACACGCGGCATCAAAGCTGATGCAGCAATTACGGCAGTTAATCGGCCGAAGAAGGTTTTACGCGTATGGATCTGTCTCACAGGTTGTTCGATGGTCACGGTCTCGGTCAAAGAACCGGTCGTGAATTCCAAAGTAAAACAAATTTTCTGAGGAAGGCGTGATAGCTGAAACTATTAGCGCAAAATGACTTCGTCTCGCCGGTGCTAATTGAAAATCTTCCGTCATTTTTCTGCCTAAAAATCATGCCGCGTTTTTCGAAATCCGCTTCAGACTGCGCTTCATGGTCGGGCGCTTTTTGCCGGCGACTACGCGCGCATCGATCACCACTTCAATCACATCATCCCGCTGCGGTAGCTCATACATGACTTCGAGCATGATTTTTTCCATAATCGACCGCAAAGCCCTCGCGCCCGTTTTCAAATCAATCGCCTTCTGGGCGATCGCCTTAATCGCGGCGGCCGTGAATCGCAAACGAGCACCATCCATCGCGAACAGCTTCGAATACTGTTTGACGGTGGCATTCTTCGTTTTGAGCAAAATTTCCTCTAAATCGCCGACCTGCAATTGGCTTAGAACCGAAATTACCGGCAGACGGCCAATAAACTCCGGAATCATACCAAATCGCACAAGATCCTCTGGTGCAATTTCTTGCATGATATCGCTCGCACTTAATTCCTTCTTGGCGTCGCGATGAAAACCCAATGCCCGCGCTCCGAGTCGCTTGTTAATAATATCTTCAAGTCCCACGAACGCCCCGCCACAGATAAACAGGATATTCGCGGTGTTGACCTGCACATACTCCTGATTCGGGTGCTTACGCCCTCCTTGCGGGGGAACATTACAAACGGTTCCTTCCAAGATCTTTAACAACGCCTGCTGCACGCCCTCCCCCGAAACGTCTCGGGTGATGGATACATTTTCCGTCGAGCGACGCACTTTATCGATCTCATCAATATAGATGATACCACACTCGGCCTTTTTGACGTCAAAATTGGCTGCCTGGAGGAGGCGCAATACCACATTCTCAACATCCTCGCCAACGTAGCCCGCCTCCGTCAGCGTGGTCGCGTCCGCAATGGCAAACGGAACGTCCAAGATGCGGGCCAGCGATCGTGCGAGCAGCGTTTTGCCTGACCCGGTAGGTCCCGTAAGCAGAATGTTACTTTTCTCCACCTCCACCTCGTCAAATTCCGCGGACAATGTGTTGGGCTTCTGTCCAAATGCGTGTCCCCCAGCGAACGACAAACGCTTGTAGTGATTATAGACCGCGACCGAGAGCACCTTCTTGGCGTGCTCCTGACCGATCACATGATCGTCCAAAGTGGCTTTGATCTGGGCTGGCTTCAGCAACTGAAAAGCAGGCTGCGCATCGATGGGGCTTTGTTTGGTCTCTCGATCGATGATCGTCTTACAGACGTTAACGCAAGAATCGCAAATATATACCCCCGGACCCGCGATGATCTTTTTCACCTCGGTCTGGGATTTACCACAAAACGAACAAAGCGTCATTCGGGACGATTTAGCCATGACGGGAAGATTAGGCGCAGTCGGGAACGTGTCGAGGTGAGAAAATCAAAACGGCTCGGGGTAACCGAGCCGTTATAAAATGGGAAACCACTATCCCGTCGTTTTCTCTCAGCGAACTACGCTGAAGCGACCACCGGCTTCATGATCGCCTTAGTCTCTTTCGTCGATTCGACCACATGATCCACGATGCCGTAAGCCTTCGCCTCGTGTGCGCTCAAATAATAATCACGGTCCGAATCTTTGGCGACCTGCTCCGGGGCTTTGCCCGTGTGCCGGCCGATCGTCTGATTCAACGTATCCCGCCAACGTAAGATTTCCTTCGCGGCGATCGATATATCCGTCGTTTGCCCACCGGCTCCGCCGGAAGGCTGGTGAATCATCACGCGGCTGTTTGGCAACGCAAATCGCTTACCCGGCGTCCCCGCGGCCAATAACACGGTCGCCATCGACGCTGCCATCCCGATGCAATACGTCGTAACGTCATATTGCATGAAGTTAATCGTGTCGTAGATCGCCATGCCGCCCGTAACGACGCCACCCGGAGAGTTGATGTAAAGATGCACATCTTTCTTCGGGTCTTCCATTTGCAGGAAGAGCAACTGGGCGATCACGCTATTAGCCACCCCGTCATCAATGGGCGAACCAATGAAGACGATCCGGTCTTTCAACAGACGGCTGTAAAGGTCCATCGACCGCTCGCCGCGGCCGGTGTTTTCGATGACGTATGGGACGTAATAAGAGCTCACAAATTTTCGTGGGTTAAGGCTACCTGCTGCAGCCTTTGTTAGACCTGCGCGGCCACTTCGGTTACGCTGGATTTGGAGACCAGTAGATCAAGGGTCTTGTTGAAGAGGATCGACTGTTGGATGGAACGCAACTGATCGCGATTCTTTGTCAGTTCTTTCACGAACTTATCGGGTGCCTGGCCGCTCTGCATCGCCTGTTGATAGATGAACCGGTTCATATCATCCGCGTCCACCTTCACTTCTTCTTTCTTGGCGATTTTTGCCAAAATTAACTGAGATTGAACCCGCGTGGTCGCCGCCTTCCGGGCATTGTCGTAGAGTTCCTCTTTGTCTTCTTCGAGTTTCTCCGCCGAAACCCCGCGACGCATGTTCTCGTCCACAAACTGGCGCAGCACACTCTGGGTCTCACCTTCGACCATCGACTCGGGGGCGAATACAGTCACCTTGCTAATCAGGGCTTCCGTAACCTGACGACGCTGCTCACTGCGATTACGCCCCTCCTTCTGCATCTTGATCTGATTACGGACATTGGTCTTCAATCCGTCGAGATCATCAGCTTGGTGCGCCTTCAAAAATTCCTCATCGATCTCGGGCAGCACGCGTTCCCGCACCTCGAGAACCTCAATCGCGTATACCGCCTCTTTGCCGGCCAGGGCCGGCACCGCTTCAAAATCAGCGGGGAACGAAACGTTCACGTCCTTTTTGTCGCCGACGCTCAATCCATCGAGATTTTTACCTAGTCCCGGAATCAGACCTTCATTCGCCCCGTCGACCTCTTCCCACGTTTGCGGGACTTTACCATAAACTTGTTTGTCCGGCGCGATTTCGAGAATCGGCTGACCCTCAACCGCTCCTTCGTAGGACATTTTCACGTAATCACCCTTACCGGCGGCACGTTCGGCCACTTTAAAGTCTGCCCGCTCCGCGCGCATCGCTTCGATCGTCTTCTCGACCTCTTGGTCCGAGGCATCCGTCGATTCAGTCATCGTCGGGATGCCTTCGTAATCGGGCAACTCAAATTCAGGCTGCACGTCAACGATCACGGTGATTGTGGCCTCGGCATCAGCATTAATTTCGCCCTCTTCGACATTGATCACGCTGACCACCTCGAATTTCGACTCATCGATCGCACTCCGGTAGGCCTTGGTCACCACTCGTTTGCGAAATTCTTCTAGGATCTCTTTAGCGTGGCGCTTGGCCACCATGGCGACCGGAGCCTTACCGGCACGGAAGCCGGGAATACGGACCACTTTGATAAATTCGCCCAAGACCGCTTTGTGCTCAGCGGCGATTTCTGCGGCATCAAACGATGCCACAAGGCTTTTGCGGGTTTCAGAAACGTCTTGGGTTTGGATGTTCACAACGGAGATGTCGGCGATTGATTCGTAGAGAGAATTGAAAAACCTACGGATTCGCTTAACTGCCGGTCAATGCCGGATTATCACCGAACCAATCTCTGATCGATAAAGGAGCGACCTCCTCTTCCCTCGATACTTATCCCAACCCACGCTTGCACCCGACTGCCTGCCCACATTTTGTGAGGATTTCCGCCGGTGTTTTCCCTCCAATCGATCCTCAATACTCATCAATCGGTACTCCTCCTCGATGCCGCCTCCTCCGCCGTGCACGGAGGATGGATCACGCGGGATAACAAATCTCGCTGGGTAAAAATTGCCGCAGAGGCGAGCTCAGGCGTGTTTCGCGCGATCCGTGAACTCGGAGTATCTCCCAACGACGCATCGGCCTTTGTATTCTGCGAGGGCCCGGGGTCGATTCTGGGAATTCGCACCGTTGCGACTGCGCTTCGCACCTGGACCGCCTTAAACCCGCGGCCGGTTTACGCCTACCGGAGTCTCGAACTCACGGCCAAATCAGTCGGCCAACCCGGGCAAACGATCATTTGCGATGCCCGTCGCCAAAGTTGGCACGCCGTCCAACTTTCCCCCGACAACGAATTTGGTCCGCTCACTCGCATCCCAACCGCAAATCTTCCGTCCAGCGCATTAATCACGCCCGCGGAATTTCGGCAATGGAGCACCTCTCCCACCCAAAAAACCACCTCCGTCCCCTACGACCCCGCCTGCCTCGCATCTGACTTAGTCGATACCCCCCTGTTGCGCGAAGCCCCGGAACCGGACGCATTTCTGTCCGAAGATCCTGCCTACGTCCGCTGGACACCCGCCGTGCATCGCGCTCCGCCCCGTTCCTCCTGATGTCGCGAGCTCAACTCCCCCTTCGCTGTTGGGCCGAAATCGACTTAGCCGCGCTGGAACGCAATCTACGTCGGATTCGAGCCTCCCTCCCCGACCATATCCGCTACGTCGCAGTGGTGAAGGCCGACGCTTACGGCCATGGCCTCCACCAAGTCGCCGCTCGGCTCATGCACGCTGGCGCCGATCTTTTCGCCGTCGCGACCCTAGCTGAAGCCATCGCCCTTCGTGAAATTGGCCCCGGATGGCCCATCCTGCTACTGAGTCCACTCATTCCTGAGGAAATCGAACACGTCATCCCCCTCGACGTCGCAGTCACGATTTCCTCAGTCGATGAGGTCAATCGCTTCTCTCGGGCCGCGACTTCCGCCCGACGCCCGCTGGACGTGCATCTCAAAATCGATACCGGCATGGGACGCGCTGGCGTCTGGCACACTGAAGCCCTCGCGGTCTACCAAGCCATCCGCCAAGCCCCTCAGCTTCGACTCGTGGGCATCTACACCCACTACTCCAGCTCCGATAACGATCCGGCCTTCACCGCCGAACAGCGCTGGCGCTTTCGCACCGCCATCACTCAATTTCAACACCCCGAGCTCAGCACCTTGCTCATTCATGCGGATAATAGCGCTGGTCTCGAAACCATCGAGCGCGCCGGTCCCTTCAACGCCGTCCGCATAGGCCTGCTCCAATTCGGGGTGGTGCCGCGCCGCCACACCCTAACTTGCGAAGTGAAGGCCGAACCCGTTTTCAGTTTCCACACCCGAGTCAGTCTCGTGAAGACCCTCCCGCTGGGAACATCAATCAGCTACGGGCAAACCTATCGACTTTCCGACGACACCAAGATTGCCATTCTCTCCGGTGGCTACGGCGATGGCATCAATCGACTGCTGAGCAACCGCGGCAAAGTGCTTATCCGTGGTCAACGCTGCCCTATCCTCGGACGAGTCACCATGGATCAAACCATCGTGGATGTCAGCCACCTCGCCGAAGTTGTCCCCGGCGACGAGGTCATCCTCGTCGGCCGCCAAAATAACGCGGAAATCGACGTCGTGGAATTTAGCACCTGGGCGGACACGATCCCTTGGGAAACGTTGTGCTCCGTCACGAAGCGAGTCCCGCGGATTTACCGGACCCCTCTGGGAATCTGAACCACCCCTAGTTGAGTTCTGGATGATCCGGCTCTCCCGCGAGCAATTTCCACTCCGGACTTACTCTCGAAATCACTCCCTTCCACAGGGACTCATCTTGGCCAAATTCGAAAAGATCCGACGGAATCTGACTCACCGCCCAAGTGTCATGCTTCAATTCGTTTTCGAGCTGACCCGCCGTCCAACCCGAGTAACCGACAAACGCCCGCACTTCAATTTCATCCCCCTGCTCACGCATTAACGACTCGGCCGCATGGGGCTCCAACCCGAAGTGAAGTCGTAATCCCTCCCCATCGTTCAATAGACCGATGCCACAGATCACCAAACGATCAGGCTGCACCGGTCCTCCCGAGAACAGCGGAATTTTGGCCAATTCACTCTGGGCAAACGCTCCATCGACCGCGCCCAACGTTTGGCCCATCGGTCGATTCAAGACGATTCCCATCGCGCCCTCCTTGTCGTGCGTCGACAGCAAGATCACCGCTCGCCGGAAATTCGAATCTTTCATCCCCGGGTGCGCCAACAGCAATGACCCCGCTAAACTCTCGGTTTGTTCTTCTCGTGTTTTCATCCGCTGGTATTTTCGTTCACCGTTCATTAAACTACAACTTGGTTACCTTCACGCCGGAGTCTTCCAGCAATGCCCGCACGATCTCATCGTTCTGGTAATCCTCCCGATAACGAATCTCCGCAATCCCTGACGCCGCCAGAATCTTCGCGCAGTTGATACAGGGGAAGTGCGTCACATATACGATACAGCCATCCAATGAGCTGCCCCGGCGGGCCGCATCCGCCACTGCATTCTGCTCCGCGTGCACCGTCGCCTGCTCATGGCCGTCCCGCACCCGCGACACATGCGGAGCGCCCGGTAAGTAGCCATTATAGCCCGCCGCGATGATTCGATTGCTCCGCTCCCCGCCGCTCACCAGTAAGCACCCCACGTGTAACCGCTCACAAGGCGACCGCGTCGAGAGCAAGACTGCCGTCGCCATGAAATAATCATCCCACGACGGACGCCCCCCAAATTTCCGCGTCGCATCGGCAATCAAGTCGACGGGGGATGTTAAATCTAAAAAGGGGACCTTTGGCTCCATCCTTCATCGCTAAAGCGCGTTTCGAAAAAATCCACCTCGAAAGCCACGTCGATTTCCCCCTAGCGTGTTTTCATGGCTGCTCTCGACGAATTGGTGAACTACTGTAACGAGCGCACGCGCCTATCCGCTTACACCGATTCCCCCGGGGCCAAAAACGGCCTCCAAGTCGCTAATCGCGGCACCGTAACGCGCATCGGCGCCGCCGTGGATGCGGGTTTGGTCCCCTTCCGTTCCGCCGTCGCGGCCGGCGTCGACTTCCTGATCGTGCACCACGGCATGTATTGGGATATGCCACAGCTGCTCACCGGACCCGTCTACGAGCGCGTCGCAACCCTCATCAAGGGCAACTGTGCCCTTTATTCCAATCACCTCCCTCTCGACGGCCACCCCGAGATTGGTAACAACGCCCTGCTCGCCCGCCAGCTCGGTCTCACGCCGGATCAACCCTTCATGATAATCGCCGGCGAAGCCGTCGGCTACTCCGCGCCCTACACCCGCACTCGCGCCGAGCTCCAGACTCAACTTGAGTCCCATTATGAACGCGTCGTGCCCATCAACTGCGGATCGGATGCGCCTCGCCGGATCGCCTTCTGCACCGGCAGCGGCAACAGCGCCATGAAAGAACTCATCAAATCCGGTATCGACACCATGGTCACCGGCGAACTGCGGGAGGAGTGGTTTAACGTCGCCCAAGAGCGCGGCATCAACGTGTTCCTCTGCGGCCACTACGCCACTGAGGTCCACGCCGTCCAAGCCCTCGCCGCCGAACTCTCCGCCAAATTCGACCTCCCCTGGGAATTTATTCGCACGGACAACCCCCTGTAATTCCGCGAAATCTTTCTCGTTCTCGTTCAGATTCTCGTTCTCCCTTCCTGCCTCACGGCCCTTTGCCACCCCGCGCCTCCTCCTCTTCCCATGAAACGCATCGCCATCCTCAACGGTCCCAATCTCAACCGACTGGGCAAACGCGAACCCGAGATCTACGGCTCCACCACCCTCGCCGAACTCGAAACCCAACTCTCCACCGCCTTCGCCAATCAAGCCCAACTCTCCTTCTTCCAGAGCAATCATGAAGGCGAACTCGTTGATCGCATCGGCCAACTCGCCGACGACGAAATTGACGGCCTCGTGATCAATGGCGCCGCCCTCACCCACACCAGTGTCGCCCTGCGCGATGCTATCCTCGGTTCGCAACTACGGACCGTCGAAGTTCACATCTCCAACATCTATCAGCGCGAAGAATTCCGGCACAAATCCTTCACCGCTCCCGCCTGCGTGGGTGTGATCACCGGTCTGGGACTGGAGGGCTACTACGCCGCGATCCGATTTTTACTCAAAGCGTGAGCAACGACACGCCTTCTTTTTCTTCCTTCAGCTCCGCCCCCGACGAATCGTGGTGGGTCTGTCACACCAAACCACGCTGTGAGAAAAAATTCGCTGCGCTGCTCACGGCCGAGCGCATGGCGCATTACTTGCCCGTGGTCACGAGCGTGAAACGCTACGGGGCCCGCGAGCGCTCGCACACTAAACCCCTCTTTCCTAGCTACGTCTTCGCCCGCGTGCCCCATGAAAGAAAATCCCGGATCTACCAAATGGATTTCCTGGCTCGCACCTTGCCCGTCGAGCACGAACCTAAATTTTTAGCTCAACTCGCCGACGTGCAACGCATCGTCAGTTCTGGGTTCGAAACCACCATCCATCCTTTATTTAAAAAAGGACTTCCCGTTCGCGTCCTCGGCGGCCCCCTCCGTGGCCTCGAAGGCATCGTTGATGACCCGAAGAACCCCAAGGGCATTATTGTCGTAGTCGACGTGCTCCAGCAGGGCCTCCATATTGCTATTCCCATGTCCGACCTCAAACTCTTACCCCGATGAGTGAAACGCCGCCACTGGCTCCGCTTCCCGCCGCCCCGGCTTACGCCGCCAAAAAACTCAGCGCCGACACCCTCGCCAACCTCACCAACTTCGGCGAGATTCTGGCGAGCGACGGTATCATCCGTGGCCTGATCGGCCCCCGCGAAGTCCCGGTCCTCTGGGATCGCCACTTGCTCAACTGTGCCGCCATGGCGGAAGCCATCGAACCCAACCTAAAAGTCGCCGACATCGGCACCGGCGCCGGACTCCCCGGACTCGTCCTCGCGCTCGTGCGTCCCGACCTTAAACTCATTCTCGTCGACGCCCTGCAACGTCGCTGCGATTTCCTGCAAGAAATGGTCGCTCACTTCGCTCTCGCCGATCGCGTGGAGGTGGTCTGGGGACGCGCCGAAGACATTGCACCTTGCCAAGCCGATATCGTGGCTTCCCGAGCCGTTGCCGCTCTCAAGAAACTAGCGCCCTGGTGTTTTCCTCACGTCAAAATCGGCGGACGGATCCTCGCTATGAAAGGTCAGAAAGCAGCGGAAGAACTCCATGCCGCGCACAAAACGCTGCACAAGTGGAGTGCCGCCAAAAGCGCCAAAATCATCACCTGCGGTAAAGGTTGGATCGATCCCCCCGTGACCCTGATCAGCGCCCGGCGCGGCAAGTAACGAACCCTCGCCCGCCGCCGGGCTTCATCGACGCAAATCGCGTTGCTCGCTAGTCGAAGGTGAACCCCCGAAGGGTTCGCCCGCGCTGGACAACGTATCGATCTTCATCACCGTCGTCCGTTCGTGCAAAACGGGATCTGAAACTCCCCCGGAACGCTGAAGTTTGGTCGTTTCCAGCCCCATCCGCTCAACCGATAGACTCAGACATCCTGTCCCTGGGGCCGGTCATTGGCCCCCTCCCTCGCGCAGATTATATTCCGTATTCAGACCGATACCGGCCTTGGACTCAGTCTTCGTGCGACCTGAATTACTTCTCCAAAGACTTAAAATACCGTTTCAAATAGTCCTCAAATTCCGGCCGTTTGGACCACGCCGCCAAATAAGTTTCATACTCGGGCAACTCCCACCAGAACACCCCGTTCTCGCGCCCCACCGGGTCTGGCCCCACCATTCGCTCAACATAGTCATTTCCGGCGATCGAGGATAGCCGCGACGCGTCAAACGCCCGCCACAATGTCATCATCCGTGCGGCTTGCTTCGGCCGCTCAACATAAAGGTCCGTCGTCTCGGTCGGATCATCCGCGAGATTGTATAACTCAAATTTATCCGCCTCCAAATCTGGTCCCACAATTTTCCAGTCGTTATCGATCACCGCCCCACCATCGATGCGTCGAAACGGAATCGGCTTCGCCCTCGGCTCTCGATTGCCGTTAAATGCGGGCACCAAACTCACGCCGTCGATCGGATCGAGATAGGCGGACTTTGGCAGCCCCAAAATCTCTCCAATCGTCGGAAAGATATCCATCGTCACCGCCGGAACATCACTCTGCTGGCCAGGCGCGATCCGCCCCGGCCACTCCACCACTGCCGGCACCCGAATTCCCCCTTCATAAACCTGATTCTTAAATCCTCGCAGCCCTCCCACCGTCTTCGCCCCCCAGTCACTTAATCCCCCATTATCACTATTAAACCACAGCACGGTTTTGTCCTCAATTCCCAGCTCCCTTAATCCTGCCCGCATAGTCCCGAGCGCTCTATCCATCGCCACCAATTCCCCCAGTTGATTGCGTTCACTTTCCTCCAAATGTTCGAAGCCAGCCATGTCGCCGGCGTTGGCCATGAAAGGACTGTGCGGCGTGCCAAACCAGACCACCGCAAATACGGGGCCGTCCTGGTTCTTCTTTATAAATTTCAAAGCTTCCGCCACGGCGATTTCCGATGAATCACCGCTAAACTCTTCAAATTCGCCCCCCCGACTCATGACGGGATGGAGATCAAAGAAGTTTGAAACCGAAACCCACGTATCAAACCCAAATACTCCGGGATGCAACGGGTCGTTCTCGAGCACTGGCGCCCCGGGTCCTCGCAGCGCGTTCAGATGCCACTTACCAAAGTGACCCGTCGCGTAACCCGCCGCTTTTAATGCCTGCGCGATCGTCTTTTCCTGACGCCGCAGCGGGTATCCATGGGTTTGCACGCCCGTCCGGTCATTGCTGCGACCCGTCAACACTGATGCCCGCGTCGGGGAACAGTTCGAAGCCCCCGCGTAGAACCGATTAAAACGAATCCCCGCCTCCGCCATCGCATCCAAGTTGGGTGTTTTGAGCAACGGATGCCCGTTGTAGCCCGTCTGCCCCCACCCCTGATCATCCGACATCACCAAGACGACATTGGGGCGCTCCTCAGCCCGAACCGAAAACGCCAACAGTAAGGCAACCAGCAGCGTACTCAGGCGAAAGAAGCCAAGGGGGAGAGAATGTAATTTCATAAAAAAGGGATTACTTTTCGATACAACCTACTCCGCCCAAACTCCAACATCTTACGCATTCCGTTACATTCGCCCTAACATCGCTCCGAGCAGATGAAGCACCAGATTGGTCGCGATCGCCGCGGCAATATCATCCGCCACGACCCCCCACCCATCCGGTAAACTCTGCAGTTTGGAAATACCTAACGGCTTCCAGATATCGAACAGCCGAAAAAGTCCGAATCCCACCAAAAAAATAGCCCACGGCGGAGCGACAGCGGTTAACTGCTGCCACGCTAAAAAACAAAAGGGGATCGCCACGAACTCATCCAACACGATTTCGCCCGGGTCGCGTTTCCCCAGCCGAAACTCCGCCTCCCCACACATCGCCACCGCGAGGTAAATACCCACGGCGCCAAAGACCAACGTGCCCACGATTCCCACGTCGTAGAAGAACAGCGTGAAATACAGTAAACCCGCCACTGAGCCCCAGGTTCCAGGCGCCTTGCCCATGCGACCCACCGGACCCAATGTCGCGAAGTTGATCACCATCTGCGCGGGTAAAAAACGCGGCCAAATCGGTTGCTTTAGAGTCATGTTCTAATCGGCCATCACGTTCGCGTGACGCTTAAAATACGAGTAGCCCGAGGTAATGGTGAGCAATGCTGACAAGAAATACAGTCCCACCCCCACCCAGTGCACGGCGATGAAAATTATTTGGTCATCGGCCGGAAACAAAGATCCGAAATCGACCCGAAACATTTTCGCGCCCAACAACCAACCGATCGCATTCATCTGCGCAAAAGTCTTCAACTTCCCGCTCGTGTCCGCCTCCACCACCAAACCTTTAGAGGCCGCCACCATGCGCAATCCCGACATCGCAAACTCCCGCGTGAGGATGCAAAGCAGTGCTAACATCGCGGTCACCGTCAGTTTCCCAAAAAAATCCGCGTTCACCAGCGCGATCATGATTCCCAGCACCATGACTTTGTCGATGACCGCATCCATAAAACGCCCGAACGTGGAAACCTGATTCGACTTCCGGGCGATATAACCATCCAGCCAATCCGTCAGCGCCGCCCCAATGAACAACCAAAACGCCCACGTCGCCGCCCCTTGCCAATCCGAATACATCAGTCCCACGACGACAAATAGCATCGGGACTCTCGAAACCGTGAGAATGTTGGGCAAATTCCAGCGCACTGCCGCGATTCATTGCACCCTTCCCCTCTCTGGCAACCACGGAAACGTCACGATTTGCGCTCGCGCCCGTTGCCCCCCCCTTATCTAATGCCGGCCCTCGACTCTTAGCGTCCTTCCTCCACCACTTCGCCATGCGCCATTGCATCTACCCGGGCACTTTCGACCCCGTCACGTACGGCCACCTCGACGTGCTTTCACGCGCGGCCAAGCTGTTTGATAAGGTCACCCTCGCGATCGCCGAAAACCCGGGTAAAAACCCTTTCTTTACCCCGGCGGAGCGAGTCGAATTGATCAAACCCGCCATCAAGAATCTGCCGAACGTGACGATCACCACCTTCTCTGGATTGCTCGTCGATTTTGCCGTTGAACACCAGGCGAGTGCCATCATTCGCGGCTTGCGTGCCCTCTCCGATTTTGAATTCGAGTTCAATATGGCCCTAATGAACCGGCACCTGAAAGCCGAAATCGAAACCATCTTTGTCATGCCAGCGGAAGCCTACAGCTACACGAGTTCACACCTCGTCAAGCAGGTCGCGAAATACGGTGGCGATGTAAAAAAGTTTGTGCCCCCTAACGTTGCGGCGGCCCTCGCCGAACGCGCCTCGCGGTCTTAACGCACTCCCAAGTCCGCCCCCCGAATCTACGGCTGATAGCTTCCCACTTTCCCGCTCAGGGCGGGGCCATACAGAATCGCATTAAGCAGGAGGCGAGTCGTTCCATACCAGAGGGCTCGGTAACCCGGTTCGTCGGTAAACAACACCACGTGCCCGTCGCCCAACGGTTCGTCGATCACCGCCGCCGCGCCGGCAATGAGTTTCTCACTATTACCCGGCCAAGTCACCCCGCTGAGCCACAGATCCTGCCCGGCAAACGTCACCACATTGGAGCCGGTATCCGAGGCCGTGAGAAATACATTCGTATCCACCAAAAACGCCATCTCCGCCTCCGCGTAGCCGAACGATAAAAAGTGATCCTGATCGATCGTCGCGCGCAACAATGCTCCCGGCACTTCCAGCACCTCTGCTTCTTCCTCATTTTCACTCGCCTCATCGTCATCGCCCCCCACCGCCGCAACTGATGTCCACGACTCATCCCCTTCCACCAGTAGTTCCGTCGCCCCCCCCAAGCATATTAAAGTCCCGCCCGCCTCCACCCATGCCTTCAGCGCACCTTCCCCGCCGGTCCCCAGTTCCCGCTTCAGCGTGCTCACCTCACCTGATGGCACCACCACCACATTAAAGCCCCGTAAATCCACGTGCTTCAGCCGGGAAACCGCCACCGGCACATAGTCGATCTCGAACGTCTGCTCGAACAAAAATTTCATCGCCCCGTAGATGGCTGGTCGCACTCACGCCATCCCCAGTCGCCACTAAGATCTTCGGCGCCTCCAAAGCGTAAACTTCCTCGGAACCGATCCCCGAGACTCCGGCACCAGAAAAAGCCGTATGCACCGCCACCACCTCCGTTCCTCTGATCCTGGCTAATTCGACGATTCGCTCGTGAAGGGCTGCCGGATTGCGCTCGACTCGCACCACCAACGATCCTCGGGGGAAGCTCATTCCGTCCACGTCAAACGGACGCGCCGAGGCCGAAACGCGATACCCTTCTCGTAGCAGATCGAACCCCACTTGCTGCGCGCTATCGCGCCCCACCGGCACGACGTAGGCAGACCGCGCCCGCTCCGGCGCTGGCACCGTTCGCACCGCCGGAATCATCTCCAACAACTCCGATCGCACTGCAACCGCATTGGCCGCCGCGAACGCCTCTACGCCATACATCAGCGGCAAATTCCAAGCCGTGATATCGTAAAATTCCAGCCCGTCCTCCGGCACGTTCTCTCCTCGCTTCGCGTTACGGGCATTTTTATCCAATTGTCGCTGCATAAACGCGTCATCAATCACGGAGTTTTTCTCCAACAACGCCTTCGCCAAGCGGCCTCGGGGTTGCGCCAAATCGACCATCCAAGTCCCCGCAGGGAACGTGTGCTGCGCCGGTTCGCCTCCCTTTAAGTAAGACACCACCTCGACTTCGACTGCTCGGGTCAACTCACTCACTTCAATCCCGCTTCGGCGCAATGCAGTCCCCAGACGGGCTCGTCTCTCGGGGTTCCGATCAGTCAAAAAAACCTGCTGCAACTCACCCTCTCGCCCCGCAGCGACCGCGGAGACAAAAAATTCCCTAAAATCGCGCAACCGACTTTCCCGATTTCCCACCGCCGTCCGAATCGTCGCGAGACCCGAGGTGAAGTGTTTGGCAATCGCCGTGCGCAAGGTCGTGACCGTGCCGTCATCACGCCGCAGATTAACCCCGTTCTCACCACCCGCCGTCGTCTCGAACGTCATCCCGGTCGCCCCCTGCAGCGCCGACCAGGTATCCCAATATCCCGGATAAAATAGATCAAACTGGTCGCGCACATAATACATCCAATTCCGCTCATCAAACGCCGTCGCCAGCGCCCGCCCGAACGTTTCCATCCAGCGCTCGGTCGCCTCCCCTGGTAGATTCGGGTTAATCGGCAGCGCCGCGGGCGGGAAAAAATACTCCTTCGTCATACCGTGATGATCCGCCGAAACTTGGGGCATCCACTCGAGAAACGCCGCCGCACTATTGCGACTCTCGACCTGAGACAACGCGATCATGTCCCGGTTAAGATCGAAGTAATAGTGATTCACCCGACCGTGCACGTTCCATCGATTCTCCTTTTCCCAGGCAAACGTCTCCGGACGCCCGATGCCATGCGCTCTGATCCAGGTCACAAACCGTTCCCGCCCGTCGGGATTTTGGCAGGGGTTAATCAACACCACCGCCTGCTCCAGCCACTTCGTCACTTCCTTATCCGCGCTATCCAAGAGTTCATACAAAACGCGCATCGCCGCTTCGGTGCCCGCCACCTCATTCCCATGGATGTTGTAGGATAACCAAACGATAATCGGCTGCTTTTTAATCAACGTCTCTAGTTCCTCTTCGCTCAGCTTCTCCCGCCCATCGACCAACCGTTGATTGACCGCCTTAATCTCATCCAATCGCGCAAGATTGGCCGGCGATGAGATCGCCACCACGTGCATGGGCCGGCGTTCGTTGGTTTTCCCCGTCTCGAACAACTTTGCTCGATCACTCGATTCGACGTAGCTCGCTAGGAGCCTGTCGGACTTGAGGAACGACTTGAGTCGGCAAATAATTGCAGTCGACTTGCGACATGGCTTAATTAGGCCTTGATCGATCGGCAAAGGTGAACTTGGGCCGCAGGAACCGCCCGCCGAGAGGT
>Ga0209390_10001103_pt1 | contig 53412 bp, 54 predicted proteins | sample BON01_FD_187212 | JGI IMG/M metagenome (GOLD analysis project Ga0209390, IMG submission 187212) | Freshwater microbial communities from Lake Bonney liftoff mats and glacier meltwater in Antarctica - BON-01 (SPAdes) (version 2) | ecosystem: Environmental > Aquatic > Freshwater > Ice > Glacier...
GTACCCATGAAACAGACCGTCACCGCTCTGCTACTTGTACTGATAACCGCACTTGGGTTTGGGGCCTTCAGCAGTACAGCCTCAGCTGCACCGGCCGGGAGGCAGGGAAGTGGGGACCCCTGCAGCTCTGAGGTACTGGTTGCCTTTCGGGTCAATGCTCAAAATGACGACAGCGAGCTATTCACGCCCCTACCGGATCCTCCGAACCCTTGTGACGAGATTGGGCCCACAACCTCGACCACAACTACAACCGCTGTTGCCGGTGGTGCAACTCCAGTTACTAAGGACACGCTGCCTAAAACTACAACCTCGACCACAACTACAATTCCCGTGAGCGTCGAGGCCCCTACACCCCAGGTGTTGGGAGCAACTGCCACTGCCACAACCGCGGCCACTGCCGCACCGGTGCAGGGCGAGTTGGCGCTTACTGGTAAGAGTGCGTTGCCGCTCGGACTAGTCGGTGTGTCGCTTGCAGCGCTTGGAGCAGGACTGCTTCTGGCACAGCGCAAGCGTCGCCTGAGCTGGAAATCGTAGGAGACCCCGGGCAAATAGCGTTTGCAGCGCTTTGGCGACACTATGTGTTGTTAAAGCGCTGCAAACGGCTCGGGCTAGGTTCCGCTGGCAGCACACGGCGCTCGCCAATCGCAGCGAGACCGCTAGTCCCGACCCGTGACAACTCGGGAACCTAGGGTGTAGCTCTGTGACAGATCACGCTGCACCCGAGATAACGCAAGACCTAGTGCTCGAGGGTTCTTCGCTTTTAGTTGACGGTACACATACCGAGAACCCAACTTGGCAGCAGATTCTTGCAGCCAAGGAGTCGGGACAACTCATGTGGCTGGATTGCCAGGCGCCCGATACTGAAGATCTGCACCGAATGGTGCATATATTTGGCATCGACGAAGAGATGATTTCTGATTCGGGGGATTTCAATCAGCGGACCCATATGGCCGAGTACGGCACCTATGTGTTGTTGGTGGTCTATGGGGTGGCGGGTGATGCACGCACCATGATGGAAGTGCATGTGTACGTGTTGCAGCATCAGGTAATAACTGTTCGAAACGGTCCTTGCCCACCTGTTGAAGAACTGCATGGTCGCGCCGGCAAAATGCTGACCCCGACTACCACCGTGCCGGCTGTGCTCACTCGCATCTTGTCGGTACTTGTTGGCACCTTTGCTGATGCTTTGGACGTAGTTGATGACGAACTCACCGACTTAGAGACCAGCATTCTTCACGACCAACTAGATTCTGCGCAGTTAGAAATGCTGCTCGAGGTGCGCAAGCGGGTCAACACGTTTCGGCGAGCAGTTGACCCTGCTAGAGATTTGGTGGGTGCAGGCAGGTTTATCATTATCGACGCCCTTGAAGATGTGTCTGATGATGCCCGCCGCCACCTGCGAGACCTGGCTATTGACTTAGCTCATGTGGGTGATCAAGTTGAGATTGAGCGAGATCGCTTGGCTGCGGTGATGGACATCTATATGAACCAGGTGAACTATCGCCAGAACGACATCATGAAGAAGTTGGCCACAGTGTCAACCGTGTTCTTGCCGCTGATGTTTATTACTGGGTTTTTTGGCATGAACTTTACGTTTTTGGTGCAGTCGATCAACTCCTCAGTAGCGTTTCTTTTACTTGGAATCGGCCTGAACATGGTCACCATGATTGTGTCGCTCTGGGTTATGAAACGCCGCGGTTGGTGGTGATGCAACTTCGTGAAGGCATGAACACACTGACCTACCGAGTAACGACACTGACCTTCGGAGTAACGACCTACCGAGCAACGACCCAAAAGAGCCCCGCATGAGTGAACCCAGCAGCCCAAACCCCGGCAGCCCAGACCTGAGTAACGGTATGAACTTTATTGACGGGCAGTTCCGGCCGGCCTTGTCGGCCATGACCGACGATGTGCTTGACCCTGCCACGGGTGCAGTGATTGCGCAGGTAGCTAGTTCTGATGCGGCCGATGTTGACCTAGCAGTTGCAGCAGCTACTCGAGCATTTACTACTTGGTCAGAGACCACACCGCGGGAGCGTTTCGAGATGCTCTCGGCGCTAGCTGATGCAATCGAAGATGACCTAGCCACGCTCAAGCACCTTGAGTCGCTCAATGTAGGCAAGCCGCTATCGATCATCGACTTTGAGTTTGACCTGACAGTAGATAATTTCAGATTCTTTGCTGCCGCAGCGCGGTTCCTTGATGGTCGTGCAGCGGGGGAGTACATGGCTGATCACACCTCGTTCTTGCGGCGTGATCCGCTTGGCGTGATTGCATCAATTGCGCCGTGGAATTATCCGCTCAATATGGCCACGTGGAAGATAGGTCCGGCGCTTGCCACTGGCAACACTGTGGTGCTCAAGCCCTCGGAACTCACCCCGCTGAGTGCCATTCGTTTGGCCGAGCTTGCGGCCGGAATTTTTCCGCCTGGTGTCTTCAACTTGGTGCTCGGCCAAGGTGAGTCAACTGGTGCTGCGCTTGTGGCGCACCCAGATGTTGCGATGGTGTCGGTCACGGGTGATGTTGGCACGGGAAAGCTCATTGCCAAGTCGGCATCAGACAACTTGAAGCGAGTGCACTTAGAGCTTGGCGGTAAGGCGCCGGTGATTGTGTTTGACGATGCCGATCTTGATTCTGTGGTTTCGACTCTGGCAGAGGCCAGTTACTACAACTCGGGCCAAGACTGCACGGCACCATGCCGGGTGATTGCGGGGCCAGCAATATTTGATGATCTAGTGGAGCGCCTCACTAATGCCGTTGCGGCGCTCAAGGTGGGTGACCCCTTTGACCCCCAGGTTGCTGTGGGTCCCGTTATCTCTGCCGGTCAGCAGTCAAGAGTTGCCGGCATGGTTGAGCGCGCAATTGAGGCTGGCGCAGAGCTCACAACAGGCGGCTCGGTGGTTGCAGGGGCTGGGTTTTTCTATGAGCCAACAGTGTTAGTAAACCCAGCACAAAATGCCGAGATTGTGCAGCGAGAGGTATTTGGCCCCGTGGTGAGCGTTCAGCGATTCAGTGATGAGGGTCAGGCGCTTGGGTGGGCCAACGATGTTGACTTTGGTTTGGCGGCCTCGGTATGGACTAGCGATGTTGGCCGAGCCATGCGAATGTCAAAGCGGCTGCAGTTTGGAACCGTTTGGGTGAACGACCACATTCCGATTGTGTCCGAGATGCCACATGGCGGGTTTAAGCAGTCTGGCTATGGCAAAGATATGTCGGTCTATGCGCTTGAGCATTACACCGAACTTAAACACGTGATGATCAAGTTCTGAGGGCAGCTGAAGGGTGAAGGGCTGAAACAATCTGATGGGGGTCATCAGTCTGGTCGCAGGTAATGATGATGAACGACAGTTGATTGACTATCGCCGACTTAAGTCGCTCAGCATCAAACATTTCTCCCTGCTTATAGCGAAGTTCTTCGATCATTCGGTAGAAAAGTTTGTACGCATGCTCAATCCCGGAGGGGCCTTTCACCTCTTGATATTCAATGAGCGCTCCGAGCTCGCCAGTAGAGCCGACTGCGGTACGAAGCTTGAACTGAAACTCTGAATCTTGAGATTCGTTAATGAGAAAGTTCCGGTCAAGTTTTTGGGCCTCTTGGCTGCCTTCTTCCCAGAGACAGTCCCTAAAGGCGCAGAGTAAAATCGTCAGTATCGTTAGGCGTTGCTGCCCGTCAATGAGCAGATGGCGCGGCTTTGTAATATCGGGCTGTGGATCTGGAGCTACCACTATGCTGCCCATAGAGTGCGACCTAGGTTGGCTGCTCTTTGTGGCATCGGAGTTGCGGTTGTACAGCTTCTGAACGTCTTCCCAAAGCGGTGTGAGCTCATCTTGTTGCCAGCGATAGGGCCGCTGAAACATAGTCAGGTACTGCTGCTCCGGTGACAGCAGCTGACTCAATGTTGAAACCTCAGCTCTCATGCGCGCAGTCACCCTTTGGATTGAACCTGTGCACAGGTTACCTAGGGATCGGGCACTCCGATTGGTCTATTTCTGAGCTAGTTGGCTTGACCCTCGTTATGTCGAGCGACGAGTTGCTTAGCAATCACCTTGAGGCACAGAGTCTCATCGGCACCTTCAAAGATTGACAACACTCGCGCATCAACAAACAGCCTGCTTACGGTGTATTCCTCGGCATAGCCCATGCCGCCATGAATCTGCATGGCTTCACGAGTTACCCATTCGGCGGCCTTGCAGACATAAGCCTTAATCATTGAAGCTTCAAGAGTGCCCTCACCCTTGGCCATCATGCGTGCAACTTCATAGGCAAACTGCCGGGCACCTTGAATGGTGATGGCAATGCGCCCGAGCTTTGCCTGAATGAGCTGATAGTTGTGGATGGGCTCGCCAAACACGGAGCGATCCAACGAGTACTGCCGGGCCTCTTCTAGTGCCGACTGCATAACGCCAAGCGCCCGTGCAGCGGTCTGCAAACGCCCGTTCTCAAACCCGGCCATCTGGTAATAAAAGCCTTTACCGATGCCGCCTTCCTCGCCAATCAGGTTCTCATCTGGCACAAACCAGTTCTCAAGAGCAATCTCATATGAGTGCATACCCCGGTAGCCAATCGTGTCGATTGGTCGGCCTTCCATCTTGGCGGGGCCATGGGCGCTATCTGAGGTGAGCTCAAATCCGTGAGCGTCGCCGCGCTCTTTGGGAACGATGAACATAGACAGCCCGCGGTGCCCAATCGACCGGTCTGGGTTGGTGCGAGCAAGCACCATCAACACATCGGCCCTTGCGCCAAATGTGCACCAGGTCTTTACGCCGTTGATTAGGTAACCGCCCTCAACCTTGGTAGCTGTGGTCTTTACCCCAGCAACATCAGACCCATAATCGGGCTCTGTTACGGCAACTGCGTTCATGACTTCGGCGTTTGCCAAAAGCGGCAGCCAATGCTGCTTTTGCGCTTCGGTCCCGCCGGCCTCTAGTGCCCGAGCCAAAATCTCGGGCCGCGTTACTAGCGAACCACCTGCGCACAGTGACCCACGAGAGAGTTCTTCGGTAGACACAACCATGCCGATGTAATCAGACTCATCACCCGATGCAAACCCGCCGTACTCCTGACCAATAGATAACCCAAAGGCACCCATCTCGGCCAAGCTGCTAATGATCTCTTCGGGAATGTCCGAGTTGTCTCGGTGGATGTGCTCGGCAATAGGTGCCAGCTTTTCTTCGGCAAACCTACGGAATGTGTTCTGAACCATTTCGAAGTCATTCGTCAGATGCCGCGGCCCGTCAGTGTCGGCTAGCGAGGCCAAAAACTCGGGTGAGCGGTACTGGGTCACGAAGTGGCGCACGCCATCAAGTGCGTCATTAGAAACAGCCCATTCAGACTCGCGACCAAACACCTTTGCTGCAAGGTCCGCAAGCACGTCGGCTGCGAACGCACAACAAACACGAGCCTCGGTCGGCCCGAGTGCACCGTATGACAACAAACCGCGAGCAGACATCACCGCAGCCGCAGCATGAGCAATGTCATAGGCAAGCACTTGATTTTCGTCTATGCCGTCTGCTGCGAGCCGGCCAATGCCCGAATCGAGCACTTTCTGGGCAATATCTAACACGGCAGAAGCGGCCGTCAGGTCAATCGTGTCATCCATTCGGACATGCTACCGAGAACAGCCGAGTTCACCCAAGCAGAACAGCCGAGTTAGCGCAAGCAGACAGCCGAGTTAGCCCGAGTGGGTACCAAGTGGGTACCAAGTGGGTGCCGAGTTTGCCGAAGCAGTCAACTGCGTTGAGCTACTCAATTCGGCAGGCTGTGCTGCAGCGAAGTACCGTTCGGCTACGCATCTTTGGGCCGTGCACGCGTCTCTGAGTGCACACGCGATCACACGGAGGATCAGATGACTATTTATGACCGTCCCTTTGGAAGATACCTAGAGGATTTTCTGCCAGGAGATATTTATCGTCACTGGCCCGGTAAGACAATCACCGAGGCCGATGATCATTTGTTTTGCATGATCACCATGAACCACCACCCGCTGCATACAAACGCTTGGTTTGCAGAAAATGAGACGGTACACGGAAAGAACGTGGTGGTTGGCAACTTGGTGTACTCGTTGATTCTTGGCATGAGCGTTCCCGATGTTTCTGGCGCAGCCATTGCAAACCTAGAAGTAGAGACCCTGAAGCATAAGAACCCCACCTTTCATGGAGACACCATCTATGCAGAGACTCATGTGCTTGAGACCCGTGAATCCTCGAAGGGTGACCGTGGCATTGTGACTGTAGAGACCAAGGGCTTTAACCAGCACGGGGTAGAGGTGTGTTACTTCCGCCGCAAAGTCATGGTGTGGAAGCAAGAGGCTGCGCCCGTTCGCAAACGCCCCTACGGCGAAGGCATCTGGGAAGACTGATCCAGGTGGGGGTGCTGCCGGTTGCAGGGGGGTTTTCAACCGCAGCAGGGACCCGGCCGCGCCTTCGGCCAGTTTTTGCCCGCGCAGCAATAGGGCGATTGGCCCAGATTATTCGCTCTGATTCCGGTGCTGGCGCCGGTACCAGTACTGCTGCTGGCGGGCTGCAGGGCAAACGCATACTCGTCGCCGATGCCAGAACCGGAATTTTGGCGGGGCAGCTTGCACGAGCTGGCTTGGCAGTGTGGGCACTTGAGGCGGATCAAGAACTGGCAGTGCAACTCAAGCGATCGCTGCCACAGGTTGCAGTGAGTTGTGCCAGCTTGAGTGCACTCGCAGTAAAGAACGCAAGTATCGATCTTTTTTGCATTGAGCAAAGCGATACACAAGCCGACACAAGCTTTGTTGCCCAAGAGGTTCACCGCGTGCTTCGGCCCCAAGCCATGTTGGCCCTATTAGTTAATCTGCAAGATCTTTCAGAGCCTTGGGAAGATGAACTTGCCCTTCTAAAGGCCACAGAGCCTGCCCCGCTAACTGCCCGGCCCACTGTCCAGCCCGCTGCAGAGCTTATGGGTGTGTCGGAGTATTTCTCTGACCCCATCCGAGAATCTTTTGCGCACCCAGTGCAGTCCTCAGTTACTCATGAACTTGAACGCTTGCGTTCAAGCGCAGCAGTGGCTCAGATGCTGCCAGCCGAGCAGGCGGTGTTGTTAGACAACGCTCAGCAGGTACTTAGCGATCATGCAGATTTAACCGGTGCGTTGGAACATAAGAAGCACACTGAGTTGTTGTTATGGCGAGCAATCTGAACCATGGCTATAAACCTGACTGGCGAACAACAAAGAGTGTTGAACTGGGCTGACACTCGGCGCCGTGATTTACCTTGGCGCCGCACAAGAGACCCTTGGGCTGTGCTGGTTGCCGAGGTGATGCTGCAACAAACTCAGGTTGATCGTGCTCAGCCAAGGTGGGTGGCTTTTTTGGAACGCTTCCCAACCACCAAGGCTTGTGCAGCGGCACCGCTTGCCGACTTGTTGCAAGAGTGGTCAGGGCTTGGCTACCCGAGACGTGCACGAAACTTACATTTAACAGCTATTGCAATTGAGCAAAGCGGGGGGACCATTCCAGACAGGCTTGATGAGCTACTGGCGTTTCCTGGGGTTGGGCCCTACACCGCTCGCGCCGTTTTGGCTTTTGCCTTTGAAAGCGACGCAGCAGTAGTCGATACCAATGTTGGGCGAATTCTGGCTCGCAGGCAGGGCAAAAAACTGACTGCTGCTCAAGCTCAAACTCAGGCTGATGAGTGGCTAGTTCGGGGCAGTAGCTGGGCATGGAATCAGGGCTTGTTAGACCTTGGGGCGCTTTGTTGTCGGGCCAAGGAACCGGTCTGCGACGGGTGCCCCGTCAGGCGAACCTGTTCTTGGGCGCGCTCGGGATGGGTTACTCCAGACCCCGCTGCGGGTTCTGCTTCGGTCTCGGTTCGGCAATCACGTTTTGAGGGTTCGGCCCGCCAGGCACGCGGCCGCTTACTTCGCCGCGCACAGCAGTCCCCGGTTGCAGCCTTTGAGCTATGTGAAGTTGTTGAGTGGAAGGGCCAAGTTGATGCTCAAGAACGAGCCGAAGCAGTTGCAGATTCTCTGTTACGAGATGGTCTTTTAGAACGTGATGCTCAGGGCCGGTTAGTTATTGCTGGTGCGGATTCTAGCTAAGGCTGTTTCTAGCTAGTAGCTGCAGGTCAACAAGTCAGGAAGCGTTCATGGCATCCAACATGTTCAGCTTGGTTGCTCTGTGAGCGGGCATAATCGACGCGATTACGCCAACCAGAATGCCAACTAAAAAGATCAATCCAACCCGAGCCCAGTTAAAAGACAGGTCAATGGCCCCGCCAGCAATGCTAGAGATCACAACCCAGCTCAGCAAAATGCCAGCACCCATGCCCACGAGTGTGCCGAGCAACCCAATCAGCAGGGCCTCAAAGCGAACCATGCGCCCTACTTGTTGGCGAGTCATGCCTAGGGCTCGCACCATGCCAAGTTCTCGGCGACGCTCAAAGATAGACAGCGTCATGGTGTTGACAATGCCGACTAACGCAACAATCACGCTCATGGCTAGCAAGGCGTTCACCGCGGCAATCAGAAAATCAAATATCGAGCCAACTATCTGGCCAATAAAGTTGCCCGGCCTAACCGCAACTCCGGTGTAGCCCTGCAAGACTTTTTCTAATTCTTGGCCAACGGCATCTGCTTGACCTGGTTCAACTCGCACAAAGATTTTGCTGACTGGTTTATCGCCAACCACAGCGCTAAACGTCTCGGGGTTCATGACGTTGCCCACGAATGTTTCCAAGCTGGCTTGGTACACAGCAACTACCGGCAGAGCCAGATCTTGATTATCAACTGTGCGAAGTGAGACTGTGTCTCCCAAGGTGACCGCAGCGAGCCCGGGGCTAGAGAGCGCTCCGCCTGCAAAGCTCGAGAAATCTGGAATGGCAATTCCAGCACCACTCGCGACTGCTTGTGCAGACCCTGCAGTTACTTTCAGTCCGGCAGATTTGGTGAGCTGATCAAGGCTTGCAGTAGAAACAAATGTTGACTGCCCGCTTGATTCAACTGCTACCGAACTCTTTACCGGAGCAGTGTTGGTGACACCATCAGTTTTGTTGATGCTTCTCACCAGCTTGGGGTCGATTGCACCCTGAGAGCTGACGACGAAGTCGGGGGAAGAAGCGCTGCTGAGCTGATCAACTAGCGATGACTTCATGGCCTCTCCAGAGACGGTCACTAGCGTGACTAAGAACAGCCCAATAACCAAAGCATTTGCTGTGGTGGCAGTGCGCTTGGGGTTGCGCACTGCATTGTCGGCGGCCAATCTGCCAGTCATGCCAAACAGGCTCATGACTGGTTTAACCGCAATAGCAAACAGTCGCGCTAGCAGTGGCCCGCCGATGAAAAGACCGATGAATAAAAACAGCGACCCGAATGCCAAGTAATACCACTTCACTCCGATAAAGCGATTCGCAAGTAGTAGAGCAATGGCACCGAGCAGAAAGAATGCTCCAAAACCTGCCCGCACAGGCGATGACCCCGAGGTGTCTGCAGCAGAGGACCGCATGGCTTCAACGGGTTTGGTTCGACCTGCACGAAATGCCGGAACAATCACCGACAGCGTGGTTACAGTCACCCCGATGATCATGCAGAGCACCACCGTATATGTGGTGATCTTTACTCCGGCTCCGGGGATTTCTAAATCAAATTGTCTCAGCAGTGCTTGCAGCCCTATGGCAAGAGCAGCACCCACCAAAATGCCAATGGCGCTTGCTATCACGCCAATTGCCATGCCCTCAAAAATCAGCGATCTGCGGACCTGTGCTGGGGTACCACCTACTGCTCGAATCAGCGCAAGCTCACGAAAGCGTTGCGTGACCACAACCGAGAATGTGTTGAAGATCACAAAGGCTGCAACAAACATTGAAAGGTATGCAAACCCCTGAAGTACTGGCCGAAGTAGGCCAATAAAGGCCGAAGCAGATGCTGCAGCCTCAGAGACGAATTCTTCTCCGGTTTGTACTTGCACCGAGGGTGGAAGCGCTTGTTCGAGCGCTGCTTGCACAGCTAGGGAGTCACCTGAACTTCGTATAATGACGTCTGTATAACCAGGGGTGCCGGCGTTGAGTACCTGCACCGCCGTCTGTTCAGAAAATGAGATTGTGCCGCCGTCATCAAGCGCGTCTTGGCGGCCGAACGAACTGATTCCGGTCACCTTAAACTTTTTGGTTCCGGCGGGAGTTTCTATAGACACCGTTGTGCCGACGGTAGCGTTTGCCTCGCTCGCAAGTTTGCGGTCGAGCACGACTTCTTGCTGGCCCTTGGGTGCCCTGCCTTGGTCCAAACTCAGCGGATTGAGTTCTGGGTCTGCAATCCAAGCCCGGCCCTGTGAGCGAAGGTTGGCAGTGGTTCCATCGGCGCGAAGTACTCGAGCATCGGCTTGGATTTCACCCGCAGCAGCCTTGACTCCGGGAGTGCTTCGAACTGTGCTGAGCACCGAGGGCGCAACAGTGAGTTGAAAGTCCATCCCTGTGCCCTGGTCGCTGCCTGCGACTGCGATTACTGCAAAGTCAACGTTTTGGTATTGCTCCTCGACATCGCCAGTCAGACCAGAGCGCATGGCATCGGTCAGCATCAAACCAGATGCTAAAAAGCCAATGCCCAAAATCACTGCTAAGGCAGTTGCAAACAGTCGGGTTAGGTTTGCCCGAAGGCTCTTGAGTGCGTAGCTAAACATCTGAAGATCCGCTCAGTCGCCAAGACTGCGCATGCTGTCAAGCACAGAGTCTCTAGTGGGTGCCATGAGCTCATTAACAATGCGACCGTCGGCTAAGAACAACACGCGAGTTGCATGAGAGGCCGCTACGGGATCATGAGTAACCATGACTACCGTCTGGCCGAACTGCGCTACTGCGCCTTGCATAAATGACAGGATCTCTGCCGAAGATGTTGAATCCAAGTTGCCAGTGGGCTCATCGGCAAAGATGATTTCTGGACGCTCCACAAGTGCGCGAGCTACTGCAACGCGCTGTTGTTGCCCGCCCGACAGCTCAGAGGGTTTGTGATGCAGGCGATCAGATAGCCCAACGGTGGTGACCACATGGTTCATCCAGTCGGGGTCTGGCTTGCGCCCTGACAGGTCGAGCGGAAAGGTGATGTTTTCTTGGGCAGTCAATGTGGGCAACAGATTGTACTGCTGAAAGATGAACCCCACCTTGTCTCTGCGTAAAAGCGTAAGTGCCTTCTCGCCCAATTTGGTGATGTCTACCTCACCAATAAACGCAGTCCCAGCAGTAAGGAAATCAAGGCCGGCAGCGCACTGCATGAGCGTTGATTTCCCCGATCCTGATGGGCCCATTATTGCGGTGAACGCGCCCTTTTCAAACCCAACGGTGACGTTGTCGAGCGCCCGCACCTCATTCTCGCCGCTGCCATAGATCTTGGAAGCACCATGTACTTGTGCCGCCCAGGTTGTTTGCACTGCGTTACTCACTTGCCCTCCGTTAGTCCCTTCAAATTGGTAACACTCTTGGTAATTCTGTGGCCCGCCAAACTAGGCGGGGGATTTAGTCCACGTGATCTCTACGTTTTTAAAGCCGGCTGCTTGTAAAAATATGGTGAGCCAGCGTTCGGTATTTTGCCGGCCTTGTTCAATAAGGTCAGACTCGCCCGCCGCTGCCTCGACCTTTTTTTCTGCTGCCTGATAGAGCGGGGCATCATCTGTAGGGTTCGAGGAGAAGAAGTCGTCGACACGGTCAATCAGACCCCGATCTCTAGCCAAAATTCGGGCCGAGGATTCATCAATGTCTGCATCGCTCAGCACTGGGTCAGGCAAAGTGAGGCGGATTGTATTGGTGGACTCGTCTACTTGGATTGCACCCTCGTCAAGCTCTGCAAAATTAACCGTTGCTCGAACAGTGCCAGTGACAAGAGCAGTAACTCGCTGCCCTTGAAGAAAGCTAGGCAAGTACTTTGCGTCAGTCTCGAGGTCTACGTCTTGAGTAAAGGTGCCTTCGGCTGCAGTGAACTCTTCAAGCTTACGGATTTGTGTCACCAAGGTCGGCCCAGAGCGGTCGACGGTTTCTGTGCCGAATGGATTGATGAGTAACAAAGTCCCAATAACAATCAACCCCAGCACGCCCAGAGCTATTGCCCCTAGAAGCAGAGTTAGGGTGGCGCCCAATTTAATACGCTGCTTCTGGAGAGTTCCCACTGACACAAGCTACTGCCCGGTCCTACTGCCCGGCGGCTTTGCGGCTTGCTAGCTATGGCGGCACTCAGAGCTGGGTTTGTTCATGGCGCACTGATCGATGAGCAACTTTGATGGGCGGCATGGGTGAGCGGGGCGTATCCTGTGCAAGTGATTCTGCAGCAACAGCAAGGTGATGACTCAGTAGACACGCAGCCCCGACCCAACCTGCTTGACAGAACCATTGACAGCGTTGACGCATGGCATCGCAATGTTGCGCCTGTGGCTGTGACCTTTGCTGTGGTTAAAAAGTTTGGCGATGACAGGGGCGGGCAACTAGCAATGCTGCTTGCGTATAAAGGGTTTTTCTCGTTGTTTCCACTCATGCTTGCATTTGTAAATGCGCTGGGTTTACTACTTCGCAATAACGAGGATCTTCAGAACAAACTGATTGACTCTGTATTGGGCAACGTTCCAGTAATCGGCGCAGAGATTACTACGCAGGCGGCTGACTTGGGCGGCAGCGTATTTGTTCTGGTGGCTTCAATCTTGGTGTCGATTTGGGCTGGCCTTGGGCTTTTAGACATGTTGCAAGAGTCGCTCAACACCATGTGGGAAGTGCCTCAGTTTGATCGTCCTCCATGGCTGTTACGCCGTTTGAGGGACCTTCCAGGGGCGTTACTCATAGTTATGTGCGCAGCGTTGTCTGGTGCTGGCCGGTGGCTACTCGCAGGCGATGCCTCGCAGGTATTGCGATGGTTGGTGTCTGCAGCCCTAGCCATTTTGGCAGGTTGCCTTGGCTACCTTGGCCTGCATGTCTTGCTGTGTGCTCGCAGAATCCCGCTGCTCAACCAACTGCCCGGAGCTATTGCTGCTGGCCTTGGTTGGTGGGGTTTGCAGTCGTTAGGTGGATTTTACATCACTCGGATTGTGACCCAGTCAAGCGACACATATGGGGTGTTTGTTCTGGTGCTGGGGCTACTGTCTTGGACTTATCTGCTGGGCACTCTGTACTTGTACAGCGTTGAGTTTGCAGCAGTTCTGTATGACAAGCGATGGCCGCGAAGCCTGTCGGGTAGAGACCTCACCGATCAGGATCGAGCTGCCTTTGAAGCGCTCTCACATAGAGAGGTCAGGGTTCGCGGCACCCAGATAAATATCGAGGTACCGCGAAACCCTGAGTAACTCAGTTTGAAAGGATTTGTCTAGATCAGAATGCTTTGCCCTGTGGGCCCTGATACTCGGCAGACCCAAAGGCAAGCATCGGTAGGAAGATAAAGGGAAGGATGACTATTCCGACGGTGTACCCGACTCCCTTACCGAACATCTTTGCTAGTTCATTCCATAGGATAATAAGGAAGATAATGCCGATGCACGGAACTAGTGGAAGAAGTCCCCACCACCAGTCTTTGCCCGACTGCTTTGCAATAACGCAATAGTTGAAGATTGGAATAATTCCGTACCAGCCAGGTTGTGTCATTTTGGCAAAGATCTTCCACAACGAAGCAAGCATTAGAACAATTAAGGCCAGATATAGGATGACAAAGACTATTCCTCCGGCGGCACCGGAGCTTGAGCTTTGAGCTAGAAGAGACAGCATAAAAAGTTCCCTTTCCGTTAGTGAATGCGCCCCAAACTACCCCAACCTGAGAAAATTCTAGGGATACTTATGGTTTGTCAGAAATTTCTAGAGGAACCTGGCTCGGTCGGCAGCAATCGCTGAAATTGCAGCGGCTCGGTTGCTCCACTCACCAACAACGCTTGCCTTGCCGGGCTCAAGGTCTTTATACACCTTGAAGAACTGTTGAATCTCGGCTAACTGATGCTTGGGAATATCCTCAATATCTTGCAAGAAATCCCATCTTGAGTCGCCCGAGGGAACACAGAGCACTTTCAGGTCTCGGCCGGCCTCATCGGTCATTTCGAGCACCGCCACAGGTCTGGCCCGAATGTGGCAACCCGGAAACGTTGCTTCTTCTAACAAAACGAGTGCATCAAGCGGGTCGCCGTCTTCTGCCAGCGTGTCTGGAAAAAAGCCGTATTCGGTTGGGTACACGGTGGTAGAGAACAGGTGGCGATCTAGCCAAGCCAGACCGTGTTCGTGGTCGATCTCGTATTTGTTGCGTGATCCCTTTGGGATTTCAACAACAACCTCGTACCAATCTGAGCCGTTTCCTTCACGCTGGCCTTGTATGGGTTCTGTAGTCATCGAAGTACTGCCTGCCTGTCTGTCTGTTTGCCCGTTTGTATGGGAGCGAGCGGGTCGGTGAGTTCAGTCTTGGGCGCGAATGCCTCGCATGCCAGACCAAGCAAGTTGCGAGAGTTGTTCGGCTAATAGGTCTACTTGGGGTTCGCGTTGATTGAGAAGCCAATAGCGGGTGGCGGCCTCTGTCATGCCCACAATGCTGTGGGCTAACAAGTAGCGGTGAGCCACTGGTTCCTCGTTAACCACGATGAGACTTGCAATGGTTTCGGCAATCGAGGTCTCTACCCCAAGTGCGAATGAGGCAAACTCGGGGTCTCTTCGGGCCCCTGCCCCAAAGAGCACCCTAAAAGCGTCAGTTTGTTCGCTAGCAAATCCAAAATAGGCACGAAACCCGTTTTCTATCTGTTGCCGCGGCCCTGCGGCATGTGTCGTGGCCTGAGAAATCGTTTCTTGCAACTCAGCACCAATATCGGTGAGCAATTCAATAAATAGCTCTCGCTTTGATGCAAAGTGCTGATACAAAACAGGCTTGGTGACACCCGCTGCTTCGGCAACTTGGTTCATGCTGCTTGCCTGATACCCGTTGTTGGCAAACACAGTCACTGCAGTGCGAAGTAGTTGTTCTCGGCGTTCAGCAGCGGGGAGTCTCATAACTAGGTCTCTGTAGGTTAATCGGGCAGGGTACACGCGCAGGCTACCCGAGGAGGCTGAGCGCAGAATCACTTTGTGCTCAGTCCGACCTAGAGTCAGCACTGTGCCAGCCACAACAGAGTTAGCGATTACCTCAGAGCGTTGTTCTCCCTTTCGTCAGGGATTCAACGCAGATCCGGTGGGTTCTGCCGGACAGTACGACGCGTTTTTGTGCGTTGAAGTTCGACTTCCATGGCTACGAGATATTTCTTTGCACGAGCCGTTTGCCTCGCTGGGCAAGTCACTGAGCTCGCAACCCATTACCGCCGAGCTTGAGCATGAGCTTGAGCCCATGCCTTTTGCAAGCCTGACGGGCAAGGATGGCCGAGTCTGGAGACCGCAGGGGCTCGTGCCAACTGTTGGTTTGCAGGCAGCTGGTTTGCAAGCTGCTGCTGTGCGAGTCATCGCCTATGAAATGCAGCAGCCCGTGACGGCAGAAGAACTTGGCAATCGAGGCCAGCAGGTTGAGCACGCAGCTCCCTATGATCGACGTGAATGGCTAGTTGCCCCAGCAGATCTTTTACCTCTTACTCAGGCACTGATTTTTGGCCCGGCAAAAGCGGTTACAGCATTTGAGCCGCAACAAGTGCAGGTGCCGCTAGATGTCATTGATCTACTGATCTGCACCCACGGCAAACGCGATGTGTGCTGCGGGCAATCTGGCACAGCGCTGTATGCCGAACTCTGCTCTCGTCTTGACCAAGGTGCTGCCCCGGATGCTGCTCAAGGTGCTGTTCAGGATGGTGTAATTAGCAAGTACCGCCTGTGGCGAACCTCGCATACTGGCGGCCATCGCTTTGCTCCCACAGCGCTGACCTTTCCCGATGGCTATGCCTGGGCGTACCTTGACGCTCCAGCTTCTGAGCACATTCTGCAAAGGCCGTCACACGACGAGCCAACCACCGGGCCAACCACCGAGCGGCCTGTTGGGCCAACCACAGAGCGGCCCACCGAGCGGCCTGTTGGGCCAACCACAGAGCGGCCCACCGAGCGGCCTGTTGGGCCAACCACAGAGCGGCCCACCGAGCGGCCTGTTGCGCCCAGCCAGATTGACTCCGCTGAGCAGCACTGCCGCGGCGCGTCTTCGTTGTCTGGCGGAGTAGCTCAAGTAGCTGATCAAGCTGCATTGCGTCAGGTGGGTTGGGCATGGGCAAGTGCTCATCGCAGCGTGCACGTAATTCGGTTTGACCGTGGATCCATGGCTACAACTCTGCTGGTTCGGGGAATCCTTTCTGACGGCTCAACACGATCATTTCAAGTTCAGGTTCAACTTGATCGCTATATTCCTCAGATCACCTGCGGGGTTATCGAGGCTCCGGAGTACAACGTAGAAGCCGTCTGGAAAGTGGCCTCGGTAACACAGGTCTGAGCTTTCTAGTAGCCGAACTTCTCGCCGCGGTCCTCGGCGTCAGCGGCCTTAACTCCGTAGCCAAACACAATCGCTGGCAACAGCGTGACTGAGCCAAAAATCATGGCAGCAATAATCAAGGTCACTGTCCAAGACGGAAAGTCGGCGATAAAGGCAATAACAAACAGCACCATTGCTGCGCCGAAGCAGGAGTAGCCAACCTTTGAACCCAGCTCGCAGGCCTTTCGAATGCGGTCGCGCTTTGTAAGCACTGGGTCTGGCGCTGGGTCTGGCTTGGTCGCATCAGAGGTCATGGCATCCATCCGGCATTCTCTAAGAGTTGCTGCAAAGAGTTTCGCATTCGACCGAGCGAGAAGTTGTCGCTAGCTATCCGCTCATTGTTGTTAAGCATCTTGACTGTTGCAGCAGAGTCGGGTGCAGCTATCGCTGCTGCAATGCCAGCAAAGTCTTGTGGGTCGAACCAGTCGAACCCAAACGCCTGAAGTTCTTTAGCTACGGGGTAGTCGCCCACGCTAACTGTTGTTCTATACAGCGCTGCCTCTATGGGTGGATTGCCAAACCCTTCCCAAGTGGAGGGGAAGGCAATGTGATCAGCGGCAGCGTAAATCCCCTCAACGTCGGTCCACTCGTGATGCACCACTTTGCAACTCGCTTGCCCGAGCAGCCGGTTGAGCTCATCGCTATAGCCTTCTTCGGCTGGGCCGAGCAGCCAGTAGGTGGCGCCGACTGCTTCGGCTAAGGCAATAGCTGCAGGAATGTTTTTGCGTTCTATCGCCCGAACAGGGTGCGCAATCACAAGCTCATCGGCACCAATTCCAACGGAGCGGCGCACATCTCGCCGTAACTGCTGGGCCTGTTCACGACTGCGCCTGCCGGGAGTGGGAAACCCGTTATAAATGATTGCGGCCGTGATCCCACGCTCTGCGAGTTCCTCTCGAAGGATTCGGTTGATTGCCACATGCCGCCAAGCAGGGTCGGTGGCTGGAAGTTCCGTGATATGCGCAAACCGTTCTCGATGCCAAGGCGGATCATGGTGGTGAAGCAGCGCAGGGCGGCCAGCCAACACTTTTGCAGCTGCAGCTGAAGCAGCAAGGTTCATGGGAATGGTCAGCAGGTTTTCAACCACTACCAGATCAACATCGCTAAGTGCAGCGCTCAGAGCAGATTCAAGGGCGTCATCGGATGCAGGCACCTGACCTGAGTTGGCCGTTGGGCTGCTCGCTAGCTGAGGTGAACTAGTTAACCCCAGCCCAGGCACAGTTCTATCCGATTCGGGCTCGCCGGTGACTGTGATGACCTCAAAGCCAAACTCCGTAAGTGCATCCATCCAGGTGCGCGCCACCACTGACACACCATCGGTCAGGCCGAATCGAAATGACAAGAAGGCTGCACGTTTTGCCATGGGTGCCACAGGTTAGGGTCACTGCGATGCAGTTAGGGATTCGAGCATGATTTCTACTCAAGCACATCAGGTGCTGGACGCTCAATGGCGCGAGCCTGGGTTTACTTGTCCGAACAGCACTACCTATCCGTGGCTGTGGTTATGGGACTCGTGTTTTCATGCGATTGTTTGGCAACAGCTCGCGCAAACCGATCGGGCGCTCGCAGAACTCACCACGGTGCTCGCTGCTCAAGATGCCGACGGATTTGTTCCCCATGTGCAGTACCTCGACGGTTCAACCGCGCATGACTCGTTCTGGGGGCGTCGTCATACTTCATCAATTACGCAACCCCCTATGTATGGCCATGCGATTGCAGAGCTTGCTCGAAAAGGGGTAGCAATCCCTTCAGATTTGCTCGAGCGGGCGACTGCTGGGCTCAACTTTTTGTTTGAGCGGCGCCGCCGGACTGCTTCTGGCTTGATTGAAATTGTGCATCCTTGGGAATCGGGATGCGACCACAGCCCTCGATGGGATGACCTAGTTCTGGGTGACGCCGAGTTTGACGAGCAGACTTGGTTTAGGCGTAAGGGGGAGTTGCTGCAGGGCATTGAGCGGCTTCGCGGTGGCGCTCCGATCTGGAATAACGAGTTTGCTGTTGGCTCAGTTGCCTTCAGTGCGCTTACGGCGTTTTGTGCTGCTGAACTTGCAGAGGTGACCGGGGATAAGGCTCTGCTGAGCCAGGCTGTAGATGTCTCGGAAGCGCTCAGCAATCGTTGGGAACCAGAGCTTCGAACATGGGTAGACGACGGGCCGACAGCCACGGGGTCGGGTCGGGTGCGCACCGTCGAGGCCCTGCTGCCGCTACTGACTCTGCCGCTCCTCAGCCTGCCATCTATGACCCAGCCCAGTGGCAGATCTTCAAGCGCCGTGTACTCCCAAGAAATTGCAAACCTGGTCGCAAGTGAACTGTGTGATGCCGATGCCTTCGCGGGTGAATTCGGTGAGCGTCAAGTGCACAGGGATGAGCCAACGTATTTGACTTCAACTTATTGGCGCGGCCCAAGCTGGCCGCAACTGAACTACCTGCTGTGGATTGGGTTGAAGCGGGTTGGAAGGTTTGCAGAAGCGGCACAGATTGCACACAGCAGTTACTCAGGGGCGGTTCAGTCGGGTTGGGCTGAGTACTTCGATGCAGACACTGGCCGTGCATATGGGGCAGTGCCTCAGTCATGGACCACCTTGGCTATTTGTATGGATCCTGCATAAATCAGCATAGATCTCGGCCGGGGGAGCCCATTTATGAAGTATCTAAAATGCAATGAGATACACTGAAAGTGCTTATACTGTTTGGTATGAGGAAAAAATTACTGAACCCAGTGCTCGCCAAAACAAAGCCCTCCAAAACAAAGCCCTCCAAAACAAAGCCCTCCAAAACAAAGCCCTCCAGTTCCGTGCAGGCCGGCTCTGGTGGCAAGTTGTATCTGGAGTTTTGTGGTGAGGATCACACGCTCAGCCCCGGGGAGTCGCTGAGCTTTGGGCGATCGGCCGACTTGATCATCGACGAGAACCCATACATGCACCGAGTCTTGGGCCGCTTTGTGCAGCGAGGCGATCACTGGTGCATCCAAAATCTTGCAAGGAGCATCAACTTCACCGTCAAAGACTCAAGCGGTCCTAGTTCGGCCATAGTTGCCCCAAATTCAACTGCGGCAGTTTTGCATGGCGAGTTCACCTGCGGGTTTTTTGCTGGACCCACCAGATATGAACTCTCGGGTGCGCTCGAAGAGTTTGAGTTAGTCACCGATCTGCTCGGCAACGATGGTGCCAACGGCACTCGAACCATGGATTGGGGTCGAGTTGAGTTAAACGAAGACCAGCACTTGTTGTTGCTTGCAATGTGTGAGCACCGCTTGTTAAATCCTCAAACCGAGCAGATTCAACCGCCAACAAACCGTCAGGGTGCGCAGCGTCTTGGGTGGTCGCTCACCAAGTTCAATCGAAAGCTCGATCATCTTTGCGAGAAATTGCAGCGGGCGGGAATTACGAATGTTCACGGTGGGCTAGGTGCTAACGCAATGGACCGCCGAGTACATCTGATGGAGCATGCGCTTCAGGTTCAACTCGTCAGCGTTACCGATTTGCATCTAATTGACCGCCAACGAACAGCGGCGTAGCTCAGGGCTGAGCAATCTGCACTGTTTGAGCAGTACCCGGTGCCACTAGCCACCCCCGGCCGACCTGCGGCAGCAACTCTGATTGAACGGGCAGCGAGGTATGCAGCAATGACCCGTGAACCTCTGGGTCGACTCCTAACAAGATGCCGGTTCGAGTTGATCGCAGTTGAGCCACTAGCTCGCTATATGACCGCAGCAGCGTCTCTACCTCGGCGCTGAGTACTACTCGCACTTGGTGGGTTCGCCCTAGTTCCACCAAAGCCGCAAGGGCCTGCTCGACGAGTTCACCTCCGGGTCGTTCAACCAAGCTGCAAAAGTCATCTACTGCTATCAGCGTGCACAACCCAGATCTGGCCGATTCTGCAGCGGTGTCAAGAAACTCGGCTGACTCTTGCACCGAGCTTGGCTGAATCAGCGCAGCGCTCCAGACACTTGCAGTATGAACGCTGCTGTGATGCGCAGCTAACAGATAGCTAGCAGCACCTATCTGAGGGTCAGAAAAACTTGCCAGGCTCAGGGCAAGAGTGTTCAGCGTGGTTGACTTGCCACTGCGTGGCGGACCCGCAATAAGCCCGTGGTTATGGGCAAGGTCAAGGCGAGCAACAGTTAGGTGCTGTGCTTCGATGCCACAGGCAAGTGAGGTCCAAGGGTTGCGCTGGGCTGTCGGTTGAACTGTCGGCTGGGCAATTGGCTGAACTGTTGCAGCCTGTTTCAGCTGCGAGAAGCTCAGGCTTTTTGGCAAAGCTGCAACGCCTTCGGCAGAGCCGGGCTGTTGCAGTACAAGTTGGCGGCTCGCAGAATCAAGTTGAGCAATCTGTACTTGATGCCCATGCTGTGAGCCTCTTCCTGGAGGTGTTTCTTTTGCAGCCGATCCGGGGTCGAGGCCTAGCATGAGCGCATCATCGGCAGTTGGGCTTCGCAGGTAGATCTGACACCCCAACAGTGCGGCAATCCTTGGTGGCACATCAACACGTCGGTGTGCGGCAATCAGAACGTGTATGCCTAGCGAGCGACCATCGCGAACAATTCTTGTGAGCAGGTCGAGTGCTTCACCTCTGTTGATGCGCTCGTAGAGTTCCTCAAATGCGCTAAAGCCGTCAACCAGAAGTAGCTGCAGGCTGTGCCCCGAATTGGCCTTGCTACAGTCTGAGTTCGACTGGCTGCGAGCTTGAATCTCTGAAGCTACTCGGCGTAGCAAACGAAAAACTCGCTCGGTGTCATCTGCTTGGATAATTGCTCCAACTTGAGCAAACTCAGCGAGTGACGCCAGCCCGCTTGCGGCATCAATGCCAAAGATCTGCACCCGTGCGCCAAACTGAATGATTGCCGCCATAGCGCTAGTTCGCAGCGTGGTGCTACGACCGCAGCCGCTTGCGCCAAGCACGAGTAGGCCGCCATCTCTTGACAGGTCGACCTTGAGCAGCTCACGCCTCTGCTTGTCGGGCCGATCGCACCAACCTATGGCCAAGGCTTCTCCCTGAGCGCAAATCTGAGACAGCGGAAGTTGTGTGGGTAGGGCATCAAGCCACGGGGGCCGAGGGGTGCGAACTTGCCCCAGAGCCGCTGCTGATACAGCTGTAGTTACTGCGGCATCTAGGTCAGTAAGCGTGTTGTGTGCAGGCCGAAGCGGCTTGCTAGGGGGCGGGTCGCCGAGACGCCATGACTGAACACGAGGTTGCGCCGAGCGTGATGATCCGCTGTATGCAAACTGCACTGCAGCGCATTGCCCCGGGCCGCTGCGCAGTATTGCCCTGCCTGGAACTTCCCGCGGAAGCAGAGCTGCAGCGGCGAGTTCAACTACGTCTCGGCTGTCATCTTCATCTGAAACGCGCAGCGCAATGCGCAGAGCAGTATTGGCTCGGATGGCATCAGTAATTACACCTGCTGGCCGCTGGGTTGCAAGTACTAGATGCATTCCCAAGCTGCGCCCGCGCTGAGATAAGTCTACTAGGCCATCAACAAAATCGGGAAGCTCTCGAGCCAAGGTTGCGAACTCGTCAACAACCACAATGAGCGCTGGGGGAACTTCAATCGAGCGGTTGCTTACAGCCTCGGTGATTTCAGAGATTCCAAGCTCGGCTAGGCGAGCTTCTCTGAAACGAACCTCGGCTTGCAATGAGACAAGTGCCCGCTGAGCAAGTTGTGGAGACAGGTCAGTAATCAGCCCGACGGTGTGCGGCAAAGAGGTGAGTGTGCGGAACGCTGCTCCACCTTTGTAGTCAATCAGTAAGAAGGTCAGCCGGTCGGGGCTGTGATGCAAAGCAAGTGAGGCCACAAAGCTGCGCAGAAGCTCGCTCTTGCCCGATCCAGTCGTGCCGGCAATCAGTGCGTGGGGGCCGTCAGCTCGCAGGTCAAGATGAAGCACGCCATTGGCCACCCGGCCGAGGGGTGCTCCCAACCCCGTTGAAGATGCTGCGCTTTTCCACTGATCAAGCACAGCTTGTGGACTGCTCAGCATCTGCTCGCTAGCGAGAACCTGATGTAGCCATACCTGAGCAGGAAGATGAGAAGTAGAGAGTTGTGGTTCTGTGCCTGTGTTGCTGGCAGACTCGCTGCTGCGCGTCAGTTGCACAGGAGAGTGATGGGCGACAAGTGGAGCAAGTCCGCGAGCTAGTGGAACGGCCTCATCTTCGGTCAGGTCCTCAATGCACAAATCCACGACTCTGACAGCGTCAGTGTTTTGCAAAAAAGGGTCATCGCAAGCAATCGAATTAATAAACAGCCGTGGATGCTTCCCAAGTTCAACTAGGGCCCCTAGCTCTGCGGGAAGACCAGCTTTAGACGCAGAAAGCCAGAGAATCTTTGTTGTGGCTGCGCCGTGGTGTTGGATCGCCTCTTGGACAAGATCCTCGTCAGCGCCGTCAATAACTAACAATGTGCGCTGGCTGGCGCCAGGTACACGGCAATGAGGTAACCATGCGCACCAACGCCACAAATCAAGTCGGTCTTGGCGAGTCAGCACACAAATTTGCAAATCCTGGGGCGGCAGAGCAACTGCTAGTTGCAGCAGCAAGCTGCGCGCTAGTGCTGTGGCGAGTTCATCACGGCCCAAAATCCCAATGCCCAAGGTGTCGTCGAGATCAAGCAGGCTTGGGAGATTGGCAAGCTGATATTTGCTCGCCGAATTTTGCAGTTCTTTCAGCAAATCGCGGCGGCCTTGGGTGGGTACTTGCAGCTTGCAGTGTGGGGTGATCTGGGCAGTTCCAAGACGCACATGCATGGGCAGAGACTTGGGGTATTCCAGGCTTCGCGACCACAGTTGTTCAGAGCGCTCACTCAAGATTTTTGATAGGCGATCGGGGCTAGGAACCTGTTGGTCAAGTTGTGCGAACTCAGTGCTGTGAAGGTCCGCGATATGACGAACAGCCAACCTAAGGTCTTCAAAAAACTCGGCCACGCGAAACTTCTGCTCCGCCCGCGACTCGCGGCGAGCCTCAATGCCCGAGGCTAAAACAAACACAAAACTGAAAAGCACAAACAGCGCAGATGCGATCGACTTTGTTGCTACCCAGAGTGCTGCTCCCATCAGCAAAGGAACCATTGCAGACAACACAGGAAACCCAGGCACGCGCTGTTTTGCGGGAGGCGTGGGCAGACTCACGGCTACTTCAACAGGTGTGATGGCAGAAGTAATGCTGACCCGGTGAATTTGCGTGGGGCCAGGAAGCGGTGGTGGCCGAAGCGGTCCGGTTATCTCAATCAGGCTGAGCTTGGCGTTAATTTTTAGTAGATCACCAGATCCAAGACGGGAACTTCCCAAGATTGGCGCCCCGTTTACGGAGGGAGTTGCAGCTCCGGTGGCTCGAATTTCTACTCGCTCAGAAACCTCAATAAGTGCGCCGTGCACTTGACTCAGCCCATAGGCAAGTTGCAGCGTGAGCTGGCTCGAGGCTCTACTACCCGGCTCACTACTGCCAGCCTCGCTGACGCTGTGCAGAAAGACAGGGGCAAGGCTGGCCGGTAGCTGACCTGCTAGTTGCTGGATGGCTTGTTGTTGATTTGGGGTTGCACAGCTAGCAGCCTCACCCTTGGCCGGCTGCAAGATGGGAGTTAGACGAATGGTGTCTCCGGCTTGAGGGCCACAGCTTGTAATCAGCTCAGAACGAAGGTAGCTAGCTCGGGGCTGCAGGTTTGAACCAGAACTATTCAGGATTGTCTGACCGGGGGAGTCACCAAAGCGTTGGGCTAAGTGATCGGCTAGCTCACCAATGACGGCATCGGGAGCTAGCTCAATCATGAGGTCCAAATAGATGCCAGTGCCGCTATCCAAGCGAAGGGGTAGGTGAAGAACGGCACTGGCAGAACTCATCCCTGACTGGCCTGTGTTTGTTGGGCAACGTTTGCTGCCACCTTTTTTGCTGCCTCCTCAAGAGCAATCGATACTCGCTCGAGTTGGGTTTTGTGAGTGCCGTCCCACTCGGAGCGGAAGCGATCCGAGTCGGTTCCTTTCCACCAGGCAGATTTCAGCTGCCCATCGAGCTGCCTTGCCAGGGTTCTGATTGTGCCTGCCTCGCGCTGCAGTGACTTCTGCAGCGCAGACATCTGCTCTGGGTCGAGTCCGAGCTGTGCCATGTGGGTGTCCTTCTACTGAGTGCCGGGGTGTTCCGGTTCTCATCAGACAACAACCTGAAAGCCGATTTGTCAGCGGGGATCTGAACCCGGTCGCTTAATTAGCTTGGACTCGGGCGGCACCACGCGGCGAGAAGGATGAAGGCCGGGGCCGCGCCTAGGAGCAGGTCCTCTGCCGAGTGCATCAAGTGCGCTTCGGTAATCTGTGGATGCGTTACGCCGACCAGATCTGGGACTTCCTCCGCCCACTTGGTACTGCCGCAACACGCTTGCAGTCACTAGGGCAATGCCGCACAGAATGAGCAGATCGCCAATAGATATAATGTGGCCCCAAGGCAAGGCAATGACATCGCCAAGAAATCCGAACAGCGCTCCATCGGCCAGTTCTCTTCCGCCAGTCAAACGTACTTGTCCTAGTTGCTGCGTAGTCACGATTCCTGCCGACACCAGTGCAGATCCACTTACTGGCGTTGCCCAGTTTATGACCGTGACAAAAAGATTGAGCCCAAGGCCAGCCGCCACAAGCACCATGCCGCCGGTACGTAGATTGGCAATAGCAAAGGCCAGCATGGCGGCCGTAGCCAAAATGAGAAGCAACGCCCCAAAAAAACCACCGATGCCAAACAGGTCAAGAAGTAAAGACACCCCGAGCCCGCCAAGAAGTGCCTGCCAGAACAGCGGGCGCCAAGTCATCATATTTTCTAGGCTTCCACCCCAATACAGGCCGAGGCCGACCCCGATACCGATTGCCAGAAGCGTGGGAAGAAGTGCCACGTCATAAAGCTAGTTGAGTGCCAAGCCAGACTGCGGTTCTCGCCTTAACTGCTTGTCCGCTGTTGCTAGCTCAGCACGGCCGTCCTTAGCGCTCCCAGTTGATCGGGCAAGTTGATGGCTCATCAAACGGCCCGGGTGCGCTAGACAATGCCCATGGCAAATCTTTGGCTACTACTTCATGTGCTCTCTGCGATTGTGGCTTTCGGAGCATTGTTTGCCGCACCAATGGTGACTCGTTCGGCCGAAGGTGCCAACGCAGGGTTTGCCAAAGTGGCCACTTATATACAAGCCCCCGCACTGCTTGTGTTGCTCATCACGGGCATATTGAACGCCTACGAACTGCGCCCCGATGTGTTCAAAGAAACTTGGATCTCGATTGCTTTCACCATCTGGCTCATTATGGCGGTGGTGCTTTTCTTCCTGATTCGTGCTCAGAAGGCAGGAGCCAAGTCCGCTCAAGCTCTAACAGGTGTGATGCACCTGCTGCTCATAGTTGCTTTGTGGTCAATGATCTTTCAACCCGGAGCACCTGGGTGAGCATTGGTTATGTTTGCGAGCAGCGAGTTGCTTGCATCACAATTTCTCGACCTGATCGGCGCAATGCGCTGAACTATGAGGCAATGGATCAGCTGCATGAAGCTGTGATTCGGGCTCAGTCTGACCATGCGCAGGGCATTCTGCGAGCCGTGATTCTGACTGGAGATGACGGCCACTTTTGCAGTGGTGCTGATTTAAAAGAACTTGAAGACCTTGCCTTTACTCAAGCGCTGCGACTGATGCTTGATGACCTTGCTGGCCTTGAAGTTCCTACCATCGCCGCAATCTCTGGTGCCTGCATGGGCCTAGGAATGCAGCTCGCAATCTCTTGCGATCTTCGCATCGCTACCCCCGAGGCACAGTTTGCAGTGCCGGTTGCAAAGCTGGGTTTGATGGTTGACCACTGGACTGTTCAGCGCCTTGTAGCGCTTACAGGGCATTCTACTGCTCGCTGGATGATGCTGACCGCACTGCCCATCACTGCCCAACGAGCATACGAGCTCGGCCTGATCCAAGACCTAGTAGCTGGCCCAGCAGTACTAGCTGCTGCAGAAAATCTTGCGAATCAGATTTCCCAATTAGCACCCCTTGCACTTGCTGGATCAAAGCTTGGCCTGAACCTGCTCGAACGGCCTGCGCTGAGCACTGACTCACAGGGGGAGTATCTTGCGGCATTTACTGCCGCGTGGGGTTCGGAAGACCTTGTAGAGGGTCGATCAGCCTTCGGCGCTCGTCGCAAGCCCGAGTTCAAAGGCCGCTAAGGCCGGCCGGCTCTATCGAGCAGTGCTGTTGTTGCTCTATCGAGCAGTGCCCCGCTGCGTTTGAGTGAGCTTGTCTCCGCTTTGTGAAACAACTGTACAAATCACTTTTCGATCTGCTCGAGCCCAGGATTCTTCGGTTGGCCACCAAGCTCGGATGTCTAGGTCAGACAACGTCCAACGAAGCCCAACGAATGCTTCGAATTGGTCAAAGCAGACCTGCTCAGAGAAGTCCTGAATGGTAGTAGTTCCGGGGTACGAGGTACCGCGTCCGGCACCTGAGCCTTGGTAATCAGTGAGCAAGAACACCTCGTAGGCATGAGGCTGAGTGCAGCCAAGTAACCAGACTGCGCGATCCTCTGTAGCGGTGTCGGTGAGTTCCTCAAAACAGTCGCCAACCTGAAGGTCTTTAAAGCCCGTAAGGGTTGACCCTAAGGGTGGCCCCGGGGCTGAAGTGGTTACTGTGTTCGACCCAACATCGACCGCGGTAGTGGTAGAAGCGGCCAAGTCTTTGTCTTTAGCTGAGCCGCTACTGCATGCCCCAAACAACATGGCGCTTGCCACAATCATAAGTAGTGGACTCGCTACACCTGCCCTCATAAGGCTGGAAGATAGCGGTCCATATATACATATCCGTACCAAATCAGAACCAGAATTATTGGTGTGGCCAGCACATAGAGCGGCCAGCGGCGCAAGTACTTTCCGAGTAGGTATGCCAGCAAAGCCACTGCTGCCGCAGCAGCAGCAAAGAGCAGCGCTGTTGTGAGTGCCTGCGGCTCGCCGGCCTGACCGCCGTCGAATTTTACAGCGGGTTCTGGTGAACTCGTTGAATCGGCGGGGGGCGTAACTACTGCTAGCGCCGCTGCCGGTGGTGACTTCAAAACAGCGTGAACAATGATTCTCTGCTTCGCTGAGTACTTGGGGTGACAGGCGGTAAGCGTAATGCGGTTATCGCCCATATTGGCCAGTACTTCAACCTGAGCGGGAGTGACGGTGTACCAAGCTTGCGTAGGTTCACCGGGTGCCGGAATCACCAGATATGTGAACTGACCTTGGGGTGTTGCGATGACAATTTCGTCGCCAGGAACTAACTCATCTATCCGGTTGAAGGGAGCACCATAAGTAGTTCGATGCCCCGCAATTGCCGAGTTGCCAGCTTGGCCGGGCAGCGGAGTTCCGGGGTAATGGCCAGGCCCCTTCTTCAGATCGGCTTTGGCAACTCCCTCTACGATTACTCGCTGAAGGTCAATCTTTGGGATAGCAATGATGCCCACTGGGTCACCCTCTGGTGGTGGGGCAGTCGGTGGCGCAGTAGCTGAGTCCACGCTGGAGAAGTCCTCGATAATTCGGTTGACTTGGGAGTTGCCATCGGGTTCCTTTGCTGACTCGCCTGCAGACTCACCTGCCAAGGTCTTGGTGAGTTCTTTTTGAGCAGTGGCCTGAGAAAGACTGGTACCCCACAGCTGGTAACCCGCAAAGCCCAGCACTAAGACTCCGGCAATGATCAGCGCTTTACCTATGCCGCCGAGAATCTTTCCGAACATGATCTCAAGTTACAGCTAATGCAGTGCAAGGCCTGCGCTTGGCTCCGCTGGCACAAGAGGAAGTAGCTTGGGTAATGCTGTGTCGGCCATTGTCCACCTTCATTCCGCCGTCGCACTTATCGGCCGGTTTCCTGCGCTTGCTGGAGTCGATCTTGACGTTGACGCAGGAGAAATTCTGCTGCTGCAAGGCCCCAACGGTGCTGGCAAGACCACATTGCTAGGCGTATGTGCCGGGCTGATCGGGTTGAGTTCTGGAGAGGCAGTAGTTCTTGGCGAAGACCTCACGCTAAATCGCCGAGCAGTGCGACGCCGAGTTGGGTTGCTAGGGCATGACTCGTTTTTGTATCAAGACCTGTCAGTGGTTGAAAACCTTGATTTTTGGTCTCAGGCCGCCGCTGCGACTGTGGCCGATGGCCGAGCGGCACTTGAGCGACTCGGTGTTGCCTCACGACTCTTTAACCTTCCAGTGCATGCGTTATCTGCCGGGCAGCGTCGCAGAGTGTCATTTGCCGCAATGATCTGTCGCCGACCAGAACTCTGGTTGCTTGATGAACCCCACGCTGGCCTCGACAGTTCTGCGCGCGACTTGGTGGATGGGCTGATGGAAGAAGCAGCCGCTAGCGGAGCCACTGTGTTGTTTGCCTCACATGAACTAGATCGGGCAGAGCATGTTGCGCATAGATCAGTCACCATTAGTGGTGGGGTGATATTGCCCCAGGCCCCGCCTGCTGCTCCGCCCGATGCTCGGCCTGCTGCACCGACTGGGAGCCCGTCTGGTGGGTCTGAGTTATGAGCCAGACCCGCGGAGTACTTGGCGACGCATGGTTAATGGCGCGCAAGGACTTGTTGTTGGAACGACGAGCAAAGATTGGACTGGGCCAAGTTGTGCCGTTTGCCATTCTGGTCTTGTTGTTATTTGCCTTTGCACTCGACCCCGATAGAGGGGTGCTCAAGCAAGCCACCCCCGGACTTTTTTGGGTGACCGTGCTGTTTTCTGCTGTGCTCACGCTGCAACGTAGTTTTGGTCTCGAGGCCGAGGATGGAATTTTGGAGGCGCTTCGACTCTCTGGAATGTCGCCAGCAGGGATATATCTGGGGAAAGTCACAGCTTTGACAATCCAGCTACTACTGCTTGAAGCAGTGCTTGTAATCGGCGTAGCAGTGCTCTACGACACCAAGTTTGTTGGCATTGCGCTGCTCGTAGCTATTGCGTTCACAGCAACTTTGGGCATTGCGGCAGCCGGTTCGGTATACGGCGCACTTGCCGCAAGGCTCCGAAGCCGAGAGACTCTGCTTCCGTTGCTCTTACTTCCGTTGCTTGCACCGGTCTTAATTGCCGCAACGCGCGGATGCGAAGTCAGTTTGCAGCGCGAAGCTGTATCAGGTTGGCCGTGGGCTGCACTACTCGGAATCTTTGCTCTGGTGTATCTCGCTCTTGGTTCCCTCTTATTTCGTCCACTCTTGGAGGATGCATGACCGCAACAAAAATGAATAGCGCACAAAGCGTCTCACCTGCCCCCACTGGAACTGGTTCGCGCGGAACTAGGTTGCTAGGAGCAGTAGCAGTTTGTTTTCTGGCTGTTGCCGTCGTGTACGGGCTGTTTATTAGCCCGCCCGATTCGCAGCTTGGAAACACGATTCGAATTATTTATATGCATGTACCCACGGTGATGGCGGCCTACTTGGCGTTTCTGACCACTGCAGTTTCTTCGGCCATGTACCTGTGGAAGCGCACCGAGTTCTGGGACCTGCTCGGATCATCGGGTGCAGAAATTGGAGTGCTGTTCTTTACAGTCACCATTATTGACGGCGCACTGTGGGGCAAAGTTACTTGGGGAGTTTTTTGGCGTTGGGAACCACGCCTAACCACCTCGGCAGTGCTGCTGATTATGTACCTCGGTTACCTGGCCGTTCGGGCAATCCCTGCAGATCCCAAAACCCGGGCAACTCGCTGCGCCATCATTGGGCTAGTGGCAGTGGTCAACATTCCTATTGTGCATAAGGCCGTGGACTGGTGGCGAGGGTTACACCAAGGAAAGACAGTATTAGGCACCCTCAATCCAGAGATGGGCGGAACCCAACTCTTTGCCATGTACTCGGCGCTGACTGCCGGCATCTTGGTGTGCGTGTGGCTGCTCATTCATCGTTTCCGGGCAGGCTACTTAGCCGAACGGGCAAGCGACCTTGGCCTTGGTCAAGCCTTAGAAGAACGGCGACTTGAATCCAGCTCCACAAGTTCTGGCAGCAAGGTATCTGGAGATGACTCATGAGTAGTGCCGACCTAACCGAAACACTCTGCATTATTGCAGCTTGGGTAGTCACCTTTGGTGGGGTGGGTGCCTATGCAGCCTCAGTAATCCTGCGTGGTCGTCGCCTGTCCAAGATTGTGCCTTCGGAGCAACGCAGATGGATGTAAATCCAGGTCTGCCTAACTCAGGGCTGCGTGACGATGAGGAGTCCGCCGACGCTGTAACACCAGCGCTAGATGTTACGCCCCGAAAGGCTACTTCTGCGCCCTCTGGCTCTGCACGCAGTATGCAAACCTATTTGGCTGTAGGCGGGGTTGGGCTGCTCATCGTAGCGCTCGGTGTAGTTTTGTTTACAGGGCTCAATAACGCTGCCGTGTTTTACAAAAACGTTGATGAAGCGGTTGCCGAGCGACAAGATCTTGGCGATCAGCGCTTCCGAATGCAGGGCAACGTGGTAGAGGGCACCATTAACAAAACCGATGCTGGAGTGAGCTTCGTCATTGCTTATGGCGACGCCCGCCTTAATGTTGTTAATAGCGGTGCCCCGCCGGAGTTGTTCAATGCCAAGATTCCTGTGATTTTGGAAGGCGAGTTTGTTGGTAATGAGTTCCATAGCGACCAAATCCTGATTCGCCATGACAATACCTATGACGAGAAAAATCCCGACCGGGTTAATAAAGCCAAAGCCGATGCAGACTCACGCAGTCGGACGAGCGGGTGAATAGAGCCCTCGGGTTGACAGGGCTCATACTTGCACTTGGTGGTTCGCTGCTTGCCATTTCGGTTCTACTCACCGGATTAAAGCGTTCTCGGCCCGAACTCCTGAGGTTGGGTCGGGCATATTCATTTGTGGTGTTGCTCGGCGCTGTCATGTCGGTGTTTGCCATGGAACGGGCCTTTATTCAGCGTGATTACACACTCAAGTATGTAGCCGCGCATGGCTCCTCTACTACCCCTGCGCTGTTCAACGTTGCCTCTATGTGGTCTGCCCTTGAGGGCTCGATTCTTCTTTGGGGGCTAATACTTGCCGGTTACTTGGTGGTGGTTGCGCATAAGTTCCGTAAACGCCTCGAGGACCCCTTGGTGGCGTGGGCGCTCATCACTATGTTCTCGGTTTGCGTGTTCTTCTTTGGCCTCATGATGACCGCAGCCAACCCATTTCAGGGAAACATTCCGTTACCTGGCTTCGACGGCCCCGGGCCAAATCCGCTACTACAGAATCACATTCTTATGGCCTTTCACCCCCCGATGCTTTACTTGGGGTACGTGGGCTTTACGGTGCCCTTTGCGTTTGCAATTGCGGCTCTTGTTACTGGCAGAGTTGGCGAAGGGTGGCTAGTTGAGACACGTCGGTGGACCTTGTTTGCCTGGGGGTTCTTAACGGCTGGCATCATCCTTGGGGCTTGGTGGTCATATGAGGTACTCGGCTGGGGCGGTTACTGGGGCTGGGACCCGGTAGAGAACGCTTCGCTGCTGCCATGGTTGACGGGTACTGCTTACTTGCATTCGGTTATGGTGCAAGAGCGTCGAGGAATGTTGCGAGTCTGGAACTTGTCGCTGCTGTGCGCCACATTTTCGCTCACCATCCTTGGTACCTTCCTGACCCGGTCGGGAGTGGTGGCATCGGTTCACGCGTTTTCTGCTGGGACGGTCGGGCCAATACTTTTGGGGTTCTTTGCAGTTGTAGTAGCAGTCTCTGTTGGGCTTATTGGGTGGCGGGGAGACCGACTGCGTTCGGTCGGTCACATTGATTCGCCGTTGTCTCGTGAGGGTGCGTTCCTTGCCAACAATGTGGTGTTTGCCGCCTTAGCGTTTGTGGTGCTGCTCGGCACCGTGTTCCCCCTAGTGATAGAGGCAACCACCGGCAACACTCTGTCTGTTGGCCCCCCTTACTTCAGCCGCATGACTATGCCGATCGGGTTGACATTGCTGTTTCTGATGGCAGTTGCACCAGTACTGCCATGGAGAAAAGCCTCGGGTGAGCTGCTCAGAGATCGCCTGTGGTGGCCGGCATGGACTGGGCTCGGGGCAGTACTCGTTGCAGTACTACTTGGTGCAACTGGTGTGGCACCTTTACTTGCTTTTGGACTGGGTGGCTTTGCTGCCGGTTCGGCATTGCGACAAATTGTGTTGGCCACTCGCCGGATCGGCTGGCGCGGGTTTGTGGGTCGCACCAATGGCGGCATGGTGGTGCATCTTGGTGTCATCGTGATTGGCGTTGCGCTCGCGGCATCTATGAGCTTTATGAGCCAAGGAGAGTTCACCCTGAAAGAAGGCGAGACTGCCAGAGTTGCTGGCCACAGTCTGCAGTTTTTGGGTTCACGGACAATTGATCAGCCCAACAGAGTTGAGTTGTTGGCAAGAATCAAAGTGGACGGCAAACAGGTGTACGAGCCTCAACTCAACCGCTACCGCCAATCCGGCCAAACCATTCCAACCCCCTCGGTAAAAGCCAGCCTAAAAGATGATGTCATGTTGTCTATTACTCGGGCTCCTTCGGAGTCTGACCCAACATTAGGACTGCGGGTTGTTGTGCAACCCATGGTGACTTGGCTCTGGATCGGCGGGTTCATCATGGTAATTGGAACCATGCTGTCGCTGTTCCCAGGGCGTCGCAGAAACCCGCTTGATGCAGTGTCTGCCGCAGCACCAATCGAGACGTTGCCAACCGAGACGTTGCCAACCGAGCCGGTTTCTTCGTGAGCAGTCCAGGTCCGCGCCGAGCGCCGATCATTGCTGGCATCGTTGGCTGTGCAGTCTTTGCACTTGTACTGCTCTTTGTGGTCAGCCCAAAGGGTGGGGAGTCCAAGGTGACGAGCCCACTTCTTGGCAAGCTTGCGCCAACGCTTTCGGGCACCACCTTAGGTGGCCAAGAGTTTAATCTGGACTCCCAGCGTGGCCAATGGGTGCTGGTGAACTTCTTTGCCACTTGGTGTCCGCCATGTGTGGTGGAACATCCAGAGTTGGTCAAGCTAAGCGAGTCGAGCAGCACTACCAGCTTAAGCGTGGTGAGCGTTGCCTTTGATGACTCTTCGGCCAATGTGGCCAAGTTCTTCCAAGATAATGGCGGCGACTGGCCAGTGCTCACTCAAGACACGGGAGCAGTGGCGCTCGATTACGGAGTCAAAGGTTTGCCGGAGTCATTTTTGATTGACCCCTCCGGAGACGTTGCAGCAAAGTTTGAGGGCGGGATCACAGCTGAGGCAATGAAGAAGTACCTATCTCAGGCCACTGGCGCGGGATCATGACCACGCGTCACCCTCAGCGGCAAAAGTGGGGGTGGTGGGCACTTATGGGTGTGATTTTGGTGGTGTTTTTATTCAGCGCTGCAGGAACTTCTCCCACAAAAGGCACCAGCGATGACCGACTCTTTGCCATTGCGGCGCAGATCAAATGTGTGCAATGCGTTGGTGAGTCTGTTGCCGGGTCTGCAGCACCAATTGCAGTGCAGTTTCGTTCTGAGATTTCTTCGCAGATGAAACAGGGACGCACAAACGACGAAATCCTAAACTTCTTCGCGGATCGCTACGAGGGCGTGTTGCTTACTCCGCCATCTTCAGGCGTTGGGTCGTTGGTCTGGGTGATACCCGTAATTGCTGTAGCTGCCGCAGCGCTGTTACTTGCAGACAGTTTGTGGGTGCGTCGCTCGCTTGGGCCAGCCCAACAGCCAAGCAGCGAGGATGAATCATTAGTTCAGGTAGCCCTCAAGCAGCGCCGGTCAGACTCTGCACAGGTAAGCACACATGACACGGGCATAGAACACGCGAGCACAGAACACACGAGCACGGATGGCTCTGATGACTCCTGATGATCGAGTTCTTCTTGAAGAAGAGCGTGAGCACCTACTTGGTTCGCTCGAAGACCTCGAAAGCGAGTTCTTGGCCGGAGATATGGATGAGCCGGATTACTTGACGCTCAAAGAGGAATACACCTTGCGTGCGGCGCAGGTGCTGCGTGACCTTGACCCACAATCCCCAAAGAAGACTGTTGCGTTAAGCCCGCAGCAAAAACTCAGCTCTAGACCAAAATGGCGAACTGCTGCCGTAGCGTTAAGCGTGCTGGGATTTGCTGCTCTTGCCGGAGTGCTCGTGGCCCGCGGCTCTGGGCAGCGCGGAGACAACGCAATCACAGGTTCGACTGGAACATTTCGAGAGCAACTCGTGACCTGTCAGACAACCTCATTTCAAAAACCCATTGCAGGGATCGATTGCTACGACAGAATTCTGAGCTCGGCTCCCGAAAACCTAGAAGCCTTGACCTATCAGGGCTGGGCCTATGTTCGCTCTGATCAGCCAGAGAAAGGAACAGCGAACTTCAACAAGGTGGTAGCACTCAATCCGAGTTACGCAGACGTGCGAGTGTTTCGAGCCAGCGTGGCAGCCACTGCTCAGGACTATCCGGCTGCGGCAAAAGAACTAGACGCGTTCTATGCAAGTTCGCCCTCGCCCGCTGCGGTGCAGGTGCTTCAGTCCCAAGGCCTAGAAAGAAAGATCTTTTTTGGTCTACTAGACCCCGGCACTCGTAGCTGTTGGCAACAAGCAGCTCAGGCACAAAAAGAGGGCGAACAATTCAATCAGAAGTTCCTTGACACGCTTGGCGCTTGCCTAGATGCCGAACTTGCAACCAACCCACTAAATGTTGATGCTCTAGTTTCGCTTGCGCTCAGCAAAGTGGGGCCACAAGTGGCTGATCTTGGGGCAGCAAACGCGTTGCTCAACACGGCGCTGCAGATTCAGCCAGAGTTCGCAGACGCAGTTTTGCTCAGAGCTTCGATCGCAGCAGCCGACTTGCGTTATGTAGATGCCCAGAATGACCTCTCGACGCTTAAGGGTTTGCAGCGCCCCAAAATTTCATTTCTGATCGGCGACCCACAGACTCTCTCCAACTCAATCACCGAAGCACTGCGCGCCAGTGCCACCCCCTCTAGCAACCCCAGCACCCCCGCCACTGGTTCGCCTGCCTCTGGCTCGCCCAACGTAGATACAAGGATTCCAAACCCGAACGGCGGCTGAATCTCGCTACTGTGTGGCAATGAAGATTCTTTTGGTTGGTGCTGGTGGAGTGGGCGAGGCTTTCTGTGCGATTGCCTCAAGGCGTTCCTTCGTTGAGTCAATCACCGTTGCAGATATTGACCTTGCTAAGGCTCAACGTGTGGCTAGTAGAGACCGCAGGTATTCAGCCATAGAACTTGATGCCTCAGAGGCTGCAGCCGTTGCTGCAGCAGCTGTTGAATGCGGGGCGCACCTAGTGATGAATGCAGCTGACCCAAGATTTGTGATGGGAATCTTTGACGGAGCCTTCGCCGCAGGGGTGCACTACATGGACATGGCCATGTCGATCTCTACCGCACACCCAGACCGCCCAACCGAACTCTGCGGGGTCAAGCTGGGCGACCTTCAGTTTGAGAAGTCCACACAGTGGGAAGAGCAAGGTTTGCTAGCACTGTGCGGCATGGGAATCGAGCCCGGCATCGCCGATATTTTTGCACGTTACGCAGCAGATGAGTTGTTTTCTGAAATCCACGAAGTAGGCATTCGCGACGGCGCCAATATGACGGTTCGTGGCTATGGGTTTGCTCCCACATTTTCAATCTGGACTGTGATTGAGGAGTGCCTCAACCCTCCGGTAATCTGGGAGCGTGAACGCGGTTGGTTTACTACTGCGCCGTTTTCACAACCAGAGATCTTTCACTTTCCTGAAGGTATCGGCGATGTTGAGTGCGTCAATGTAGAGCATGAGGAAGTGCTCTTGGTTCCTAGATGGATTGACTGCAACCGTGTGACCTTTAAGTACGGGTTGGGCGACGAGTTCATTGCTGTGCTCGAAACCCTGCACAAGCTTGGCCTTGATGCAACAGAGCCAGTAAACGTGCGGGGCGCAAGCGTCTCTCCCCGTGATGTCATAGCCGCGTGCCTGCCAGACCCCGCAAGTCTAGGTGACCGCATTGAAGGCAAAACCTGTGCTGGAACCTGGGTCACAGGGTTGGGGCGAGCGGCTGAAGGTGCAGCCCCAGTGCCAAGAGAGGTGTACTTGTACCACGTGGTAGATAACGCAGAAACCATGGGTAGAGACGGGGTGCAAGCAGTGGTCTGGCAAACTGCAGTAGGACCAGTAGTGGCCTGCGAACTCATTGATGCAGGTGTGTGGTCAGGTGCAGGGGTGCTCGGCCCAGAGGCACTCAATCCAGCACCATTCTTAGACCTGCTCGCTGGCGACTACCAGTCTCCTTGGGGCATGGAAGATAGAACCCCGAAGATAGATCTCCGCTGAGCTGTTAGCCCAGATTGTGGTTAGCCCTGCTAGCCCAGTGAGATTTTGCTGACGTAGGTGTAGTCGGCTGCTGGGCTGGCAAACCGGAAGGTAGATGTTGATGGGGTAAGCGAGCCGAGCTTGATAGCGAAGGTACTCGGTAGGCCGTCAACTGGGATGAATCCCTGCTCAAGTCCGGGGGCAAAGAGTCCGCCGAGGGCAAGACCGGCACGGATCAGATCAGTGAGGACGCCCGCAGTGGGAAGGTGGATTTGTACGGCCACACCAATGATGTCGTCGGGGTTGCCAAGGCCTTCAATGAATGAGGCAATGATGCCACCGAGTCCGTTGATGAAGTTGCCGAGGTTGTCGACGATGAGCGCAATCAGCTGATCTTGTGTTGGTGGCACTGGGGAAGCTGCGATGAGCAGGTCGAGTGCATCTTGCAGCACAGGTGCTAACAAGCTGCGGAGTGCATCGCTCAGTGCGCAGCTTGAGAAGAACGCTGCGCGATCGCTTTCGGCTACAAAGGTCATGCTGCCAATAATCTCGAACGGTGCGTTGTTCTGGGCAAGGTCGCCAATGTCGAGGTTCTGCACATTGGGAAGAAGGATATCTGCTGAACCTGCAGGAATTTGCAAGGTGACACCGTTTGCTCCGGCGTTATTTGCAGGGATTTTGTTGGCGTAGCACTGCGAGGCGAAAGTGACTACAGAGGACTCGGGCACCCCAATCTTTGACCGGAACCCAAGCTGCATGACATACGGCTCGTCGCCAGCATCGTAATCCTCGGTGTTATTGACCGTGATGGACTGCGGTGAGACTTTCCATTGAAGCGGAGCAGGGCCACCGGGGGTACATGCGGCAGCTAGCAAAGCAGCTAACACGCTGAAAGAAATGATTGCACTGAACTTGCGCATGATGAATGCCTCCCAATTAACAAGGCCCCGTAGCCACAAGACCCCCAACCCCCGTGAGGTTAGCCCAACTCTGATAGCTGATGTTTCATGGGGTGATCGGGGTGTAAACACCAGTGGCAAATCGCGTGCCGTTAAAGTGGTCAAGGGTCCACACAGAGCCTTTGGCACAGCCGGACTTGCCAGGTATGTGCAGGCCACGCAGCTGTGCGCGGCGGATCAGGTCCGGAATCACGTCGCCATGGCTGCAAAACACTGCTGTTGTGGCGCCAGACTTTGTCAGCAGCTTCCAACTTTTGTCGATATCAGCTGACTCAGCGAGGGCCTCATGGATTTGAATTGGCAAATTGAGTGCCTGAGCCAAGGGTTCGACGGTTTGCACGCACCTCGGAAGCGGACTGCAGAGAATCTGACTGATTGGAGAATGCCGTAGCCACTTGGTGAGTTTTTCGGCCTGAGCACGGCCGTCAGCATCTAGGGAACGGTCCTGATCATGGCTATCAAGATTGTCTCGATGCCCAGCAGATCCATGTCGGACTAGGTACAAAGTCATTTGATCGGAATTCCTCTCAACTCCAAGCCATTGGCCAGCAAAAACTTGATTGTAGATGCGGGGTCAACATGCTGATGAGCGCGTATCCCAACCGATTTTGCGCCAATTATGTTCAGTTCAAGATCATCCACAAAAAGAACTTCGGCCGCATTGGTGTCAAGTTGGTTCACCACATGGAGAAACACCGCGGCGTTTGGTTTTGCAATACCAATTTCGGCGGTGTTGAAGATTGCGTCGAACTCATCAGTCAAGTCCAGCACAGCTAAGTCTTGGCGCAGGCGAGTTGTTCCGTTTGATAACAGGGCAACGGTTGCTTGGCTACGAACTGCACGCAAAACGCGCAGCATCTCTATGTTGACAAGTCCAACGTTGGCCTCCCAAGCGTCAAGGGCTCCGGCCACGTCACTGCCATGAGCAGCAATCACTCTGGTGCGAACTGCATCCATCCAGGTGCGGTAGTCCATCTCACCTGTTACTGCAGCTAAGCCAAGTTCGGTGCCAAAGCCCATAGACAGAATCGTTCCGGGATTTAAACCGTAGGCAGTTTCTATCTCTGAGATCTCTTGATCATTCCAATCTCGGATCACACCATCGAGGTCAAAGATCACTGCTGTTGGTGGGGCTGGTCCGTCGGCTGTCTCTTCGGCTGTCTCATCGGCTGTGCCGTCTGCTTGGGTATTGGACACATCGGGCACGGCAAGCAGAGTAGCGAGTCGAAGCGGGTTATCGAAGTTGACGCAAATCAGCGATGACTTGCGGCAAGGTTGAGAGCAGGTGGTCAATGTCTGTGGAGCAAGTATTCCAGCCGACGGAGATTCTTAGTGAGTGTGCTGCATCTACTCCCATGGCCAACAAGATGGGGCTGGGTTCAAGCGACTCGCTGCTACAAGAGTTTCCCGAATGCACCGCAATGCCGGCGCGATCTAGACCAAACAGCACCGGCTGGGGTTCTAGGCCCTCAATCTTTAAACACAGCAGATGGGGGAGTCGCTCAACTGGGTCGCCTATTAGACCTACACCGGGGTACTGCTGAGCCCAACACATAATTTGGTTGGTCTGCGCCAAGCTCGTTGCCGTTTCTTGATCAAGGGTTCTGGTGCATTCTTCTGCTGCGGCGGCGAAGCCCAAGATGGCCGGAAGGTTTTCCATTCCGGCGCGCCTAGCTCGCTCTTGTTCTCCCCCTTGCAGCAGCGGCTCAATACGAAGGCCGCGTCGAATGATCAGAGCGCCCACCCCAGGTGGGCCTCCGAACTTATGAGCAGACACAGACATCAAGTCGGCGCCAGAATCAGAAAAGTTCACCGGTACGCGGCCAACAGCCTGAGCGGCATCTACATGCAGCAGCTGCTTGTGGTCGCGGCAGTACGCGGCCACTGCGCTAACGGGCTGCAAGGTTCCCACCTCGTGGTTCCCCCATTGCATATGCACTAGCGCTGTTGCATCTGTGGTTGCTTCGAGCAGTTCCGCTGGGTTGATTCTGCCTAGCTGATCAACGCCAACCTGAGTAGAACTGCTGCGCTGTGCCCATTCGCGAACAGCTGAATGCTCAACCGCTGAGTACACCACATGGGGAACCACAGAGGGGTTTGAGGCAACGGCGCGCTGCACAGCGCCATAGCTGGCTGCTGCAATTGACTCAGTTGCCCCAGAAGTGAAAACAACCTCGCTTGGCCGAGCGCCGACTAACGCTGCAACTTGCTCACGGGCGTTTTCTAGTTCAACACGGGACTGCATGCCTTCCATGTGTAACCGGCTGGGGTCTGCGCCCGGTCCAGCCAGCCATTGCGTCATGGCTTGAATTGCACTCGGTCGAGTGGGTGAGGTTGAGGCGTGGTCAAGGTAAGAGCGCATGGGTGATCAGTCGCAGCTGAGTTTACGGGAGCTGAGGGTAGGTGAGCTGAGTTTAGAGGTCGTTGTCGAATGCGGTGATGCAGTTATCCCGGCTACCCGCTGAGGCAGAGGTTAAATCCACTCGAGTCTCTCCATAGAGCGCGCCGAGCATGCCCTTCACCATGCCGCGATCTACTGCGCAGATCACAGGGTGTTCAACAGCAGTATCTCCGAAGGGGCAATGTTCGGTGACAAGTCGCAACGAGTTGCCCTCTTTCTCTGCATGTGCAGCAAACCCGTGTGCAGATAGTGCGTCGGCTACCGAATGTAGAGCGGCCCGAAACGAGCGTGTGTTTTGTTCACCCATTGCCCCAGCCATCTCTTCGCCGAACTCAACTCCCACTTCCTCTGCAAGAGCCGTGGCGCGTTCTGTGCCTAGTTCGCCTAGTGCTCGTCCCAGTAATTTAACTAACACGTCGTCTTGTCTCACGGACACGTTGAGTGTCATTTCTTCATCGCAGGCGCGGTATCGCTTAGATGGTCTGCCAGCGCCACTCGAGCCATTCGGTGGGCGTTCGGTAGAGATTTCTAGATAGCCACCGGCCGACAGTTTATCTAGATGGTGCCGCGCAACGTTTGCATGCAGGTCGAACTGCCCTGCCACCTCAGAAGCAGTCACTCCCGCCGGAATGCTGTGCGCAAATAAGTAGATTCCTGTGCGAGTTGGGTCGCCAAATGCCGAGGTGATTGCCGTTACAACTGATGCAAACTCGGTTGGGCTCAGCTGATCCACCCACTCATTGTACCGTCCTAAAGGGCCGCTGTACTGTCCTGAAGGCCTGTTGTGCTGCCCTGAAGCGCTGTTGACAACGGAGCGGAGTTGCCCAAGAGGGGTGATGTTGGAAGGATTAGTGTCTGCGGCAGAGTGGTAGCCGTCAGATACTTCCCGAAGAGGACCCCCTTACTATGTCAGAAACTCAGCCTGAGGTAACCGAAGCCGACGTGATAGACGCGCTGCGGCCTGTTCATGACCCAGAGCTTCATCGTTCCATTGTTGATCTCAAGATGGTGCGATCTGTGGAGCTACAACTGCCACAGGTGAGGATCCTCATTGCACTCACAATTCCTGGTTGCCCACTTAAAGCAGAGATTCAGTCCCGAGTCTCTGACGCAGTGACAGCACTGCCGGGGGTCGACCACGTGAATCTTGAGTTCACGTCCATGACTGATGGTGAACGCGAAGAACTCCGCATACAGTTGCACGGCGACCCGGCATCAACTGCGGGATCACAACCCTCTCATGGTCATTCAGAGGGGCGAGCAATTCCTTTCGCCAACCCCAACTCAAAGACCCGTGTGTTGCTCATTGCCTCTGGCAAGGGGGGTGTTGGCAAGTCCTCAGTCACCACCAACTTGGCTATTGCTTTGGCTCAGCGCGGTAATCGCGTGTCAGTGCTTGATGCCGATGTTTGGGGCTTCTCTATTCCTCGGATGCTGGGAGTAAATAGACCCCCGGTGCTGATCGATCAAATGATTATTCCTCCAGAGGCCTACGGGGTGAACTGCATCTCAATGGGCTTTTTCGTAGAGGAGGATCAGCCAGTGATTTGGCGTGGCCCGATGCTGCATAAAGCCCTCGAGCAGTTCCTGACTGACGTGTACTGGGATGAGCCTGACTACCTAGTGGTCGACCTTCCGCCAGGCACTGGAGATATTTCTATATCGCTGGCGCAGTTTTTGCCACGAGCAGAAGTGTATGTAGTCACTACTCCTCAGCCAGCTGCGCAGAAAGTGGCACAACGCGCAGCGTTCATGGCCGAGAAAGTGCGCCTAGATACGAGAGGCGTTATCGAAAACATGTCGTGGTTTACTGGCGACGACGGCACCTCTTATGAAATCTTCGGCTCTGGCGGCGGACAAGCACTAGCCGACCGCATTGATGCGCCGCTGCTTGGCAAAATTCCCCTAGTACCTAAGTTGCGAGAGGGCGGCGACGACGGCAAACCGATCATGGCAGTTGATCCCGAATCGGAAGCAGCTCAAGCTTTTGCAGCCATTGCCGAACGCATAGATGTAGAACTTGCTCCAACCCGCCGCTATAACCCCGAACTCAAGATTCTTTAACTATTAAACGGCGGATTTTAGCCTCGACTGCTCAGGCTTGCGGCTGCTCGGGGCCGCTGCTCAGGCTCGAGTGAACAGCAGCTGCAGTTCTATTGGCCCGTTATCTTGCACCGACACAATAATTGGTGCAGTCGGCACTTGTACCCCGTAATCGGCAAAGGTGATGTTGAGCGAGCCAACCACGATCACGGTTGAACCAACCAATTTTGCTTGTAGCGGCAGAGTGACTGGCTGAGTCTGGCCATGAATGGTTAGGTTCCCTACTGCATTTACGGTGACCTCCTCGCCAGAGGCTGCCTGTGCTCCAAGGTCGATTGGTTCGGTCAGGGTAAACGTTGCAGTAGGAAATTGATCAGTGGCTAGGGCCTCTTGAATTTTGTTATTTCGCCGCGAGTCGTTTGATTTGAGCGTGGTCATATCAATAGTGAAAGTTGCCTCGGTCACAGTGGTGCCACTGATTGTCAGGCTGCCCTGCACAGCACCTGTTCGCCCGACTGCTTCTGTCTTTCCTATTTGCGCAAGTTCCTCGGTGATTCTGAATCCCGCGAAGCTGCCAGTTGCGCTATCGAAAGTGAACTCGCCAGAGTCGGCATCTACGGCCCATTTCCCATCGATCTCTACAACTTTGTCTGCGGCGTCTTTACCACTCGCTGTATTTGAGTCTGTGACGGACTCAGTTGCCCCTTCCAAGGTGACTGCAGCTGGGGAATCGTCTTTGAGGAACAAGTAGGCCGCGGCAGCCCCCAGTAAGCCAATCAAAATAATGGCAATGAGGCCGTACTTCAGTCCGGGCTTCATATGTGAGTGGTCTCCCTGATAGCGATCTGCAAACACTAGGCAAACTGCGCACCTAAATCTGCGCGCCCAAATCTGCGCGCCCATAACCTACTGGCGCCATACCGGTATGATCGGGAGTACTCCTCAGCCTGAGGAACAGAACTATGCAGGAGAACCACCAGTGGACGTGCGAATCGGCGTGACCTACTCGCCCCGTGAGATTGAAATGCAACTCCCCGAGGATGTTGATCGCGCTGAAATTAAGAGCCGCGTCGATGACGTGCTTGGCTCCGATGGCAAGGTCTTGTGGCTCACCGACCGCAAAGGCCGAGAGCTTGCGGTGCCATCAGACAAGATCACGTATGTAGAGCTGGGTACTGCCGAAGAGCCTCGGCCGATGGGTTTCTCGAGTTGAAGTGAGCCCATCACGGGGCCTTTTCAACCACAAGCTTCTCTTTGTCACCGGTAAGGGTGGCGTGGGAAAAACCTCGGTGGCTTCGGCGTTGGGCTTTTTGGCTGCTCGAAGCGGTCTGCGAACGCTGGTCTGCGAAGTAGATGCCAAGGGAGACCTTTCAAAGTTCTTTGGAATAGGACCGCTCAAGTTTGAGCCAACCGAAGTCCGAGACAAGTTGTATGCAATGTCCATGGACACCGAGGCAAGCCTGAAGGAGTACCTTCGGATCAACCTCAAGCTTCCGCTGCTCACCAAGATCGGGCCGCTTGCAAGAACCTTTGATTTTCTAGCTAACGCTGCGCCGGGAGTTAAAGAAATCCTGACGGTCGGCAAACTCACCTATGAGGTACGCGAACAGCATTACGACTTAGTTGTGGTTGACGCGGCGGCCACAGGACATGTGGTTGGGCAACTCTCATCACCTGTTGCGATCAACGATCTTGTAAAAGTGGGGCTAGTAAGAAATCAGACTGACTGGATGATTGACATTCTGACGGATGCAGACACCACAGGCGTAGTGGTTGTGACTGCCCCGGAAGAGATGCCAGTGACAGAAACCCTAGAGTTGGTCTCTCGGTTGGGGAACGAGACCGACATCTCTATTGCTTCAGTTGTGGTGAATCGTGTCTTGCCCGAACTCTTTGCCCGAGGAGATGAAGAACTCTTTGACCAGTTGCGTGCCGCCGGCCCGCTAGATGCATTGACTACTCGAGTGGGTGAGGGAATTGGTGACGTTCTTGCGGGGGCCGAACTTGCGGTGAACCTTCGCCGCGGCCGAGTGCAGCACCTCACTCGTCTCAGAGACTCCTTGCCTGATGACCTTCCGATGATGTACCTGCCCTATTTGTTTAATCGGTCGCACGGCGTGCGAGCTACAGCACAGTTAGCAGATGCTCTTGGCGAAGAAATGGGCTTCTCGTGAGCAGGGCATCTACCGAAACAGAAATGGGACGCACTGCCTCACTTGAGCAACTTTGTGCTTCAAAGGAAATCATCATCTCGACGGGCTCTGGAGGGGTTGGAAAGACCACCATCGCCGCCGCTCTTGGAGCGACGGCTGCTGCGAATTTGGGAATCAAGGTTCTGGTTCTCACCATTGATCCTGCTCGCCGCCTTGCTAGCGCACTCGGCTTGGAGCAGTTTGGAAATATTGAAACCCAAGTCCCGGCTTCCGCATTTGTTAACGCTGGAGCTAACCCTCGGGGTGAGCTCTGGGTGGCCATGCTCGACACTAAGCAGTCTTGGGATGACCTTATTCAGGCTCATGCGCCTGATGTGGCAACTAGAGACGCCATTCTTGCTAACCCGCTCTATCGCAATATCACTGGCAAGTTCATACAGAGTCATGACTACGTGGCCATGGAGCGGTTATATCAGATCCATACCTCGGGGAACTACGACCTGATTGTGGTTGACACTCCACCAACCCGCAATGCGATTGACTTTCTAGATGCGCCAGAGCGCATGGCTGAGTTCTTCTCCTCAAAGCTATTGCGTTGGCTAATAGCGCCCTACCAATCTCGCATGTTGGGGTTTGCCTCAAAACCGTTTTACTTAGTTGCTGATCGAATTTTGGGCACGCAATTTTTGGAAGATATCGCCGAGTTCTTCATTCTGTTTCAGTCCATGTATGCGGGATTTGTTGAGCGCGCTCAGGCAGTGACGGCATTGCTCGGAGGCGCACAAACATCATTTCTGGTGGTCTCTACCCTTGAGTCCTCGCCAGCACAAGAAGCCGAGTTTTTCCTCAAGGTTCTTGCCGATCGCAAGCTTCAAGTTGGCGCGCTGATTCTGAACAAGGTACTGCCGGCCTACTTCTTGAGCCGCTCAGGCGCAACGTCAGCGAAAGTCCTTGGCGTAGAACCAGCAGAAATTGCAGCTGAGCTTCATACCAAGTTTGAAGAGTTAAGCCAGGATCACCTGTCGAATATGTTGGGCGAGATTGGCGCTAGCTTCATGAACTATCAGGTAGTTGCCCATCGCGAGTCTGAACAGCGTGATGCGCTCTCGGGCATCTCTGACTTGACCCTGTCGATTCCATACTTTGAACAAGACATCCATTCGCTCGAATCGCTTCTGCGCCTTGGAGAGAAGATCTGGACATGACTACCAGCGAATTTGATAACTCGGCCACCCGGTACCCCGAGCCCACCTATGGGCATCCCGACTACGACGCACCCGATGTGGTGGATGATCTTGAAGATAGAGACTTCACTTCAGAACACGTTGGGTTAATTGTTCCCCCAGTCGAGCTAGAGGCTTCTCGGCACCTTCGTAGGCTGGTTGCCGGATGGGGGATGTTGTCTGACCTGTCGTTCTCTGACCTGTTGTTATATGTGCCGCTTCCTCTCCAAAGTCCGAATGAAGAGGCTCGGTTTTTAGTGGTCAATCAAATGCGGCCAAATACCGGTCAGACACTGTTTTTAGATGACGTAGTTGGTCGTTCGATGAGCGCAACTCAGCGGCCGGCTGTGGCCGCAGCTGCGAGCACGGGAGAGATTGTCGACACAGTTGTTGACTCGATTTGGCCTGGTGAGCGAGTCCGAGTCACCGCTATTCCTGTCAGATTTCGCGACCAAGTGGTTGCCATAATTGGTAGCGAATCTGCGTTGTCGACCACTCGCGAGAAGGGCATTCTTGAAGGTGTCTACTTAGAGGTCTTTGAGCGTCTTGCGCGCATGGTGGCTGCTGGGGCCTTCCCCTTTAAAGACGAAGAGGTGTTGGCTGCTGGCGGTCCCAGAGTTGGCGATGGTGTGATTCTGCTTGATGAACTCGGGAAGGTGTCTTTTACTTCTCCTAACGCAATCTCTGCGCTTCGCAGGTTGCGGATTTCTGGTCGGATCCAAGGATCTAGCTTGACCGAGCTTGGCGTGGACTCGGACACCACCTATCGAGCGTTTTTCACTGGACGTCCGGCTGCAGAAGAGGTGGAGCGAGATCAAGTCTGCGTGGTGATCTGGTGCATTCCGCTGTTAGATTGCCGGCGCGTAGATGGCAAGACTGCCGAGGGGCAGCTCGTAGATGGCGGATTGGTTTTGCTGCGAGACATCTCTGAACTCAAGAGCAGAGATCGGCTGTTGATCTCTAAAGATGCCACCATTAAAGAGATCCATCACCGAGTTAAGAACAACCTGCAGACCATATCTTCCCTCTTGCGGCTTCAGGGGCGCCGACTGACTGAACCCTCGGCCAAAGCAGCCATTGAGGAGTCGGTCCGCAGAATCCGCTCGATCGCCCTAGTTCACGAGACCTTGTCTCGTGAAGACGGGGACGACGTGAACTTCTCTGAGGTGGTTCGGCCGCTAGTGCGAATGGTGGAAGATGGGCTGACCTCGCCGGATCGGCCACTGAACTTTGTCATGATCGGCGACTCGGGCAATTTGCCCTCACCAACGGCTACTTCGCTAGCAGTAGTCCTGACAGAGTTGCTACAGAATGTGGTTGACCACGCATACCCGCCGGGGTCATTGCAACCAGATCAGGTGGCTCAGGTTCGCATCGAGATGCTTCAAGGTGCAGGGGTTCTTCGACTCGATGTGATCGACGATGGGGTCGGCATGAGTAGGGAATCTGACCCTGCGAGTACTGGCGCTACGACGACTTCAAGTTTGGGGCTATCGATTGTTCGAGGGTTGGTTTCTGAGCTTGAGGGCCGAATCACCTTTACTCCCGCAGATGCCATAGCTGCTGCAGGCGAAACGCGAACTGCTACGGGACACGTACGCCGGGAGGGCACCCGAGTGTCGCTCACAATTCCAGTAGTACGTGCCCCTAACGCAACTTGGCCTCCCCATGGGGAGGCCAAGTAAAAAATCAAAAGCCGATCAGCGTTACTCGGGCCTCTTGTACGGTTTCAGCCCTATTGCACTGCTCAGGCCGGGTTAACGGCTAGGTGCGCCAGCGCGTGAGCTAGATGGGATCAAGAAGCGAGTGCTGCACGACGCTGCTGTGCCACCCAGGCACGACGCAGCTTGCGGCGCTCTTCTTCAGAGGTACCACCCCAAACGCCAGAATCCTGATTGGTAGTCAAGGCAAAGTCTAGGCATTCAGTCTTAGCGTGACAGGTGTCGCACACAGCCTTGGCTGATGCGATCTGGTCCAAAGCAGGTCCTGTTGTGCCGACCGGAAAGAAAAGATCCGGATCGGTGTCACGGCAGGATGAATTGATTCGCCAGTCGGCGGTTGAAATATCTAAGCTTCTACTCGAGGTCAGTGCCACGATTCCTCCAACTACAGGGGGACGCGTTCGAAACCGCGCCCAAGTTCTAATAATTCGTCAATACTGGGGGGACACAAAGGCTCAGGTTTCCTGCGTTGGCCATCAGAATCATTGACTGAAGCTGTTTGCTAGGAACTTGTGAATTTGTGAACAAAGTAAAACTACCGGCACAATCCACGCGAGTAAAGGAAAAGTTTCTAGAACATGTCCATTAAGCAAAAACTGCTGATCTGCGCACACCGTGGGGCATCTTCAGATTACCCCGAAAATACCCTTGCTGCGTTTCAGGGTGCTCGGGAACAAGGAGCGGATTGGGTCGAACTCGACACTCGCGTGACTGCCGAGGGTGAGCTGATAGTGCACCATAATGCCAAGTATGCCGATGGCCGGATTGTGTGGGCCACGGCAGCCGCCGAGCGATCAACACAGGTGCCCACGCTTGAGCAGGCGCTCTTAGCTTGCGCAGGGATGGGTGTGAACATAGAGCTCAAGAACTCGCCTGGGGATTTTGGTGGTCCCGAGGTGCCAGAGGATTTCTTGTTCGAAGGTCAGCCTATGGGAGCGCTGGTGGCGCAGGTTGTAGCCAACCGGCCCTTGTCGTTGAGTCAGCAGCAGCCAATATTGGTCTCTAGTTTTGATGAGCCTTCGTTGCAGCAGGTTCGCAGTCTGACGCCGCGTCTTGCTACCGCTTGGTTATTTGCAAACCTTGAGCAAGACCCGTTACAGCTTGATCGCTCTGCTAGGGCTGGCGACGTTGCAGTAAATCCGTGGCATCACTTGATTGATGAGGCATTGCTGCAGCGCTGTAGCGAACTTGGGTTGCAAGTCAACGCTTGGACAGTGGATGACCCTGATCGAATTCGAGCCCTAGCGGCACTTGGAGTGCACAGCATCATCACTAATGAACCGGCTAAAGCGCGAGCAGCTCTAGCCCCGTAACAGCTAGCCAGTAACAGCTACCGCGGAACTAGCGGCAACACAATGCTGACAATGTTTGGGTGATGTGTGAAGTCCAAGGACTCGGCTTCGCCAAGGTAGTCGCCATCAACTTGGTACTGAAGCACTGCGTTAGGTGCATGGGTCATGCTCGCATGGTCAACATCTTCCCAGCGGTTAATTACCTGATTAGTACGAATCCCTTTACGGTTGGCGAGCGCACCCAAAATTACTGGCAAAAACCTGCGAACCGACAGGTCTCCAATGCTGGTCACCGTCAGGCCGCGGTCCAATGTTGCAGACGGGGCAACCGTGAACGGGCGATGACCGAAAAAGGTATAGGGGTCGGTGTTTTGAACCACAGCAAAGTAACCGGCAATTGTGCGGGTGTCGGCGACGACCGGCGCATAAGCAGCATCAGTAGCAGTAGTGGCTGATGTGGGATCAGTGGCTGCTAGCGGGGAAACCTGCAGCAGATACTGCGGGTGTTTGCGGTCAAACAGAGAGAACTCGCGCAGGCCGCAGTACAGAAAAAGCGCATGACCTATCCGATGCTTCAACTTGTTGTGCTTCTCCACCCGGCTTACTACCGCGGCATCAAATCCCACCCCGGTATGAAACGTAAAATATCGTCCGTTAACTGCCCCAAGCCCAATGCGGTGAACCCAGCCGCTAGCTAGTGCATCCGAGGTAGCGCGTGCAGCTCGTCGAAGATCATCTGGCAGGCCAAGAGTGCGTGCAAACACATTGGTTGAGCCGCCAGGCAGTACTGCAATGGCACAGTCGGTTCCTGCAAGTGCGTTGATCACCTCATTCAGGGTGCCGTCTCCACCAAGCACGGCAACGCAATCGGTGCCAGCTTGTACTGCGGCGGTTGCAAGTTCGGTGGCGTGGTCTCTGTGGCGAGTCACCTGAACTAACACTTCGTGTCTGGCATGCAAAGCCTCTTGAACCACGCGGATTCTGGCTGGGCTCACGTTGGAAGCTGCAGGGTTGACAACCAAAGTGATGTGCATTCTCAGCAGTCTGCCACCCTCTGCATTCTTGGCAAGGCAGCTTATGAAAGCTATGCGAGCCTTCTGCTTGATTTTTGCTACCCGGTTTTGTTTGAGCTGCAGAGTCAAGGCATGCTGTTAGACATGAACGTAATTGTTTGCGTAAAGCAGATCCCCGACCCGGCTGATCCCGGAGCGCTGGATCCCCAGACCAATACCCTAAAGCGCGACGGAAAACTCATTTTGGATGAGTCCGATAGTTACGGAGTCGAGATGGCTTTGCAGCTAGTCGACACCGCTGGCGGCGGCGAAGTTACGTTGGTGTCAATGGCACCAAACAATGAGGTTTCTGGCCTGCGCACAGCGCTAGCCATGGGTGCTGCCAAGGCAGTATTAGTGAGCGATGATGCGCTTGCCGGCTCAGATGCACTCAGCACCTCGAAGGTTCTTGCCAAGGCAATTCAGCGGGCCGGGCAAGCCGACCTGATCCTGACAGCAACTGAGTCATCAGACGGCTATACCGGTGTGGTACCCGAACAGATAGCCGAACTATTGCAGTTACCTTCGGTGACCTTTGCTAAAGAGATCACCATCGAGGGAAGCACGCTCAAGGTGAAGCGTCAGACCGAGGCAGGCTACGACGAGGTTGAGAGCCCATTGCCCGCAGTTGTTTCGGTGACTGCAGGTGTGGTTGAGCCTCGTTACCCCTCCTTCAAGGGAATCATGGCAGCCAAATCCAAACCAGTAGATCAGGTGACTCTGGCAGACCTTGGTATTGAGCCAAGCACAGTCGGTTGGGCTGGCGGCGGCCAAGAAATTGTCGAAGTCGCGCAGGCTGAGGCCCGCGAGGGCGGCACGATCATCGTAGATGACGGTGAGGGCTTCCAGAAGGTTGTCGACATGCTGGCCGAACTCAAAGTCATCTGAGTTATACCCAAAGAACGAAGGAGAACAACATGACTGTTTCAAAGATCTGGGTGCTCGCAGAGGCCACTGATGGCAAAATTGCGACCACCACCCTAGAAATTCTTGCAAAAGCTCGTGAGCTAGCAGACTCAGTAGAGGTCGTTTCTGCTGCTGGTGCAGAGATTGCCGTCGAAGCGGGTGCTCATGGTGCCACCAAAGTGCTCACTGTGGCAGGAACCGAGGGCAAGCTTCTTGGGGCCCCTATTGCAGGGGCCATTGCTGCTGCAATTTCTGCTGGCACCGGCCCAGACGCTGTGATGATGGCAACGAGCTATACCGGCCGTGATGTTGCTGGACGTTTGTCTGTCAAGATCGACGCTCCAGTGATTACCAACGTGGTCGACCTAGTAGAGCGTGATGGGCATCTAGCAGGCGTCGAGCCAATCTTCGGTGGTGTCACTGACGTCATTACTAAGTTCACTACCGACAAGGTGGGCATCTTCTTGGTGCGTCCTAAGTCGTTCGCCGCTGAAGAGTCTGGGGGCGCAGCAGCAGTAGTTGAAGAACTCAGCGTGCCAGATCTTGGCGCCACAGGATCGGCTATTGTCACGAGTCGTTTCGTAGAAGAAAAGACTGGCCCAAGCTTGGACGAAGCCGCTGTTGTTGTAGCTGGTGGCCGTGGTTTGGGCGATAAAGACAATTACCAGCTCATCGAAGACCTAGCCAAGCTTTTGCAGGCCGCTCCGGGCGCATCTCGTGCGATTGTGGATGCTGGATGGGTGCCTTACTCATACCAAGTTGGCCAAACCGGCAAGGTTGTTAAGCCAACGATCTACATTGCCGCAGGAATCTCTGGAGCAACACAACATCTTGTTGGGATGAAGGGTTCTAAGAACATCATCGCAATCAACAAAGATGCCGAAGCGCCAATCTTTGCGGTGTCTGACTTGGGCATCGTTGGTGACGTGCACAAGGTGCTTCCCAAGTTGATTGAGGCTCTGCGAGCTCGTAGCTAGTTCTGAACTAGCTAGCTCTACACCAGCTAGTTCTACACCAGCGGCCAGGGATAGCTTCGGCCAGTCTCATCATGCGGGAAGTACCCCTGCGCAAGCACATTTTGGGCTCGTTGCAGGGTGGCTTGTTGCTCTGTGGCCGTCAGCAGTTGTTGTAACTCGGGGCTAAGTCCGCAGTCGAGTAAGTTCGCTAATGACTCGGCTGCGCTATTTGGCAGCGATTCTCCGGCGAAATCCCAGATGACTGTGCGCAGCTTTGGTTCTTCATGAAAGCTCAAGCCATTATCAATGCCCCAGATCTGGTTCTGGTCATCAATCAGACAGTGGCCGCCTTTTCGGTCGGCCGAGTTGGCAATGAGGTCGAGTACGCAAAGCGCCTTGAGTTGTGTTGTCAGTTCTGGTCGATCGCGCAACGTGAAGTAATGCTCTGAGAAGAGAGCCGGAACAAACGCCTGCACAGAGCCGCAGCCCATTGGCGCCGATACTCGCGCCACGGTGGTAGGAACTGAGCCCAACCCGGGCAGTAGCGAGAGTTCGTAGGTGGCAACCTCTCGCTTCCACAAAGAACCGGGAAAGTCCCAGAGCGGCCGTTCGCCCCGCTCGGGCTTATAGATGGCGGGTGCGTGGTCAGATCCACGGGTGACTTGCACAAGATAGGTGCCGTTGCTCGACCAAGGCATGAGCCCCAAAATTTCGATGCTGCCGCGGTTGAGCAGCTCGGTCATCTCTGCGTCGCCAGGAGCAATGGTGGCTGAGTACTCAAACGAAATAGACTCAGCATCGGACTCAAACTCTTCTTCTTGATCAGACACGTTGATTGCTTTAGTTCCAGCGAGGACAGTTGTGCCCTTCACTCCCAATCGGTCTGCCGCAGAGTCTGCATGGCGGTCGACCGGCCGAGAGCAGTTCCTCGGCGGCCTCTGCAAATGCCGCTGCTTGAGCTACTCGAAGCGTGAATTTAGCCTGCCCTGCTTCGGGGTCATCCTCGGCTTCAAGTAACTCTTCAAAATCTGCGTCGGTGAACTCGTTATCAACTCCAAACCCAGCCTCGTTACCTTCCTCGAGGAGTTCTTCTGCGGTCACCTGAATGGCGCCGCTGTCTTCGTCTACGCCGACAGAGATAGTGCCCACTACCCATTCGGGAAGCACTGGCTCAATAAGTCCGGCAATATCTCGCTCTGGATCGGGAGATCCCATGTTCGAGGCCAGTTGACCCAAGTAGCGTCCCAGCATGACGACCTGTTCTTTTTCTACCCGGAATGACATCACTTGCTCGCCCTGTCGCGCTTGTAAGTAAAACACGCGGTTCCCTGGCTCTCCAAGGGTGCCTGGGATAAAGGCATCAAGTTGATCAAACTCAAAGGCTGAATTCATGTCGCTCATGGGATCTCCAGTTTAGGACAAGGCTGTTTCTGTTTAGGACAGGGCTGTTTAGGACGGGGCCAATGTGCTCAGGTCGTCGCCAGTGCTATTGACTGCAAGCACTACTGGGCCCGAGGGGGTGAACAACAGCGGAGTGATAGAGCATGGGGAAATAACGATGCGTTGAAACAAGTCCAAGTGCACCCCAGTTGCCATGGCTACAGCAGCCTTGATGGGGTCGGCATGCGAGACGGCCACCACGGTGGCGCCGGGGTGCGCTGCGCTGATCCGCTGGAGCTCGCTCCAAATTCGAGTCTGCATCTCGGTAAAGGATTCACCCCCCGGAAATCGAAACCCAGACGGATTATTCTGCACCTGAGACCACTCGGGAAGCTTGCGTAAATCAGAAAGTTTGGCTCCGGTCCAGTCGCCAAACTCGCACTCAAGTAGGCCCTTTGCGCTCCGAACTCGCAGGTGCGTTGCGCGAGCAATAGGCGCAGCCGTTTGCTGAGTGCGTTCTAGCGGTGAGGCATACACAGCTTGCACGTTGCTCAGCTTGCCAATTCGCTCTGCGGCGACCTGAGCTTGTGCGAGCCCAGTCTCTGCAAGATCAAGGCCCGAAGCTCGGCCGGGCAGCACTGCACCAGTTGTAGAGGTTTGCCCATGACGAACCAACAGAATCAGCGTCGAGGTTGAGGGCGGGCCGGTCTTGGACTTGCCCTTGTTCTTGTTGGGA
>Ga0209390_10001106_pt1 | contig 53353 bp, 41 predicted proteins | sample BON01_FD_187212 | JGI IMG/M metagenome (GOLD analysis project Ga0209390, IMG submission 187212) | Freshwater microbial communities from Lake Bonney liftoff mats and glacier meltwater in Antarctica - BON-01 (SPAdes) (version 2) | ecosystem: Environmental > Aquatic > Freshwater > Ice > Glacier...
CGCTCAAAAGTGATCAGTTTGCTCTGGACTAGCCGCACGCTTTGCCGTGGACTAGCCGATCAGTTTGCCGTGGACTGGCCGTCCAGTTTGGCTTGGACTAGCCGTCCAGTTTGGTCTGGGATATGCACTGCCGCTGGTGGCAAGTTGCTGTTGACACGCTTGGTTATAAAGTAGTGTCTAAAACTGTAGGGCACTAAGTCTCTATTTTCTGTGTCTTTGATCTCTGCCAGCTCTATTATCCTGTCGAAATGGTAGCCAATTGAACGTGGCGTTATACAACTTTCGCCAGATAGTCTGAAAATTAATGAGTGAGCAAACTTAGCTTTTTTATCGTCGCCACTATATTCATCAGTGAAGCGTTTGTACTGTAATTTGAAAAGCTTGTCGAAGTAATCCAAATCTTTAATAACAAATTTTCTTGTCTTGCCTACTTTACTTGTCTCTGCTCTTACTGTGATTTTTACCAAGTTAAAGTCTACACCATCTTTTCCGCCAACATTGTGCTCGAATTCAGTAATGTCTTTCCATCGAAGCTGTAGCTGCTCACCTCTTCGCAATCCACTAATTAAAGATATCATCAAATAATAGGCAGTAATTGCTTTACTTAGATTTCCACTTTCAGCAATTTGTTTTTCTGCCTCATCAATATATTTGTCAATTATATTGGTGATGTCCTGTACTTCATCATCCGTAAATGTCGCACGTCTATTTTCATCAAGCCCTTTGTCTACACGCTTTAATTTCTTAAAATCGAAGCCATCAACGTTTGTTTCTTTGTGCTTGTGTAGCCAAGCAATCATTGCATTGATGGTGCTCTGTTCGTTCTCAACTGTCGTTTGACTAATCTTTATATTTTTCTTTGTTTTAGTTCTTTTATAGCCGTAATCTTCACAATCAGTTCGCTCTAACTCCTTAAGCTTTACGTCTTTACCAATAAAGTTTAGCCAATGATTTAGATGTGTGCTGATAGTTTTGTACCTGCCAACGACAATGTGCGTTCCGATTTCTTTCTTTTTGTATTCTAAAAACATTTCAACACCCATCTTAGTGGTGATTGAAAAATAGCTCTTGCCCTGCTTCTCCATCACCTTAAGCTCGTAGTAATGGGTTTCAGCTTTGTCGATGGCTGTGCTTTTGCTTCGTGTTTTTAGGCTGAAACGAGCGTACTTGTGTTCGTTAGGCAACCACATACGCATCTGCCAAAACTCGCCCCGTTTGTACAGAACAGCGTTGTCAAACAGAGGAACTTCGTCATCACTAAATTGCTTTTTTTTGAGCGACATAAAGCTTTGGGTAACTACAGTTTTGAGTAGTCGCAGCACTGTGCGACTCTTTGTGCAACTGTAAACCCAAAAGCCAATTAAAGCAATGACTTAGCTTTGTGCGTGAAACTTTTGTGTAAGTTAAAAACCTATATAAATCAACAACTTAGCTTACAAAAGTCACTCCCACTCAATTGTGGCCGGTGGCTTTCCTGAAATGTCATAAACCACACGATTAATACCACGCACTTCGTTGATAATGCGGTTGCTCACTTTACCCAAAAGGTCATAAGGCAACTCTGCCCAATGCGCCGTCATAAAGTCTTGTGTTTCAACGGCACGTAAAGCCACCACATATTCGTATGTGCGGCCATCCCCCATAACCCCCACACTTTTTACAGGTATGAATACGGCGAATGCTTGAGATGTTTTTTCGTACCAGCCTGCAGCGCGGAGTTCTTCAATAAATATGGCATCAGCACGACGAAGCAAATCAGTAAAATCTTTTTTGACTTCACCCAGAATTCGAACGCCCAAACCTGGGCCTGGAAATGGGTGACGGTACACCATGTCGTGTGGCAGGCCCAACGTTACACCAAGTTCACGAACTTCGTCTTTGAATAGTTCGCGCAACGGCTCAAGTAGTTTAAGCTTCATGTGTTCGGGTAAACCTCCCACATTATGATGTGATTTGATAGTTTGGGCTTTACCTGTTTTAGCCCCTGCTGACTCGATCACATCGGGGTAAATCGTGCCTTGTGCCAACCATTTTGCATTCGATAATTTTTTAGATTCGGCGTCAAACACTTCAACGAATTCTCGACCAATAACTTTACGCTTTTGCTCGGGGTCTGTAATGCCTTTAAGATGACCCAAAAACTGTTCCGCTGCATCGACATGAATGACTTTCACGCCTAAGCCGCGAGCAAAGGTTGCCATCACTTGTTCTGCTTCGTTTAGGCGCAACAAACCGTTATCCACGAATACGCAGGTTAGCTGATCACCTATCGCCTGGTGTAATAATGCGGCCGCAACTGATGAATCAACACCGCCAGACAAACCTAAGATGACTTCTTCTTGGCCGACTTGTGCACGAATTTTTTCAATCGCTTCGTCGACATAATTGGGCATGGTCCAGTCGCTGCTGCACTCACAGATATCGTGAACGAAGTGGGCAAACATCACTTTGCCCTTAATCGTGTGAGTAACTTCAGGGTGAAACTGTACACCATAAAAGCGACGGTCTTCGTCGGCCATGGCTGCCACAGGGGTTGATTCGTTGTCGCCAATGATTTTAAAACCTGGGGGTAGTTCAGTGACCTTATCACCATGACTCATCCAGACATCAAGCAAGCCATGCCCTTGAGCGTTACCGCGGTCTTGAATACCCGCAAATAGTTTTGAATGGCCGCGTGCACGCATTTCAGCATAACCAAACTCGCGATTGTTAGAGCTTTCAACTTTGCCACCGAGTTGCTCAGCCATTGTTTGCATACCATAGCAAATACCCAATACGGGAACACCAAGCTCAAACACCACCTGGGGTGCCTTCCAGTTTGTTGCTTCGTAAACTGAGTTTGGGCCACCCGACAAAATAATGCCCTTTGGGTTAAAGCTTCTAACGAAGTCATCGCTCACATCAAACGGGTGCAACTCACAGTAAACCTGCTGCTCGCGCACGCGTCGAGCAATCAGTTGGCTCAGTTGCGAACCAAAGTCAAGAATAAGAATTTTTTGATGAGTGCGTGACATAAGCCTTAGTCATTTAAATTAAGTTGTTGTATAGATGTAAATCGTTATATTGAAGAGATAGATGTATTTCTATGAGTTAGTTGTATTGATTAATCTAGCTAAATTGATACGAGCATTCGAGATTATTCTAAGTTGACCGCAGCAAACAAGGCCTCAATACTCACGAAACCGAAATAATCAATCACCATTTAAGGGGGTACCCATGGCCGCCTCGGCCTCTTGCGCTTTTGGTTTGCCGCGCAAGAATCTTTCGACCACCACAGCGACAATCACACCGATTAATGCGCCTAAAGGGTAAACCCAATATGTTGAGAAGTCACCACGTGCAAAATCAGGCCCAAAGGCTCTGGCTGGGTTCAATGCTGCACCATCAAAAGGGCCCCCTACAGTACCCACCGACATAATGTAAGCACCCACTGCAATAGGCACAAAGTTGCCATTCAGTTTTGGGCCATTTGCCATGCTGAGTACTAACAAAATCATACCAAAGGTAATCACAGCTTCAAATACAACGGCTTGCAAATGCATACCCGTTGGTGGCACGGTTGCAGCTAAATTGCCACCGTAACCAAACAGCCAGGCCGCGAGGCTTGAGCCGGTAGCGGCGGCAATAAACTGCACCACAATATAAACAGCTGCCATGGGTGCACCCATGTCGCCACGTATAGTAAAAGCCAGTGTCATGGCGGGGTTAAAGTGAGCAGAAATATCACCCAAAAAATAAATAGCTGCCACCAACCATAACGACGCGACGGCAGAAAGAATAAAGGCATACTGATAAGGTGCCAAAGGTGCACCACCGTAAGTCGCCAAAATGGCAGCCCCGGCCGACAGAACAAACATTAACCCAGACGTGCCAATGAACTCAGAAACCAGTCTTCTGGCGCGGTGGTCTTTACTTTTCCAGTCGGCCGTAAATCGGTTACCAATTTGCAGTTGCAAAGCTTGTTCACCCCAAACTTGGGGTTTGTTGTTATCGTTCAAAGCAGTATGCCCTCTATCACTTCGCTGCAGGTATGTCCGCAGAACCCGGACGGGTCATGTTGATCGGCACAACAACACGGTCATAAAGCGCTTCATCAACGCCATTGGCTAACGCGGCAACTTTGAGTGTGACGTCTTTATCAATGGCGTAATGAGCAATAGCAGACGCTTTGTCGTAGCCAATAACAGGTGAAAGAGCCGTGACCATCATAACTGAACGGTCAATATTAGCTTTAAGCTGTGCTTCATTTACAACAGCACCTTCAATCATGAACTCACGGAAGTGGTCACACATGTCAGCCATAATCAAGGCAGAGTGCAGATAATTGCTAATGATGATGGGTCGGAAAGCGTTGAGTTCGAAGTTGCCTTCAGCGCCCCCCATTTGCACTGCAACGTCAGACCCCATAATTTCAATACACACCATCAGCATCGCCTCGGCTTGGGTGGGGTTAACTTTACCCGGCATAATTGAAGAGCCCGGTTCGTTGGCTGGAAAGGTCATTTCCATAAAACCGGTACGTGGCCCTGAACCCAGCATACGCATGTCATTTGCAATTTTGAACAATGTGACCGCTGTCGTTTTTAATGCGGCATGAGCCCGCACCATGCGGTCAAGTGTGCCTTGCGCCGTAAATTTGTTGTCAGCCGATTTGATTGCGAAACCAGTCAACTCAGTCAGTACCGTAGCCACTTCATCACCAAAACCGACGGGTGAATTCAAACCGGTACCCACTGCAGTGCCACCCATTGCAACCTGAAGCAAACCTTGCGTCGCTTGCTTGACATCATCAATTGCATCACTTAAAGCCCCGGCATAACCAGACCATTCTTGCCCGACAGTAAGGGGTGTGGCATCTTCTAAGTGAGTACGACCTATTTTAACAATATTGGCCCACAATTTAGATTTAGTATCAAGCGCATCATGAAGTCTTTGCAGCGCTGGTATTGTTTTTTCTGTTGCCATTTTGTAGGCAGCAATATGCATCGCGGTTGGAAACGTGTCGTTACTCGACTGCCCCATATTCACGTGATCGTTAGGGTGAATAGGCTCTTGTGAACCCAGCTTGCCACCCACCAATTGAATGCAACGATTTGAAATCACTTCGTTGATATTCATGTTTGACTGCGTGCCTGAACCCGTTTGCCAAACATACAGCGGGAACTCAGCATCGAGCTTGCCGGTAATGGCTTCATCAGCGACTTGCTGTATGAGATTACCCTTCCATTCGGGCAAGCGCCCAGCTTTAGTGTTAACCACCGCAGCTGCTTTTTTGACATACCCATAAGCGTGATAAACCTCTTTGGGCATTTTGTCATGACCAATATTAAAGTGAATCAAGCTACGTTGGGTTTGCGCACCCCAATAATGGTCTGCGGGTACATCAACTTGCCCAATGCTATCAAACTCTTGCCTAAGCCCTGTTGCAGCAATGCCAATTGGCAAATCAAGAATTTTAGGGGAGATTTCAGCTGTCATGTTTTATACCTTTGAATGAAATAATTAATCAAATAATTACTCAGCACGATAATTGGGGGCTTCTTTGGTAATTTGAACGTCATGAACGTGCGATTCACGAATGCCAGCTGATGTGATTTGCACAAACTGCGTGTCATGTCGCATATTTTCGATGGTGGCACAACCGCAATACCCCATTGAGGCGCGTAAACCGCCAGCCAATTGATAAATAATAGCCAGCACGCTACCTTTATAAGGCACACGGCCTTCAATACCTTCGGGTACAAATTTGTCAGCGTTATTAGCGGGGTCTTGAAAGTAACGATCAGCAGAGCCCTCTGCCATAGCACCCAAACTACCCATGCCCCGATAAGATTTATAAGAACGACCTTGAAACAAGACAATTTCGCCAGGTGCTTCTTCAGTGCCTGCAAACATACTGCCCATCATGACCGTTGATGCCCCCGCGGCAATCGCTTTCGCGACATCACCCGAGTAGCGAACGCCACCATCAGCCACAACGGGAACACCAGTGCCCTCTAGGGCCTTAACCACATCAGAAATCGCTGTAATTTGGGGCACGCCAACACCCGCAACAATACGAGTGGTGCAAATTGACCCCGGGCCAATACCCACTTTGACGCCATCAGCACCTGCTTCAACCAATGCATGTGCCGCAGCGGCTGTGGCAATATTGCCACCAATCACATCAAGCTTAGGAAATTGAGTTTTGATCCAGCGCACTCGCTCAAGCACGCCTTCTGAGTGACCATGAGCGGTGTCAACAATGATGACATCTACACCTGCTGCAACCAATCTTTCTACTCGATCTTCAGTACCTGCACCGACACCGACTGCAGCACCGACACGCAACTGACCTTTTGCGTCTTTGCATGCCATAGGGTGTTCTGTATTTTTAAGAATATCTTTCACTGTCGCTAAACCGCGCAATTCAAAGTTTTCATTCACAATCAACACCCGCTCAAGCCGATGCTTGTGCATAAGTGATTGGGCCTCTTCGAGTGTGGCACCCTCAGTCAAGGTAATTAAACGATCACGCGGCGTCATGACTTTGCTAAGGGGCTCGTCGAGCCGCTCTTCAAAGCGTAAATCGCGGTTGGTAACAATGCCCACGACCTTGCCATTTTCAACAACGGGCAAGCCAGAAATACCATGTTGACGCTGCAAAGTAATGGCGTCTCGCACTTTCATTTGTGGGGTGACGGTAACCGGATCAATCACAATGCCAAACTCATGACGTTTTACTCGAGCCACTTCAATGGCTTGTTCCTGAGCAGTGAGATTTTTATGAATAATGCCAATACCACCTTCTTGAGCCATGGCAATGGCCAAGCGAGATTCTGTGACCGTGTCCATCGCGGCAGACACTAAAGGTATATTTAATGAAATGTTACGTGTAAGGCGCGTAATTAAAGAGGTGTCGCGGGGTAACACTTGAGAATAAGCAGGCACCAATAAAACATCATCAAAGGTGAACGCGGTTTGTATTAAACGCATGAAAAGCTCCGGGCGCAAAGCGTGATTATACGATGACCCGGCCACCTATCAAGTCTAATACCCTAGTGCTTTAACCCAAATGTGCTCGAGCATTTTGAAAAAACCGCATCCAGGGTGAATAAGCACCACCCGAGTCGTGATTGCCCCATTTTTCCGGCGCCCAAGACAACATGACATTTCGTGTGACCCGCTCTGGGTGTGGCATTAAAGCTGTAAAACGGCCATCGGCAGTGGTAACAGCCGTTAAGCCGTTTGGGCTGCCGTTTGGGTTAAAAGGGTATCGCTCGGTAGCTAACCCTTGATGATCGACAAATCGTGCAGCTTTGACCACCAAAGACATATCACCCTGACGACGAAAATCAGCGTAACCCTCACCATGCGCCACCGCAACCGGAATACGTGAGCCCGCCATACCCTTGAAGAAAATTGAGGGTGATTCAACCACTTCAATGAGTGATAAGCGCGCTTCGTATTTTTCAGAAACGTTACGAGTAAAGCGTGGCCAAGCCTGAGCACCCGGAATCATATCAGCCAAAGCTGCCAACATTTGGCAGCCATTACACACCCCCAGTGCAAAATGATTAGGTTGTGCGAAGTACTGTGCAAACTGATCGGCCAAGGTGGTATTAAAGCGAATGCTACGAGCCCAGCCCTCACCCGCCCCCAACACATCGCCATAACTAAAGCCACCCACAGCCACCAAACCTTGATATTGATCAAGCGATGTGCGGCGTTGCTGCAAGTCGGTCATGTGAACATCGACCGACTCAAAACCAACTTGATCAAATGCCCAAGCCATTTCAACTTGGCTGTTACAACCCTGTTCACGCAAAATCGCTATGCGTGGCCGAGCACCAGAATTGATATAAGGTGCAGCGATATTTTCTTGGGGGTTATAGACGATCTGAGCATTTAGACCTGGGTCATCAATTTTTTGCCACAGATCAAACTCGGCCTGCGCTGCAGTTGGGTTATCGCGACGACTAGCGATGCGCCAACTGACCTCTGACCACATTTGACCCAGCTCTGCTCGGGGCTTACCCCATATTTTTTTACCATCACGGTAAAAATCAATATTGTCAGTGGAGTTGATTGAACCAATAACGTGAGAATGAGCTGACAAACCCGCACCGCGTAAAACTTGCATGACCGCATCACGCTCGCTAGATGGCACTTGAATAACCGCCCCAGCTTCTTCGTTGAACAATGCCTTGAGTGTTAACTCATCGCGTTGCACTTTCATTTGGCTCGGTTTGATATTGTAGGCACCCCAATCGGTTGCAAAATGGTCGACTGTCAGCATATCAATATTAATTGACACGCCACAATGCCCAGCCAAAGCCATTTCGGTAACTGTTGTGAATAAACCTCCGTCAGATCGATCGTGGTAAGCCAGCACAACGCCTGACTCAACCAAGGTACGAACGGTCACAAAGAATGTACGCAGATGTTGCGCGTTTCGCATATCAGGTACTTGGTCACCCAATTGCCCGGTAACTTGAGAAAAAATCGAGCCACCCATACGTTGCTGACCAGCTGCCAAATCAATCAAAATCAATGCTGTAGGGCCCACATCTGTGCGGAGTTGAGGCGTCAAAGTTTTACGCACGTCTTGCACAGGTGCAAAGGCTGTGACGATTAATGACACGGGTGAAATGACTTCCCGGCTGCCTTGTTCTAACTGCCAACGTGTTCTCATTGATAGTGAATCTTTACCAACGGGAATCGATAAGCCTGCAGCCTGACAAAACTGACTAACTGCCTCAACCGTATCAAATAATGCAGCATCTTGGCCGGGGGCACCACATGCTGCCATCCAGTTCGCTGAAAGCTTGATGTCTTCTATCTGTTGAACATCAGCCGCAACGAGGTTGGTTAGGGCTTCAGCTATAGCCATTCGACCTGAAGCGGGTGCATTAAACATCGCCAACGGGGTACGCTCACCCATCGCCATGGCTTCACCCTTGAAACCATCAAAATCAGCCAACGTAACAGCCACGTCAGAAACTGGTACTTGCCATGGCCCTACCATTTGATCTCGACTCGACAAGCCACCCACGGTTCGATCACCAATGGTGATGAGAAATGTTTTGTTAGCCACAGTAGGGTGACGCAACACGCGCTCGACAGCTTGATCAAGTGTGAAGGTCACCAGATCAATTGGCTCAGAAATACCCGGCATACGCTCAACATCACGCAACATGCGTGGCGGTTTACCCAAGATGACATCAATCGGTACGTCAACAGGGCTGAGGTCGCCATAGGTCACACGCAGTTGACGCGACTTAGTTGCTACCCCAATGACAGCAAAAGGGCATCGCTCACGGTTGGCCAATTCAGCAAACCGTTCAAGGTTTTGCGGTTCAATCGCCAAGACATAACGTTCTTGACTTTCATTGCTCCAGATTTCTGCGGGTGACATACCTGACTCTTCAAGCTGAACGGCTTTTAGATCAAATATAGCACCCCGGTTCGCATCGTTAACGAGCTCAGGGAATGCATTAGACAACCCCCCCGCCCCGACATCATGAATAGCCAAAATAGGGTTTTGATCACCCAACTGCCAACACCGATCAATAACCTCTTGTGCGCGACGCTCAAGTTCAGGGTTACCACGTTGCACAGAATCAAAATCAAGCTGAGCAGTATTAGACCCTGCACCAATGCTTGACGCGGCACTACCACCCATGCCAATGCGCAGCCCTGGGCCACCCAACTGCACCAACAGTGCGCCTGGTGGCAAGGGGTCTTTGGCGGTTTGGGTATCATCAATACTGCCTAGACCACCGGCAATCATGATGGGTTTGTGATAACCCCAGCGTAAACCGCCACCGCTTTGCTCAAAACTTCGAAAATACCCCAACAAATTTGGGCGCCCAAACTCATTGTTAAATGCTGCTGCACCAAGCGGCCCATCAATCATGATGTTAAGCGGGCTGGCAATGCGATCGGGGGCACCATGATGATCAACTTCCCATGGTTGCGGGGCATCATCAAAGCGTAGGTGCCCAACCGTAAAACCAGACAAACCTGCTTTGGGCTTAGAGCCGCGACCGGTCGCCCCTTCATCACGTATTTCACCACCCACACCTGTTGAGGCCCCCTCAAAGGGAGCTATAGCAGTTGGGTGATTATGAGTTTCAACTTTCATGATGGTATGCACCAACTGCGTTTGCCGTGTATACGCGCTGGGCTGTGCATGGACTTTAGGGTCGGGCCTGAACCGAACAGACTGGTCACCATGCATGATCGCTGAGTTATCACTGTAGGCCACGACTGTGCCTAAAGGTTGGGCGGCATGGGTTTCACGAATCATGCCAAAAAGCGTTTTGTCTAGGGCTTGACCGTCAATAACCCATTTAGCATTAAAAATTTTATGCCGACAATGCTCACTATTGGCTTGCGCGAACATCATTAACTCAACGTCGGTCGGGTTTCGACCCAACACTGCAAATGCGTCGACCAAGTATTCAATTTCATCGGCAGAGAGTGCCAAACCCATTAATTGATTCGCTTTTTCAAGCGCTGCTTGACCACCTTGCAGAACATCGACAGTTTGCATGGGTTTACCAGGCAAACTAACAAAAAGTAGCTCTGCGTTAAAGCTCGCATCAACGACTGTTTCGGTCATACGGTCGTGTAAGGCGTCAGCAAACACTTTCAATTGGCTGTCACTTAATTTTGAAGCTTTAAGCAGACCACGCTTTAACGTAATGCTGTAACGCACGCCGCGCTCAATACGGTGCACATTGCTCAAACCACAATTGTGTGCAATATCAGTGGCTTTACTGGCCCAAGCAGACACCGTACCCAGACGAGGTAATACTCGCAGCACAATACTTGACGACTCATCTGAAGACGTTTCAATTGGCACACCATAATCAAGCAATTTCGCTAAAAGACTTTGTTGATCTGTGGTAATTGGCTTGTGGAGCCAAACAAAATGCTCGTAACGCGCTTGAATGCCAGCAATCGGTAAACCTTGCTTTTGTAATGCTTCAAGTAAGCGTTGAGCACGAAAAGCAGAAAGGGCTGACGAGCCAAGCAGAGTGAGGGTAAGAGACACGATTGACCACGAAATGGTTGCGAATAATTCATTTTACCCGTCTTGACGCCCTACCCACCTTCGAACCAAGAAGTTTGCTGAGCATCTCTTGCGAAGCGCTCAGCTTGAATAGCTTTTCTAGGCGAAGCAAATAAAAAACTCGGTATAACACCCATTTAATGGCGCTAAAACCGAGTTTTATGTCTAACAATGACCTGCTAAAAGGCTATTTTGTAGCAGCCTTTTTGACCGGTGGTAAATCAGTGCAATGACCATCAGCCGCTTCAGCGCATAAGCCAACTGATTCGCCCAAGGTTGGGTGAGGGTGAATAGTTTTGCCAATGTCAACTGAGTCAGCCCCCATTTCAATGGCTAACGCCACTTCGCTAATGAGATCACCTGCATGCGTACCCACAATGCCGCCCCCAACAATGCGCTGGGTTTCCGCATCAAACAAAAGCTTAGTAAAGCCTTCATCACGCCCATTTGCAATGGCTCGGCCAGATGCCGCCCAAGGGAACATGCCTTTCTTAACTTTTATGCCTTGTGTACGGGCATCGTCTTCAGTTAAGCCGACCCACGCCACTTCAGGATCGGTATAAGCCACAGAAGGAATGACTCGCGCATCAAAATAGGCTTTATGCCCCGCCACAACCTCGGCTGCGACATGTCCTTCATGCACGGCTTTGTGCGCCAACATCGGCTGACCCACAATATCACCAATGGCAAAAATGTGTGACACGTTGGTGCGCATTTGGTTGTCAACTTCAATAAAGCCACGATCAGTGATTTGAACACCTGCTTTATCGGCACCAATTTTTTTACCATTAGGGGTGCGGCCTACAGCCTGCAAAACCAAGTCATAACGCTCAGCCGTTTTCGGTGCGTTAGGCCCTTCAAAACTGACGTAGATACCGTCAGCTTTGGCTTCAGCACCAATGGTTTTAGTACCCATCATGATGTTGTCAAAGCGATGCGCATTGAATTTTTGCCAAACCTTAACCAAGTCTCGGTCTGCGCCCTGCATCAAACCATCAAGCATCTCAACTACATCTAAGCGTGCGCCTAAGGCTGAATAGATCGTACCCATTTCAAGACCGATAATGCCACCACCGACAATCAACATGCGTTTGGGAATTGACTTGAGCAATAATGCGCCGGTTGAGTCAACCACGCGATCGTCCTCAGGCATGAAAGGTAACTTCACTGACTGGCTACCCGCAGCAATAATGGCATGGGCAAATTCAATGGTACGGCTACCTTCAGCTGTTTCTACATCAATGTGGTTGGGGCCTTTAAACTCACCTTTGCCCATCACGACTTCAACTTTACGGGCCTTCGCCATTCCGGCCAAACCCCCAGTCAACTTGCCAATGACACTGTCTTTGAAGCTGCGCAATTTATCAAGATCAATTGTAGGAGCACCAAAAGCAATGCCATGTGCTGCTAATAATTGAGCCTCTTCCATTACTGCGGCGGTATGAAGTAATGCTTTTGAAGGAATGCAACCCACATTCAAACACACGCCGCCCAAGGTACTGTAACGCTCAATCAAAACCACTTTCAAACCTAGATCTGCGGCACGAAATGCGGCCGAATAGCCGCCAGGGCCTGCGCCTAAAACAACTAAATCAACTGCATCAGCTGAGAGCTTGGCGGTTGACTGATTAGGTGACGCAGAAGGTTTGGGGCTTACAGTTGCAGCTGACACATCAGACAGCGATGTTGCAACCGATGGTACAGCGGTTGTGGAATTAGCCGGGGCCGGAACAGGGGCTGCAATTGTTGCTGCAGGCGCGCTGGCTTGAATCGCTAAAATAATACTACCTTGCTTGACCTTGTCGCCGATCTTAATTTGAATGGTGGTGACAACACCCTCACCTGAGGAGGGAATTTCCATTGAGGCTTTATCAGACTCAACTGTTATCAGGCTTTGTTCAGGTTTAATGGTGTCACCGACTTTAACCAAAATTTCAATGACTTCAACTTCATCGAAATCACCAATATCAGGTACGACCATATTGATTGCGTTGCTCATATTCTTCCCCTTAAAGCACAATACGGCGGTAATCGGTCAGCAGGGAACCGAGATAAGCATTGAAACGGGCAGCAGACGCACCGTCAATGACACGATGGTCGTAAGACAATGACAACGGAATCGTTAACTGAGGCAGAAATTCTTTACCATTCCAGACGGGTTTTTGATAAGCCTTTGACACACCTAAAATAGCCAACTCAGGCGCATTAATAATGGGGGTAAAGTGCGTGCCACCAATGCCACCTAAAGATGAAATTGAAAAGCAACCACCTTGCATTTCTGCTGGTGAAATTTTGCCTTCACGCGCTTTTTTAGCCAAAGCTGACGATTCAGTGGCTAATTCAATGATGCCTTTTTTGTCAGCATCACGAATCACGGGAACCACTAAACCATTGGGCGTGTCAGCTGCAAAACCAATATTAAAGTACTGCTTTAATATGAGCGTATCACCATCAAGCGAAGCGTTAAATTCGGGGAATTTTTTCAATGCAGCAACGCAAGCTTTGATTAAAAACGCCAACATTGTTATTTTGACACCAGACTTTTCGTTCTCTTTATTTAAAGACACCCGCAACGCTTCAAGCGAGATGATGTCAGCCTCATCATTGTTGGTCACATGAGGAATCATGACCCAATTGCGATGTAGGTTTGCACCTGAAATTTTCTTAATGCGAGAAAGTGGCTTAACCTCGACACCACCAAATTTAGTGAAATCAACTTTGGGCCAAGGCAATAAGTCGAAGCCGACGCCTGAGCCTTGCGAAGCCGCAGCGGGCGCAGCACCCGACAAAGCTTGTTTAACAAACTGTTTGATATCTTCTTGGGTAATACGGCCTTTAGATGCTGAGCCGACCACTCGAGTCAAATCAACGCCAAGCTCGCGAGCCAACATTCGAACTGAGGGTGATGCATGAGGCAAACCGGTACTGGCAGCATGGCTTGAAACGGGTGCAACGAGGGCAACTGATGCCGTTGCGGGAGCGGTAGCAGGTGCCACGACAACCGCTGGCGCCTTGTCTTCAGCCGGCGCAAGTGCAGCAGCGGGCGCTGGCGCACTGGTCTCGGGTGCGACAAGGGTTGCAGGTGCACTGGCGGCGGCCGCAGCAGGTGTTGCATCAGCAGTCGCAGCTTCAAGCTCCACCATGATAGTGCCTTGTTTAACTTTGTCACCAATCTTGATGCTGATTGACTTCACAACACCAGAACTTGATGAGGGAATTTCCATTGAAGCCTTGTCTGACTCGACGGTGATTAAGCTTTGCTCAACGGCTACCGTATCGCCCACTTTAACTAAAATCTCGATTACTTCTACCTCGTCAAAGTCACCAATGTCGGGTACGGCGACGGCAGTTAGGTTACTCATATTTAAATCTCCTCGTCGCTTTAAGCGTATTGCGGGTTCGCTTTATTGGGGTTAATGCCATATTTCTTGATAGCTTCACTTAACTTTTCAATGGGTAGTTTGCCTTGATCAGCTAAAGCACGCAATGTAGACAACACCACAAAATGACGGTTGACCTCAAAATGCTCGCGCAGCTTTGATCTAAAGTCAGAGCGACCAAAGCCGTCTGTACCCAACACTTTGTAGGGGCGACCTTCAGGTATAAAGGGGCGAATTTGATCAGCGAAAGCTTTCATGTAATCAGTTGACGCAACAATTGGGCCCTCGGTTGCAGCCAAGCATTCAGTTACATACGACACTTGCGGTTTGTCGGTTGGGTGCAGCAAATTGTGACGTTCACAATCAAGGCCTTGACGACGCAACTCGGTAAAGCTGGTGACACTCCAAACATCAGCGGCAACATCCCAGTCTTTTTCAAGCAATTCTGCGGCGGCTATGACTTCGCGTAAAATGGTCCCTGAACCCAACAACTGTGCCTTAAGTTTTGGTTTACTCATTGATGATGGAATGAGTTTGTACATACCCCGCAAAATACCTGCTTCATCACCTACTTTCAAACCGGGCTGGGGGTAGTTTTCATTCATCAACGTCAAATAAAAATAGACGTTTTCTTGATCTTCAACCATGCGCTTCATACCGTGTTGAATAATGACAGCGACTTCATGCGCAAACGTGGGGTCATACGATATGCAGTTAGGAATGGTTGACGACAAAATATGACTATGCCCATCTTCGTGCTGCAAACCTTCACCATTCAATGTGGTACGCCCTGCCGTACCACCCAACAAAAAGCCACGAGCTTGCATATCGCCAGCAGCCCAAGCTAAGTCACCAATTCGCTGGAATCCAAACATTGAGTAGTAAATAAAGAACGGAATCATGATGCGGTTATTAGTCGAATAGGAAGTCGCCGCTGCTATCCATGAGCTAAACGCACCAGCTTCGTTAATGCCCTCTTGCAACAATTGACCGTCAGCTGATTCTTTGTAGTACATGACTTGGTCTTTATCGACTGGCACATATTTTTGCCCTTCAGGTGCATAAATACCGATTTGGCGAAATAAGCCTTCCATACCAAAAGTTCGTGACTCGTCAGCCAAAATGGGCACTACACGAGGGCCCACCTCTTTATCGCGCAAAATCTGGTTCAACGCACGCACAAAAGCTTGGGTCGTTGAAATTTCTCGGCCCTCAGCGGTGGCATCGAGAATCGGTCTAAAGACCTCGAGTGATGGTGCTATGAGTTTTTCATCTGCACGCTTACGACGCTTAGGTAAATAGCCCCCCAATGCTTTACGACGCTCGTGCAAATACAACATTTCAGGTGCGTCTTCAGAAGGCTTAACATAAGGCAAGGCCTCAATATCAGCATCTGCAACAGGAATATTGAAGCGATCGCGAAACTCTTTGATTGTTTCAACATCAAGTTTTTTCTGTTGATGCGATGGGTTTTTAGCTTGTGCCACATGTCCTAAACCGTAGCCCTTAATGGTTTTAGCTAAAATTACGGTTGGTTGCCCGGTGTGCTTGGTTGCTGCGTCAAATGCAGCGTAGACCTTGTGGGGGTCATGGCCACCACGGTTAAGGCGCCAAATATCAGCATCAGTCATGCGCGAAACCATTTCGAGCAACTTAGGGTGCTTACCAAAAAAATGATCTCGCACAAACTTACCATCGTTAGCTTTGAATGCTTGGTATTCACCATCGACTGCATCGCTCATGACTTTTCGTAAAATACCTTCTTTATCGCTGGCTAAGAGAGGGTCCCAGTAGCCGCCCCAAATTAGCTTGATGACATTCCAACCACTACCTCGGAAGTCGCCTTCAAGCTCTTGAATGATTTTGCCATTACCGCGCACAGGGCCATCTAAACGCTGCAAGTTGCAGTTCACAACAAAAATTAAGTTATCTAACTTTTCACGTGAGGCCAAACTAATTGCGCCAAGTGATTCGGGCTCGTCCATCTCGCCATCACCACAAAACACCCAAACCTTACGTTTGCTGGTGTCAGCAATACCGCGAGCATGGATGTATTTTAAAAAGCGCGCTTGATAAATGGCCATCAGTGGGCCTAAACCCATTGAAACCGTGGGAAACTGCCAAAAGTCAGGCATCAGTTTTGGGTGAGGGTAAGAAGACAAACCCTTGCCATCAACCTCTTGGCGAAAGTGATCAAGCTGCTCAGCCGTTAAACGGCCTTCTAAATAAGCACGACCATAAACACCCGGTGATGAGTGACCTTGAAAGTAAACTAAGTCACCTCCGTGCTCAGGTGTGTCAGCATGCCAGAAATGGTTTTGACCACAATCAATCATTGTGGCGAGTGACGCAAACGAAGCAATATGGCCACCTAAATCACCGCCATCAGGTGGGCTGTGATGGTTAGCTTTAACCACCATGGCCATTGCATTCCAGCGAATGTAAGCGCGAATGCGGCTCTCAAACTCAAGATTGCCTGGGTGTTTAGGCTCTAAGGCCGCAGGTATAGTATTGAGATAAGCTGTGTTGGCTGAAAACGGAATGTATGTACCCGATCGTCGTGCTAATTCAATCAAGCTCTCAAGAAGAGTGTGAGCACGCTCTGGCCCTTCACGCTCGAGCACTGCTGCTAAAGCGTCAAGCCATTCTTGGGTTTCGAGGTCATCGAAACTTTGATGATTGATGGGGTCTTTGGGTAATGAAGCCATCACGGTCTCCTGTTTGTGCAATCAGCACGGTTATCTTTTTTTACATTTTAAGTTGAAGTACGCACCTGATCAAGCAAAATTTCACATTAAGGTATTAAATATCATATTACGAAACAATAGAGTCATTTTTAATGATTCAACACATTTGTTGGCCCGTTTTAATGCGTTACAGACAGTCTAGGCGCATAACCTGACTAAAATACCTCTATAGAGGAATTCCCTAATGCGACAAACCACAAAGTCTGTCATTTCAAATACGTTTCAAGAACATGCTCGGCTTAAGCGCCGAAGCTGGTATTGGCTAACCCCCATGATTGTGTTGGGTCTTTACGCATTAGTAATGGGCGCTTTCTTTTGGTTGCAACAAATTCGTGACGATAGCGTCATGTTTGTCACAATTGATCAAGAAATGCGGCAGCAACGATTGATGTGGGTCGTCATTGCATTGTCAATTGTGATTGTGATTGCTCTGCTGTCACTTTGGCGCTATACCCGTTACCGCGCCAATGCCGAGGCGGCCTTGGTTGCTGAAACAGCCTTTCGTCGTGCGATGGAAAACTCAATGTCAACGGGTATGCGTGTGCTCGACCTTGAAGGCCGTATTGCCTATGTCAACCCAGCATTTTGTCGCATGGTGGGTTGGAATGAGGCTGATTTGATTGGGCGCAACCCACCCTTTCCTTATTGGTTGCCAGGTCGTCATGCCGCCCAACAACAATTGCTCGAAATGATGTTGTCCGGCAAAACACCTAGTAGTGGGATCGAACTTGAGGCGCAACGTCGTGATGGGTCTTGTTTTACCGCTCGCATGTATGTATCACCTCTACTCGACCCACAAAATTTGCAAATCGGCTGGATGACCTCTATGACCGACATTACCGAACCCCGACGAATTCGTGAAGCTCTGACGGCCGCGCATGAGCGTTTCATGACTGTTCTTGAAAGTTTAGACGATGCGATATCTGTTACGGCTGATGCGTCAGAAGGTGTTGAACTGCTTTTTGCCAACCGCACTTACCGCCGTTTATTTGGCGCCCAGACAACCGGCCACCTAGAGTTATTAGCAGGTCGCCGTGGCCGTTATACCGACGAATCAATTGAAGTCTATTCAAACAGCGTTCAACGTTGGTTTGAGGTACACCACCGCATGTTAGCTTGGACAGATGGTAGACGTGTTCGCATGCAGGTTGCGCGCGACATTACTGATCGCCGTACGCATGAACACGAATCACAAATTCAACAGAACAAAATTCAACTCACCAGTCGCCTCACAACGATGGGCGAAATGGCCTCATCACTCGCACACGAGTTAAATCAACCGCTTACAGCCATCACCAATTACAGTATGGGTGCAGTGGCAATGATCAAGTCTGGCAACATTGACCCAGAAAAACTACTGCCCGCTTTAGAAAAAGCTGCTGCGCAAGCTCAACGAGCAGGCAAAATTATTAGTCGTATTCGAGAGTTTGTGAAGCGTAGTGAACCACGCAGGCAATCTGTGGCCATTGACCTCATCATTGAAAACACTTTAAGTTTGGCTGAAATTGATGCCCGCAAACGAGCTATTCGTATTAGTTATGACATCGCTGAAGGCTTACCTGAAGTGTTAGCCGACCCCATTCTGATTGAGCAAGTGTTACTTAATCTTATTAAAAATGGCCTAGAAGCGATGCAAAACAGTGCGCATGATGAGCTGAAAATTCGCGTTGAACATGAAGACAATATGGTTCTTTTGCAAGTCATTGACGCAGGCCATGGTTTAACTGAACCCGAAAGATTATTTGAGCCGTTTTTTAGCACTAAATCTGAAGGCTTAGGTATGGGCTTAAATATCTGCCGCACCATTATTGAGTCACACCATGGCCGACTTTGGGCCCAAAACAATTCAAGCTCGCAAGGCACAACTTTTCACTTCACGTTACCATGTGCCGGCGCGACTAGTGCAATCAACATTCTTACCTCTGAGGAGCTCACCGCATGACAGCACACCCCATCGCGAGTACCGTTTACATCGTAGACGATGACGAAGCCGTGCGCGATTCGCTGCGATGGTTACTTGAGGCCAACACCTATCGTGTGCGTGCTTTTGCCTCAGCCGAAGCCTTTTTGTCTGAGTTCAGCGAAGATCAACCTGGCATTTTAATTGTTGACGTCCGTATGCCAGGTATGAGTGGGCTTGAGTTGCAAGAACAACTTATTCTTCGCAAATCGACTATGCCGATTGTGTTTATTACAGGCCACGGCGATGTACCGATGGCCGTTTCGACGCTTAAAAAAGGCGCTATAGATTTTCTTGAAAAACCATTTAGCGAAAGTGATTTACGCGAGATCGTAACGCGCATGTTCGACCAAGCCAATAAAAGATTACAAAAAGCGCAGGCTCAAAAAACGCATGATGCCATGCTTAATCGTTTGACTTCACGAGAGCAACAAGTTCTTGAACGTATTGTGGCGGGGCGCCTAAACAAACAAATTGCTGACGATTTAGGCATTAGTATTAAAACTGTAGAGGCACACCGCGCGAACATTATGGAAAAGTTACAAGTCACAACTGTCGCGGACCTGATGAAAGTTGCTCTCACCAACACGGATTCTGCTGCATGACTGCTCGTGTTATTGATGGCGTGGCACTTTCTGCAAAAACAAGAGAAGCACTGGCACCAAGAGTTCATGCGCTAAAAGAGCAAGGTATCACCCCTGGTTTAGCCGTCATTTTAGTCGGTGAAGACCCCGCCTCAGCCGTATATGTTCGCAACAAAGTAGCCGCCTGCGAAAAAATTGGCATGCGTTCTTGGCTTGATCGACAACCCGCCAACTTGACTGAACAAGCTCTGCTAGACAGAGTTAATCAGCTAAACGTTGACGCTAATGTACACGGCATACTGGTTCAATTACCGCTGCCTGAACATATCAATACACATCGCGTCATTGAGACTATTTTCGCTCAAAAAGATGTCGATGGGTTACATGTGAACAATGCCGGCCTACTAATGACCGGGAAGCCCCTCTTTAGACCTTGCACGCCCTATGGCGTGATGAAAATGCTAGAGTCTGAAGGCGTTAACATTCGTGGGGCTGTTGCTTGCGTTGTTGGCGCCAGCAATATTGTGGGTAAGCCCATGGCCATGCTGCTATTGGCTCAAGGCGCCACCGTTACGCTATGCAACTCAAAAACACGAGATCTTGCAGCTCATACTCGTATGGCAGATATTTTAGTCGTTGCAACAGGTCGCCCAGCCATGATTACGGCCATCATGGTTAAGCCAGGTGCAGTGGTAATCGACGTAGGCATTAATCGTATGCCTGATGGAAAATTATGCGGCGATGTTTCATTTGATGAAGTTAAAGCAGTTGCCTCTGCCATAACACCCGTACCCGGTGGTGTCGGCCCAATGACGATTGCAATGCTATTGGTCAATACCGTTGAAGCGGCTGAGAGAACGCTGACAGCAAAGGAACATTAAGCGATTTCTTTAATTAGCCCTACTCAGTGACCTATTCAGAAGCATATATAAAGCCCCTATTTATATACTGAAAGAGTTGGCTAACTTATAGCATTAAGGAAGCGAATTAAGTCATTAAATTAAGTCATTAAATTAAGTCAGCTACTTGCTTAGCAACGCTCTTGATTCAACCCTTTTTGCTTGAGTATAAAGATGTCGATATCAAACCAACCCATCAAAAACCCACTTTTAGTTAGCATTGATGACAGCATAGATTATGCATTGATCAAGCCAGCTCATATTAAACCTGCTATCGAAACACTCATTGCCCAATCACGAGCCGCAATTGAAGCCGTAGCGACCCAAACGACCACCCCTTCGTGGCAAACCGTGGTGACGCCTATAGATGATGCCAGCGGTCCGTTATGGCGCGCGTGGTCAGTAATAGGTCACCTTAATGCAGTGGTCAATACGCCAGAACTGCGTGATGCTTATAACAAGATGTTAGGCCCAATTAGCGAATTCAGCACGTGGGTTGGCTTGAATGAAGGCTTATTCAATTGCTATCAACAACTTTCACAGAATGCTGCATTTACGCAATGGCGCACTGACAGGCAGCGTATTGTGCATAAAACCATTCAAGACTTTCAGCTAAGCGGTGTTGCGCTTATGGGTAATGACCGCAAACGCTATGCTGAAATTTCAGAAAAACAAGCTGAAGTCTCGCAAAGATTTTCAGAGCACGTGCTTGATGCCAATGATTCGTGGTCATTAATATTAGACGACGTAGAAGATTTAAATGGCGTACCCGCTGATGTCATTGAAGCAGCCAAGAACTTAGCTTCTAAGCCAGTTAACACCATTGCCGCCACCGATAACTCTGATGGCTCTGACACCAAAAATACCACCGATATCTATGCTTCTAATACCGTTAATGTTACGGGTGATAATGCTGACAATCATACCCACTCTACGGCCACGGCTGTCGATGTTGCTGCCACCCACACGCGTTACCAAATTTCTTTAAAAATGCCCTGCTATTTACCCATGATGCAGTATGCACATAACCGTGAATTGCGGGCAACGTTGTATCGTGCTTATGCGACCTTAGCTTCAGAACAAGGTGATTCAAGATTTGATAATTCACCTTTAATCGAATCAACACTCTCGTTACGCACTGAAGAGGCATTGTTATTAGGGTTCAGTGATTATGCTGCATTACGCCTTGAAACACGTATGGCGCAAGATGCCAACGAAGTATTAAGCTTTTTACGCGATTTAGCGCAACGAGCCAAACCGTTTGCACAAAAAGATTTTAATACGTTAAAAATCTTTGCAAAAGATGAATGTGGTTTAAGTGACGTTGAACCGTGGGACATTGCCTACCTTTCAGAACGCTTGCGGCAAGCCCACTATAACTATTCAGAAGACGAAGTTAAACAGTACTTTACTGAACCGCAAGTTTTAAAAGGCTTGTTTGAAATTGTTGAGCAAGTATTTCAAGTGCGTTTAACAGAAACCCCTATTCAAGCCTGGCACCTCGATGTTAAAGCCGCCAATGTGTCAGATCATTCAGGTCAATTTTTAGGCCAATTGATTATTGACCTACACGCTCGGCCAGGCAAACAAGGGGGGGCTTGGGTGAATGATGAGCGCACACGTCGCTTAACTGTCAAGGGGCTGACAACCCCTATTGTTTACTTAACATGTAATTTCGCGCAAGGTCAAGGCGGCCATGCAGCGTTACTCACGCATGACGATGTCATTACCCTATTTCATGAAATGGGCCATGCGTTACACGCCCTACTTTCTGAAGTTGATGAACCCTCAGCCGCCGCTTTTGCGGCCGTTGAGTGGGACGCCATTGAACTGCCTTCGCAGTTTATGGAAAACTTCTGCTGGGAACGCACCGCGCTCAAGCGTTTAAGTGCGCACGTTGAAACGGGCACTTCATTGCCCGACAGTTTGATTGATAAACTGATTGCTGCGCGTAACTTTCAAAGTGGTATGCAAACTGTTCGTCAAATTGAATTTTCACTCTTTGATATGTTGCTACACCAAACCCATAAAGCGCTTGATATTGGCACTGTCATGCAAACACTCGATGCCGTTCGAGATGAAGTATCGGTGATGAAACCGCCGCACTGGCATAGATTCCCCCATGCTTTTACACACCTTTTTGCCGGTGGCTATGGCGCAGGGTATTACAGTTATAAATGGGCTGAAGTCTTATCAGCAGATGCTTTTGAAGCATTCGAAGAAGCTAGCCATACGCTTGACCCACAAACTGGTGATCGCTTTAGACGCGAAATATTAGCGGTTGGGGGTATGCGACCCGCAGCCGAATCTTTTGAAGCATTTAGAGGTCGAAAACCCAAAATTGATGCTCTACTTCGTCACCATGGCATGCAAGAAGGCACCAAACAACCTTGAAAAAATTCAGGAATATTGTCTTATGAACGGCTTACTTAAGCGCTTTCATACATTTGCTGGTTTGGTATTTTTAGCATGTTCTATGCTTTTGCTGCCAGCATGTTCAGAGCGTTCACCTGAGTGGAGTTTATATGATATCAAAGGGCATTTGCCTGATTTAAAATTTACCTTAAACGGGGCGAACCAAAAAACCTGGACAGAGCAAGATTTAAAAGGCCAAACTGTGCTTTTGTTTTTTGGTTATGCCAGTTGCCCAGATATTTGTCCAACTACCATGGCACAGCTGAATGAAATTTTACAAAAGCTGGGTAATAAAGCTAAGAACATCAAAATTGTGTTTATTAGTGTTGACCCACACCGCGATACACCCGACGTCTTGCAGGCCTATGTCAATGCTTTTAACCCGCAAGCCATTGGTTTAACCGGCGATGAAAACACCATATCAAACTTAGCACGCCGTTACCGTGTGGCCTACCAAATTGAAAAGCCTAAGCCAGGTGATTCAGCCGACATTTATGACGTCACGCATAGCCGTGGGGTGTTTGTATTCGACAAAAATGGTGATGCGCGGCTACTAGCCTCTGACTCAGAAAACACCGATGCGTTTGTTGCCGATCTTAAAAAGTTACTACAACAAACTCAGTAGTTACGGCAATTGTGCCGCAGCATCACGTAATGCCGTTCGCAACCCTTCTTCGATTACGGGGTGATAAAACGGCATAGCCAACATGTCATGCACGGTCATATTTTGCTGCAAAGCCCAGGCCAGCAAATGACCCAAGTGTTCGGCGCGAGGCCCAACCATTTGTGCACCAATAAAACGGCCCGTTTCTTTTTCTGCGTAAACGTGAAGTAGGCCATGGTTTTCAAGTATTACGCGTGAACGACCTTGAGTTGTAAAATCAAGACCACCTATCACATAGTGCGACTTATCTTGACCAGGAAACACCCCCACCGTTGCAATCTGCGGTTCGGTAAAGACGACACCTAAGGGTGCTCGACGTTTACCCGGTTTCACATGAGGAAAGTGTGCTGCATTCTCACCCGCAATTTGGCCTTCATGTGCAGCCTCGTGCAACAAAGGCACATCAGCATTGGCATCACCTGCAATAAAAAGAGGCAAATCGCCAATCTGCATGGTCAACTTATCAAATGCCGGCACACCATTAGCCGCAAGGTCAACCCCGGCTTGTGCCAAATCAAGACCTGCCAACATAGGCTTACGACCGGTTGCCATCAGAACATAATCAAACAGTTCAGTGCGCTCGGTATTGTCGAGTGCAATATATTTGACTTCCACCTCATTACCTATACGTTTGGTATGCAACACGCGAGCATCTGGATCTAAGTAAAACTCTTTTTGAAAAATCTTTTTTGCAGCGTGACGAATGTGTGGATCGTTGATGGCCCCTAATGAACCACTGACACCAAACACCCGCACATCTACCCCCAGACGAGATAACGCTTGACCCAACTCTAGACCAATCACGCCTGGCCCAAATACAGCAACCCGTTTAGGTAAGTCGTTCCATTCAAACACATCATCATTCACGACTAGCCGGTCACCTAACTCACGAAACGGCGACGGTACAAAGGCTACTGAGCCTGTTGCAATCACCACAGCTTGGGCTTGAACGCGCGTATGGACATCTACCTCAAGCGTGTGCGGGTCCACAAAACGAGCATAACCGCGCAACTTATGCTCGGCGGGTATGTTTTCAACACTATCAAGCACGAAATTTACAAAACGATCACGCTCAGCCTTGATCCGAGCCATGACCTCGCGACCCTCAACACGAACATTGCCATCAATATGTATACCAAACGGTTCGGCATGAGAAGCCATGTATGCAGCGTGAGCCGCTGCGATCAATAACTTTGAAGGCATACAACCAACCCGCGCACACGTGGTGCCATAGGGGCCACCCTCAATCAAGATAGCTTGCTTGCCCGCGCGCAACACAGCTCGATAGGCCGCCAAACCTGCCGTACCCGCACCAATAATAGCTACGTCGGTTTTTAATTCTTTCATACAAAAATTTTCCAATGCAAAAATCTACGAAACGGTATAGCCCGCGTCAATGATTGCTTGCTTAATAACGGCTTGCGCTGTGGTCGCGACAACTGCGACTTCGTGGGCAGCAATGTCGCACTGCACTTGGGCTGAAGCATCAACCTTTTGAACAGCAGCGGTAATACTTTTGACACAATGCTGACAGGTCATATCTGGAACTTGAAATTTCATAAATCACCTATATTTGAATAAGGGTTTACACTAAATAATATCAGTAGTATCACTATGATTACTAGTCCAACTAGTGTAAGTCCTTTAAACACTTATCGGCTGTACCTATGAAACTTGATTTTGACATTGATGGTATGACCTGCGCATCGTGTGTTCGTCGCGTTGAAAACGTACTGGTCAAACAACCTGGGGTTCAAACAGCTCACGTTAATTTACCGGGCCGGCGGGCTTCGGTGGTTTTTGATGATGAAAGTCTAGAAGCGACCATTCAGTCAGAGGTCATTCAAGCCGTAAAGAAAGCCGGTTATGGCGCGAAGCTTATTGTGGCTGGCCACAGCCAATCAATCTCTGAAAAAACACAAGATGAAATTAAAAGGTTAAAACGCAACTTTTTGATTGCATTCATTTTTACAATACCCGTTTTTGTCACTGAAATGGGTAGGCATCTCATTCCACCTTTTCATCATTGGTTGACCAGTAATTTTAGTTTTAATCAATTAGGTACGTGGCAAGCTATATTAACCACCATTATCTTAGCCTGGCCTGGCCATACTTTTTTTACCAAAGGTTTTGCTGCTTTAGGTCGACTCAGCCCGGAAATGAACTCTTTGGTTGCAGTTGGGGCCGGCAGTGCGTGGTTATATTCAATGTTTGTATTGTTAGCACCACAATGGTTTCCAGACTCAGCGCGGCATATCTACTTTGAAGCCGCCGCAGTGATTGTGACACTTATTTTATTAGGACGTTTATTAGAGGCCTATGCACGTGGGCGCACCGGTGCCGCGGTTGAAAAGCTAGTTGGGCTGAAACCTAAAACAGCGCGACTGATTCAAGATGGGGTTGAAAAAGATGTCGATATTGACGATGTATTACCTGGTTCCCTATTAAGGGTTCGCCCTGGTGAAGTCGTACCCGTTGACGGTGTGGTGCAAGAGGGTGAACCATACATTGACACGTCGATGATGACTGGTGAACCCTTGCCCGTTCATTGCAAGCCAGGTACGACTGTATTTGGTGGCACGATGAACACATCAATAGGTTTTACCTTAAAGGCCACTCAAACTGGTCAAGATACCGCCCTAGCCCGCATCATACGAATGGTAGAAGAGGCACAAGATGCGCGGCTACCCATTCAAGCAAAAGTTGATCGGGTCACCGCCATTTTTGTACCCATCATCATGGGTTTGTCGTTCATCACTTTCTTACTATGGTTAACATTTGAACCCTCACATAGCATCAATTTAGCTATTATTAGTGCTGTAACCGTGTTAATTATTGCCTGTCCTTGCGCCATGGGTTTGGCCACACCCACATCAATTATGGTTGGCACGGGTCGGGCCGCGCAGATGGGCATACTGTTTAGACAAGGCGATGCGTTACAAAGACTGCGTGACGTCACAACCATTGCGTTTGATAAAACGGGCACTCTCACGCTTGGGCGGCCTGTTTTAAAAGGTTTGGTTAATTTTGATACTTCACGTTCTGATGAAGATATGCTGGGGCATTTGGCTGCCATTCAACAACAATCTGAACACCCTATTGCACATGCGATTGTTCAGGCCGCAAAAACAAAGAAGCTCACCCTGCCCGTCGCGACAGATTTTAAAGCGTTATCAGGTGCTGGGGTACAGGCACGCATCAACGAGCAAGTCTGGTTAGTAGGGTCTGAAGCCTTTATGCAAAGCCAGCAAGTTATCATCTCTAATGATGCTCAAACATTAACTGAGCAATGGGCAAGCCAAGGTGAAACGCCCATCATGGTGGCTTGTGACAATAAGCTTACGGCTGTGTTTTCAGTGGCAGACTCTATTAAACCTGATGCTAAACACGTTATTCAGGCTCTTAAATCACTTGGCATACGCAGCGTCATGATTACGGGTGATCACCCGCAAACAGCTCATGCTGTCGCGCAAGCCCTTGGTATTGACGAAGTGATTGCGCGCGTATTACCTGAAGGCAAAGTCGCTGCGATTAAATCGTTACACAAACAAAAAAATGAAGTGATTGCATTTGTTGGCGATGGCATTAACGATGCCCCCGCCTTGGCAGCAGCTGATGTTGGCATTGCGATGAGCAGTGGCACCGATGTTGCCATGGCCTCAGCTAGCGTCGTACTGATGTCTGATCAGCTCTATCGTGTTGTTGACGCATTGGGTATTTCAAACGCGACGCTCAAAAATATTCATGAAAACTTATTTTGGGCATTTGCCTACAACGCCGCCTTAATTCCGATTGCGGCTGGGGCACTATACCCCAGCTTCGGCATATTGATGTCACCGATGTTGGCGGCAGGGGCGATGGCGTGCTCTAGCCTATTTGTTGTCAGCAATGCCCTTAGGCTTAAACGCTGGGCACCCAAGCGTGCACAATCTCTGACGGTTGAGGGCGCTTAACCGCAGGGGCTACTTCGCCTTGAACTGTCCCGACAGCCAAGAAGCCGACAAACTGATAATCAAGCGTATCAAAGCTCAGTGCGGCAGGCACTTCATCAGTATAGGTTCCCAAACCCGTACTCCAAAAACTACCAAAACCCATCGCGTGCAAGCTGTTTTGTAAGTTCATGACTGCGGCGCCCATCGATAAAGATTGTTCAAGCGCACTCACTTTTGGGTGATCATGATGCATTTGATAAGCCATACCTATTAATAGCGGTACATTTTTTAACCACTTACGAATAGATGCTGCCTTTTCTTCACTCATTGGAAGGCCTGCACGTAAGTTGGCTGCAATCGCCAGATCTGCGAAAGCTTCAACATGAGGGGTTGAGATGGTTACAAAACGCCATGACCTCAGTGCGGCATGATCTGGCGCGAACGAAGCCGCCTTAAAGCCCAAGTCAAGCTGATCAGCACTGGGGCCAGGCGCCGATAATGACTTTGTCGAGCGACGCGATAAAATCACTGACAACACAGATTCAGCATTGGTTTGTTTTACTTGCATAATGATTCTCAAAAAAAAACATAAATAAACACGTAAAAAAAACCCCAATCTTTTCAGACCGGGGTTCAACCAATTACGGTTTAAGTAGCAGTTTATGCTACTTAGATCATTTGAATATTGGTTGCGCTAGGGCCTTTTGCGCCCTGACCAATTTCAAAACTGACTTTTTGATTCTCTTGAAGAGTTTTGTAACCTTCAGCTTTAATCTCAGAGTAGTGAGCAAACAAATCTTTGCCACCGCCATCGGGCATAATGAACCCATAGCCTTTTTCTGAATTGAACCACTTTACGACGCCTGTTGCCATGACTAACTTCCTTGAAAATGAAAAATACGAGCCGCAGCCCAAATTGCACGACGATCAAGGAAGGAAAAGCACTTCTGGTACCGCTATGGTGACCGATATGAAACTAAAGCCATTACACTTGAAAATCTTGCTATCTTAGTTTAAAGGTGTGATGCAATAAAAGTCAAACAAAAATGTCAAGTGAATTCAGTATTTTTAACTTTTTTTAACATTTGTGCTAAAAGACCACGCCTTTTTATGAAAATAGCCACCTGGAACGTCAATTCAATCAAAGTTCGCTTACCGCAGGTTTTAGACTGGTTAGCGCAAAATCAAGTCGATGCGTTGTGTTTACAAGAACTCAAAGTCGATCAAGAGAAGTTTCCTATTGAACTGCTTAACGAGCATGGGTATCAAGCAGTCTGGGCCGGTCAAAAGACTTATAACGGTGTTGCGATTATTTCACGCCAACTGGGGCAAGATGTTGTGAGAAACATACCAGGCTTTGACGACCCGCAGCAACGTATCGTCGCAGCAACCTACCCACATAGCGGGTTAACAAATGGCGAAACCGTTCGTTTAATTAGTGCCTATTGCCCAAATGGTCAATCAGTTGGTAGTGACAAATACCAATACAAACTCAGGTGGTATCAAGCTCTTACCCATTGGTTAAAGGCTGAAATAGCCCAAAACCCTAATCTGGCTATTTTAGGCGACTACAACATTGCTCCCGCCGATGAAGACGTGCACGACCCTAAAAGGTGGGCAGGTCAAGTTTTGGTCTCAGAACCTGAACGGGCCGCACTCAACACCCTGCTAGACTTGGGTTTAACCGACGCATTTAGATTGTTTGAACAACAGCCTAAATCATTTAGCTGGTGGGACTACCGTTTAAACGGCTTTAAACGCAATGCTGGTTTGCGTATTGACCACGTGTTATTAAGTCAGCCTTTAGTACCTAGATGCACCGCCTGCGTGATTGACATCACGCCGCGTGGCAATGAACAGCCTTCTGATCATGCGCCAGTTATCGCGACAATTTAAATGCAAAAGGCGACTCATACAAAGTTGCCTTTCATAACCCTTAACTAGGGTGGCTAAACACTAAACAACTCATTAATTGTCTTTGCGAAACGCCTTGTGGCAGGCTTTACAGCTTGCACCCACTTCACCATAAGCGACGCGTAAATTGTCAAAGTTGCCCGTATTAGACGCTGTTGTCAGTGCTTTGAGCGAAATATTGAGTTTTCCTTGTGCTTTTTTGAAATCTTCTGGGTCAAGCCAAATTTCGTCTTTGGCATTACCCCCTTCAGTACCGGCACCAAAGGCGGCCCAAGGCAATTTTGAAATTTCATTCAAAACAGCAATATTTGCAGCAATCGCAGCTTTGTCGTAAGGAATCTGGCCTTTCATAACAGGCTGCATACGACCAAAGTGCGAACCCATTAATTGAAAGGCTGATTGCCGGTATTTCACAGCATCTTCACCTTTAGAGAACTGAGCCTGCGCTACAAAAGGTAAGCTCAATGTAGCAACAAGCAAAGCGATAGACGCAAAAAATATCTTATTCATAAAAAACTCCTTAAGTCAGTACGAATAGTAATTAAAAATTAACTTTAGCGTAATGGGGGGAGGACTAAAGCTGACGCAAACAAACAATTATTGATGCTTACAGTCATGGGCCAATGATGCCGCCAAACCAATATAAGACCGTGGTGTCATCTTCAGCAATCTATTCTTGGCCTCAGCAGGCAGATCTAACCCAGAAATAAAATTAGCCAAAGCCTCAGGGGTTATTCCTCTACCTCTTGTTAAGGCCTTGAGTTGTTCGTAAGGCTGAGGCAGGCCATACCGGCGCATCACCGTTTGCACGGGCTCAGCGAGAATTTCCCAGCATTGGTCAATATCTTGATCAATTGCGCTCGTGTTAATCTCAAGTTTATTAATGCCACGCATGAGTGAGTCAAATGCCACCTGACTATAGCCCAACGCCACACCAAGATTTCTTAAGACGGTTGAATCAGTTAAATCACGTTGCCAACGAGAAATAGGTAATTTTTCAGACAAATGGCGCAACATAGCATTGGCTAAACCAAGATTACCTTCTGCATTTTCAAAATCAATGGGGTTCACCTTATGGGGCATGGTTGATGAACCAACTTCGCCTTCATGTAGGCGTTGTTTAAAGTAACCCAATGAAATGTAACCCCAAATATCGCGACTAAAGTCGATCAAAATGGTATTAGCACGAGCATAGGCGTCAAATAATGCCGCCATCCAGTCATGAGGTTCGATTTGAATGGTGTGGGTATTTTGCTTTAAACCTAATTGATTCAATACCCGACTAGAAAACGCAGGCCAGTTGATCTCTGGGTAGGCACTAAGGTGAGCGTTGTAGTTGCCCGTTGCGCCATTTAACTTGGCCAAGGGTTCAACATCTTCAATCGCTTTAATGGCACCTCTGAGCCTGAAGGCTACATTGGCAAATTCTTTACCCATTGTTGTCGGTGTGGCGGGTTGGCCATGAGTGCGTGACAACAGCGGTTGGTCTGCGTAACGTTGAGCGAGTTGCGTCAATTGTTGCTCAATTTCACGCAAAGCGGGCACCATGACTTGATCCCGCGCGCGCGCCAACATTAACGCATGCGAAGTGTTGTTAATGTCTTCTGAGGTGCATGCAAAGTGAATAAATTCAGCTGCCTTAGACAATTCAGCATCATCTTTAACCTGGGCCTTTAACCAGTACTCAACGGCTTTAACGTCATGATTAGTGGTGCGCTCAATATCTTTGATTTGCGCCGCATCGGCCTCAGTAAAATTTGACACAATCATTTTTAGGTGAGCTTGCGCAGCGCCTGAAAACGGTTTGAGCTCAGGTTGACACTGATCTGCCAAAGCTACAAGCCAAGCAATTTCAACCTCAACACGATGGGCCATAAAGCCCGCTTCAGACAATAAAGGCCTAAGCGCTTGCGTTCTCGACACATACCGCCCGTCTAGCGGGCTAAGGGCATTTAAAGCAGTCAAAGTAGGTTGAATGTGCATAGATTCTCAGAAAAACGACAGTGAGTGACGATAGAATTTTACACCTAGGGTAATTTCGAACATTTGAGATCACAAAGCTGTAGAATGAATCATCTTTTTAGTTAAATAACTGTTTTTCCACTTTTACCGTGTTAGATTTAAAAAATCGTTTATGAAACTTATTGGTTCTACTTCCAGCCCTTATGTACGCAAAGTACGTATTGTTTTAGCCGACAAAAAATTAGACTATGAGTTTGTAATTGAAGACGTTTGGTCCGCCAGTTCAATTATTCAAAAGCATAACCCGCTTGGCAAAATACCTTGCTTGATTGTTGACGATAAAGAATCGTTATATGACTCACGTGTATTAGCTGAGTACCTTGATACCCTTTCACCTGTCAGTCGACTCATTCCGCAAACGGGTCGCGATCGAGCATACGTTAAATGCTTAGAAGCATTGTGCGATGGCGTAAATGACGCATTAATAGCCGTTCGCCTTGAACGCCAACGCTCAGGCTCACAGCAAAGCCCTGACTGGGTAAATCGTCAACTAGGTAAAGTACATGCGTCTTTAATTGAACTCAGCCATAAGCTTGGCGATCAATCTTTCTTCGCAGGCGTGAACTACTCATTGGCTGACATCAGCGCCGGCTGTTTATTGGGTTATCTTGACTTTAGGTTCCCTGAAATCGATTGGCGTGTCGCCCACCCCAATCTTGAAATATTTTATAAAAAAGTAATGACGCGGCAAGCGTTTGTTGAGACGAAACCAGTTTAAATAATATTGAATAATGTAATAAGTACTGTTTAATAAGTAGTAATATTTAAATACTGGCAGTAATTATGCCACCTCCTAAACATATCTCACCATCGTATAGAACGGCAGACTGCCCAGGCGTTACGGCCCATTGCGACTGTGTGAAAATCACGCTAAAGCGTTCAGACTCAGCCTCTTGCAGTTGGGCCACTACATCATTTTGACGGTAGCGCACTTTGGCGCTAATCTTGTGCATGCATGCTGGTGTGCGCCCCGCAACCCAACTCGGCTGTTCAGCAATCAACTTCTGGGTTAATAACCAGGGGTGGTCATGCTCTGCAACCACATATAAAATATTGTTACTTAAGTCTTTGCGGCCCACATACCAGGTTGCCCCCGTACCGTCTAAATTTTGGTAACCCTTAACGCCACCAATACCCAAACCTTTGCGCTGACCCAAGGTATAAAACGCTAAGCCATGGTGTTGACCCACTTCTACACCAGTATCAGTCAAAATTTGGCCTGGGTCTGTGGGTAAGTAACGATTTAAAAACTCACGGAACGGGCGTTCACCAATAAAACAAATACCAGTTGAATCTTTTTTAGCCGCATTAGTTAAATTTAAGGCGTGCGCCATTTCACGCACTTGCGTTTTTCGCAACTGCCCAAGAGGAAATAATGATTTAGACAATTGGGCTTGATTCAGACGATGTAAAAAATAGCTTTGATCTTTTGTTTCATCGACTGCTTTAAGTAGCTGAACCAAACCACTCTTGGGGTCATGTCTAACTTGTGCATAGTGACCCGTTGCAATACATTGAGCACCCAAAGAAACAGCATGGTCTAAAAACGCTTTAAATTTAATTTCAGCATTACACATTACATCAGGATTGGGGGTACGCCCTGCTGCATATTCTTTTAAAAACTCAGAAAAAACGCGGTCTTTGTACTCAGACGCAAAATTTACCGCTTCAATATCAACCCCAATTTGATCTGCGACACTGGCGGCATCAAGCCAGTCTTGACGGGTCGAGCAATACTCACTATCGTCTTCATCTTCCCAATTTTTCATAAAAAGGCCAATCACTTCGTAGCCTTGCTGCTTAAGTACCCACGCAGCAACAGACGAGTCTACGCCACCAGACATACCCACAACCACTTGCCTACCCGCGCCAATTTGTTCAAATTTCATAATTAGTATTGTAGTGTTATAGCGTTTTACTTACTCCAATTCAGCTTTTACAGGCTCATGATGGTGTATAACCCTTACAATTCAGTCATAATCAATGCTTTTTTATAATAAGGGAGACACCGATGAAAATCGGCATTCCGTTAGAAACACAAAACGGCGAAACCCGCGTCGCAGCAACGCCAGAAACAGTCAAAAAGTTTTTGGCGGCTGGCCACACTGTCATGATTGAAAAATCAGCTGGTCTAGCGGCCGCTTTCCCCGACAGCGCATACGAGTTAATGGGCGCCACGATCGTCGATGCAGCACAAGCGCTTGGCGCTGAGCTCGTTTTAAAAGTGCGCGCGCCCGCCACGTCAGAATTATCGCACATGAAAAACGGTGCCGTATTGCTCGGCATGCTTGACCCTTTTGATGCTGCGAGCATTGAAGCCATGGCCAAAGCGGGCCTAACCGCCTTTGCGCTTGAAGCTGCACCGCGTATTACCCGTGCTCAAAGTCTTGATGTTCTGTCTTCGCAAGCTAACTTAGCAGGCTATAAAGCAGTCATGTTGGCAGCCAACTATTATGGGCGCTTATTCCCCATGATGATGACCGCGGCAGGTACGCTTAAAGCTGCCCGTGCAGTTATTTTGGGCACAGGTGTCGCTGGCTTACAAGCCATTGCAACAGCCAAGCGTTTAGGTGCCGTGGTCGAAGCGTCAGATGTACGCCCGGCGGCCAAAGAACAAGTTGGATCGTTAGGCGCTAAATTTATTGATGTACCCTTTGAAACTGATGAAGAACGCGAAATTGCTAAAGGTGTAGGCGGTTACGCCCGCCCCATGCCTCCCTCATGGATGGCGCGACAAGCACTCATCGTAGCTGAGCGTTGTAAACAAGCTGACATCGTCATTGCCACCGCCTTAATACCAGGCCGCCCGGCGCCACTACTCATCAGCGAAGAAACTGTTCATGCCATGAAGCCTGGCAGCGTCATTGTTGACTTAGCGGTCGAAAGAGGCGGCAACTGCCCCCTGTCTAAAGCGGGTGAAGTCATAAATGTTAATGGTGTCATTTTGGTGGGTTTAACCAACTTACCTGGCATGGTTGCAACAGATGCCTCAGCTCTCTATTCGCGTAACCTGCTCGACTTTATGAAACTTATTATTAATAAAGATGCCGCACTCGAAATCGCACGCGATGATGAAATCATCAAAGCCTGCTTAATGTGTGAAAACGGCGACGTTTTAAGGAAATCGTAAATGGAAGCTATCAACCCAACAATCGTAAATTTAATTATCTTTGTGCTGGCCGTTTATGTGGGTTATCACGTGGTTTGGAATGTTACCCCTGCCTTACATACGCCCTTGATGGCAGTCACCAATGCCATCTCTGCGATCGTGATCGTGGGGGCTATGTTGGCTGCCGGCTTAACTGAAGGCGGATTGGCGCGGGGCATGGGGGTTTTTGCTGTTGCCCTAGCTGCCGTGAATGTATTTGGTGGTTTTTTAGTGACACGTCGCATGCTTGAAATGTTCAAGAAAAAGCCCAAAGCGGCCAAAAAAGAAGGGGCTTAAAGATGATCTCAATCAATTTTGTCACGTTGCTTTATTTGGTGGCGTCGATATGTTTTATTCAGGCGTTAAAAGGCTTGTCACACCCTAACACCTCGCGCATTGGTAATGCCTTTGGTATGGCTGGTATGGTTATAGCTGTGCTGACAACTGCGGCATTAATCGTCAGTTTGTCTCGAGAGGGCATGACAGCCGTTGGCTTGGGCTGGGTTGTTTTTGGTTTGCTCATTGGTGGCACTGTCGGTACTGTCATGGCCAAACGCGTTGAAATGACCAAGATGCCTGAGTTAGTGGCTTTTATGCACAGCATGATTGGCCTGTCAGCTGTAGCGATTGCCATTGCTATTGTGGCTGAACCGCATGCCTTCGGTATTGTTGCCGCGGGTGAGCCCGTGCCAGCCGGCAACCTCATTGAGTTGTTTATTGGTACGTTTATTGGCGCCATCACTTTTTCGGGTTCAGTCATTGCGTTCGGCAAGTTATCTGGAAAATATAAATTTCGCTTGTTTCAAGGTGCGCCCGTCACGTTCTCGGGTCAACACATGATCAACTTAGTCATTGCGTTAGTAATGATAGCTTGCGGCATTTGGTTCGTGGCCACCCAATCATGGACACCTTTTGTCATCATGACGTTGCTGGCCTTTGTGCTAGGCGTGCTCATCATCATTCCTATTGGTGGTGCTGACATGCCAGTGGTGGTGTCAATGCTCAACAGCTATTCAGGTTGGGCTGCGGCCGGCATTGGTTTTTCTTTAAATAACCCCATGTTGATCATCGCCGGCTCTTTAGTCGGCTCTTCAGGTGCGATTTTGTCCTACATCATGTGCAAGGCAATGAACCGCTCATTTTTCAATGTGATTTTAGGTGGCTTTGGTGGCGCAACTGACAGCACTGTAGCAAATAGCAGTCAAGAAGCTCGCAACGTTAAGTCAGGCAGCGCCGATGACGCGGCCTTCCTCTTAAGTAATGCTGAAACTGTCACGATTGTGCCAGGCTATGGTCTAGCCGTTGCGCGAGCACAGCATGCTTTAAAAGAACTAGCTGAAAAACTAACCGAAAAAGGCGTCATCGTTAAGTATGCTATTCACCCTGTAGCGGGCCGTATGCCTGGGCACATGAATGTGCTGTTAGCAGAAGCCGAAGTGCCCTACGATCAAGTATTTGAAATGGAAGATATCAATAGCGAATTTGGTCAAACTGATGTAGTGTTGGTATTGGGTGCTAACGATGTGGTGAACCCTGCCGCCAAAAACGACCCCCAGTCACCGATTGCAGGCATGCCTATTTTAGAGGCCTACAAAGCCAAAACCATTATCGTAAATAAGCGATCGATGGCATCAGGTTATGCTGGCCTTGATAACGAGCTCTTCTATTTAGACAAAACCATGATGGTGTTTGGTGACGCTAAAAAAGTCATTGAAGAAATGGTCAAAGCAATCGACTGACACATACAAAACGTTTAAACATTAAAGCCCTTATTTCGTTTGGTAAGGGCTTTAATACGATTACCTTTTGGTTGCGGTCAATTCATTCATATCATTAACCTGTCAGGAGCATTTGCCACTAAAACCAACCGAATTACCGATAACCTTGGCTAGCCGATAGCAAAGCTTGGGTGTAAGGTTCTTTAGCGCACCTAGCCATAAGATCTTGGCGTGCCAACTTTTCTACCAATATGCCTTGACGCATGACCATCAATTCATCACACATATGTGACACAACTGACAAATCATGGCTAACTAAAACAAATGTCAAGTTGCGTTCTTGTCGCAAACGATCTAGCAAATTCAGAACTTCAGCTTGAATAGAAGCGTCTAGTGCCGAAGTGGGTTCGTCTAGCAAAAGTACGTTAGGCTCGAGTATTAAGGCACGGGCAATAGCCACACGTTGACGCTGACCACCTGATAATTGATGCGGATAACGGAAACGAAACCCCAAACCCAATCCAACATCTGTCAATGCACGCTTAACACGACTGTCAATATTATCGAATCTATGAATGGCAAGCGCTTCGGACAATACGCGGTCAACTGTATGTCGTGGGTGAAGAGATGCATAGGGATCTTGAAATACCATTTGTACTTGACGGTAAAAATCAAGCTTTAAGGGGGTTGTCAGAACCTGCGAATTTAAATGAATAGACCCGGTTGTCTGAGGAACAAGGCCACAAATAGCTCGCAAAACGGTAGATTTACCCGAACCGCTCTCACCCACAATACCAAAGCTTGAGCCTTGATTGACTGAAAAGGACACATTGCGAACAGCCTGTACAACTGATGAGCCTTTAGAGAAGGTGACACCTAAATTTTGAACATCTAAAGCCAGCATCACTGAACCCATGTTGGGTCTCTTTTTAGCGTTGGTAGAGGCCGCGTATGGCTATCGATATTGGGCAAGCAGCTTAATAGGCCTTGCGTGTAAGGGTGCTTAGCCTGCATCAACTCTGAGGCTTTAATCTCTTCGACGATGACCCCGGCATACATAACCAATACCCGATCACAAAATGACGACACCAACCGAAGATCATGGCTAATAAATATGAGCCCCATACCACGCTCAGTTACGAGCTGATCTAAAATTTTTAAAACTTCGATTTGTACCGTCACATCAAGCGCTGATGTTGGCTCATCAGCAATCAAAAGCTGAGGCTCTGCGATTAACATCATGGCGATCATCACCCGCTGACCCATGCCACCAGAAAGTTCGTGCGGGTAAGCACCCATAACCCGTTGCGCGTCATGAATTTGCACACTCTCTAACATCTGAAGCGACTTAGACTGAGCCGCAGCCTTAGACATATTCGAATGAATTTTGCATGCCTCGACAAGTTGTTGAGCAACCGTCATAACCGGATTCAACGAAAACTTTGGATCTTGCATGACCATTGAAATTCGCTTTCCACGCATGGATCGCCATTGCGAAGGGCTAAGCCCTCTTAAGTCAGTACCATCGAACTCAAGACGGTCTGCAAGCGCTTGACCCGGCTTTGGCGTCAAGCCCAAAATAGCACGACCGGTTTGTGTCTTACCAGAACCACTCTCACCCACAATACCAATTCGTTCACGCCCCATTGAGAAACTCACGCCGTTGACCACCTGAATAGGGCCATTACGTGACGGAAAACTGACGCGCAGATTTTCTACGCTAAATAACCTACTCATTTGACCCCCTTGGGGTCGAGCACATCTCGTAACCCATCACCTAGAAGGTTAAAACCTAGCGACACAACCAAAATAGCGATGCCTGGCATGGTAGCAACCCACCAAAAATCGATCAGAAATCTTCGACCTGACGCAATCATCGCACCCCACTCGGGCTCTGGCGGTTGCGCGCCTAGGCCTAGAAAACCTAGGCCCGCTGCAGTCAATATGATGCCAGCCATATCTAAGGTCACTCGTACAATCATTGACGATAAGCATAGCGGTATGACGTGTCCCCAAATGATGCGAAACACACCCGCACCTTGTAAACGAATGGCCGCAATATGGTCAGCGCGCCGCACAGTCAGCGTTTCTGCGCGAGCCAAGCGTGCATATGCTGGCCAACTTGTGATGGCAATGGCAATAATTGCATTTTCTATGCCTGGGCCCAATGCAGCGACAAAAGCCAACGCCAGAATCAACCTTGGGAAAGCAAGAAAAACATCAGTAATACGCATTAAAACCGTATCAACCCACCCACCCAAATACCCTGCAGTCGTGCCAATCAAAAGGCCAATTGGTGTTGCAATAACAGCAACAAGAGCCACCACCATGAGTGTTAAACGAGACCCGTAAATTACGCGACTTAGAATATCTCGCGCATGCTCATCCGTGCCCATCCAGTGTGCCAAGCTGGGAGGCAATAGCCGCTCTGTTCTTAGATCACCCCCCACTGTTGGGCTATAGGGCGCCAACAGGCTGGCAAATAAAGCCACGAAAATCAATAAAGCCACAATGCCCAAACCAATCATAGCCAAGCGATTAGATCGAAGCGCCAACCATGTTCGATAAAACTGCCCAAGTTTGGCCTGCCGACGCGTGTTTGGCTGATCAGATAACAACCAATCTCGAAGTGAGGCCTCTCTTCTTAGACTCATGACAGATCCCTTACGCGTGGATCAAGCATGGTGTAGAGAACGTCAGACAAAAGGTTCAGTGCTACAAAAATCACCCCAATCAACAGGGTGCCACCCAACACCGCATTCATGTCAGAATTTTGTAGCGAGTGGGTCAAATACTGCCCTAGACCAGGCCACGCAAAAACAGTTTCAGTTAATACGGAACCTTCTAGAAGATTGGCATATGAAAGTGCAATGACGGTCACCAACGGCACGGCTGCATTACGTAACGCATGAAACCAAATGATTCTCCATTCTGGCACACCTTTGACCCGCGCCGTGGTGACATACTCTTGTGTCAGCTCGTTCAACATAAAGCTACGTGTCATGCGACTAATATAGGCCATTGAGTAATAGCCAAGCAAAGACGCTGGCAAAACAATATGAGACATTGCATTTCTAAAGGCATCCCACTGCCCTTGCATGGCACTGTCAACCAACAACAATCCTGTGACACGCGTAACGGAATACTCAAACCCAATATCAATTCGTCCTGGCCCAGAGACCCAGTCTAACTTTGCGTAGAACAACAAAAGCCCCAAAAGACAAAGCCAGAAAATAGGTGCGGAGTAACCGATCAAACCAATAACCCTAACGACTTGATCAATCAGTTTGCCTTGTTTGACAGCTGCCAGAACCCCTGCCGGCACACCAATAAATGTCCCGAAAAGAAGTGCCAGTGTGGCCAATTCAACAGTTGCTGGAAACACGCGAGCAATATCGTCAGCAATATTTTTTTTTGTTAATATTGATGTGCCAAAATCACCCGTTGCAACTTTTTTGATATAAATGAAAAACTGTTCGTAAATGGGTTTGTCTAGACCAAGCTCAATGTAAGCCTTGTCGTAGGTTGACTGCGAAGCACGGTCACCCACTGCAGCTAGAACAGGGTCGCTAGGCACAACACGACCAATCAGAAAGGTTACTAACAGCAAACCAAAAAAAGTAACGGCGATTGTCGACACGAGTCTACCGATTAATTTGGCTGGTTTGAATAAGCCCCTCAGTAGTCGAGCCTGACTCGAACTCATTACTTAGTCACTGATCCGAATGCATTTGTGCTGAACGACGGCCCAATAACAAAGCCTTTCACATTTGATCGAGCACCCAACACCTCAATTTCTTGAAACATGATGACAAAGGGTGAATTTTGCTGTTGCTCTCTTTGTAAATCAACATAAAGCTTGCTACGCCGAGCGGCATCTACTTCCAAGCGGGCTGCATCAGTCTTAGCCGTCATTTCAGGAATATTCCACGCGTTTCGCCAAGCCAAGGTCTTGCTAATAGCCTCGTCAGAATTATCAGGGTTACTGGCAAACGAATCAGCATTGGTGTGAGGGTCTTGATAATCAGGGCCCCAACGCCCAATGTATAAGTCATGCCGACGCGCGCGATATTTCGTCAGTGTCTGTTGGCCATCACCAGGAATCAGCTCAACCGTAATGCCAGCCATTGCCATAGTTTGCTGTATCGATTGGGCAATACTCATGGTTTGCGGGTTATTACGAGTGTCCATCGTGACCTTGAACCCCTCAGGTAGACCTGCCTCAGCAAGCAGTTGTTTGGCTTTTTCTACATTTAAAGAAAATGGGGTATCTTCGAGAGCACCAAACATGCCTTTAGGTAAAAAAGCTTGATGCAGATTTACTTTGCCTTTCATAATCGTATCGGCAATAGCTGCATAATCAACGAGGTATTTGATTGCTTGACGAACTTGAGGCTTGGCTAAATACGGGTTTTTTTGATTTAACCCCAAGTAGTATATAGCGCCCTTGATACCCTGCTGAATATTGATATTGGTGTTGCGTTCGATCGCGGTGATTTGCTCTGCTTCCAAATTTCGTGCGATGTCAATATCACCTTTTTCCAATAACAGTCGTTGAGTTGAAGATTCAGGAATATGACGATAAATAACACGGGCCATCGCTGGCTTTGGCCCTTGAAAGTTATCATTTCGGTCTAGAACAACAACCTCATTAGCCCGCCAATCGCGAATTTTAAAGGGACCAGAACCCGCATAATTTGTCTTGAGCCAGTTGTAACCAAAGTCGCCTTCTTTTTCATGGCTAGAGACTAATTTTTTATCCACTATCGAACCCACTGTTGCGGTTAAACAATACAACAATAAAGTCGGTGCATAAGGTTTATTCATTTCAAGCTCAAATGAGAGCTCACCTGTTTGACGAATCTTAGCGTTAACGTTTTCAGGGGTCAGGCCAAACTGCGCCAAAATGAAAGCAGGCGACTTATCGAGTTTGACCACTCGCATCAAGGAATAAACCACATCGGCAGCCGTAATGGGGTTACCGCTAGAAAATTTAAGCCCAGGACGCAATGTGAATGTAATGATCTTACCGTCAGGCGATACAACCCAGCTTTTTGCAATAACACCCAATATCTCAGACACATTTTTCAGGTTGAATTGAACCAGCGTCTGGTAACTATTGCCTAAAATCTCACCTGTGCTGAACTCAAATGACTCGGCTGGGTCAAGCGTCATCACGTCATCAATAGACCATGCCATAACTAAGGTATCAGCAGGTGTCTTTGCGTGAGCGGAAGACACCGAAAAGAAGAAGAAAAATGCAGTAACAAGAGAAAGTAAAACATTAGAACGACTTATCATGGGTGAATCCTTTAACTGGCTATTAACCCTTTTATAATAACTAAGCCTCTTGAAAAGACTCGCTCAACGCGGCATCAACCACTTCTACCCAATGGCGAACGGGTGTATCAGTGCCAGATTGTAAATGACCAATGCAGCCAATATTTGAAGACATAATCATGTCGGGTTTGGCTTTGGCAATGTTATCAAGTTTACGGTCACGCAGTTGCGTTGCAATCTCAGGCTGAAGTACAGAATAAGCACCTGCTGAACCACAACATAAATGTGTTTCATTAAAGGGTGCTAAGGTCATACCCAAATCAATAAATAACTTTTCTGACTGAGGTCTCAGGCCTTGCCAATGCTGCAAAGTGCAGGGCGGGTGAAACGCAGACGTTTGAGGAAATTTATTAGGGTCAAGTTGTGACTTCAGTTCAAGTGCCATAGGCGCAACAATTTCTGCAATATCAACCACTTTTTCGCTGATAAGACGAGCTTTTATAGCATAATTCACATCGTGCCTAAGGTGATGACCATATTCTCGAACCGTTGCACCACAACCTGATGCGTTCATCACAATTGCCTCAACCTGACCTGAGTCAATTAAAGGCAACCATGCATCAATATTGGCTCGCATGTTTTTCAAGCCAGCCACTTGATCGTCTAAGTGAAAGCTCAAGGCACCACAACAACCCGAACCCGGAATTGTTTTTGCGCCAATGCCCAAACGATTGAGCACTCTGACCGTAGCCGCATCAATGGAAGGCAACATACCCGGTTGTACACAACCCACCAACAAAATAACTTGACGGGTATGGTGTGCAACCTCAGGCAAAACACCGGCTTCTCTACGCGCCATTACTTTACGTTTAATCGATTCAGGTAAAAACTCACGTACAGATTGACCTAAGCGATAGGCAGCCGGAAAGAGCGGTGAAGTTAAACCCCTTTTTAAGGCGGAACGCATCATACGTTCGCCTAAAGGGCGCTTGACCTGCTCGTCTATCATATGGCGGCCTAAATCAATCAGATTGCCGTATTGCACACCCGACGGGCATGTCGTTTCACAATTACGACAAGTTAAACACTTATCTAAGTGAGATTGTGTTTCACGCGTTGCGCCACGACCTTCAGCCAACTCTTTAATTAAATAAATACGGCCACGAGGACTATCTAATTCATCACCCAAAACTTGATAAGTCGGACACGTTGCTGTGCAAAAACCGCAATGCACGCACTTTCGCAAGATTTCATCAATTTCTTGGCCAACAATAGAATTTTGAAGTTCAGGGGTTAAGTTTGTTTGCATAATACCTTCTTACAGACCTAAAACTAATCGGCTTGGGTTGAACAAACCGTACGGATCAAACTCATGTTTTAAGCGTTTAACAATTTGGTGGATGTCGGCCGACAAAGGGTGAAATATGCCATCTGCCGGGCACTGGCCTAAGTGTTCACGTTTAAATAAGGTCGCGTGACCACGGGCTCTGGTTGCGGCCTCACGCACGGCTTGAGGGTCAACATCAGCTGCTACCCAGCGCACTTCGCCAGCCAAATCAAAAGCTGTTGGGCCAAGATTCATGGCTGGGGTATTGGCTGCAACCGCTAAACGCCATAAAGGTCGATAGGCAAAGAATTTAAATTGTTGTTCTTTAAAGTCGTGCCACCACTGCGTCGCCACAAATGTGGTTAAGACCTCACCACCCAGCGCTTTGATTGCATGCGCAACAGCAGGGTCAGCACCTGCAAGTCGAATCGATAAGGTGCCACTTTCACCTTGACCGTTTGGCAACCAAGCCACGCATTTAATGGGCATAGCCAATGCACGCAACCCTGTACTACGCTCAAGCGCTTGTGCTTCGGTCATGTCGAACTGCAACGTTTGATCACAGCGCATCACTGGCATGACTTTGATGGACACTCGCACAATGGCCCCAAAAATACCTAAAGAGCCGGTTAACAATCGAGGTATGTCGTAACCTGCCACGTTTTTCATGACTTCACCGCCAAAGGTCAAGACACGCCCTTCAGCGTCAAGCAATTGTGTGCCCAAAACATAATGCCTCAGTGGCCCTGCTGCATAGCTATTAGGCCCGGACAGCCCAGCTGCCACACAGCCACCGATGGTAGATTGATCACCAAACTCAGGCGGGTCGAACGGTAAGGTTTGGTCAGCCTCAGATAAAGCGGCTTTGATTTCGCTTAAGGGGGTGCCCGCCATGGCAGTCAAAACAAGCTCACTCGGCTCGTACGTGACAATGCCTTTCAAGCTAGTCATGTCAAGCGTGACGGCACATTGCTTGGCGTCAGAGTCTGGGTTACCGTAAAAGGCTTTACTGCCACCACCGCGGATATGAATGGGCTTCAAACTATTGCGAGCAGCCAAGACCTGCTCAGACATATGGCTTAATGAATAATTCATCATTATTAAAACCGTGGAATATCAGAAAACGGCAATTTTCCACCGTGGATATGCATCTTGCCGTATTCTGCACAACGTGCCAAAGTCGGTATGACCTTTTCTGGGTTTAACAGGCAATCAGGGTCAAAGGCGCGCTTGACCGATAAGAAACTATCTAACTCATCGCGTGAAAACTGCACACACATTTGATTGATTTTTTCTATACCTACACCGTGCTCGCCAGTAATCGTGCCCCCGACTTCAACTGACAACTCAAGAATAGCTGCGCCAAAATCTTCAGCACGCCGCACTTCGTCTGGAATATTTGAATCAAACATAATTAAGGGGTGCAAATTACCATCACCCGCGTGAAACACATTGGCACAGCGCAAGTTGTAGGTAGTTTCCATTTCAGTAATGGCAGTTAGTACTCGGGCCAAGTGGCGGCGTGGAATGGTACCGTCCATACAATAATAATCAGGCGATACACGGCCTGCAGCTGGGAAAGCATTTTTGCGACCGGCCCAAAATAATAAGCGCTCTTGCTCACTTTTTGAGGTTTGCATGCGTGTTGCACCCGCCTCTTTAAATACAGCCTCCATACGCGCAATTTCGTCATTCACCTCTTGCACGGTTCCATCAGATTCGCACAATAAAATGGCTTTAGCGTCGGTGTCATAACCTGCCTTCACGAAAGGTTCAACCATTTGTGTGGCACGTTGATCCATCATTTCAAGACCAGCTGGAATAATGCCTGCGCCAATAATTTTTGAAACAGCGTCGCCTGCTTTTTCAATATCATCAAAACTAGCCATCACCACCTGCGCCAAAACTGGCTTGGGTAACAATCGTAAAGTAACCTCAGTCACCACACCCAGCATACCTTCAGAGCCTACAAACACAGATAATAAATCTGGCCCAGGTGCATCGGGCGCCTCAGAGCCCAATTCAATAATGTCGCCACTCATCGTGATGACGCGAACTTTTAAAACGTTGTGTATGGTTAAGCCGTACTTCAAGCAATGCACACCACCGGAATTTTCAGCAATATTGCCACCAATGGTGCAAGCGATTTGGCTTGAAGGGTCAGGCGCATAGTACAAGCCATACGATGCAGCAGCTTCAGATACAGCAAGGTTACGTACCCCGGGCTCAACCACGGCAATGGCGGCTTGTGCATCAATTGATTTAATACGATTGAATTTAGCCAAGCCCAGCAATACACCCTGCGCGTGGGGCATTGCACCACCAGAAAGCCCCGTGCCTGCCCCGCGCGCCACCACAGGCGCATTCAAACTTTTACAAATACGAAGAACAGCCTGCACTTGCACTTCTGTTTCAGGCAACACCACCACCATCGGTTTTTGACGGTATAACGATAAACCATCGCACTCGTAGGGGCGTAATTGTTCATCTCGGCTCAAAATACAGTGCAAAGGCAATACACCTTTCAAGGCAAGCAACAACTCACCCACATCGACAGGATGACTATTTTGAGCCAAAACTTGGTCAACAGGTATGTTCATAAAAATCTCGAATAATATTACTTATAACCATACCTGATTGCGCCCTTTCATGTGAGGGTAAAAACCCCAAATAGCCCCTTACTTACCAGTGGTTAATGAGATACGGCGGCGATCGCTTACAGCTTTAGCTAACCCCCTTAATACGTCCACTGAGGTGTTCCAGTCTATACACCCGTCAGTAATACTTTGGCCATACGTTAAAGGCTGGCCTTGAACATGGTCTTGACGGCCCGCCACTAAGTGGCTTTCAACCATAACACCGATAATTCGGGTATCCCCCCGTGCAATTTGCTGCGCAATATCAGTACAGACAGCGGGTTGATTTTCAGGTTTTTTTAGGCTATTAGCATGGCTGGCATCGATCATAATGCGTTGGGCTAGCCCAGCTTTAGACAACTCATCACAAGCATTTTGAACGTTTGCAACATCGTAATTTGGGTTTTTACCACCCCGCAAAATAACGTGGCAGTCTTCATTGCCTTCAGTTGACACAATGGCAGAGTGGCCGCCTTTGGTTACTGATAAAAAATGATGGGGCTGCGACCCGGCTTTTATGGCGTCAACCGCTATACGAATGTTGCCATCTGTGCCATTTTTAAACCCTACAGGGCAAGACAAGCCTGAGGCCAGTTCTCGGTGCACCTGACTTTCAGTGGTGCGGGCACCGATGGCACCCCAAGAGACTAAATCAGCGATGAACTGCGGTGTGATCATGTCTAAAAACTCACAGCCAGCCGGTAACCCAAGCTCATTGACGTCAATTAATACCTTACGCGCAAGACGCAGGCCTTTGTTGATTTGGAAACTACCGTCCATATCGGGGTCGTTGATTAAGCCCTTCCAACCAACGGTTGTTCGCGGTTTTTCAAAGTAGACTCGCATCACAATTTCAAGATCATCTTTAAGCTCGTCACGCAATACTTTTAAGCGTTTGGCATATTCATGAGCGGCTAGTGGGTCATGAATTGAACACGGACCAATCACCACAGCCAAGCGGTCATCCATACCGTGCAAAATGCGATGTAAAGCCTGACGCGACTGATAGACAACTTGAGCAACGTGCTCTGATGTGGGCAATTCTTGCATGGTGTGCGAAGGTGGGGTCAATTCTTTAATTTCGCGAATTCTTAAATCATCGGTATTGTGTGACACGAAGCGCTCCTGAGTGGCCAATCATTAAGTCTAAATATTAAGTTTAAATGTGACGCAAAAAAAAACCGCCAGTTAAGCTGGCGGTTTTTTCGATTCGGTTTTAATTTACACTGCACGCAACCGATTCTCCGCCATTTTGAGGGGAAAACCATAAAAATAAAACCAGAAAGCGGCTGCAATGTATCTCATGTCTAATAATTTACCATAAATATTGAATCATTTAAAAAAACAGGTCATTACCTTTAGAAATGTTAGGCCATTGACATCTTCTCGACAAACACCAAGGCATACAATGAAAATCGACAAAAAAGCCCAACATACAAACCCAACAATCTACCCTAACAAACCACCCAATACTAGACTGTACTGTACCCCGATATGAAATCAACCACAGCACCATTTTCACTCAGCATATGCCGCTTAATGCTGCCAATATCACCGCCATATATGTGAATACTGATTGATGGCTGATGCTCGATATGGTTGGCCACTTTGTGCCAATCTCCGACAGTGGGTGAAACCGCCTCAATTTGACCGTGCTGGAGAACGTGTGACCGGCCCTGCGGCTGAGGCTTGCCGTCAATTAAATGGTATTCATCGCAAAGCTCAGCCCCCCTAAGCACCCCTACAAGCCCCCAAACAGTGTGATCATGAATGGGGGTTTTTTGTCCTGAGCCCCACACAAAACACACCACAGAATAGCGATTTGAAGAATCTTTATATAAAAGATGTTGTGCATATTTATCAGCGTAAGACTGCGCACAATCATCAGGCAGCCAAGAATCATCTGATATCAATTTTTTTAGATAAATTTCAGCCTTGGTAAGAATATCGGCCTCAACATCTGTCGTAGACACTAGATTATTCATCGCTTCAATAAATTCTTTAAATTGACCTGAATCTTTTTCAAGGATTTTATCGATATTTTTCATTTAACTTCCCCTTAGTGCTTAGTCACTTGATAAATTAATAGATCAATCAAATATTAAATATTTACAAAACTTCTTTTTTACTAAGGCCCATTATTCAATCAACTATTAGATTGCTCACTAGTTTCAATTGTTCAATGACTTATTCGATGACTGACCATTAACATAATTAAGTAGACGCTCTTTTAGACCTGCGCGAACAGCAGACCTAACCACACTTGATAAATCAGCATCTTTCTCAGTATCTTGCGTGCCTAAAAGTTTATAGAGGTTCGTTTGAGTTGGCTGGTCTAACACGATTGATCTTTCTTTCGCAGACCCTATTACTTCAGACCATTCATTCACCCCAACACAAGCATGAGCAAACCCCATCTCTAACGCTTGACTGCAACCAAAGCTGCTGGTCAATTCAAGTAGATTTCTAGCCCTTTCTTTGCCAACAATTTCTGCAAATCGCCTCGTACCTAAGACCAAGCCAAACTTTAACCCAGGCATTCTAAAGACAGCATCTTCAGAAGTGACTCGCTCTTTACAGGCGGCAAATAAATCTACGCCAGCGCCGAACACTTTACCGTGCGCAAGCGCTAACGTTAAGCAAGGTGAATGTGCAACACTTTGCAGCAATAGCTCAATACGTACAAATCGCAGCAACAAATCAGCTTCGCTACTTTCTTGTAGGTTTGATAAATCAAAACCCGCACAAAAACTCTTTCCGGCACCTTTGAAAACCAATAAACGAGCCCCTTGTTCGTGGGCTTGATCGACTGCTGATTGAAGTTTCTCAACCAAGTCGCTAGACATGGCATTAAGTTTATCTGGGCGATTGAGCGTCAAAACCCACATATCACCCTTTTTCTCAACTAAAACTAAAGGGTTCATGTTGTTTGGCCTTCTCCATCAAAGCACCTAACACCTCATCATTGTGCTCACCAAGAGCCGGCGGGCGTCGTTGTATTTCTAAAGTTTTTGACCCAATACGTATAGGGGAACCAAATGTTTGGGTCTGCACCCCATTGGGAAGGTCAATGGGGTGTATCCAGTTCATATATTTAACTTGGGGGTCTGCTAAAACTTGAGAATAGGCGTTAATGGGTGCGCAAGGCACACCAGCCTCTCTAAAACGTTCCAGCCATACTTCTGCTGTATCAAGCGCAAACTCAGACTCTAGAATGATCAGTAAATCGTCTTGATGTTGTGCTCGATTGGTAGGGCTAGAAAAACGCTCATCATCTAATAAGTCAATTCTGTTTACTGTTTTACAAACCGAATGCCATAAAACATTATTGCCGGCAGCCATGCCGAAGTAGTCATCTTTTGCTTTGAAGACGCGGTACGGGGCATTTCGTGGGTGCGCAGAACCCAACTTAACCGGGTCGCGCCCGCTTCCAAAATACTCTGAGGTTTGCAAAGCCGCAATACCCAATGTCGAACCAAGCATTGATATATCTAAATGTGTACCAACACCTGTCTGCGCAACCAAACGCAATGTTGAAGTAATGGAAAAGGCGCCATAGAGACCGGCCGTAAAGTCTGACACTGGCACACCGCATTTCACTGGCGCACCACCTTCCTCACCCGTCACGCTCATGATGCCACTCATCGCTTGGATGGTTAAATCAAAACCACCCTCATTTGCGCGAGGCCCGACCTGCCCATACGCAGAAATCGAACAATAAATTAACTTTGGGTTGATGTTTGATAAGGCTTCATAACCTAAGCCCAGCCTATTCATCACGCCAGGTCTATTATTTTCAAGCAGCACATCGGCATCTTTAATTAGCGCTTTAAATAAATCAACATCTGTTGCCAGTTTAAGATTTAAGGTCACTGAACGCTTGTTTCGGTTAAGCGATGCAAAATTCTCGCTATAACCATCTGAAAATGGCGGCCAACTTCTTAAAGTGTCGCCGCCCTCAGGGTTCTCAACCTTAATGAGATCAGCACCCATATCAGCGAGCAACATACCGCAGAATGGTCCCGCAGCAACATTGCATAATTCAACAACTTTAATGCCTGTCAAAGGCAAGTCATCAGACATATTTAACCTACATTCACACAAATTAAGCTGCGAGAAATACTTTAAGCGGTGCCACCCACCGTTAAGCCGTCTATACGAATCGTGGGCATACCAACACCTACCGGCACGCTTTGGCCCTCTTTACCGCACGTACCCACCCCACTATCAAGCTTCATGTCGTCACCAATCATTGATACCCGAGTCAGTGCGTCGGGGCCATTACCGATTAAAGTAGCGCCTTTCACAGGGTAAGTAATGCGACCGTTTTCAATCATGTAAGCCTCAGAAGCTGAAAAAACAAACTTCCCGCTTGTGATGTCAACCTGCCCACCCCCAAAATTAGCGGCATATAAGCCTTTTTTGACAGAAGCGATAATTTCTTGAGGCGAATCATTTCCACCCAACATAAAGGTATTGGTCATGCGTGGCATAGGCAGATGAGCAAACGACTCACGCCGACCGTTGCCCGTTGGAGCTGTTTTCATTAACCGCGCATTATGAGAGTCTTGCAAATAACCTTTCAGAATGCCGTCTTCAATGAGCACATTGTGTTGTGTTTGGTTGCCTTCATCGTCAATGTTCAGCGAACCACGGCGATCAGCAATGGTGCCATCATCAACCACGGTGACGCCTTTAGCTGCGACACGCTGCCCAACACGACCAGAAAAAATACTCGATCCTTTACGGTTAAAGTCACCCTCAAGGCCATGACCGACAGCTTCATGTAGAAGTATACCTGGCCAACCGGAACCCAGCACCACCGTCATTTCACCAGCTGGGGCTGGTTTTGCGTCTAGGTTAATTAATGCTTCATCGACCGCTTGGGCCACATACTGATCAAGTATGCCTTCATCAAAATATGCCAAACCTGTACGACCGCCCCCGCCTGCATGACCACTTTCACGACGACCGTTGCGTTCAACGATGACATTCAACGATAAACGCACCAGGGGGCGCACATCTGCAGCCAAGCGACCGTCACTACCTAGCACCATGATGACGTCGTATTCCATACCTAAACTAGCCATGACTTGCACCACGTGCGGGTCGCGCTGACGTGCTTTTTTTTCTAAGCGCTCTAATAATTTCACTTTTTCTGTGGCTTCGAGTGTCGCCAATGGGTCGATAGGTGCATATAGCGCGCGACCCATTGTTTTAGAACGGCTTGATGTGGGTACTTGGCGAGATTGGCCTTGACGACCAATTTCACGTACTGAACGTGAGGCATTAAGTAAAGCATCAAGTGACAAGGTGTCAGAATAAGCAAATGCTGTTTTCTCACCCGCTATTGCGCGAACACCCACACCCTGCTCAATTGAGAAACTACCCGTTTTGACAATACCTTCTTCTAAACTCCAACCTTCACTACGGGTGTATTGAAAATAAATATCTGCGTAATCAACACGGTGATCAAAAATTTCACCCAATGCACGATCAAGGTGGTCATGCTTTAAACCCCAAGGGTCAAGCAATAATGATTGTGCGGTTTCAAGAGGGGTGAATGCATTTAAGGCTGGTGTCATGCTGATTCGCATCAAGTGTAAAGTTTAGTTAATAACAGCTTACAACGATTCGCTCGTGTAAGATCCGATACCCTCTAGAGAACGCGGTGTTTAAGGGCTGGCAATGACTGACGAATGGCCTCAATGTGGGCAAAATCAATGTTGCCACTTACCACTCCTTGCCCCTCATCTATTTGAGCCAAAATATCGCCCCAAGGGTCAACTAACATAGAATGACCCCAAGTTTTACGGCCATTAGTGTGAGTCCCACCTTGAGCAGGGGCTAAAACATAACATTGATTTTCAATGGCTCGGGCTCTCAATAATACTTCCCAGTGAGCCTTACCCGTTGTGTAGGTAAATGCGGAAGGTGCCAATATAAGATTAACTGGGCCCATCGCCCGATATATTTCAGGAAAGCGTAAGTCATAACAGATTGAAAGACCAATTTTACCTGCGGGCCCCTTAAACGTTACGGGTTGCTGACCCGCTAGGATAGTTTTAGATTCATCGTACTTTTCATCACCACGCTCAAAACTAAATAAATGAACCTTGTCGTATTGACAGACATTTTCACCTTCATCGTTAAAAACAAGGAGGGTATTTAATATCTTTTGTGGGTTATTTGTTTTGATGGGAATCGTGCCACCACCGATCCACACCCCAAGGTCTCGTGCTAACTCGCTTAAGTAGTGTTGAATTGGGCCATTATTTAAAGTTTCGGCTACGACCAACTTATCTTGATCGTGCAAACCCATCATACAAAAATACTCAGGTAAAACAATCAGTTGTGCTCCCTCATCAGCGGCCTGCCGAATTAAAAAATGTGCTTGTTTTAAATTTTCAGCCACATCATCTGTCGACACCATTTGTATTGCAGCGACACGAACATTGGTTTTCATCTGATTCTCAATTAAATTAAGTATTCGTAATACCCTTGACATCCTCACCGCCGTGATTGTCGGGGCTTGCCGGGCACCTCGGTCAACCGCATAACTGGGTAAGATCTAAACAGATTTAGAATATCTTTAATACAAGGTGTAGTATTGATTTTATCTGAATCTTATTTTGTATAGACTCTTTTCCAGACTTTCTTTAAATCTATCAAGATAGACACATTTAAAAAGCGTGTTTATCATTTCAGCTTTGACAGTTAGGTATTGACGACATGAAAAAGCATTTGTTACCCACTTGTTGGCGACCTAGCCCTAAACATCTGTTACCAGAATACCCTGCCAACTATCAAGGCCCAACGCTAGCTGTCTGGCTGACCTAGGCCTATCACACGGGTTCGACACCAAATGCGTAAGTAGTTGATCTATATAGATCACGTCTTTAAAATTGCCACTACAAGAGGCTGAGTTGTTCTTTTTTCGTGGGTTTTTTGAGTGCTAAGGCTCCTAGTAAACTGGTTTGATCTTTCGTTAGTGTCGACACGCCTGACATGGTCTTGTCGTTAACTTTGATCTGATGGCGGTGAATGCGTTTGAGTTGCGCCAAGGCTCTTTCTGGTGACAGGTTAGTGTTAGCCATTTTGAGTCGCTCGCGCATGACGCGGTACAAGATGAGTGTCATAAAGCAAATCATGGCGTGCGCTCTAATGCGCTGCGGCAAGCGGTGGTAGACCGGTGCGATTTCAATCTCAGATTTAAGCACCCCAAAACCTCGCTCAATATCAGCCAAGCTTTTATAACGTTTAATGATGTCTATTGGTTTGATCTCAACGTCTTTTACGTTGGTGACAATCACCAACTTGCCATCAACAAGCTCGGCGTGTTTAAGGGCTTTTTCGTCGATGTCATAGGTGAAGCGCTCTGATTTCAGGTCAACCTTGATGATTTTAGCCAGGTGTAATGCTTTGACCTCGTGGTAGAACCGTGCTGTGGCCCCACCGTCAGAGAGTTTGCGGCCTCGGTTTACAGCGCCGCCGTCTTGATGGTCAAGTTTATTGACCCAAAGCACAGCTTTGGCTTCAAGCTCTTTTATCTTGGCGCGTCGCCACTCAGTTTGCTCTTTTGCACGTATGGGGTGGTGAGCCACCACGAGCCTGAGGTCTTGCCATGTGGTCTCATCTATTGTTTCTTTTTGCTGGTCAGTAATCTTG